>DSLFR04102__coassemble_373_pt1 | contig 311736 bp, 288 predicted proteins | sample DSLFR04102__metabat2_low_PE_033 | metagenome-assembled genome bin DSLFR04102
GTGCTCGACGCCATCGCCGCGCTGGAGCTTTTCGACCGCGGGTAGGCGGCATAAAACGCATACCGTTTGCGCATACTGACCGCGGAGGTCGAGACTATGCGCAAACGGTATTTTTTGCTTGTGATCCTGCTGCTCGCGGCGCTGCTGACCGGCTGTATGCGCGCTGGCGAGGAAACTCCCGAATCGACGAAGAGCGTCAAACCGCGCGTCCCTGAAGATTTGCGCACGGACGACAGCGGCGTGCCCATCCTCAAAGTCTACGATGTGGAAGACGATTCCATTGCCGAGATGGACATGGAAACGTATGTCATGGGCGTGTTGGCCGGGGAAATGAAGAACGATTGGCCGGAAGAGGCGCTCAAGGCGCAGGCGATCCTTGCCCGCACGTTCGTGCTCAAATTCGTTGAGACGAAAGATTCACAATACGAAGGCGCCGATATTTCCACCGACGTCAGCGAAGCGCAGGCGTACAGCGCAGAGGACATCAACGACAACGTGCGCGCCGCCGTGGAGGAAACGCGCGGCCTGGTGATGAGTTACGAAGGCGAGCTGCCCCAGGCGTGGTTCCACGCCCATGCCGGCGGCAGGACGGAACTGCCCAGCGTGGCGCTGGAATACAAGGAAGAGGATCCGCCCTATCTGGCGGTGACGGACTCGCCGGATTCAGAAGATGCGCCGGAGGATGTCCAGCATTGGAAAGCCTCCTTTGACGCCGAGGCGTTCCAGAAGGCCTGCGCCGACGCGGGATTGTCGACCGGCCTTCCCGAAACCGTGGAGATCGGCGAGAAGGGGGATTCCGGTCGCGCCAGGACGCTTACCGTCAACGGCGAAGCGGTCAGCGCGCCCTCCCTGCGGCTGCAACTGGGGGCGAACGCCATGAAGAGCACATTGCTCGACAGCGTCGCCGTCAAAGACGGCAAGGTGGTCATGGAGGGCCGCGGCTTTGGCCACGGCGTCGGACTTTCGCAGTGGGGCGCTTACGGCATGGCCGAGGAAGGCGCAACGGCGGAGGAGATCGTCCGCCACTATTTCCAGGATGTTGAGATCGTCCGCCTCTGGGAATGAGGCGGACGCCAGGATGTTGACAAAGTCAACAGACTGGCAGAGCGTTGAGAAAGCCCGCAAGCCAAGGAAGCAAACTTGCATCCAAGGGAGCTTACATAGACGTAAGTGACCGCAGGATGCAAGTGCAGCTGACGCCGGAAGCAAAAATCGCCTCTGATTTCTATTTTATCAGAGCGATTTTTGCGTTTGTGGGCTTTGTCAGCGCTCTGTCGTCCGCCTCTGGGAATGAGGCGGACGCTTTTGCTCCTGCGGCGCGCTTGCGAAGGGCGCGCCGTTGTGCTATAATGGCCGAAGACCGCCCGTACGGGCAACATGAAAACGGGGAGGACGCGATGCGCAGATTTGGGCTTTTTTTGCTGTTGCTGGCGGCTTTGGCGACGACGTTGACCGCTTGCGCGCCACTGGTCGAAAAAGCGCCGGAGGAAGCGCAGATCTATGCCACATTTTATCCCTTTTACGCGCTGACGGCGCTTTTGACGGAGAATATCGACGCGCTGCGCCTTTCCTGCCTTGTGCAGCCGCAGGACGGTTGTCTGCGCGATTACGCGCTTTCGGATTGGGATCTATACCTTTTGAGCGGCGCAGACCTCGTCGTCGCCGGCGGACGCGGACTTGAATCTTTTGAGAGCACGCTGCAATCGCTGGGCTCAAGCGGGCCCGCAGTGGCGCTGACGCTTTACAACACGGAGCTTTATAATCAGAATCAGGCGGACGAAGCGTCTGACGACGAGGAAAGCAGCCACCTGGACGGCCCCAATCCGCACCTTTACATGCGCATAGACGGCGCGCGGTATATTGTTGAAGGCGTCGCCGTCGCCCTGATGGAACTGTTTCCCCAGTACGCCGATCAGGTGGGCGACAATCTGGAAGCGGCTGCCGCGCGCCTTGACGAACTCGCCGGGCAGATGCACGCCACTGCGGAAAATGCGCAGGGCGGCCGCGTTATTTTGATGAACGAAGCGCTGGTCTATACGGCGGAAGAACTGGGGTTGGAGATCGCGGGCCGATACGACCGCGAAAGCGGAGAACCGCTCTATGAGGGCGATGCAGACGATTGCCTCGCGCAACTCGCGGCGATGGATGCGAACGTTGTTTTGGTCGAAAAGCAGGCCCCCGCGTCGCTGACAGATGCGCTGGAGGAAGCGGGCTATATCGTATCGCGCATCGACGTCCTTTCCACGCGGCGCGCGGACATGGGCGCGGAGGGGTACTTTGCGGCGCAGATGGAAAACGCGCAAGCCGTAGCAGAGGCTTTCGCGCAGGCGGAGGGCAGGAATTGAAACAAGTAGAAATCTATACGGACGGCGCCTGCTCCGGCAATCCCGGCCCCGGCGGCTGGGCGGCGATTCTCATCTATCGGGACAAGCGCGCCGAACTTTCCGGCTACGAGGCGCATACCACCAACAACCGCATGGAACTGATGGCGGCCATTCGCGGCCTGCGCGCGCTCAAGGAGCCGTGCGCCGTGCGTCTGTATTCGGACAGCACGTATCTCGTCAACGCCTTTAAAAAAAAATGGCTGCAAAACTGGCAGAAGCGCAACTGGCTCACCGCCGCCAAAAAGCCCGTTGAGAATCAGGACCTCTGGCAGGAACTGCTGGCGCTCACGTCCACGCACGCCGTGGAATGGGTCAAAGTGCGCGGCCATGCCGACAATCCGGGCAACAACCGCTGCGACGAGCTGGCGCGCGGCGAAATCAAACAGCACGCAGGCGTGGAAAAACGGTAGGGGAGCGCGACGGCGCTCGGAGGTGCCGCATGGGCAGAGAATACGCATCCATATTCGTCCGCGCGGACGCGATGAGCGGGGAAGCGCTGCGCTCCGCGTGGGAGATGGCCAACCCCTTGAAGCCGCTCGCGATGCCGGATCCCGTGTCTTTTATGGAAAAGCTCGGCCTTGGCGCTGACGTGGACGAGAAGCAGGCCGGTGTGCTGCGGGCGATGGTATCGAAATTTCAGGAGGTCGCGGCGCGTGGCGCGAGCGTCGCTGAACGCGGCAAGGCGCTCGTCCTCAATGATATGCGCCTCAGTTTTGAGACTGTGGAAAATGCGGCGCTGGCTCTGAGCGCACAGATCGAGCCGCCAGTGCTCTTCACCGCCGTCTATGACGAAGATGTCTACCTCTTCGGCGTCTGCAAGGCAGGAGCGCTGCTGGGAAAGCAGGCCGATGGCGATGGATTGCACGCTTATGACCTGCAAGGGCAGTCCATCTCCGGCGAGGCGCTGGCTGCCTTTCTCGGCGATGAGGCCGCCGCGGACTGCGCGGGAAAGCATGGGCAGGCCATGGAAGCGGCGCTTAATGCTGCGTTGGGACATGCATTGGCGAAACCGTGATGTGAAAAAGAAACAGACTGATGTCGACGGTCGTCATACATCGGTCTGTTTTTTGGTATCATTTTGCGTGGCATCGCTCATGCCTTATCGTCCGACGGCCTTTCCTCGCCGTCTTCGCGCAGTTTGACCTTGCGCGCGGCCATGCGGCGGCGTTCGTCGGCCATGGCGGCATAGTGACGGCGAGTGGTGTTAACGTCCGAATGGCCGAGGACGTCGGCCACGAGATAGATGTCGCCCGTCTCGCGGTAAAGATTGGTGCCGAACGTGGAGCGAAGCTTGTGCGGGCTCAGGTGTTTTTTCAGCGGCGCGGCCTGCGTGGCGTACTTTTTGACCATCTGCTGCACGGCGCGCACGGAGATGCGCCTGTTCTGCAAAGAGAGAAAGAGGGCGTTTTCATGTCCCGGCAGGGGCGTCATCGCCTTGCGGGCGCGGAGATAGTCCTTGAGGACAGCCGCGACTTCCTCGGGGAAGTAGAGAATCGCCTGACTGCCGCCTTTGCGCGTGACCATAAAGCCGCCGACATCAAAATCCAAATCGTCGATGTCAATGCCTACCAGTTCGCTGACGCGGATGCCCGTGCCGAGAAAGAGCGTGAGGATGGCAAGATCGCGCAGGCGGGTGTGGTCGTTATAGCGCTTCTGATGCTGCGTCTGTTTTTCACCGCTCTCCACGAGATCGAGCAGGCGCGCTACTTCATCCACCTCGAGGCGGATGATAGGCCTGCTATGTCTTTTGGGCATATCGACCAAAAGTGTTATATCTGAGTTAATAAGCGCGTTTTTGAACATATAATGGTAAAAACTGCGCAGCGACGATAGTTTTCGCATCTTGCCAAGTTCGGCGTTGGTGACGGCTTCTTCGTCCTTGTAATAGAGGGAGAGGTATTCCAGATACATGTTGATGTCGCGCGCGGTGACGTTGGCAAGTTCTGCGCACGTCCAGTTCGCGGGCGCTTTGCCGGCAAAGCGCGGAACTTCGGATTGCAGGTATTGGAAAAACAGCCGCAGATCGCAGGCATAGGCATAGCGCGTCAGGGGCTGCGTAGTCGGCTCGATGGCGCGAAGAAAATCTGTGCAGACGGTGGGGAGTTCGGGAAGCACCTCGCGCGTCAAAAGCGTGATCTCCTGGGCGCGTTGCTGGGAATAGTTCAGATCCTTGGGCATGGTTTCTCCTTACAGGGTGACGGACGGAAAAAGAGCCTGGCAAGCGGAAAACTGCGGAATCGTTCAAATCGACGATATCTATTCGCAAAAGCTGCCTTTTACGCATAGATACATGCGAGCGGTGGAAAGGCTTTGACGCGCCTAAATGCCTCCCCCGGCCGCAATCTCCCCGGAAGCGGGCTGCCAAACTACGTCAAGGTCGCCCATATTTTCAGGAAGGGCGCGTTCCGCAAGCCAAAGCGCTCACAGCGATTCCGCGTCCTCCTCCGGCACTTCCTCCGTCGTGTAAACCGCGTCGATCATAATCTCGGCATAATCCGCCTTGCTGCGTTGCAAACAGCGCATGCAGTTATCACATACTTTTTCGGGGTCCAGGTCGCACATGTTGCAGCGGCCGCAGTTTGTGCAGAGTTTGTCGTCCTCCAGCACGCAATATTTAGGCATATGCAGCGCCTCCTTCCTCTATTATACCGCACACATTCGCCGTGCGCAAGTCTGTTTGCGAGCAAAGCCGTCCGGCTGCGAAGCGCCGCTCAAAATGTTAACTCAAGGGAAACTTCTGAAATTTCAGGACTTTATGCGAACAAATGTTTGCAAACGCGGCAAATTATGCTATAATAGAGACAGAATTCAAAAGATACGGAGGATTTTGCCGCCATGCGTTCTTCCGGACAGAACCAGCAAAAGATATTGGATTTCATCCGTAGCGAGATCGAGACGAAGGGCTATCCCCCTTCCGTGCGCGAGATATGCGCCGCGGTGGGACTGCGTTCGACATCGTCGGTGCATATGCATCTTACGCAACTGGAGAAACAGGGCGTCATTCGCCGCGACGCCACCAAGCCCCGGGCGCTGGAGCTGTTGGACAGCCCGCTCTCGCGCGGCCGCAGCGTGCCGTTGGTCGGCAAGGTCACGGCCGGTCAACCTATTTTGGCGATCGAGAACATCGAGGATTACCTCATCATCCCCAATGACCTCGCCGCGCAGGAAGCGGATCTGTTCGCGCTGCGCGTGCAGGGCGAAAGCATGATCGAGGCAGGCATACTCGATGGCGACATCGTCGTGGTACACAGCCAGGAACAGGCTGAAAACGGCGACATCGTCGTTGCGCTCATCGACGATGAAGCTACGCTCAAGCGCATTTTTTACGAAGACGGCCATGTGCGCCTGCAACCGGAAAACCACGCCATGGCGCCTATCATCGTCGACCACGCGGATGTGCGCGGCAAACTCGTGGCGCTCGTGCGGCGTTTCTAGCATCCCTTTTATGATTCGCCCCGTTTCCCCATGGCGTTGGGAAAGCGGGGCGTTGTCTGCCTGTATGCTTACAGCGAAATGAGGCCCTTTTGCAAAAGCCGGGCGATGGCGCCTTCCACGCCCAGGCGGCCATGGGCGTATGTCAGCGCGCCCTGCAAATAGCCGATGTAGGGAGCGCGTATGGGCGCGTCGGCGCTCAACTCAATGGAAGCGCCGGATACGAACGTGCCCGCCGCCATGATGACGGGATCCTGATAGCCCGGCATATCCCACGGCTCGGGAACCGCTTCGGCATCGACCGGCGAACACATCTGGATGGCCTGACAGAAGGCGATCAGTTTATCCGCGTCGTCAAAGCGGATGGCCTCGATGACGTCGTTTCGCGGTGCGTCCCAGGCGGGATTGACGGCAAACCCCAGAAGTTCAAAGGCGCGCGCGGCAAGAATGGCGCTTTTGACCGCCTGGGCGACGGTGTGCGGCGCGAGGAAGAGCCCCTGATAGAAGGGTTGATAACTGCCAGCATAGGAACCGACCTCCGCGCCGATACCCGGAGACGTCAGGCGGCACGCCACCTTTTCCACAAAGGAGCGCTTGCCCGCGACATAGCCGCCGGTCGGGGCCAGTCCGCCGCCGGGATTTTTGATCAGAGAACCGGCCAGCAGGTCGGCGCGCGGTTCGCGCACATCGGTAAACTCACCGTAGCAGTCATCCACCATCACGCACACGTCCGGGCGCGCGCTGTGGATGGCCTCGATGGCCGCGTCGATCTGCCCGACAGACAGCGAAGGCCGCCAGTCATAGCCACGCGAGCGCTGTATGAGCACCAGCTTGACAGAGGGCGCAAGTTGTGAAAGCACGCTGTCTATGTCGAGGCTGCCGTCCGCGCGCAGCGAAACTTCGCGGTAGCCGATGCCGAAGTCGCGCAGGGAGCCGTTTCCCGCCTCCCCCGCGAGGCCGATGACTTCCTCCAGCGTATCGTATGGCTTGCCCGCCGCCGCCAGCATCTCGTCGCCCGGGCGAAGAACGCCATAGAGGCACAGCGCCAGAGCGTGCGTGCCCGAGGCGATCTGCGGCCGCACGAGCGCGTCTTCCGTTTCCAAAACGGCGGCAAAGAGTTTAGAGAGCGTATCGCGGCCAATGTCATCATAGCCGTAACCGGTTGTGGGCGCGAAGTGGCGCGCGGCCACGCGATGCTCCTGGAAGGCGCGCACCACGCGGCGCGTATTGACGCGCTCGATCTCCTCCACGCATGCAAAAGCCGGCCGGCAGTCTGCCTCAGCGCGCGTCACCAATGCCGCCACCGGCGCGGGGATATCGGGAAGCTGAATGTTCATCATCTCTATACCTCTATATCTATATCTTTCAGAATATCCTTGTGGATTTCCGCGGCGATCTCCTCAGCTGTGCGATTCTGCGCAGGCACCCAATGCACGCGCGCGTCGCGGCGGAACCAGGTGAGTTGGCGCTTGGCATAGTTGCGCGTTGCCTGTTTGAGCGTTTCGACAGCTTCCGCAAGCGCGCATTCTCCGCGCAGCGCCGCGGCGATCTCCTTATAGCCAATGGCCTGCGCGGCGGTGGTGTACTCGTTTTCGTTCCGCATCAAACGTTGCACTTCTTCGACGAGCCCCGCGCTTAGCATTGCCTCTACGCGGCGATCGATCCGCGCATAGAGAACATCGCGCGGCCAGTCCAGCGCGTAGATACGTTCGGCAAAGGGGCCGTCGCCGCGCTGCGCATCAAGGGCAGCCTGTTCCGTCTGCGTGCGGCCGGTAAGGCGAAAAATCTCCAATGCGCGCACTACGCGGCGCACGTCGTTGGGGTGCAAGCGGGCGGCGCTCTCCGGATCGACGGATTCGAGCATCGCGTGCAAACGCGCCCTGCCGTCCGGGCCTTCAGCAATGCCCGTCAATTCATCGCGGATGGCCTCGTCGCCCTGCGCGGCAAAGCCAAGAGGGCGCGTCAAAGCGTTGATATAGAGCCCCGTGCCGCCGCAGACGATGGGCAGGCGTCCGCGCCCCCGGATCTTTTCGATGCAGACAAGCGCCCGTTCGCGGTAGGCCGCGGCGCTGCATTTTTCGCGGGGCGAAAAGACGCCGAGCATGTGATGCGGGACGCCGCGCATCTCTTCTGGTGTGGGCATGGCCGTGAGTATATCCATGCCGCGATAGATCTGCATGGAGTCGGCGGAGACGACCTCTCCGCCCGCGCGCAGGGCGAGCGCGACGGCAACGGCGGTCTTTCCCGAAGCTGTCGGCCCGGCGACGACCGGAAGCAAAGGCCGAGTCAAGGCGATCCCCCCTTACTGGATGCGGCGGAACATGCGCTCGATCTCCCGGCGGGAAAACGTCTTGATCACTGGCCGGCCGTGCGGACAGGTCGGCGGCGCGCCGGAGGCCTCCATTTGCGCAAGCAGCGCCTCGATCTCTGATGGACTCAACGCATCACCGGCCTTGACCGCGCCCTTGCAGGCCCTTTGCAGTATCTCGTCGCGCCGCGCTTCCAGCGCTGCGGAACCGAGGCCGGAAAGCGCGTCGATGACGTCCATGAAGCGGGGCGTCGTTTCGGCATGGCCATTGATGTGTGGCACGGCGCGAATCTGCAGATCGCGCTCGCCGATGGGCGAAATATCGTAGCCCGCGGCGGAAAGCGCATCCATATTTTCTTCGACCAAAGCCATTTCCCGCGCCGACACGCGCACGATCTGCGGCGTGAGCAAGCGCTGGGAGGCGACGCCCTCTTCGACCGCCTTGGCCAGCGCGTCGTAGCGCAGGCGCTCGTGCGCGGCATGCTGATCGATGAGCAAAAAGGCGTCCTCGCATTCGAGCAGTATGTAGGTCTTGAAGAGCACGCCGATAACGCGGTATGGCGGACGCTCCTGCGGAAGCTGCAGTTGCTCGGGTTTGGGAGCGGGTGCGCCCTGGCCCTGCGCTTGCTCCGGACGGAGCTCTGTGGGCTCGACGGAAGGCTTGGTGATCCTGGACGGCGGCGCGGCGGGCACAAGCGATTCACGCAAATTCCAATCGCCGTTTTCAAGCCCCATGCGCTTTCTCTCAGCGGAGATCAGCGCGTCGAAATCTTGTCCAATCCCCTTTTTATCATTCAAGACTTCGGTTCTTTTATTTTGGACTTCGGTCTTTTGGCTCAAGACTTCGGTCGACACATTCAAGACTTTGGTACTTTTTTGTGCGTTCTCTTTTCCATCCGGAAGCGGCACCTGTTCGACCGTGCGCACAGGTTCGATGACGGCGGGTTTTTCCGCTTTGAGGCGCAGCATCGAGCCGCCCTGAAGAGCCTCACGGAGCATGGCCTCCACGGCAACGCGCGTCCCGGCCTCGTCGCGGAAGCGGACTTCCAGTTTGTTGGGATGGACGTTGACATCGACGCTGGATGGCGACAGCGTAAGATGCAGCGCGCACATTGGGTACATGCCGATGGTGACGCGTTCGCGGCAAACGCTCTCCAGCGCCTGAGAAAGCAGCGGACAGCGCACGGAGCGGCCATTGATGAAAAAGGCCTCATGCGCGCGCGTAGCCTTAGCCTGTTCCCCCACGCCGATCAGCCCGCGAATGCGTATGCTTCCCTCGTAGCGATCGACTTCAAGCATGCTTTCCGCAGTCTCACGGCCATAGACGGCAAAGACGGCATGGCGCAGATCGCCGTCGCCAAAGCTGTGGTAGATTGTGCGGGCGTTGTTGATGAAGCGGAAAGATATATCGGGATTTCCGAGGATCATCCGCGCCACCGTGTCGCTGACGAGCGCACCTTCATATTGCGGCTTTTTGAGAAAGGCCCGACGCACGGGGATGTTGAAAAACAGATCGCGCATGATGACGGTCGTTCCTTCCGGACAACCGACCTCGCGCACGCTCATATTCTGTCCGCCTTCGACAATCAGGCGCGCGCCGGCATCCTGCTCTTTTGCTCTGGTGGTCATCTCCACGCGGGCGACTGCGGCGATAGACGGCAACGCCTCGCCGCGAAAGCCGAGCGTGCGAATATCGTCAAGCTGCGCGGCGTTGGAGAGCTTGGACGTGGCGTGGTTCTCAAAGGCCAAGCGCACCTGTCCCGGCTCGATGCCGCAGCCATTGTCCGTGACGCGCAAATAACCGATACCACCTTCGCGGATCTCTACAGTCACGGAGGTCGCGCCGGCATCCAGCGAGTTCTCCACCAGTTCCTTGACCACGGACGCGGGCCGTTCTACAACTTCGCCGGCGGCGATACGCCCGACAGTGGCTGCGTCGAGTATGCGTATGGGCATGGAAAGCTCCCTTCTCCCTCAAATGTATTGCAGAAAATCGATCCCGGACTTTTCAGAAACGACCTTCCAGCCGCCGCGCTCTTCCTCGGAGCGGAGAACAGGCCGAAAGCCAAAGCGATGGTAAAGGCGGATGGCCAGCCAACTCTCCGTCTGCGTGGTCAGATAGGCGGAGCGATAGCCGAGTTTCCGCAATCGCTGCATCGCCAGAGAAACGATGGGCTTGGAAAGCCCCTGTCCCTGATGCGCGGCATCGACGCTCACCCAGTGCAAAAGCCCTTCCGTATCGCTCTGGTGCCAGGCGGTGGCGGTTGCAAAGGGAACGCCGCCGTCCGTAAGAAAAAACATGCGCTCTTCAAGGCGTCCACCTGTGGCGAATGCGCGCGCAAAGCGCGTCAGCCCCTCTTCGGGATGCTTAAACTCTCCGGCGGAAGTTTCGATTCGCGCCCAGAAAAGCTCGTCGCCCGGCTGATAAAAGCGCCAACCATAGCGTTCCGGAACGGCAAAAAAGGGCATATCCTCCAGAGAATTGACGCGCATAGCCAGGGAAAAATGCGCTACGGTCGTATCCCACATCGATCTCACTCCCCCTTTTCCGGTTCAGACGCGGCGCGCCTTTTCGTTGAGCTCAAAGAGCTTGTTGAGGGCGTCGATGGGCGTCATGCTCACCACGTCCAATTTGGCGATCTCTTCCACCAGCTGGATGGGGCCGATATCGGCGATGCCAAGCTGGCGCTGCGTACCCTTGCCGCCTTCGAGGATGGTTTTGCCGATGGAACCGCGAACTTCGCCATCCACCTCCAGCCGCGCCATAATCTGCCGCGCCCGCGCGATGACGCCCTTGGGCAGGCCCGCCAGCTTGGCGACGGCAACGCCGTAACTGCGATCCGCGCCGCCGGGCACGATCTTGCGCAGGAAGATGACGTCCTCGCCCTGCTCGCGCGCGGTAATGCGGTAGTTGACGACGCCCTCCAACTGGCCTTCGAGTTCGGAGAGTTCGTGATAATGCGTAGCGAACAGCGTGCGCGCTCCGCACTTCTGGGCGATGTATTCCACCGCCGCCCAGGCGATGGAAAGGCCGTCGAACGTAGACGTCCCCCGCCCCACCTCGTCCAGTATGAGCAGACTGCGCTCCGTGGCGAATTTGAGGATGTTCGCCATCTCACTCATCTCGACCATGAACGTGGATCGTCCGCCGTAGAGATCGTCCGAGGCGCCGACGCGCGTAAAAATGCGATCCGTAAGGGCGATATCCGCCGAAGCGGCGGGCACGAAACTGCCCATGTGGGCCATCAGCGTGATCAGCGCCACCTGGCGCATGTAGGTGGATTTGCCGGCCATGTTCGGGCCGGTGATGATCATCACGCGATGTTCCTTGTCCAGATGGGTATCGTTCGGCACGAACAGGGCGCGCCCCAGCCCCTCTTCGACCACCGGATGCCGGCCATCGACAATGTCGTAGCGCCCATCAGCGTTGATCGAGGGGCGCACGTACTCATTTTCCTGCGCTACGCGCGCAAGCGAAAGCAGCGCATCCAGCGTTTTCAGAGCGCCTGCCGTGGCGTTCAGGCGCGGAAGCGCCTTTTTCAGCGTCTCACGGATCTCGCAGAAGAGTTGATATTCAAGGCGCACGGCGTTTTCTTCCGCGCCAAGGATCTTGCGCTCGAGTTCCTTGAGTTCCTCCGTAATGAAACGCTCGCAGTTGGCCAGCGTCTGTTTGCGCGTATAGCGATACGGCACGAGTTCATAAAACGAGCGCGTGACTTCGATATAGTAGCCAAACACGCGGTTATAGCCGATCTTCAGGTTCTTGATCCCGGTAGCCTCGCGCTCGCGCCGCTCCATTTCCGCAAGATACGTCTTGCCATTGTGGGAAATATCGCGCAGTTCATCCAATTCACCGGAGTAGCCAGCGCGGATCATGCCGCCTTCACGCACGGACAGCGGCGCCTCATCGTCGATGGCGCGCGAAAGCAGAGAGCAGATATCCTCCATTGGATCCAGCGCGGCCTCGCAGCGCTGGATGAGTTTGGCCTCGCAGGCGGCGGCGTCTTTTTTGATCAGCGGCACAAGCTGCAATGTGGCGCGCAGCGCAAGACAGTCGCGGGCATTGAGCGCGTCATAGGCGATGCGGCTCAAGAGGCGCTCGACATCGTAGACGCCGCTGAGCGCCTCGCGCAGCGCGTTGGCCTCGAAAAGGCGGCGGGTAAAGCATTCCACGGCGTCCAGGCGCGCGTTGATTTCGTCCGCGTCGCTGAGCGGGCGTTCGATCCAGCTGCGCAGGAGCCGTCCGCCCATCGCCGTCTGCGTGCGGTCGAGTATGCTCAAAAGCGATCCCCGCTTGCCGTGTCCGTGCACCGTTTGCGTCAGTTCAAGGCTCTGCAGGGCGGCGCGGTCCAGCGCCATGAAACTCGAGCGCTCATAGGGGCGCAGCTCCAGAATGTGCGTCAGCGCGTTTTTCTGCGTTTCCATCAGATAGGCGAGCAGCGCGCCGGCCGCGCAGACACAAAGGCGCTCATCTTCAAGGCCGAGTTCAGAAATCCCCTTGCCAAAATGTTCCTTCAAACATTTGGAGGCGTGCGGATACTCAAACGTCGCCGCATCGGGCGTGCCCGCACGTTCGGCGCGCTCCGGAACGCAGGCAGCCAGGGCAGCATTGTCGTTTACGATGATCTCGCGCGGTTCGATGCGCGCCAGCTCGTCGGCCAGCGACAGGCGCATATCATTCAGCGAGAAATAGCGGAATTCGCCGGTGGAAACATCGGCAAAAGCCACGCCGGCGCGCTTCTGCCGCGCATAGACGCAAAGCAGATAGCTTGGCCGCGTATCTTCGAGCATGTTCGTCTCAATGACCGTGCCCGGCGTGACGACGCGGATGACCTCGCGCTCGACCAGACCCTTGGTGGTGGCCGGATCGCTCATCTGCTCGCAGATGGCGACCTTATAGCCCTTTTCAATCAGGCGGGCCAAATAGGTATCCACGGCGTGAAAGGGCACACCGCACATGGGAGCGCGCTCAGACAGACCGCAGTCTTTTCCGGTCAGCGTAAGTTCCAGTTCTCGGGAGACGAGGATAGCGTCTTCGAAAAACATTTCATAAAAGTCGCCCAGCCGGAAAAAGAGTATCGCGTCCTTATACTGCTCCTTGATGCGCAGATATTGCTGCATCATTGGCGAGACTGCCATCGCTGTCCACCCGCTTTCGTATGGGAATCGTCAGTGCGCCGCGCCGCAGGAGCCGCCGCAGGAGGCGCAGCTGCCGGAACAGTTCCCCTCCTCGTTCACTTGACCGGTGACGATGAACTGCAGCACCTGATTGACCTGATTGATGAGGTCGGAAAAGGCGGAGCGCGCCTGCGTCATGGCGATGATATCGTCGATCATGTTGAGTTTTTCCTGCGTCTCATCCATCTCGTCGGAGAGTTTTTTCAGCACGGCGGAATCGGGGTTTTCCCGGGAAAGGATCTCCTGAATCTGCGCGCGCAGCTGAAGATAGCGGTTCATCGTTTCCGCGGCTTCCTGATTGCGGGCGGCCTTTTCCTCAGCCGCCTTCATCGCCTGATAGACATCGCTTTCGATCAACGCCTGTCCAAGTTCTCTGGTCTTTTGAAATACGGCGTCCATGCGTTCATACCTCCATGATCTGTCTTCCGCGCAGCGTATTGCGGCCGGCGGAGAGTATTTCCACCCGGACAAATCTGCCGATAAGGTCGGCTTTTCCCGGGAAATTGACCATGTGCCCGCGCGGCGTCTTGCCGCCGACCCAGCCCGGATCGCGCGCGGAGACGGATTCGACCAGCACCGTTTCCCGCCTTCCCACCTGACTTGCAAGAATCTCGTGGGTGATCTCTGTTTGCAGGTCGATCAGGCGCTGGATGCGCTCCGTCTTTTCCTCCGCGCTCGTGGGATCCGGCATCTGCGCCGCCCTGGTGCCCGCGCGCCTGGAATAGATGAAGGTGAAGGCGGAATCGTAGCGCACTTCGCGCACGAGCGAGAGCGTGTCTTCAAACTGCGCCTCCGTTTCGCCGGGAAAGCCGACGATGATATCGCTTGTCAGGCCGACGCCCGGCTTTACCGACCGAAGTTTCTTTACCAACTCCAGGTAATGCGCTCGCGTGTAGCGGCGATTCATCGCCTGAAGGATCTCGTCGTTGCCTGCCTGCACAGGCAGGTGCAGCGCGGGCATCAGGTGCGCAAGTTCTCCATAGGCGCAGATCAATTCGTCGCTCAAATCCTTGGGATGCGAGGTCATAAAGCGTATGCGCGGCACACCCAGGGCGTCCACGCGCCGCAAGAGTTCCGCGAACTCGCTGCCGCCGCCGCGATAGGAATTGACGTTTTGACCCAGCAGCGTGATCTCCTGCACGCCCTGATCGACGAGGCGCTTGCACTCCTCCAGCACGGCCTCCGGCTCGCGCGAACGCTCCCGCCCGCGCACATACGGCACGATGCAATAGGAACAGAAGTTGTTGCAGCCGTACATGATGTTCACAAAGGCGGAAAAAGCGCTGGCGCGCCTCTGCGGCAGGCCCTCGGCAATGACGCCGTCGCTTTGGAGCACCTCCACCACCGGCCGCCTGCTCTCAAGCGCCCGACAGAGATACTCAGGCAAGCGATGCATATTGTGCGTGCCGAACACCAGATCGATGAACGGATACATCGCTTTCATCCGCTCGGCCATGCCCTCCTCCTGCGCCATGCAGCCGCCCACGCAGATGAGGAGCTCCGGGCGCTCCTTTTTCAGCTCCTTGAGCCATATGACGTTGCCCAAGGCGCGATTCTCGGCGTTTTCGCGCACGCAGCAGGTGTTGTAGAGTATGAGATCGGCTTTTTCGCGCACGTTCTCCGGCCGCAGGCCCATCTCCACGAGCATACCGGCGATGGTTTCCGAATCGCGTTCGTTCATCTGGCATCCCATGGTGACGATATGGAAAGTCCTGGGGCGGTCGGGAAGATCGCGCACGCGCGCGGCAAATTCGCGCTGGCGATGAAGTTCGCTTTCTGATACGAAAAGGCGTTCGTTCATGGCGTATCCTCTGTGCTCTCCTTCAATAGCTTCGCTCCGCTGGGCGGCGTTTCCACCGCGAAGGGCTCCATGCGATATTCCCCTTCGGCGGCGCGCTCGTCCGCCAACACGCGCACCGTGCCAGCCCCCAAAGGCGCGCCCAGCTTTAACAGTATGCCCGCCACGGGCGGCGCGGCGGCAATGAGATAGGGCGTTTCGTCTCCACGCATGCGCCGACGGCGTACTTCGGAAAGCGCCAGACGGGCGGTAAATTCGTGGGAAGGCACCAGCCCGCTGCCCTGGCAGACGGCGCAGGCATGGAATTTCTGCTTGGATAGCGGCTGACGCACTTTCTTGCGCGTCAATTCGACCAACCCAAGTCCGGTGATGCCGACGAGATTCGTGCGCGTGCGATCTTTTCGCAAGCACTCGCGCAACACGTCCAGCAGGGCTTCGCGCTGCTCATGCCGGTCCATGTCGATAAAGTCGACGATGATGATACCGCCCACGTCGCGCAGGCGCAGTTGACGGGCGATCTCCCGTGCGGCCTCGCAATTCAGGGCAAAAACAGTCTCCGAGAGCGAACGCTTGCCGACGTATTTGCCGGTATTGACGTCCACCACGGTGAGCGCCTCCGTGTAGTCGAACACAAGATAACCGCCGCTTTTCAGCCATACGTGGCGGCGAAAGGCGCTCTCCGCCTGTTTCCAGACGCAAAAACGGTCCAACAGAGGCGACTGCGCGCGGTCGAAAACGACGCGGCCGGCAAAGGCTGGCGTCAATGCCTGCGCAGTTTCCTGAAGCGCGTGAAAAAGCCCTTCGTCATCCGTGCGCACGCTTTCGACATCTTCGCAGAGCATGTCCCGCACCGCGCAATCGACGAGGCTGGCATCGCGGTGCAGCAGCGCAGGGGCGGCGGTATGGCGGCCGCGGCGCTCGACGTTCTCCCAAAGGCGGGAAAGCGCCTCGAAATCCGCGCGCAGATCGTCCGCCCCGGCTCCCTCGGCAGCGGTGCGGACAATGACGCCGCAGCCAAAATCTTTCGCCATTCCCTCGGCGATAGCGCGCAAACGCTCGCGCTCAGCTTCGTCGTGGATGCGGCGAGAGACGCCCACATAGCGGACGGTGGGCAATAGCACGGCCAGACGTCCGGCCAGCGTGATGTGGCAGGAGAGGCGCGGGCCCTTGCTGCCGCCCGGCTCCTTGACGACCTGCACCATCACCGTCTGCCCCGAATGGACAAGGCGCTCAATGCGCGCCCCGCGCAGTTGTTCGGCGAGGAGCGTGTCGCCAATCTGTATGTCGCCAGCGTACAGAAAAGCGTTTTTGTCAAGGCCGATATCGACAAAAGCGGCGTTCATGCCGGGCAGGACATTCTCCACCCGACCGATATAGATGTTGCCCGTCAGCTTTTCGTGGCCCTTGCTCTCAAAATACAGTTCGGCGAGCGCGCCATCTTCAATGAGCGCGAGGCACGTTTCCCCGCAAAGGCGGTCGACGAGGATCGTCTTGCTCATGCGTTTTTCCACTCCATCAGCGGGACAATCTCCCCCGCCGCGTTTTCGCCCAGCAAACGGAGGCGATGCACGCGCGCGCGCGGCGCTTCCACGCCCGCGAGCGCCGCCAGACCGCCAAGAAGCACGTCGGGCTTGAGTGTATCCTTTTCGGTGAGCATCAGGCGCGCAAGCAGGCTGCCATCCCGCGCTTCGAGGGAGAGCGCCAGAGGCCGCATGTCGATCTCACGCTCGCCGGATTTCGTCCTGCGCACGCCCATGACATGTTTGGCGGCGCAAAACGCTTCCGCGGCGGCGAGAATGGCGGAGCCGTTCTCCCCCTCCGGCGTGATGCGATAGTCCGCGCAGCGCACGAGCGCCATCGCCGCGGGAAAGCGGTCATCCACCGTGCGCACGCCAAGCACGGGAAGATCCTCCGGCAGCGCACCCCGCATGGCTTCCTCGATGCGGCCACGCCCCATGGGCGCGGAGAGCTTAAAATCGAGCACCTCGTATTCGCTCGTCCATCCTACGGCCAGCGCCGAAGCGAACGACATGATGGGATGCGGGTTGAAGCCCTGCGAAAAAGCGATGGGCAGGCCCGAACGGTTGAGGGCGCGCTGGAAAAAGCGCTGCAGATCCAGATGCGATACAAAGCGCAGGCGGCTGTTTTTGCCAAAGCGCAGCAGTGTCCTCATTGGCAGGCCCCCTCGTAACGGCGCATGCCGCAGCCCACGCAGCCCATGCGGCAATCCTGCGTGCGCTCGCCTTTTTGCGCCTTTTTCCATTCGCGAAGCAAAAATTCCCGACTTACGCCCGCGTCGAGGTGTTCCCAGGGGAAGACCTCGTCGTCCGCGCGCTCGCGGCAGGCGTAGAAATCCGCATCCAGGCCGCATTCCGCGAACGCCTGCCGCCACAGGTCGCAGCGGAACTGATCCGACCAGCCGTCAAAGCGGCAGCCAAGGCGCCACGCGCGCTCGAGCGCGTCCGCGAGGCGGCGATCCCCGCGGGCAAACACCGCTTCGACATAGCTGAGATCCATGGCGTGATACTTGAATTCCACGCCCTTGATTTTGGCCAATTCGCGCTTGAGCAACTGCTGGCGGCGCGTGACCTCCTCGCTTTTGAGTTGCGCCGCCCACTGGAAGGGCGTAAAGTTCTTCGGCACGAACACCGAGGCGCTCACCGTGATGCGCAGACCCGGGGCGCGCTTCTCCTTGGGAAGCGAGAGATAGCAGGAGCGAACCAACGCGGCCAGGCGGGCGATGCCAAGCACGTCTTCGTCCGTCTCCGTGGGCAGGCCGATCATGAAATAGAGTTTGACCGCCGCCCAGCCCTGCTCGAAGGCGTCCGTCACGGAGCGTACCAGATCTTTTTCGGTAACGCCTTTGTTGATGACGTCCCGCAGGCGTTGCGTTCCTGCCTCGGGGGCCAGCGTCAGCGCCGTCTTGCGCACCTTTTGCGTCTCCCTGAGCGTGTCGGTGAGCACGTTGTCAATGCGCTGCGAGGGCAGGGATATCTTCACGCGCTTGGCGCTGAAGCGCTGCACCATCTCCCGAGCCAGTTCCGGCAGACAGGAATAGTCGCCACTGGAAAGGCTCATCAGAGAGATCTCGTCATAACCCGTGGCGCGCACGAGTTTTTCCGCCAGTTCGAGCAGCCGCTCCATCGAGCGTTCGCGCACGGGGCGATAGATCATGCCCGCCTGACAGAAGCGGCAGCCGCGCGTGCAGCCGCGGAAGATCTCCAGCATGATGCGGTTGTGCACGACTTCGCCGTAGGGCACGATCAGCTTTTCGGGGTAATCGGCGCGCGTCAGGTCGTTGACCAGCGCCTTGTAGACCACTTTGGGCGCTCCCGTGCCCTCCTTCGGCTCAATGGCGGCGATCGTCCCGTCGGGGTTGTAGCTTACGTCGTAAAACGACGGCACGTAGACGCCGGGAATCTGCGCCGCCATGCGCAGATATTCCTCGCGCGGCAGGCCGGAAGCCTTCCATTGCCGGTAAACGTCGATGGTCTGGTGGGTGGAAACTTCGCCGTCGCCGAGCACGAACAGATCGACAAACGGCGCCAAAGGCTCGGGATTGAAGGCGCACGGGCCGCCGCAGATGACAAACGGGCCCGTGGCGCGGTCGGCGCTGCGCAGCGGTATACCGGCAAGATCGAGCGCCTCGAGTATGTTGCTGAAGCTCATCTCGTACTGGAGCGTGACGCCCAGAAGGTCAAACTCCCGCACGGGCGAACGGCTCTCCAGCGTGAACAGCGGCACGTTCTCTTCGCGCATCAGCGTCGCCATGTCCACCCAAGGAGAAAAGACGCGCTCGCAAAGGGCGTCGTCGCGCGCGTTGATGGTGTGATACAGTATCTTCATGCCCAGGTGGGACATGCCGACTTCGTAGGTATCGGGAAAAAGGAAGGCATAGCGCACATCCACCGAAGCCGGGTCTTTTACGACGCAGCCATACTCGCCGCCCATGTAGCGCACGGGTTTTTCGACGCGCTCAAGCAGCCTGTCGATCCGTTCCGAAAGGTTCAAGGCCATACCTCCACCCATAAACATCTAACTTATTTACTTTAGCACGAAAATGCCGTTTGTTCAACGGCGGAATGTTAAAGAATCAAATTTTTCTGAATTCAACGGGAAAACGCTTGACGCGCGCGCAAAAAATGCCTATCATTGCAGTATTCCATCGGCAGCGCGAATATTTATGCAGGGAGGAATACTTATGCAGAAGCTGCCCTTCTGTTCCGCCGAAAAACTTCACGAGATCGCCGCGCTCTACCCCACGCCCTTCCACCTCTACGATGAAAAGGGCATCCGCGAAACGGCGCGTCGCGTGCAGGCGGCGTTTTCCTGGAACGCGGGCTTTCGCGAGCATTTCGCCGTCAAGGCCAATCCGAATCCCTATATACTCTCCGTGCTCAAAAGCGAGGGCTGCGGCGTGGATTGCGCCTCCATCACGGAACTGATGCTGGCCAAAGCCGTGGGTTTCGAGGGCGAGGAAATCATGTTTTCTTCCAACATGACGCCCGCCGAGGATTATGTATACGCGCGCAAACTGGGCGCGATCATCAACCTCGACGACATCACCCACATAGAGTTCCTTAAGAAAAACGGAGGCATCCCGGAAAAGATCTGCCTGCGCTACAATCCCGGCGGAGAATTGCACATTGGCAACACCTGCATGGGGCATCCCTGGGACGCCAAATACGGCATGACGCGCCCGCAGATTTTCCAAGCCATCCGCATGCTGCAAAGCGAGGGCGTCAAGCAGTTCGGCCTGCACACGCTCTTGGCCAGCAATTCCACAGATGCCGGCTATTATCCAACCATCGCCCGCATGCTTTTCAAATTGGCCGTGGAAGCGCACGAAACCATGGGCGCGGATTTCTTCATGGTCAACCTCTCCGGCGGCGTCGGCATTCCCTACCGCCCGCAGCAAACGCCCGCGGACATCGAGGAGATCGCCGACGATGTGCGCAGGCTTTACGAGCGCATGATCGCGCCGACCGGCATGCAGGTGCACATCGCCAGCGAATTGGGGCGGTACATGACCGGCCCCCACGGTTGTCTGGTGGCCACCGCCATCCACGAAAAGCACATCTACAAGGAATACATCGGTCTGGACGCCTGCGCGGTCGACCTGATGCGTCCGGCGATGTATGGCGCGTACCACCACATTACCGTAGCCGGCAAGGAGCAGCTGCCGAACGATCACATTTACGACATTGTTGGCTCCCTGTGCGAAAACAACGACAAATTCGCCGTCGATCGTCCATTGCCGCACATTGATATCGGCGATCTGATCGTCATTCACGATACCGGCGCGCACGGCTATTCGATGGGCTATAACTACAACGGAAAGCTGCGTTCGGCCGAGATCCTTTTGCACGAGGACGGCAGTTTTTCGCAGATCCGTCGTGCCGAAACGCCGCTGGACTACTTTGCCACAATAGACAGCTCCCCGTACTATGCCGACATCGTAAAAGAGACCGAGTCCTTGAAATTATAGACTGAAGTTTGTAATCGTCAAACTGAAGTCTTGAATTTAGAGACCGATTTCTGCATATTGCCGCAGCCGTTTGAGGATACGGCTTTCCATGCGCGATACCTGCACTTGGGAGATGCCGAGTTCCTGCGCGATGTCCGTCTGCGTGCGGCGTTGAAAATAGCGCATGGCGATAAGGCGCATTTCCTCTTTGGGCAGCATCTTCAAGAGGCTCCTGAGCAGGAGCCTCTTTTCTACCGCCTCCATGCAGTCCGTGCCGAGCGTGTCCTTCAGCGGCGTCTCCCCCTCCGCGTCTATGCTGGCGTCCAGCGAGCGAACGCTTTGCCGGGCGTTGAGCGCTAAAAGCACGTCCCCGCGCGTGAGGTGAACCACCTGCGCCAGTTCCTCGACGCTGGGTTCGCGGCCCCGTTCCCGCACGATCTCCTGCCTGGCGTCTTCAACGCGCCGGGCATTTTCCTTGATGGAGCGCGCCACATGCACGCTGCCGTCATCGCGCAGAAAGCGGCGCACCTCGCCGAGAATCACAGGAACCGCATACGTTGAGAAGGCCGTGCCAAAGCTGGGATCGAAGCGGTCGATAGCCTTGAGCAGGCCCAGGCAGCCGTATTGAAACAGATCGTCGTATTCCCTGCCGCGATCCTGGAAGCGCTTGACCAGATGATGGACGAGCGGCAGATTTTCCCGCACCAGCGCTTCGCGCGCCGTTTGATCGCCAGCGCGGGCGTCCTCCAGAAGTTTTCGCATGCTTTCGTACTTTTCCGGCGTCACGCGCGGCGCGCTGCCTGTTCTTCGCAGGCGCGCAGGCGCTTTTCGAGGCGAACGGTGGTGCCGCGCCCGACTTTGGAAGTCACCTGTACCGCATCCATGAAGCTTTCCATTACGGTAAAGCCCATGCCCGAGCGTTCGTCATTCGCGCATGTGGTGAAAAATGGCGTGCGGGCCATTTCTATGTTTTCGATCCCGCGGCCGGCGTCGATGACGTCCACGCGCAAAAGATCGTCCTCAAAGAGCGTCGCGTGCAGGCGCACAGTCCCCTCGCCGCCTTCATAGCCGTGGACGATGGCGTTGGTCACCGCTTCAGATACGGCGGTCTTGACGTCAGAAAGTTCTTCCAGCGTTGGATTGAGCGGCAGTATGAACGCGCTGATCACCAACCGCGCAAAGCTCTCGTTTTTGCCGGCGGCGGGAAAATCCAGCCGCATCTCGTTTTTGATCCTCATATGCGCCCCTCCGCTTCAAGCCAGTTTTTCGATGATGGAATAGAGCCCGGCCATGGAAAATATCTTGTCCACCCGCGGCGTGGCGCCGGCCACCGATACGCGGCCGCCGCGCCTGGCCAGCGCCTTATAGCGCCCGATGACCAGCCCGATGCCTGAACTGTCCATAAAACTGACGCCCGTCAGGTCAAAAACGAGGTGCTTGACCCTTGGGTCGGCGATCAGCGCGTCGAGTTCCGCGCGTATGGGGCCGACGCGCTCATGGTCCAGTTCGCCCGCCAGGCGCACGGTAAGCCTGTCCCTGTGTTTCTCATAGGAAAGCATGGAATCATTCCCTTCGCCGCAATGTTCGGGGAATGATTCCATGCCCGCGCTGTCGTTTCCTTCAGCAGATTGTGGGAACCTGTGTCGAAAGGCGCAAAGCGTTCGACATTTCTTTGTTCGACGATTTACGCAGCGCGCAGGAGCGCCTCGACCTCCTCGCCGCTCATGGCCTCGCGTTCGACGAGCGCGTCCGTGAGCAAAAGCAGTTCGTCCGCGTGCTCAAGCAGCAGGTCGCTGACGTTTGCAAACAGCTCGCCCAGCTTCTGCCGGCAGAGCGCCTTGGCTTCGTCGCCCCCTCCGCAGGCGCGGCTGAGCGCGCGCAGGGAGACGGCCGGCTCTCCGGCCATGCCAAGATCCATCACCAGAGCGGCCGCGAGTTCCGCCGCGCGGGAAAGGTCGTTGGCGGCTCCGGCGGTGACCGCGTCATCGCCGCCCACGAGCAATTCCGCCGCGCGCCCGGCGAGCAATACCTCAATCTGGCATTCGATCTGTCGCTTTTCGAGCATGGCGCGTTCGGGCGGTATGGAGAGATTGTAGCCCGCAGCGCCGCCGCCGGCCGGCAATATGCTCACGCGTTTCAGGCGATTTTCCGGCGTCAGGTGGATGGAGGCAAGCGCATGCCCCGCTTCATGCACGGCGATGACGCGCTTTTCCGCGTGCGTCGCCGTGCTCCTGCGATCCGCGCCGGCCACCGTCCTGAAAAATGCGCCGCGTATATCCGCCGGCTCGATTTTCTCCGCCCCGCGTTCCGCGGCGGCGATGGCGGCCTCGTTGAGCAGGTTTTCCAGCGAAGCGCCGGAAAAACAGCTCGTATCCCCTGCAAGCGCCTCGAGGTCGACGGTTCTGGACAGCGGCTTGTTGCGGCTGTGCAGGCGAAGAATGCTCAGCCGCTCCGCGCGTCCCGGCAGGCCGACCTCGATCTGCCGGTCGAAGCGCCCGGGTCGCAGCAGCGCCGGATCGAGCGTGTCCAGGCGATTGGTGGCGGCAAGCACGATGATGCCCTCGGACGGGCGAAAGCCGGACATTTCGCTCAAAAGCGCGTTGAGCGTCTGGTCGCGCTCGTCGGAGGATTGATCGTCGCGCTTCTTGGCCATGGCGTCGATCTCATCGATGAAGATGACGCATTTGCCGGCTTTGCGCGCGTTTTTGAACAGTTCGCGCACGCGGCTTGCGCCTACGCCGACATACATCTGTACAAAGTCCGAGCCGGAGAGCGCGAAGAACGGCACGCCCGCCTCCCCGGCCAGAGCGCGCGCCAACAGCGTCTTGCCCGTGCCGGGCGGGCCGTAGAGCAGCACGCCGCGCGGCATGCGCGCTCCATAGCGGGCGTATTTTTGCGGATCCTTGAGGTAGTCCACCAGCCCTTCGAGGCTCCTGCGCGCTTCTTCGTTCGCGGCCACGTCGGAAAACCCGCAGCTTGGCGCGGCGTTGACGGCCTCCATGCCGGCGATGCGCCCCGCCGCCTCCGCGCGCAGCGCCCGCGGCCTGAGCAGCGCCGAGGCGATGAACAGCGCCACAGCCGCCGCCAGGCAAATGCGCGCCGCCGTTTCAATCGCGGCAGCGCCGCCGCCGGTGAGCAGCGAGAGCACAAGGCCCGTGAGCATCAGCCACAGGGAGCCCATGGAGATCATGTTCCACGTTTTTTTCAAGCAGATCACCTCTATCATTGCGAGCATATATATTGTAACGCAAGATATATGCCCGCGTCCACGAACAACTTCCGGCAAAAGAGGCTAATCCATCCGCTGATGGGAAATACTAGAGGCAATCGGCGTGAAGAAATCATCGCTGCGGGAGGGATACCGGTGAAGCGAAAATGGATTCGATGGGCGATCCTGGGTGTGGTCGCGGCGCTGCTGGCGGCTCTGGTGGTGCTGCTCGAGCCCTGGAACTGGGAAACGCTGGATCTTGAGAAGCTCACGCAGCTCAATCAGACGAGCATCATCTACGACGCCGATGGCAAGCGCGCCGGCAGCCTCTACGGGAGCGAGAACCGCGTCTATGTGCCGCTGGAGTCGATCCCCCTGCATGTGCGGCAGGCGTTCATCGCCGCCGAAGATCAGCGGTTTTACGAGCACCACGGCGTGGACGTGGTGCGCATGTTCGGCGCGCTTTGGCATGATCTGCGCACTTTGAGCCTTGAGCAGGGCGCCTCAACCATCACGCAGCAGCTGATCAAACTCACGCACCTGAGCGGCGAAAAAACGCTCTCCCGCAAAGCGCAGGAAGCGATCCTGGCCTTGCAGCTCGAGCGGCGCATGGAGAAGGACGACATCCTCGAGCGCTACCTCAACGTGGTTTATTTTGGCCGCGGAGCCTACGGCATTGAAGCCGCCGCCAACGCCTATTTTCAAAAGAGCGCGAAGGAACTGACATTGGCGGAAGGCGCTTTGCTGGCGGGCGTGATCAAATCGCCAAGCAACTACGCTCCGCATCTTGCGCCGGAAAACGCCGTGGAGCGGCGCGATCTCATCCTTGGGGAAATGGCGGAATGCGGCTTTATCTCCCCTGCGGAAGCGGAGAAGGCGCAAAAAGAGCCGCTCGTTTTGCAGCTGTCGGAAGAAAGCGCGCAATTTGGCTGGTATCTCGACGCGGCTGCCACCGAAGCGCAGGAAATACTCGGCATCACGCGCGACGAGTTGCTGTCCGGCGGATACGCCATCTACACGGCGCTGGACGTGGAGGCGCAGGCGGCGGCTGAAGATCTGTTTGAAAATGGGGCGAACTTCCCGGATCCCGCCGCCGACGGCACGCCGGCACAGGCGGCGTTGGTGGCGGAAAACGTTGACAGTGGGGAGATCATCGCCCTGGTCGGCGGCCGGACGTATGACGTGCAACTCGGCCTGAACCGGGCGACGCAGATACGCCGCCAGCCCGGCAGCGCCATCAAACCCGTTTCATCCTACGCCGCCGCGGTCGAGGGCTACGGCTATCTGCCCACCAGTTTCGTGGACGACACGCCGCGCGTGTTTTCCGGCGGCTATCAGCCCGGCAACGCCGGCGGCAACTACTATGGCGAAGTGACGCTGCGCGAGGCCCTTTCCCGCTCGCTCAACGTGGCGACCGTAGACCTTGCGGAAACCGTCGGCATCGCCGCGGTGCGCGCGCAACTGGAACGCTTTGGCATATCCCCCGCGGAGCGCGACGCCGACCTGGCGTTGGCGCTCGGTTCGATGACCGAGGGCGTCTCCCCCGCCCGGCTTTGCGCGGCCTACTGCGCGCTGGCCAACGGAGGCCGCCGCGTGGAGGCGCATACGGTGCGCAAAATCGTGTCCAGCGACGGCAAAGTGCTCTATGAATCGCCGCAGTCGAGCGAATCGGCTGTGTCCGCGGAAACGGCCAGCATTCTTACGGACATGCTGAGAACCGCCGCCTCCGAGGGCAGCGCCAACGCTCTGAGCGCTGTGGGAGCAAACGTCGCCGGCAAGACAGGCACAGTGGATATGGAGAGCGGCGGCAACCGCGACGCCTGGACGGTAGCTTACACGCCGCGACTGGCCGTCGCCGTATGGATGGGCTTCGACGAGCCGGACGCAGAGCATTCTCTTCCGGATTGGGCAGGCGGCAGCAGCTATCCCGCGCGCTTGTGCGCAAGTTTCCTCTCCTCCGCGGGGAGCGACTGGCTGCGCGGCGATTTTGCGCTTCCTGATACGCTGCGCCGCGTGGTCATCGACAAGCTGGCGCTTGAACAGGACAAGACTGTCGCGCTGGCCGCGGAGCGCACGCCGCAGGCGTATGCGCAGGCGGAAGTCTTTTACAAGGGCCGCGAGCCGCAGACCGTCAGCAGCAAATGGGACGCGCCAGAACCAGTGACGGATCTGGAACTGGTCAGCGGCGCGGGCGAAACGCCTGTGCTGCGGTTTACCGCCCGCGATGAAAACAGCGAATATCTGCTCATCCGCCGCACGGATGGGCGCGCGGAGGAAATCGCCGTCCTGCGCGGCGAACCCGGGGAAATTCTGCAATATACCGACGGCGAAGCGGAGCTTTCGCAGGCGCACGAATACAGCATAATCCCCCGCCACGCGCCGCTCTACGAAGAGGGCGAAACGGTGACGGGGGCGGAAAGCCTGCGGGTGCGCTACACGCCCGGCGGGCTATTGGGGCACATTGAAAATCTGCTCAGTCCCGAGGAGGGGCAAACGCCCGGCCCGGAAGCGGAGAACGATCAGTCGTTGTTCTGGTAGGCCGGCTGCGCGGACTCGCGCGCCTCTTCCCTGGGAAGCGGCGTGAAAACGAGCTTGCCATCCTGCGCGGACATGGAAACGCGGTCGCCGAGTTTGACCTTGCCATCCAGTATCTCCTCGCTGAGGGCGTCCTCCACCATGCGCTGGATGGCGCGGCGCAGCGGTCGCGCGCCGTATTGCAGGTCGTAGCCCGCGGCGCTGAGCAGTTTGATGGCGGAATCGTCCACTTCCAGGTCGATGTCGCGCTCGCGCAGGCGCTTCTGCACATTGGAGAGCATCAGCTTGGCGATGCGATCGATCTCGTCCTGCTCAAGGGCGTGGAAGACGATGATCTCGTCCACGCGGTTTAAGAACTCTGGGCGGAAGATGCGCTTGACCTCGTCCATGATGTTCTCGCGCATGGCCTCGTAGCTCTTTTCATCGCTGGCGCTGCTGCCAAAGCCCATGGAGCGCTGCTTTTTGATGGTATGCGCGCCGGCGTTGCTGGTCATGACCACCACGGTGTTTTTAAAGTCCACCACGCGGCCCTGACCGTCGGTGAGGCGGCCGTCCTCGAGGATCTGCAGCAGCACGTTGAACACGTCGGGATGGGCCTTTTCCACCTCGTCGAAGAGTATGACCGCGTAGGGTTTGCGGCGCACTTTTTCGGTGAGCTGCCCGCCCTCCTCGTAGCCGACATAGCCGGGCGGCGAACCGATCATGCGCGAGACGGAGTGTTTCTCCATATACTCGGACATGTCGATGCGAATGAGGCTGTCTTCGTCGCCAAAGAGCGCCTCGCCCAGCGCCTTGCACAGTTCCGTCTTGCCCACGCCCGTGGGGCCGAGGAAGATGAACGAGCCGATGGGCCGGTTGGGGTCCTTCAGCCCGGCACGCGCGCGGCGAACGGCTTTGGACACGGCCTTGACGGCCTCGCCCTGCCCAATGACGCGGCGATGGAGGATGTCCTCGAGATGCAGCAGGCGTTCGGCCTCGCTCTCGGTCATGCGCTTGACGGGGATGCCCGTCCACGAGGAGACGATCTCCGCGACCTCCTCCTCGCCCACCGTTTCCACTTTGGAATTGCGCTTCTGCTCCCACTCCTTGCGGCGCTCGGTCATCTCATTCTGGAGCTGCTTTTTCTGATCGCGCAGGTTGGCGGCCTTCTCAAAGTCCTCATGCGCCACGGCCTCTTCGGTTTCCTTGTTGAGCACCTCAAGGCGGGCCTCCTGCTCTTTCATGTCCGGCGGCGCGGTGAAGGCCTTGATGCGCACGCGCGAAGCAGCCTCGTCGATAAGGTCGATGGCCTTGTCCGGCAAAAAGCGGTCGGAGATATAGCGGTCGGAAAGGTTGACCGCGGCGATGATGGCCTCGTCGGTGATGTGCACGCGGTGGTGCGCCTCATAGCGGTCGCGCAGGCCGCGAAGGATCTCCACGGATTCTTCGCGCGTGGGCTCGCCGACGTTCACGGGCTGGAAGCGGCGTTCCAGCGCCGAATCCTTCTCGATATATTTGTGGTACTCCTTCAGCGTCGTCGCGCCGATGCACTGCATCTCGCCGCGCGCCAGGAGCGGCTTTAATATGTTCGCCGCGTCGATGGCGCCTTCGGACGCACCTGCGCCGACGATGGTGTGGAGTTCGTCGATGAAGAGGATGACGTTGCCAGACTTGCGGATCTCCGCCATGGCGTTTTTCAGACGCTCCTCAAATTCGCCGCGGTACTTCGCGCCCGCCAGCATGCCGGCCAGGTCGAGAGAAACCACGCGCTTACCACGCAGTATCTCCGGAATGCTGCCCTCGACGATGAGTTGCGCCAGCCCTTCGACGATGGCGGACTTGCCAACGCCCGGCTCGCCAATGAGCACGGGGTTGTTCTTCGTGCGGCGCGAGAGGATCTGCACGATGCGCTCGATCTCTCGCGCGCGGCCGATGACGGGATCAAGTTCGCCGGCCTGCGCGGCTTTGGTCAGGTCGCGGGAAAACTGGTCGAGCGCGGGCGTGTCCTGCTCCTGCGAAGCGGCGCCGGAGGCGTTTTCCTCGCCGCCGCTGAGGGCGCGGAGCAATTCCTCGCGGGCCTTGCTCAAGTCCATGCCCATCTTGATCATCACATGCGCGGCGACGCCCTCGCGTTCGCGCATCAGCGCCAGCAGTATGTGTTCGGTGCCGACGTAGTTCTGCTTGAGGTCGCGGGCCTCGCGCACGCTTTGCTCAAGCACCTTCTTGGTTCGCGGCGTATAGACCATCGTTCTGACCGGCGAATCATCGTCGCCGCGGCCGAGGATCTGAATGATCTCCTCCCGCGCGGCGTCGAGCGTGATTCCCTTGAGCACGACGCTGGCCGCGCCGGGATCGCTGAGCACGCCAAGGAGCAGATGCTCCGTACCGACGTAGGTCCTGCCCAGCTGTGCCGCTTCGCGCTGCGCCGTCAAAAGCGCGCGCTGGCCGCGTTCTGTAAATTTCGCAAAGTATGCCATGCGTTTCCTCCAAATAATTGCTTTAATCGGCGACCAGCTTGAGCAGCTGCTCGCGCAGAAGCTTTGCCCTGAGGATCTCGCCCTCGCGCTCGCCGATGAGTTTTCCTGCCTGCACGGCCAGGGAGCCGGGCTGCAGATCCATCATCAGGCAGTCGAGCGCCCGCAGCGGCGCGTGCAGATAGCCCATGCTGGCGGCGTAGCGGATGTCTGAATAGCGGCGCATGAATTCCTTGGCGGACATGAGGCGCGCGTTCACCGCTTCGCCCCAGGAACGCAAAAGCTTATCCTGCAAGGCGTACATATCCTTTTTTTCCGCGCGTTCGCGCATGGTGCGCTCATGGCCGACGATCTGCTCCGTTGCCGCCTGCAAGGAGCGTATGACGTCTTCCTCGCTGCGGCCCAGCGTTACCTGATTGGAGAGCTGGTAAAGATCGCCCTGCGCCTCGCTGCCCTCGCCGTAGAGGCCGCGCACCGTGAGGCCAAGCTTGGCGACGGCCTGCATGATGGCGCCGATCTGGCCGTTTTGCGTGATGGCCGGCAGGTGCAGCATCGCCGAGGCGCGCATGCCTGTGCCCACGTTGGTCGGGCAACTGGTGAGATACCCCCACTGCGGATCGAAGGCATAGACGTTCTGCGCCCCCAGAGCATCATCGGCATTAAACGCCAGTTCCGCGGAGCGCTCGAGCTGCATGCCGGGAAGCAGGCCCTGTATGCGCAGATGATCCTCTTCGTTGAGCATGACCGATACGGTTTCCCCGGAGGAGATCAGCGCCGCGGAACGCTGCGGGTATTTGAGCAGATCATAACTGATGAGATGGTGTTCCACCAGCCTGCGCCGCTCATCGTCGCCCAGGTCGTTGACGCGTAGAAGGGAAAACGCGCCGCCCTCGGGGCTGTTTTTCATCGCCTCGTGGGCGCGGGAGATCACTTCCTCAGCCGCCTCGCGCGTCAATTTCGGGGAAAAGGGAAGATCCTGATAGTTTCGCGCCAGCCGCACACGGCTGGAAATGACGACGTCCTGCTCGGGCGCCTGCACGAAGTCAGCCATTGTCCTGCTCCCCCTCTCCTGTGCCGCTCTGCGCATCGTCGGCCTTGTCCGACGGCTCGAGCTGTTGCTTGAGCGCGCGAATCTGGTCGCGCAGGCGGGCGGCCTCCTCATATTCCTCGGCGGCGATGGCCTTGACAAGCTCCTGCCGCAGGCGGTCGATGTTCATGCGGATGGAGACGTCGCTCTTGACGCCCCCGGGGATTCTGCCAGCGTGCTGCGTATTGCCGTGCACGCGCATCAGCAGCCCTTCCAGAGGCTTGCGGAAAGCCTGATAGCACTGCGCGCAGCCGAGCATGCCGCTCTTCTGGAACATGGCGTAGGTCGTGCCGCAGTTCGGGCAGGTGATGCCGGCGTTCTCATCCGCCTGTTCCTCGCCATTGCGCGCCGCGGCAGCGGACTCGAGAAAACCGCTGATCAGACCGGCGAGGTTGGTAAAATCCAGCCCCGGAATCTGCTTTTGATATTTTGCCATGCACACGGGGCAGAGATTCCGCTCTGTTTTTTCCTCCCCGGAAATGGTCGTCAAATGAAACTGCGCGGGCCGGATGCCGCACTCGTCACACATCATGGCGTTCGCCCCCCTCCAGATTGCGAAATACCTGCTCCAGCATATTCTTGAGCACCGAAGCGCGCAAGACGTCCTTGGCGCTCACAGGAAGCGCAAGCGCGTTGCGGGCCACCGCCGCGCGCATGAGTTTGGCCTCGTTGGCCGTGACCAGCTTGCGGTCGAGCAGATGCGCGATGATGGCGCAGGCGTTCTCCTCCGGAATGGAGTTGCCCACGCGCTTTAAGAGCAAGTTGAGCAGATTGCCCTCCCCGCGCTCACGCATGCGAACGATGCGCACATACCCGCCGCCGCCGCGCCGCGATTCGATGATATAACCGTGATCCACGGTAAATCGCGTCGCCAACACGTAATTGATCTGCGATGGTGCGCAGCCAAAGTGCTGCGCCAGTTCATTGCGGCGCACTTCGATCTGCGAGCCTTCGTCCATGAGCTCCTTGATGAATTGCTCGATGGAGTCGCTCAACTGGGCCATGCCAATCCACCTCTTTCTTTTGCGCGTCCGCGCGCAAACAGGCCGCGATGGACAAAATGAATTGACCATCTCTGACTATTATAGCGAAAGACGGTCAAAAAAGCAAGACTATTTGCAGTTTTTACGCTCTGTTCATAAATTTTCCAGAGATTTCAAATACGCGAGCGTCAATTCCGCGGAATTCTTCGCCGCCAACGGCAGAAACTCCTCATAGGACATGGGCGCTTCCTCGTTGCCGCCATCGGAAATCGAACGGATGACCGCGCAGGGGATGCGATTGAGGAAGCACACATGCGCAATGGCGCCCGCCTCCATTTCACAGGTGACGGCGGAAAACAGGCGCACGATCTCCTCCTTGCGCGCGGTAGAGGCGACGAACTGGTCGCCGGAGGCGATACGCCCGCGCACGGCGTGAATGCCAAGCTCTTCCGCCGCAGCCGCAATCGACGTGGAGGCAAAATTGTCCAGCGGGAATGAGAGGCGATCGACGGTCGAAACGAAGCCGACGGGCTCTCCCAACGCCGAGGTGTCCACATCGTGCTGCACAACGTCCGTGCCGACGACGACGTCACCCACGCGCAGCTCCGGGGACAACGCCCCGGAGACACCCGTATTGATGACGAGTTGCGGTTCGTAAACAAGCGCCATTGCCTGCGCGCATACGGCGGCGTTGACTTTGCCCACGCCGGCGCGGGCAAGGACAACGTCCGAGCCCATCAGCCTGCCGCAGGCAAAGGGCACGCCGCTGATCTCGCGGCGGACAGGGGCTTCCATTTGCGCGATCAGGCGTTCGATCTCAATGTCCAAAGCGCCGATGATCCCGATCATCTCAAGCACATCCTTTCGCAAGCAAAACGACCGCCTGGGCGGAGATACCCTCTTCCCTGCCCTCGTAGCCCATGCGTTCGGTGGTGGTGGCTTTGACGTTGGCGCAGTCCTCCGCCACGCCCAACGCCTCGGCGATATTTGCACGCATCGTCCCTATGTAAGGCGCAAGTTTGGGCCTCTGCGCGACGATGGTCACGTCCGCGTTGGCCACACGCCAGCCCCGCTCTTCCATCATGCGCATCACCTGCGCGAGCAACAGCATCGAGGAGACGCCCCGAAAGGCCTCGTCGCTGTCTGGGAAATGGCGGCCGATGTCGCCCAGACCCAGCGCGCCGAGCATGGCGTCCATCAGGGCATGCACGGCTACATCGGCATCGGAATGGCCGTCCAATCCGCGCGCACACGGCACTTCAACGCCGCAGAGCACCAGTTTTCGCCCCTCGACAAGCCGGTGCGCGTCAAAGCCCGTGCCGACGCGAAACGCGCTTTCTCCACGCATAAAATCCTCCCTGGTGGTCAGCTTGATGTTGGCGGGGCTATCCGGAGCGGTGAAAAGCGTCACGCGCCCCCAGCAACGCTCATAGAGGTCGGCGTCGTCCGTGGCCGACCAGCCGTTTTTCTCCGCTTCCTGCGCGGCGCGGACGATCTCGGCGCGGCGAAAGGTCTGCGGCGTTTGCGCCGCGCGCAGGCAGGAACGGTCGAGCGTCTTCACGCCGCCGTCCTCTCCGACTTGCTTGACGGTATCCACCACCGGCGCGCAGGCCACGCCGCTGCCCGTTTGACGGGCCAGCTCAATGGAGCGCGCAAGTATATCCTCAGAGACGAAGGGGCGCGCCGCGTCGTGTATGGCGACGATCTCGCAATCCTCCGGCAGCGCTTTCAAACCGTTGAACACCGAGGCCTGCCGCGTTTGACCGCCTTCGGCGATCGCCCTGACCAGGGGACAGATGCCCTCCTGACGAAAAACAGCCTCGCAGGCGTCGCGATCCCGCGCGGCCAAAACCAGAACGCAACCGTCAAAAAGAGCGCTCTTTTGCAAGGCGCGCAACGTGCGGGAAAGGACGCTCACGCCGCCGTAGCGGTGGAGAACCTTATTTTCCCCCAGACCGGCGCGCTCGCCGCGACCGGCGGCGACCACCACGGCCCAGACGCTCACGCCTTTACGCGGTACATGTCCGCCGCGTCCTGCTTAAGCGCGTGTTCGCCGATAGAAAGCACTTCGTATTCCGTGTATTTCTCGCCAAAACGCACGCCGAGTACGTCGCCGACGCGCACATCCGTGCCGGGCTTCGCCTCCTTGCCGTTCACCGTGATGTGGCCGGTGGAACAGGCGTCGTTGGCGACGCTGCGGCGCTTGATGATGCGCGACACCTTCAGATACTTATCCAACCGCATCGAATCGGCCTGCACCCGGGGCGCGCTCTTTTTGGCTTCCATCGCTTTTCTGCTCATGGCGTCCTCCTGTAGAAAACAGGGCTGCGCTTAGAGCAGCCCTGTACATATCTTCCGCGCGCGAAGGGCGGCGGCAAATGCCCCGCATCGCGCTTGCGGATCGACCCCTGCCGCGAATCAGAACTCGTCGCGCAGGCCCTTGCCGGCCTTGAACGTGGGGGTCTTGCTGGCGGGAATCTCGATGGTCTCGCCCGTCGAGGGGTTGCGTCCCGTGCGGGCGGCGCGCTCCTTGACCTCGAAGGTGCCAAAGCCCATCAGCTGTACCTTATCGCCCTCCTTGAGCGCTTCGGTAACGGAGTCGATGAACGCGCCGAGCGCCTGCTCGGCCTGCTTCTTGGAAAGTCCGGACTTTTCCGCGATCTTCGCTACGAGAGTAACCTTATTCATTGGTGCCACCTCCAAATATTCTGGACAGGAAACCGAAACGGTTCCAGTGAGCGGCATCCGCCGCGATCCACGCGGCAAACACCTAACCCTTTAAAAATTCGCGCCGCCAGTGGGAATTCCTGCTATTGGCGGCCACTTTCCGACAATTTTACGCGATCCCAATACGCGTCCATTTCGGAAAGCGTCATATCGGCAAGCTTCTTGCCGTCTGCAAGGATTGATCGCTCCATTTCGGCGAAACGGGCGGTAAATTTATCGGTGGCGCGGTTGAGGGCGATTTCGGGGTCGAGCTTGAGAAGCCGCAGTACATTGACCACGGCAAAGAGCAGATCGCCCGCTTCCTCCTCGATTCCCGAGCCGCCTTCCACGGCGCGGGAGAGTTCCTCCGCCTCCTCGCCGATCTTGTAGAAGGCGGCCTGCGCGCTCTCCCAGTCAAAGCCCACGTCCGCAGCGCGCTTCTGTACCTTTTCCGCGCGCATCAGCGCCGGCAGGCTCCTGGTCACCGAGCGCAGCACTTCCGCCTGCGTCTTCTGGTGGCGCTCGGCCTTTTTGACCTTCTGCCAGAGGTCGAGCACCTCGTCCGCCGTGTCCGCTTTGGCGCTGCCAAAGACGTGCTGATGGCGGAAGATCATCTTGTGCGTGATGGCGGTAGTCACGTCCTCGATGGTGAATTCGCCATGCTCGCGCGCAATCTCGGCGTGGAGCGCGATCTGCAAGAGCACGTCACCCAATTCATCGTAGAGGGCGTCCATATCCTCGCGGTCGATAGCGTCCACGGCCTCGTAGGCTTCTTCGACGAGGTTTGTGCGCAGCGTCTTATGCGTCTGCTTGCGATCCCATGGACATCCGCCCGGGGCGCGGAGGATGCGGATGACGCGATTCAATTCGTCAAAGCCGTAGCGTTCCAGCTTTGTCAACTCGCGTTGCGCGGGCACGAGCAGGCTGAGGCGGTGGTCGTAAGCGGAAAGCCTGTCCAGTTCCACCAGCGTCGTTTTTGTGACGCTTCCCTCTCGGGCGCGCACGTAAATGGGCGATTCCTCCGGATAGCAATCCATGAGTTTTAACTTGACCTCGGCAGCCAGTTCGCGCGTATCCACTTCGCGCACGAGGGCGTTGCGGTCGGCGTGCAACGTCCACGACTCCCACTCCGAGGCCGCCCAGCAGTCCGTCGCGCCCTCGGCATAGGCCCACAGGCCTTCCTCAACCGGCGGGCCGGCGACGATGCGCACATCCAGGCCCATTCGCAGAAGCTCCTGCACGCTCACATCGCGCACGTCGAACACCGCATAGGCGACGCTGCCCGCCTGCGCTGCGGCCGCTACGGCCCGCGCCGCCAGAAGAGCATGCTCGTCAAAATCTTCAGCGCGCTCATAAAGGGCGTCCAGCGTTTCATAGGGCATGCCCTTCTCCTGCAAATACTCCGCCAGGCCGCATTGCCCGGTATGCAAAAGCACTTTGTCGGCGCTCTGAAGGGCATCCACGGCCTCCAGCGTCAGTTGCTCGCGGCGAAAACCGCATCCGATCACGATGATCTGCGACATGCTTTCATATCCCTTCGCAAAATCTGACCGGATTATACCATATTTTTCGCCGCCTTGCAACGTTTCTTACTGTTCCATCTGCCGGGCGATGATGCTGGTGGTCGTCTCGGCGACCTTCTGATCCACCTCGCCCATGCTGGCACCCGAATCGCGGCTCAGGAGCATGAGGCCGCCGATGATCTCGCCGTCGGCGAGTATGGGGGCGATGAGCTGCGCGGTATAGGCCCCGGCGTTGTCGTCGCTGGTGACGGGGATCATCCGCGCCCCCGCCGAGAGGTTGAGCACGGACATCTGCCGGCTCTGAAGGATGTTTTCCACTTCCGCGCTGAGCGGCTTTTCGATCAATTCCCGCTTCGCGCCGCCCGTGGCGGAAACCACCGCGTCGCGGTCGCAGATGCAGGTGATGTGTCCCAATGTGCGGTAAAGGGAATCGGTGTAGTCCTTGGCAATGTTGGCGATCTCGCCGATGGGCGAATACTTCTTCAGCACCACTTCGCCGTCGTGATCCGTATAGATCTCCAGGGGATCGCCTTCTCGTATTCTAAGCGTGCGGCGGATCTCCTTGGGGATCACCACGCGCCCCAGTTCGTCGATCCTGCGCACGATGCCTGTCGCTCTCATAATGATCTTCCTTCCCGAAATTTAGTCGGCTTTGCTGATCCACGGTTATTATTCAAGTCCGGCGGGCGAATTATGCGCTTTTGCGCGCCGTCAGAGCGCCTGCCAAAACAAGACAGTTGCGCTTTTTTGCGCGTTTTGCTATACTGAAAAGGCAAGTTTTGCCATCAAAGGAGGCGCGAGGATGAAGATCATGCTTTTGAACGGGCCGAACCTGAACATGACCGGGACACGGGAGCCGAACATCTATGGGCGCACAGGCTACGAAGAGATGATGCGGCAGGTACAGCGCGCCGCGCAGAGCCGCGGCCACGAGGTGACCTGTTTTCAGAGCAACCATGAAGGGGCGCTCATCGACGAGATACAGCGCGCCTGGCGAGAGAATTACGATGGCATCATCATCAATCCCGGCGCGTTCACGCACTACTCCTACGCGCTGCGCGACGCCTTGGCATCCGTGCCGATTCCGGCGGTGGAAGTGCACCTGAGCAACATCCATCAGCGCGAAGAGTTCCGCCACCGCTCCGTCACAGCGGTTGCCTGCATCGGCCAAATTGCAGGATTTGGAATGCAGGGATACATTTTAGCCATGGACGCGCTTGCAGGCAAAACCGTCAAAAGCGGCGATTGAACGCCGTAAATGAATCATTCTTTTGCAAAATAACCGAAAATTAGCAAAAAAGCGGATGAAAACCTCTGTACATCCGGCGATTTGCAGTATATAATGTTTACATCCTGCAAATCCAAGGAGGTATCGCCTCATGTCCTACGCAAAGGAAGTTCTGGAACAGCTGATCAAAAAGAATCCTGGCGAGCCTGAATTTCATCAGGCGGCGAGCGAAGTGCTCGAATCCCTCGCGCCGGTCGTGGACAGCGATCCCATCTACCAGCGCAACGCCATCCTCGAGCGCATGGTCGAGCCGGATCGCGTGATCCTCTTCCGCGTGCCCTGGATGGACGACGAAGGCCACATCCGCGTCAACAAGGGCTACCGCGTGCAGTTCAACGACGCCATCGGGCCCTACAAGGGCGGCCTGCGCTTCCACCCCACGGTGAACCTCGGCATTCTCAAGTTCCTCGGCTTTGAGCAGATCTTCAAAAACTCCCTCACCGGCCTGCCCATCGGCGGCGGCAAGGGCGGTTCTGACTTTGACCCCAAGGGCAAATCCGACAAAGAAGTCATGTCCTTCTGCCAGAGCTTCATGACCGAGCTGTATCGATACATCGGCAAAGACATGGACGTGCCCGCCGGCGATATCGGCGTGGGCGGCCGCGAGATCGGCTTCCTCTATGGTCAGTACAAGCGTATCACCGGCCTGTATGAAGGCGTGCTCACCGGCAAGGGCCTGCCCTACGGAGGTTCCCTGGCCCGCACCGAGGCAACCGGCTATGGCCTGGCCTATCTGACGGAGGAAATGCTCAAGACCGTCAAGGGCGAATCGCTCGCCGGCAAGCGCGTGGTCGTCTCCGGCTCCGGCAACGTGGCCATCTACGCCAACGAAAAGGTCACGCAGCTGGGCGGCAAGGTGGTCGCCATGTGCGATTCCACCGGCTGGATTTACGACGAGGACGGCGTGGATCTTACCACCATCAAGCGCATCAAGGAAGTCGAGCGCAAGCGCATCAAGGAATACGTAAACGAGCATCCCAAGGCCGAGTACCACGAGGACGGCTCCATCTGGGACGTGCCCTGCGACGTGGCTCTCCCCTGCGCAACGCAGAACGAGTTGCACGCCGAGCATGCCAAAACGCTGATCAAGAACGGCGTCATCGCCGTGGGCGAGGGCGCGAACATGCCCACCACCATGGAAGCGACACAGATCTTCCAGCAGAACGGCATACTCTTTGCCCCCGGCAAGGCTGCCAACGCCGGCGGCGTGGCCACCTCCGCGCTGGAGATGTCCCAGAACAGCATGCGCCTGAGCTGGACGTTTGAGGAAGTCGACCAGAAGCTCAAGCAGATCATGGTCAACATCTTCCACAACACCGCCGACACGGCCAAGCAGTTTGGCCACGAGGGCGATTACGTCGTGGGCGCGAACATCGCGGGCTTCATGAAGGTCGCCAAGGCGATGCTGGCGCAGGGCATGGTCTAAGAAAAATACGTTGCGCAGAGCGCCGCGCGGTTTGAAAGCCGCGCGGCGCTTTTGTCTGCCGTGCTTGTGCGCTGCGCTGGGATGTGCTATACTTTACCCAAACGAGACCCGGGAGGTGGGCGCAGTGCTGTTTGGGAGAACGCAGGAGGACAAGATCGCGCTGTTCTTTATCCTCCTTGCGATCTACGTGCTCGATTTGCTTTTGATGCGCATGAACCTGAAAGACGAACTTCGCTTCATCACCCACAAGCGCGTCTTTCGCCATACGCCAAAGCGCAGCATCCCCTTTTTCCGGCGGTTCTTCCTGCTCAACTACGTAGAACAGTTCAAAAAGCAGTGGTACTGGCACTACATCGTTTTCCTGCTGATGATGGGGAGCGGCCTGCTCGCCCTGCTTTTGCACGCGGCCGTCATCTTCTTCCCCGAAAGTTACGCGCTGGTGCAGGCGCATTTTGCCATGTTCCTTCTTTGCGCACTGTCCTCTTGTATGCAGATATTCTTCCCCGACACGCGCAGATGGCGGCGACGGAAAAAGGAAGGGTGATCTATCCATGGAAAACGGTATGGCGCTTGAGGGCATCGCCGCCGTCGCGTTCAGCGCGTTTTTCTACGCGGCCATGATTTTGGTATCGCGGCGTTTCTTCATCACGCGCCTGCGCTTTGCGCGCGACCGCCGTGCCTTCGACGTCAAATTCGGGCGCGACATGCTGCGCAAGTTCCTATTCCTCGGATATGCCCGCAGGTTCCGCCAGGAGGGGCTGCTGTGGCTGTACGGCTTCTTCCTCGCGGACGTCGCCTGCGTCCTGCTGGCCTTCGTCGCCCAACTCCTGGCGCTCTTTGGGCCGCCTTTGCCGGCGCTGGCGGCCGCCGCGCGCGTTGGCTTCGCGCTCGCGGCGATCCTGACCATCGCGCCGCCGGTCATCATCCGTCTTTCTGGAAAGACGGAGCAGCGAGGCAAACACCGTCATTGACATGACAAGCGGGGCGAACGCACATCGCGTCCGCCCCGCTTTTTGCGCTGGCCTTAGATCTTTTTCAGCGTGTACTCGCGGCTGCCGAGGCCGATCTTTTCGGCCTGCTCCAGCGTCGCCTTCCACTCGATGTTGGGGTTATTGTCCTTGAAGTGGTCGTGATGGCAGTGCCAGTCCGGGCGGGCAAGGTTGTCGCCGAGCTGGCTGTTGGCGATGGGCGTCATCTTCAGGCAGGCGTCCGCGCAGGCCTGATCGAGAGCCACGGGATCGAAGCTGGCGAACATGCCCACATCCGGGAGGATGGGCGCGTCGTTCTCGCCGTGGCAGTCGCAGTTGGGGCTGATATCGCGCACCAGGGCCACGTGGAAGCAGGGGCGGCCATGGCAGACGGCCTGCGCGTACTCGGCGATCTTGCGGTCGAGAATCTCGTTGGCGCTGTCGTTGGGATTATAAACGGCGTCGAACGAGCAGGCGCCGATACAGCGGCCGCAGCCCTTGCATTTATCGTAGTCGATGACAGCCTTGTTATTTACATAGTCAATGGCGTCGCTGCCACACTCGCGGGCACAGCGGCGGCAGCCGCGGCAGAGGGTCTCTTTGATGGCAGGCTTGCCATTCTTATGCTGATCCATCTTGCCGGCGCGGCTGCCGCAGCCCATGCCGATGTTCTTCAGCGCGCCGCCAAAGCCAGTGGCCTCGTGGCCCTTGAAGTGCGACAAGCTGATGAAGACGTCCGCGTCCATGATGGCGCGGCCAATCTTGGCGGTCTTGCAGTATTCGCCGTTGACGACAGGCACTTCCACCTCGTCCGTGCCGCGCAGGCCATCGCCGATGATGATCTGGCAACCGGTGGTGACGGTGTTGAAGCCGTTGAGGTTGGCGCAATCCATATGTTCGAGAGCGTTTTTGCGGCTGCCGGGATAGAGCGTGTTGCAGTCGGTGAGGAAGGGCAGGCCGCCCCGCTCTTTGCAGAGGTCGGCAATGACTTTGGCGTAATTGGGGCGCAGGAAGGCGAGGTTGCCCAGTTCGCCGAAATGCATCTTGATGGCGACGAACTTGCCCTCCATGTCTATGGTCTGGATGCCGGCGGCGATGCAGAGCCTGCGCAGCTTATCCAACTGGCTGGTCCCCACCGGGCAGCGGAAGTCGGTAAAGTAAACGATGGATCTTTCCATGTGCTGCTCCTCCTTATGGCGCTCAGGGCAAAGCGTCGGATATAAGTATATACCCAAAGATTACTGCGAATTTTTGCGCAGCGTCAAGGGATTTTTTGTTAATTCAGAATGGGGGCGCCTGCAGCTCTACGCGGGAGTTGCCGCCTGCCAATTGTTTTTGCAACAGTTCTATGCCCTTTTCCCGTGAGGCGTACACCTCGGCGAGCATACTCTGATAAAACGCCCGTGCCGCCGCCTGCCGCTCGCGGGCGATCTCGCGGGCACGTGCGGTAAACAGGCGGCAGTAGATGCCTTCCAGTTTGCGCTTATACTCGCCGAAGAATGTCTCGCCCTTTTCCCCCAGGGCATCCGCCAAAGAACCGTCCGGGCGAACGGCGTAGAGCGCGCCGTTGGAATGTCCCTGATAGAGGAGCGTGCGGGCAATGCCCGTCGCGCCGCAGACGTCGATCTTGTCGGCGTCGTAGAGGATTTGCGCCTCGATGCTCTGCGGCGCGTCGCCCTTGCGAAAGCGATGTGTGCGCACGCATTCTGCTACGCGACGGGCAAAATCTTCATCAAAACCGTTCTTGACGAGAAACTTTTCCGCCTTTTCCGCCCCCAGCGCAGCGTGACAGACGCGCTTATCGCGCAGTTGATCGCGCCGGGCGATGTCGTGGAGCAGACAGGCGGCAATGACGACATCCACATCGGCCTCAGGCTCACTGGCGGCAACGTCCAGCGCGACGCCAAGCACGCGGTAGACGTGCTCGCAGTCATGCGCGCCGTCCGCGCCGCGCATGCGTTTGCGCATGTAGGCGTCCAGAAGATCATATCGCTCCCGATCCACGTTCCCGCCTCCTAGTTGCCCATGAGGAAGTCCAGTATATTCCAGCCGCTGGCGGTATTGGCGCGGTAGAGCTCCGTATACCCGCACTGCGCGCAGCTGATGGTGATAAACTTTTTGTTCTGTATATCGAATATCTTGGCGAAATTGCCGCCCGTAGCCTGGAATTGATCGTGTTCAAACTGCGTGCAGCCGCATTTGGGGCAAACATACGTATGTTGCTGTTCGTTCATTTAAGCGTCCTCCCTGACAATCGAGCGTATCCATCTGCTTTGACGGTAGCGCCAAATGGCGGCGGCCGCCTTGGATAGTTGTTCCAGATAGGTGACCAAGTAGACAAGGGTGATGTCCCATTTGAAAATCAGGCCCGCGACCCACGCGGCCGGTACACCGACGAGCCAAAGAGAACCGACGTCTATGGCCGCCGCCATGCGCACATCGCCGCCCGTGCGCAGTATGGAAACGATGATGACCGTATTCAGGGCGTTCAGCCAGGTAGCGCCGCAGAGTATGTAGATCATCTCCCGCGCCATGCGCGCCGTTTCCGCAGAGACGGGAAAAAGGGAAACGATTGGCCCGGAGAGCGGAAGAATAACGAGAAGTGCGAACACCTGCGCCATCAGCGGCGTGGCGATGAGGAAGCGCTTGCCGTAAAGACGCGCGCGGTCGAGCTCGCCCGCGCCCAGCGCCATGCCTACCATCACGCCGCAGGCATGGCTGAGCGCGCGCACGGCGATACTCGCCAACTGCTCGACGTTGGAAAACACTCCGGCCGCCGCGCTGGCAGCGACGCCGTCGCCGATGCGGCCATAGACGGCGGAATACATGACCGTGCCGCCCGCCCACAGGGCCTCGTTGAGAAGCACCGGCAGAGCGATGACCAGAAAGGACTTTACCGCGCGCGCGGAGCCGGGCAACAGTTCGCGCGGCCTGGCGGCATTGGCGAAGCGAAAGCGGTAGGAAAAGAAGAGGATGAGGAACAATTCCACGCACGCGCCGATGAGCGTGGCGAGCGCGCCGCCGCGCACGCCCATGCCGGCGCCGGGCATGGTGAATGTCAGCCCCAGCAGTTGCGCCTCGCGCGTGGGATAAATGAGCAGCGTATTGAACACCACATTGGTGCAGATCGCGGCCAGGCTGGCGAACATCGGCAGCTTGACCTGTTCGGTGGACTTGAGCACCGCCGCCTGGATCAGCGACTGGCTCTGCACAAAATAGACGAGGCCAATGACGCGCAGGTATTCCGCTCCTGCCTGAACGCCGGCCTCGCTGCTGATGAGCAGGCGCATGATCCACTCCGGCGCGAAAATGGAAGGAATGCCCAGAAACGCCGCCACGAGAAGGCCAAACACCGTGGCGATGCCCTGCGTGCGGCGCACTCCGCGCACGTCGCGCCGGCCCCAGTATTGCGCCACGAAGATGGATGCGCCGCTGATGGCGCCAAACATGGCAACCTGGAAGAGAAAGGAAATGCGGTTGGCCTGGGTCACGCCCGCCAACGGCACATCGCCCAGAACGCCGATCATCAGATTATCGACCAGCTGCATCGAAGCCGTGACCATGCTCTGAAGCGCGATGGGCACGGCGAGGCGAAAGAGTTGGCGCGTAAAGCGCGGCTCCCAGCGAAAAACGGATGGCTGCATGTTCCTGATTTGATCCTCCCGCCTTACTCCTGACGCAGTTCGCCGATGGGAAACTGGGCGATGCGCAGATCCGTCCAGCCAAAGGGCACGAGTTCAATGGTATACGTCTCCTTGGCATTGAGGCGCGGCAGGATCGGCACCGGCGCACAACTTCCGTCGCTGAGCGGCCAATCGATGGGCACGGCCTTGGCCAGCACCTTGAGGGGCGGTTCCCCGCTCTTAAAGGGCGCATCGAAGTCCTCGCCGCGGACGGCCTTCATCGGCTCGTCGCGCACCAGCGCCCAGCCCCACTCTTCCGGCGTCTCGATGCGGCCATGGCCGTCATCATGCGGCTCGGGCGCGAGCGCCATCAACAGCGGCCCCATCTCGACGGCGGCGGATTGATGGTACCAGCCACGGCTGACGTGCGGCGCGGCGTTAAACTCCAGGCGCACCACGTCGCCGGACTGCCAGCGTCGACGCACGCAGGCCGTTTCGCCCGCGCGCACCTGCATGATCTCGCCGTCGGGCAGATAGATCATCGGCTGGCGTGACCAGGCGGGCATGCGCAGGTAGATCGGGAATTCCACGGGCCGCTTGACAGCCACTTCGACGCGCACCGTATCCCCAAAGGGATATCCCCCGGAAACATGCAGGCGCACGGGCACGTCCATCATCCGGGCGCGCACGCAGCAGGGGGCGTAGCTCATCGCCCAGAGGCCGACGTCCGATGTGGCGTACCAGAGATGGCTTACAAGTTTTGGCCAGGCGGCAAGTGCGCGCACGGCCTCAAAGGACGTGGGCGACTGATACAAAAGCGCGTCCGCGTCGGCATTGTAGAAGGCGCGCTCCTCCTCGGAGACGAGCGCCTGATTGACCTGTTCCAGGCGCTGCACGCGGCGCATATCGCGCGAATAGGCAGCGGGCAGGGCGTTGAAGGCGATCTTTTCAAAGATATCCGGGATGTCCCGGGGCATATCTCCCATACCCGCGAGCGTTTCCAGCGTGGAAAGCAGTTCGCAAACGGCCGTCAGCGTCGTGCCCTGCGTGGGGCTCGAGCCGTTGATGTGGTCGTCGGCGGTAAAGACGCCGCTGGCGACGCCGTGATACTTCATCAGCTTTTCCCAACCGAAGCGGAAGCCGCCCTGCTCCTTGAAGCCGCTCTTGAAAAGATTGATCGCTCCCGGCGTGCGCAGGCCAATGGCGATGTTTTCGCCGTTTGTCTGACAGAACTGCGTGTGGAAATACGGCCGGTGCTCGCCCTCGAGCGGATCGTCCTTTTCCTCGCGGAGAGCCTCCTTGAGGCGCGGCCAGCGCAGCGAACGGCTCAGCGGCTGGGGGTTGGGGAATGTGTGGAAATAGCTCGGCCAATCCAGCGTCTGTTCGCGCAGGCGACGGCAAAGCTCAAGCAGATAGTTCTGCCCGGTGATGTTGTAGAGCCACAGCGCCATAAGGATGTTGTCCCCACCACGCGCCACCGCCTGATCATTCAGGGGACGCGTGGACAGCGAGCGATACTGGTATTTGAAGAAGGCGTCCATGAATTTGAGCACGTCGCGATCGGCGGTCGCCTCGAAGTAGAAGCGAAGCGCGCGCAAAGCGAGTATGCGCGGCCAATAGTCCGGCACATTTTCCGGGCCAAACCAGCCCTCGTCATCCTGCGAGGCAAGGATCTGCGCGGCGCGGTGCGCGGCCTCTTCCTTGAGCGCGGCGTTCTCCTGCGTGTAGGCAAGGATCGTGAGCGCCTCGAAGGCATACAACTCCCGTTCCCAGCCGCCCTCACCCTCAAAAAACTTCTGCGTATCTTCGCAGACGGCTTCCTCAAAGGCCTTGAGCTGCGCGCCGAGCCATCCCTCAGGGCGAACGGCGCCCGGGGAGAGCGGCGTGCAGGTGTTGGGAAGCAGTGGGGCGCGGTTAAAGATGGATTTCATGGATTACACCTCGTTAGTGGCGGTCCTCAAAAATGTGGTACTCGCATTCGATCCTGCCGTTGTAATAGCGGCGGCGGCGCGTGGCGCGGCGGCCGTACATGCGCTCAAAGCCCATGTCCGCCGAGAAAGCGCACAGCGTCCACCCGGGGCAACGGCTCTGCAGAAGGCCGAGCTGCCTGGCCACGGCATGGGCGGCGCGGGTATTGTCCAGGCGCTCGCCATAGGGCGGGTTGGCGATGAACACGCCGGGTTCGCCGGTCAGGGCGACGTCGCGCATGTCGCGCGTTTCCACATCGATGCGCCCCGCTAGCCCCGCCTGGCGTATGTGGCGGCGGGCAAGTTCCACGGCCTCGGGGTCGATGTCCGAGCCGGCGATATGCAGCGGACGCTGCCGGCCTTCCTCGTATTTGGAGCGGGCCTGCGAGCGCAATTCGGCCAGCCGCACGCGCGGCGCGCAGGGCCATTCCTCCATGGCGAAGGGACGGACGAGGCCGGGCGCGCGATTGAGGGCGATGAACGCCGCTTCGATAAGTATGGTGCCCGTGCCGCAACAGGGGTCGTAAAGCCTTTGCCACGGGTGCCAACCGCTTTGCAAGACCAGCGCCGCCGCCAGCGTTTCGCGCAGGGGCGCTTCGCCGTTCCAGGTGCGGTAGCCGCGCTTGGAGAGCGGCTCGCCGGAAGCGTCAATACAGACGGTGACCATGTCGTTGCGGATGCCGATATCAAGCTGGAACAGAGCGCCGGTTTCGCTGAACCAGTCCTCGTGGTAAGCGCCCTTGAGGCGCTCGACCACGGCGCGCTTGACGATTTTCTGCACGTCGGAGGGACTCATCAGCGTGGACTTGACGCACTTGGCGCGCACGGGAAAGCGCGCGTCGCGGGGCAGAAATTCTTCCCACGCAAGCGCCTTGACGCCCTGAAACAGTTCTTCATAGCTGCGCGCTTCGAATTGCCCCATGCACAGGTAAATGCGGTCGGCTGTACGCAACCAGAGGTTGGCTTGAAAGGCGGTTTCAAAATCGCCTTCGAACATCGCGCCGCCCACGTCCATAACGCGCACGTCCTGCGCCCCGAGGCGCTTGAGATCCCGCCCTGTCATGCCTTCCAGCCCAAAGGCGGCGCTTGCGATCCATTTCATCAATGTTTTAACCCTTCTCCGTCTCCCGTTTGATGGCAAGCGCCTTTTCACCGGCGGCCACCACCGCTTCGATGGTGCTCGCGCGGAAAGCGCCCTTCTCCAAAGCCCGCACAGCCTCGATGGTGGTTCCGCCAGGAGAACAGACCATGTCCTTGATCGCGCCGGGGTGTTTGCCGCTCTCAAGCATCATTTTTGCCGTGCCGATGAGCGTCTGCGCCGCCATCTCCATGGCCTGTACGCGGGGAAGCCCAAGGAGCACGCCGCCATCCGCCATGGCTTCGATGAACATCGCCGCGTAGGCGGGGCCGCTGCCGGCCACGGCGGACTCGGCCTCGATGAGGCGCGCCGGCAATGTATAGACGCGGCCGATGGCCGAGAACATGCGGCGCACGAAGGCAAGTTCATCCTCCGTGAGCGTGTTTTCTTCGCAAAGCGCGGTCACGCCCTCGTTGACCATTGCCGGCGTGTTGGGCATGGTCTGCAAACAGCGCGTGCCCTCCGGGAGTTGTTTGGCCAGCGCCGCGCCCGAGAGACCGGCGACGATGGAAACCACCGCCTTGCCGGCAAGACCGGCGTAGCAGGCGCGCAGGGCGTCCTTTACGTAGACGGGTTTTACAGCGAGCACGAACAGATCGGCCGCGCCGGTCAGTTCTTCAGGCGTATTGACCGCCGTGCCGCCGATGTCGTTCGCCAGCGCTGCAGACGCCGCGGGAATAACGTCGTAGAGATAGACGTCCTTGCCGGAGACGACGCCGCTTTTGACAATGCCGCGGGCGATCGCGCCGCCCATGTTTCCAGAGCCGATAAATCCGATCTTCATGCTTCCTTTTCTCCTTCCGTCAGGGCATCACGCAGGGAAGCGAGCGCCTGTCGCTCGACGCGCGAAACGGTCATTTGCGACACGCCGATATGCTGCGCCACCTCGCGCTGGCCCTTGCCTTCGAAAAAGCGCAGGCGGATCACTTCGCGCTGGCGCTCGTCCAGCTGATCTATGGCACGCCTGAGCATGTCGTTTTTCTCAAAATCCGCAAATCCCCTGTCCTCCTGGCCGAGAAAAGCGCTCAAGGGGGCGTTTTCATCATCCTCAGAGGGCAATGTGTCCAGCGATACGGGGCTGATGGCGCCGCGCATCTCCAACGCCTCGAGCACATCCTCCAGGGGCACGCCCGCGCGGTCGGCCAACTCCTCGGCCGTTGGCTGGCGCTGCAATTCCACTTGCAGCGCATCGCGCGCCGCCTCCACCGCGCGCACCAGTTCGCCGCCGCGCCGCGGCAGGCGAATCAGGCGCGAACGGTCGCGAAAGTAGTTTTTGACCTCGCCCACCATCGTCGGCGTCACGAAGCTTGCGAACTTCACGCCGCGATCCGGATCGAAGCGCTCGATGGATTTGAACAGGGAAAGCGAGGCGACCTGATACAGGTCGTCGTAATCCACGCCGCGGCCGGAAAAACGACGGGCGATGATTGAGGCGATATACAGATACGCCTCCACCACGCGGTCGCGTATGGCGGTGTTGCCGGTCGTGGCATATTCTCTGAGCAGGCCCTCCGCGTCGATGGAGGGGCGCTGCGCCGCGTTGCGCATGGGCAGATCCTCCCCCATCAGGGCTTGAGTTTCTTGGTGAGCAATATATTGCGTATTTTGCCTTCAGAATAGTCGATTTGCGCATCATCGGCCAGAGAGCCGAGAATGGCGCGCACCACGTCCAGTTCGGCGGGATCCATGCCGCACAGGCAGGGCTGCTCCGCGCGGGAGTGGACGTGGATATCCAGCCCATCCTCGCGGCGGAAAAATTCCACGCACAGCCCCGCGGGCGGACACTGCTGCGAGATCATCAACGTGCAGGCCTCCTCGACGGCCATCTTCATATCGTCGATGGCGTCCACGGTCAGGCGCGCGCGCGCGAGCACGCCCGCCGTCGTCAGACGGATGACGAGCATCATGGACGTATCGGCTGGCACGGTCAGCGAAATCGCGCTCTCGGAGATAACCTCGGGCATCTTGATCCCTCCACATAAAATTCCACGTTCTATTATAATGGAAAAGCGCGCGCGGGGCAAGGCCGCCGCGCGCGAATCAGGCGCGAAATTTGGGTTAAGTAGCGCGCTCTACCGAGCCCGGGGCCTGCGCATGGCCGCGAGTTTTTGAAAGGCGCGCTGCGTGGGCGTTTCCCGCTTCGCGCGCCGGGGAAAGCCTTTGTCGAAGGCCTCCGCCGCGTAGACGTCCACCTCAAAGGCGGGGCTTTCATAAAAGCGCCCGTGCACGCCGCGCAGAGCGTCAGGGTAGAGTTCAAGGGCGAGCAGGGCGGCGGCATACATGTTGTCGGCCGTGCAGATGTCGAACGCCTCCGCCGGACGAAAGCCAAAGCGGGCATAGTAAGCCGGATCGCCATAGATGACGACGGCGCGATGCCCCAATTCCCGACACAGCGCCAATGTGTGGCGAACCAGCGCCGAGCCCGCGCCCCTGCGCTGATAGATGGGCAACACGCTTAAAGGACCAAACGTGACGGTGGGCACATCCTCGACGCGCGAACGGCTGTACAGTATACTGGCGGCGATCTCCGCGCCATGGGTGGCGACAAAATCCAGTTCCGGCAGAAAATCGTCGTGCGCGCGCAGTATGTGTACGAGGTAATGCTCCTCGCAGCCGGGCGAATTGAGGTTCCAGAAGGCCTCGCGCGTCAATTCCTCGACGGCGCGGCGATCCTCTTCCGTCTCCCGGCGCAGATCAAAGCGCATCCCCGCCACCTCCTCTGTTCCATTATACTCCTTCGCGCGCCAAAAGAAAAGTGCGGGGCGGGAAACCGCGTTCCCTGCCCCGCTGCGCCCTTTGCTTATGAGCGCCTGGCCTTGAACAGGCGGATGTTGTGCTCTGTAAAGTAGTTGAACACCATGACGAGGATCAGCACCGCACCCCAGATCAGCGAGATATAGTAGCTGGAGATCTGCGGGAAGCGGTTGATGCCCGTCTGCAACATCTGCAACAGGCAAATGGCCAACACCACGCCGGAGATCCTGCCGCTGCCGCCATTGGGGTTGACGCCGCCCAGGACGACGATGAGCACGCACTGCAGCGTGTAGACCGTGCCATAGTCGGCGCGCGCGGAATTGTAGTTGGCCAGCATCACCATACCGCCCAGCGCCGAGCAGATGCCGGAGAGCATGTAGGTCTTGACCAGCAAAAGGTCCGTGCGGATGCCGGAGAACACCGCCGCCTTGGAGGATGTGCCGATCATATAGATCTTGGTGCCGTAGGTGGTTCGCATCAGCAAAAACCAGATCACCAGGGCCATGGCCGCAAAGAACACCAGCTGCGTGGGGATGAGGCCGAAGATCTTCGAGTTGATGGCGCTGGAATACATGCGCGGCAATTTGCTGACCGCCTTGCCGTCAGTAATGACGATGCCTATGCCGGTAAACAGCTCCGAAGTGCCCAGCGTGGCCAGGATCGGCGGGATGCGCACCTTGGAGACCAGCAGGCCGTTGAACGCGCCGGCCAGCGCGCCCATGAGGATGGCGATGAGGAAACACAGAGGGATCACATAGGCGGCGATCTCGCTTTCCTCATTGGCCATGCCCTTCATCAGCGTTGCCATGCAGATGGAGACGAGGTTGGCCACGCCCACGGTGGACAGGTCGATGCCGCCGGTGATCATGCAGACCATGATACCCAGGGACATGAGGCCGAATTCCGGGAACTGGGAGGCCATGGTCTGGAAGTTGATGAGCGTATAGAACTTGTCAAAGCGCGTGATGGCCATGAACGCTGCCCAGACGATCATCATCAGGATCAGCCGGGAAATGTGGCGGTCGCGGCGATAGATCGCTCCAAATTTCGCGCCGATGCCCATTCAGCCCACCTCCTTTGCGGTCTTTCTGGCGGCTACGCGGTTGGCGCGCGCCACCTGCAGGGCGCTCACGCCTGTGCCGATGATGATGAGCGCGCCGACAAACACATCCTTCCACACCGTGGGGATGCCCAGGAGGATCATCGAGTTTTCCACCACCACGATCAGCAGCGTGCCCAGCATGCAGCCGGTGAGCGTGCCCGCGCCGCCGCTGATGGCCGTGCCGCCCAGGACCACGCCGGCGATGATGTTCATCTCCATGCCCAGCATGTTGGTCGGGTGCATCTGCGTCATCATACAGGTGCGCATCAGGCCCGCGAGGCTGGCGATCATGCCCACGAACACATACATGAAGAACTTGGTTTTGCGCACGCCGAAGCCGGCGCGATGGGCGCTGACCTCGTTGCCGCCGATGGCGTAAATGCCGCGGCCGAACATGGTGCGGTTGAGTATGAACCAGGCCGCCGCCAGCACCACGACAAAAACGATGAACGACGTGGGCATGCGCGATGTGAGGCCGGATTCCGGGTTGGTGGCCACAAACAGCGCCGAACGCCCGAAGTTTGCCATGCCTTCCGGGATGACGGCCAGCTGTTTGGATTCCAGCGTGCCCTGCATAAAGCCCTTGAACACGCTGGAGGAGCCGAGTGTGACGATCATCGCCGGCAGGCCGAAATAGCCGATGAACAAGCCGTTGAACGCGCCAAGGATGGCGCCAAAAACCAGCGAAAGCAAGATCGGCAGCCAGATCCCGCCCGTATAGCCGGCGTCGAGCAGCAGCTTGGTGGTGGCGAAGGCGCTCAGGGAGGCCAGCGCCGGGAAAGAGACGTCGATGCCGCCGGAGACGATGACCATAAACGCGCCCACGGCGAATATGCCGGGCACGACCAGCGCCGAGAGCTTATCGACGATGTTGTTGGGCGTAAAGAACTGCCCGGAGCGGATCTCGATCAGCACGCACAGGGCAAGCAGCACAAGGAAGATGTACGGCTCGCTGCGGCGCGAGAGCTTTTTGAAAAACCTCTGCATATCCACCCCTCCTTAAAGCATGTAAGAGAGCACTTCCTGCTCGCTGGTTTCGGCGGGGAGCAGTTCCTTGACCACGCGGCCCGCCTTGAGCACCAGCAGGCGGGAACAGTTCTCCAGCACCTCAGGCAGGTCGTCGGAGATGATGATGATGGCCATGCCTTCGTTTGCCAGGCGCTGCAAAATGGCGTGTATATCGTGCTTGGAGCCGATGTCCACGCCCACGGTCGGACCGTTGAGCACCAGTACGTCGGGGTTGCAGGCCAGCCATTTGGCCAGCACGATGCGCTGCTGGTTGCCGCCCGAAAGCGTCAAGCAGGCGTTCCCCGGGTCCGGCGTGGCGATGGCCAGCTCTTTCACCCAGCGGTCGATCTCCGCGCGGCGCTTTGCGCGGTCGAGCACGCCCGCGCCGTTGGCAAGACGGTCGATCTCGGAGATGACAACGTTGTCGGCGATGGAGCGCGGCAAAAACAGGCCCTCGCTCAAGCGGTCCTCCGGCACGAAGCCAATGCGCGCGTCAATGGCGTCCTGCGGGCTTTTGAGACGCACTTCCTTGCCGTCCTTGTACAGCGCGCCCCTGTCCGCGGGGCGGATGCCGAACAGGGACAGCGCAAGCTCCGTGCGGCCCGAGTCCAGAAGGCCTGTGACGCCGAGGATCTCGCCCTTGCGCAGGGCGAAGGATACATCGTCGAAAAAGCCCGTCAGGCCGAGTCCCCTGGCTTCCAGCACAGGCTCTTTGGAGAGGTTTTGCGGGGTAAAGAGCTTGTCCTCGAACTCGCGGCCGGTCATGTAATAGGTGAACTTGCGGTCGTCAAGGTCGCTGGTGTTGCCCGTGACCACCAATTCGCCGCTGCGGAAGATGGTAAAGCGCTCGGAGATCTCAAAGACCTCGTTGAGCTTGTGGCTGACAAAAAGTATGGCGATGCCCTGTTCTTTCAGGTGCATTATGATCTTGAAAAGCGCCTGGACCTCCTTGCGGGTCAGCGCCGTTGTCGGCTCGTCCATGATGATGAGCCGCGCGTTGAACATCAGCGCGCGGCTGATGGCGACCATCTGTTTTTCCGCGACGGAGAGCGTGCCGACCAGGCGGTCAAGCTCTACGTCGAAGTTGATCTTGGCGATGGCCTCCTCGGCGATCTTGCGCATGCGCTTGCGGTTGACGAACTTATGCCCGTCGGCAAGCTCCGTGTTGAAGGCCAGGTTTTCCATGACCGTGAGGTTGGGGAAAATGGAAAAGTCCTGATAGATGACCTGTATGCCGCTGGCGATGGCGTCGCGCGGCGTGATCTTGCCAAAGCGCTTGCCGGCAAATTCTATATAGCCGGAATCCTGCTGGTAAACGCCGGAAATGACCTTGATGAGCGTGGACTTCCCGCAGCCGTTCTCGCCGGCGAGGCAGTGGATCTCGCCGGGCTGTATCTCCAGAGACACGTGTTTGAGCGCCTGAACGCCGGAAAAGGACTTGCAGATGTCCACAGCGCGCAACAGGGGCTGGGCCATGAGACAGACACCTCCGTTTCTCTCCCATTTGGAAGCCCTGCCGGCTCCGAAGAACCGGCAGGGATGGGAACGATGGGGTTTGAAGCGACGCGCCGCTTAGAAGCCGAGGCTGTCGACGTTCTCAGCGGTGATGACCATCCAGCCTTCGCCTTCGAGCACGGTCTCGCTGCCCTCGCGGAACTCAAGCGCGGTGTAGCCCTCGACGCCCAGATCCAGCGGGGTGGTGATCTCTTCGCCGGCGAGCAGCTTCTCAGCCAGGGCGATCATCGCCTGGCCGGCCAGGGCGGGATCCCACAGCGTCAGGGACTGCACGGCGCCGCTCTTGAGCAGCTCGGCGTTGTCGGCGGGCATGCCGGTGCCGGAAGTAAACACCTTGCCGGTCAGGCCCAGCTCCTCAATGGCGCGGGCGACGCCGGGGGCGTCAAAGGAAGAGGTGCCCATGATGCCCTTGAGGTCCGGGTACTTGTTGAACAGCTCCTTGGCCACGTTGTAGGCCACGTCGCCATTGTCCTCGGATTCGACGCGCGGCTCTTCCTCCAGCAGCGTCATGTTGGGATAGTTTTCGGTGGCGTAGGCAACGCCGCCGTCCGCCCACTCGTTGTGGGAGGCGTTGGTCACGTGCGCGACCATCGTGGTGTAGACGCCCTCGCCGCCCATGGCCTGCGCGAGGTTCTCCATGATGAAGGCGCCGTAAGCCGCGTTGTTGAAGGCCTCGATGTCGTAATCGACATTGACCAGGGACGCGCCCTCGTGGGCGATGACCACGATGCCGGCGGCGCGGGCCTGCTCAAGCACGGGCTCCAGGGACTCGGGGTCGACCGGCACCACGCAGATGGCGTCCACGTCCTGGGCGATCAGGTCCTGCACCAGCTGGGCCTGCAGGGTCGCGTCGATCTCGGGGGTGCCTCTCTGATAGATCGTGTTTTCGGGATGCGCGGCGGCGTACTCGTCAACGCCTACCTCCATGCGCACGAACCAGGGGTTCGAGGCGTCCTTGGGGACGACGACGATCTCCCAGCCCTCGGCGAAAGCCGCAACGCCGGAGAACACCAACAGTGCCGCCAGTACCAGTGTAAGGACTTTCTTCATGATGCGTGACCCTCCATACAGATTTTTATTTTCACCCGCGAACTTTGCGCGGATGGGTTCCGATTTGGGGACGGTCGTGCAGGAAAAGATACATATCGACAGGAATGTTATGGGAATTGGTACAACCAAATCTTATCAGAAATTCATCGGAAAGTCAACACATCCAGGCAAAATCATTTGCGGGATTTTTTGCCGTTTGTGCACAATCGACGAGGGGGCAAGCGGCGCAAAAAAGGCGCGGGCCATGTGCCTGCGCCTGCTTTGGCCGCGACGCGACGCGGTATAACCTTCCCGGGGAGGGCAAAGCGCGCAACGGCCGCCTTTTACAGGCGTGACCGCCCGTCGCCTGCCTGGGCATCGGGGAGGATGACCGTAAGGTAGCCGTGCCTGTCCACGGAGATATCGCGCTTTTCTTCGATATAGCGGATGATGAGCTCGGAAACGTCCTGCTGTATGTCCTTTTCCAGGGGCAACGCCGGCAGCATGTCGTAGCCGCCCGTGCCGGAGGCGCGGTAGCTGTTGACGCACAGGAGGAGCTCCTCGTCGGCGGCGATCTCGCGCCCATGCCGGCGCAGGGCGGCGACGCGGCTGCCCTCGGGGCGGCGCAGGTCGATCACATAGTCCATGCCGGAAAAGAAATCGTAGTTGTAGTGCTCCACCTTGGGGCGCAGGAAGCGGCTGCTGACGGCGACGCGGCCGTTTTCGACGGCAAAATAGGCGGCGGTTTGCTCCACATACGCGCGCAGGTCGCGGCCCGTGATGCGCAACACCTTCAATGTGTTGGCGTAAACATAGGTCGATACCACGTCGCGCACGGTCACATTTTCCCCCATGCCCTTGAATTCATTGGGCAGCGAGCAGGCGGAGATCTCCGCGCCAGAGGCCCACAGCTGCACGGCGTTGACGAAATTGGCAAGCAATGAGCCGTTGATGGCACGTTCCAGCGGATTTTGCGCGACGAGCGGCGCGTCAAGGTGTCCCGCGGGTCTGTCCAGCCACGCCTGTACCGCCGTTTCGATGGGCTGAAGCGCTTTGAAGGCGCTCTTCAGAGGCGTGGGCGCGGGAGGCAGAAGCCGCGAAATGACCTGCGGAGGGCGACCCTCCTCCATTTCCACCTCCACGCAGGCGAAGCATTTGCCATTGCTGGCAGGCTGCACAGCGTGCGTGCCGCAGATGTCCGCACTCTCCACAGGGATATGCTGATGTCCCGCCAGCAGCACGTCGAAGTCGAACTCCCGGCAGAACTCGCAGGCCTGATTCTCGCCTGTGGCGGAGAGCAGCGCCCCCGATTGCAGGTCGCGTTCAAAACCGCCGTGGTAGACGAGCACTTTAACATCCACGGCGGGCAGAGCTTTCAAGGCGCGGCGAACGGCGGAAACGGGCTCGTCGATCTCGAGTTGCGCCACTGTTTCCGGCTTCTCCCAGCGGCGGACAAAGGGCGTACAGGCTCCGACGAGTCCCACGCGCAGGCCGTTCTCAAGCACATGCACGGCCCATGGGCGGATGGGCAGCTTTCCCGCGCGATCGCGGATATTGCAGCACAGGCAGATCGCACTGAGATCCTGCAAATACGCGCCCAGCGCCTCAAGCCCCATGTTGAAATCGTGATTGCCGAGGGCAACGTACTGATAACCGCCGAGATTCATCGCCTGCGCGCAGGGATGCGGGCGCGGCTTTTCCCGCGCGATGTAAGCTGCGAAGGGCGAGCCCTGCAACATGTCTCCCCCGTCGATAATCAGCGTGTTCCCATCGGGCCGGAAGGCGGCTTCCAGCTTAAAAAGGCCCTGCGGCAGCACGTCCGTCGAGGCGTAGTTGGTGGGAAAGAGATAGCCGTGAACGTCGGATGTGTAAAGTATCTTCAGCTTGCGCACAGATTGCCTCCTCCCCGGCGTGCCAGGGGTCTTGTAAAAAGAAGAGGCGCTTCCGGAACCGGCGGCGCCCCTCGCATGCTTATTTCCCCTGAGCAAGCGCCACGAGGACGTCCACACAGGCATCCAGCCCCAGGCGGCCGCTATCGAGCGAAACGTCATAGTTGTGTACATCGCCCCACTCGCGCATGGTAAAAGACCGATAGTAGAGCTTGCGGCGCTCGTCCTTATCGCGCAGGCGCTGCTCCGGCTTCTGGCCGTTGTCGCCGTAAACGGAAACGACGCGCTGCGCGCGGAACTCCATATCCGCGTGGATAAATACGTGGAGGGCGTCCTCGCGGTCGCGCAACACATAATCGCCGCCGCGGCCGACGATGACGCAGGAGCCCTTGTTGGCGAGGTCGGTGATGATCTTCGCCTGTGCCTGCTGCACCTTGCTGACGAAAGAGAGCGTTCCGCCTGCTCCCGCGCCGGCGCTGAGGGCGAGGGCATAGAGCAGGCTGTTTTTATGCGTGGCGTACTCGTCGTACTTTTCCACGATCTGTTCGGCCAGGCCGCTTTCCTTGGCCACTTTGAGGATCAGTTCCTGATCGTAGTAGGCATAGCCGAGTCTTTCCGCCACGCGATGGGCGATGGTTCGACCGCCGCTGCCAAATTCGCGGCTGAGTGTGATGACGCGCTTTTGCATACGGATACCTCCTTTTTCGATGGATCACATGCGTCGCCTAGCCCCGCGCGTCGCTTTCGCGGTTGATGAGATCGCGCAGGACCTTGACGAGGTGCGCAAAGTCGATGGGTTTGGAAACGTGCGCGTCCATGCCCGCGGCGGTGGTGGCGGCGATGTCCTCGGCAAAGGCGTTGGCCGTCACGGCGACGATGGGCACTTTGCGCGCGTCCGCCCTGTGCATGGCGCGAATGCGGCGCGCAGCCTCGCAGCCATCCATCACCGGCATCTGCATATCCATGAGGATGGCGTCGAAAGCAAAGAGTTCCGCCTCGCGGAAGCGCTCCACGGCCTCCTCGCCGTTCCACGCCTGCGTGACTTCAAGGCCGTTCATGCTCAAAAGCTCGGTGGTAATCTCCATGTTCACTTCATTGTCCTCGGCCAGCAGTATGCGGCGGCCGTTTAAGGAGAAGCCCTCTTCCCCGCTATCCGTCTTATCATTCTCCTGCAGCCGTTCTTTATGAACGATGGCAAAGGGCAGTATGATGGTAAAGGTCGTGCCTTTCCCGGGAGCGCTTTCCACGTGGATCTCGCCGTTCATCTGCGTGACGATGCTTCGCGTGATGGGCATGCCCAGGCCCGTGCCTACCGCCTGACGCTCGCCAAAGCGCATCTCGCGGCTATACGGCTCGAACAGGTGCGGCAGATAGTCCGCCGACATGCCGATGCCGGTATCGGCGATCATCAGCCGGTATTTGCAGAACTCGCCGGAAGTCGCCTCCATCTGCGAAACATTGACGCAAATGGAATCGCCCTCGCGCGTGAACTTGACGGCATTGGAAAGCAGGTTGTTCATCACCTGCCCGATGCGGAAGGGGTCGCCCAGCACCAGCGCGTCGCGCACGTCCACATGCAATTCCAGCGTCTTGCGCGCGGCCTCAGCCTGGAAGCGGAACGTCTCCACGCATTCTTCCATGCACTTTTTCAGGTCGAACTCCTTGCTGTTGAGCACCAGCTTGCCCTGCTCCATACGCGACATATCAAGTATATCGTTGATAAGGCCAAGGAGCTGGCGGCTGGAGAAGTTGATCTTTTTCAGGTATTCCCGGACTTTTTCCGGATCCTCCACATGCCCCTCCGCGAGATCGGACAGGCCGATGATGGCGTTGAGCGGCGTGCGCATGTCGTGAGACATATTGCTGAAAAAACTCTGCTTGGAGATCTCGTTCTTACGGGCGATCTCCAGAGCGTCCTCCAGCAGGCGGCGCTGGCGCAGTTCGCGCTGCTTTTCCTCCTCCACTTCCTGGAAGCAGAGCACCACTTCCTCCGGGGCCAGCGATTCATCGAAGAGTATGCGCACGCTCACCCAGCGCATCTCGTTGCCGAAGCGGCGCAGAAAGTCGCCGCCGAAGTTGCGCACGCGCTTGGCTACCAGATTGCGGATGTTCTGCGCGGAAAAGTTCTCCAAAAAGTCCTTGTAGGCGTCCGGCTCGATGACCTCGCCCGCCGTGCGCAGAAGATCGTCATAGGGGCCGGAAGGCGGTATGCGCTCGCGCACATAGTCCGAGCCCTTGATCATCTCGTAGGTATCCGCACCGTAGTCCACGCGGTAGAGCGCGTAATAGGAGTTGCCCAGCACGCGCACCGTCTCGTTGGTACGCTCGATGCGCTCGCCGATGCGCATATCCCGCCAGGTCATGCCGGCGATCAGGAGCAGAAACAGTGCGATCATCACGATCAGGCACATCTTCAGCCAGGAGAAATCGCCGAGTATGTTGCTGTGCGGGATGGTGACGATGGAGTACCAGCCATTGCTCAAACGCGCGTAGTAAACGGCGCGCGCCTGGCCGTCGAGATCGCTGATGTTGAGGCCCGAGCCGTCCACTTCCCCGGCGGAAATGCGTGCGACGAGGCTATTGAGGTATGCCTGCACTTCCTCGCGTGGCAACTCGATGCCGGTATCGGCGTAGATGATCTGCCCCCTGCTGTCGCAGAGAAAGAAGGAATCGCCCGCTTCCATGCTGAGGTCGTCGAACTGGAAGCGTATGTTTTCCGGCAGAATATCGAAGGCCATCACCGCGTCGGCGTAGGCGCATTGCTGGGCGATGGTGATAACCGGCTTGTCGTAGATGACGTCCATATACAGGTCGGTGAAGATGACCTCGCCACCGGCGGCGACAGCGCGCTGGTACCATTCGGTGCTCTCCACGTCGTAGCTCTTGTCCCCCGCCCATGGATGAGCAGCGATGATCTCGCCATTGAGCACCACGTAGGGGTCAACTACGCCCTCGCCGAGCACGGAATCGAGGCGGGCGAAGTAGATGTCCGTCCACTGAAGCATCTCTTCGTGGCTCCAGCCCTGTTTCGTGCGATCGTCGATGGAGGCTGTTCCGAAAGTGAGCAGCGTTTCGTACATCGTCAGGCTGCTCTGCTCCTCCGCGGCGTAGTTTCGGGCCATGGAAGTGCCCGTTTCCCAGGCGTTGTCAAACAGCGTGGAGCGGATCAGCGATATGCCGATCACAGCGATGACGATCAGCGCGGCAAAGGCGATAAAATTGAGGCGCATGCCGGCAAGAACGCGCTTAAGGCGCGCCCGCTTGCGTCGATCCATCATGCGCAGACCTCCCGAATGGCGCTCGTCACGCGCTCGTAGGCCGGGGCGATCTCGGCAAGCAGCGCTACGGCGCCCTCCCAGTCGCCGGCGCGGAAGGCCGCAACCTGCCGGGTGAGCAGGTCAAACAGCGCTGCCATGGAGAGATTGCCGCAGACGCCCTTGAGCGTGTGCGAAGCGGTCAGCGCCGTCTCCGCGTCGCTTCGGGCTACGGCATCCTGCAATTTGGCGTAATTCGCGTCGTCAAGAAACTTTTTCAAAAGGCGCATAAGCAGCGCCTCGCTGCCCATCATGCGGGAAAGAGCTTCGTCTACATTGATGCCCGCGGCGATCAACGCCTGTTTCCTTGCCTCGTCCATGCGCGCTCTCCTTTCTCAGGGGCGATAGAGGGCGAACAGATCCTCCTCCACCGCGAAGAAGCATTCGAGCAGATGCGGGCCAAAGACGCCGCATTCGCCGTTTTTGATCATCTCAAGCGCCTTTTCGCGGGGAAAAGCCGCCTTGTAGACGCGCTTGTTGATGAGCGCGTCGTAGACATCCGCCAGAGACACGGCCTGCGCCCAGACGCTGATTGCATCGCCGCGCAGTCCGTCGGGATAGCCACGGCCGTCCCAGCGCTCGTGGTGATGGCGGGCAATGTCGGCGGCGTAGGCGTAAAGGCCCGTTTCGCGCAGCTGGGGGATGCGCTCGAGCAGCAGCGCGCCCTGTGTGGTGTGCGTCTTCATGACCTCGTATTCCTCGGCCGTCAATTTACCCGGCTTGTTGAGGATGGCGTCGGGAATGGCGATCTTGCCCACGTCGTGCATGATGGAGGCCAGGGCGATCTGCTCGATGGTTTCGCTGTCCAGGCCATCGCCCAGCGCAGTATAGGTGAGCAGGTTCCAGGTGATATCGTGGATGCGGCGGACGTGGTCGCCCGATTCCTCGCTGCGAAACTCGATGGCGGTGGAAAGCGCCTCGATCATGCCCTGGTTGAGGCGGATGATCTTTTCCGCCTGCGCCAGCAGCTTTGTCTGCTGGCTGGCGACCGTCCTGCGCAGTCTCTTTCTGGCCTGAAACAACTCGATGACGCTCTGCACCCGTTTGAGGACGATATAGGGCACCACGGGCTTGCTGATGACGTCCATCACGCCCAGATCGTAGGCGCGGCGCATATTTGCATCGCTGGCCTCGGCGGTGATGAGAAAGACGGGCAGCCTTTCGGTCAGGGCGCTCTCCTTGAGATGTTCGAGCACCTCGAGGCCGCTCATGCGCGGCATGACGACATCCAGAAGCACGGCGCAAAAGCGCTCGGGGCGCGCGAGTATTTTGGCAAGGCCCTCGTCGCCGTCCTCAGCCTCATCGATGGCGTAAAAGGGGGCAAAGATGTTTTCGAGGATGGCCCGGTTGATGGCGTCGTCGTCGACAATGAGCAGCCGGCCCGCAGCGTCGCCCGGAGAAAGCATGTCCATAAAACACTCCCCCCTCGGGATTCAGGATCGTTCAAAAACCATCAAAGCCCCGCGCGCCGCGTGGCGCGCAAGGCCCGGTGAATAAACAGTTTAGAGTTCCGCCGCCAGCAGAGCGCGCATGCGCGCGCGTATGTCCGGCTCGTCAGAGGAAGTGAGCAACTCCGCGCCGCCCTCGCCCGTTTGCGACAGCGCGCCGGCGCGCAAAAGCATTTCGCGCAGATCATCGATCACCGGCTCCACGCCGTCGAACACGGGCACGCCGGGAACGATGGAAGAAAGCAGGGGGCGCAGGAAGATAAAATGCGTGCAACCCAGAACAATGGCTCCGATCTCTTCCGCCGCCCAGGGGCGCAGTTTTTCGCGGAAGAACGTCTCCGGTTGCTCACCGGAAAGCACGCCGCGTTCCACCATCATCACCAACTCAGGCGCAGGGATGGAAATAGCCTCCGGGCAAAGACGGCGCCGCATATCGCGGTAAAGCGGCAGGGCCAACGTCGCCTGCGTGGCAAAGACGAGCACCCGCTTGCCATTCGCGCGGTCGTGCGCGTCGGCAAGATCCGGCTCCACGCCCACCACAGGGATGGGCAGATGCGCGCGCAGCAATTCTCCCGCGGCGGAATTGGCGGTATTGCAGGCGATCACCAGCGCCTTGACGCCGCGATCCATCAGCTTTTGCGCCGTGCGCGATGTCAGCGCGCGGATCTCCTCCGGCGGCCGCGGGCCGTAGGGGGCGTTGGCGTTGTCGCCGAAATAGATAAAGCGCTCGTGCGGCATCGCCCTTTTCAGGGCGTGCAATACGCTCAACCCGCCCATGCCCGAATCCAGCACGCCGATGGGGGCGCTTTGCATGCTATTCCTCCTCTTCCTCCTCGGGAAGCTCCGCGTCATGGAAGACATTCTGGGAGTCGTCATAGTCCTCAAGCCAGTCTATGAGTTTGCGCACCTTCGCAAGCGTCTCGGGATCGGATATCTCGGTGGTGGTGGTGGGCACCATCTCGCGCTCGGCGGAAAGGAATGTGCAGCCCGCGGCCTCGAGATTGTCGCGCACGCTGGAAAAATCGTTGGGGTCTGTGTAAATGACGGCAACCTCGCCTTCGCTCTCCACATCGGAGGCTCCGGCGTCCAGCGCCAGCATCATCAGTTCGTCCTCGTCAAGGCCCTTGGAGTTGTCGATCTCAATGACGCCCTTGCGCTCGAACTTCCAGCTCACGCAGCCGGTCGCGCCCAGGGAGCCGCCGCACTTATCGAAGATGTGACGCACCTCCGAGGCGGTGCGGTTGAGATTGTCCGTCACCAGTTCGACGATCACGGCCACGCCGCCGGGAGCGTATCCCTCGTAGGTGATCTCCTTGTACTGGGTGGCGTCGCCCTCGCCGGAGGCCTTCTTGATGGAACGCTGGATGTTCTCGTTGGGCATATTCGCGGCCTTGGCCTTGGCCACGACGTCCTTCAATTTGCTGTTGGTATTCGGATCCGGGCCGCCTTCGCGCACGGCGATGGCGATCTCACGGCCGATCTTGGTGAATATCTTGCCGCGCTGCGCGTCGGTTTTTTCTTTCTTGTGCTTGATGGTAGACCATTTATTGTGTCCTGACATGGACGATCCCTCCAATGATCGGTTAATACGCCTTATAATACCATATTTCCCGTGCTTCCGTCAAGACTGCCGGCGTTATCTGGCGATGAATGCGCGTCTCATGGGACTTTAATCCTTTCTTCGTTGATTGTCGCGCGCCGCGATGCTATAATCTGCGCGGAGGGACGCTCATGCGCTACGCAAAGATCGTTTTTGACACGAAAGAACTTATGCAGGACGCTCCGTGCAAGGAGCTCGCCGCGGCAGGCGCGGCATGCGAAACCGGCCCGGCGCGGGAAGAAGCGCTGTTTGTCAGCGCGGATCCGGAAGCTGTCGACGCCGCTTTCACGGCAGGTTTTCCCTGCGCGCTGGCCCTTTGGACGGGCGTTCCCGCCCGCCACGCCCACGCCACGCACTATCTGCGCGCGCCCTATGAACTGGTCGATCTGCTGACAAGGCGCGAGGACATCTACGACGGCCTCGAATGGATGAAGACCGCTGTGGAAATGCAGTTCATCGCCCAGGCGGGTCTGGCTTATTCCAAAGATCCCTACGACATCGAACGCTTCGGGCGCCTGCGCGAACTGGCGGCGGAAATGCTCGCGCGCGGCAGCGGCCTGCCGATGAGGACCGTGCGCGACGTGTTCCTCTGCGAGACGGGCTATCAGACGCCCAAGATCGACACGCGGGCCGCCATCGTCGAGGAAGGCCGCATACTGCTGGTGCAGGAAAACACCGGCCTGTGGGCGCTGCCCGGCGGCTGGATGGACGTAGACACCACCATCTCCCAAAACACCGCCAAGGAAGCTTTTGAGGAAGCTGGGCTGCAGGTGCTCCCCCGCCGCCTCATCGCCCTGCAGGAGCACAACCTGCACAACCCACCGACACTGGCCATCGGCATCGTCAAGGTCTTCGTGCTCTGCGAGCGCCTGTCCGGCAATTTTCAGGCCAACATCGAAACGATCCGCAGCGGATTCTTTTCCCCGGAGGAACTTCCGCCGCTGGCGACGAGCAAGACCACCGAGGCGCAGGTGCGCATGTGCCTTGCCGCCGCGAAGGATGCGCACTGGCAGCCGCTGTTCGACTAAGGAGGCGCAAAGATGTCTACGGTAACGGAAGTCCGCGTTTTTCGCGGCGTGGCGCGCCTCTCCTTTGACGACGCCTCTCCGCTCAAAGTCCGCCTCAAGCACTTCGAGGCTTTTCCGCTCGCGGTTGGAGACGATGTGGACGTGGAACAATACGCTCGGCGCGTGGCTGAAGCGCAGCGCGCCGACGCTTATGAGGCGGCGTTGAACAGCCTCGACCTCTGCGCGCGCACGCGGCAGGAACTGCGGCGCTCGCTGCTGGCACGCGGGTTTGTCTCCGCGGCGGTGGAAGCGACGCTCGACCGCCTTGCCGACAGCGGCCTCATCGACGACCGGCGCTATGCCGAGCGCGCCGTGGAGATGAGCGCAGCGCGCCCCGTGGGCGTCTACGCCGTGCGCCGGAAATTGCGCGCCAAGGGCATTGGCGAGGAAGACGCGGAGGCGGCGCTGGACATGCTCAACGACGAGCAGCAGGCCCAGGCCGCGCAGGCCGCGGCGCGCTCGCTTCTGCGCAAGTACGCTTCCCTGCCCGCGCGGGAGGGCCGCGCGAAGCTTTCCCAGGCGCTGGCGCGGCGCGGCTTTTCCTGGGAAGCAGTGCGCGCAGCGGTGGACGCCGTGTGCGAGGCGGACGAATGGGACGATTGAATGCAAAATGACGGAGGACAGCGTATGCTTGAGATCTCGCATGTGACAAAGCAATATGGCAACAAGGTTGCCGTCAGCGACGCCACGCTGAACGTGGAAGACGGCCGCCTGGTCGCCCTGCTGGGGCCGAACGGCAGCGGCAAGACGACGCTGATGAAGATGATCGCCGGTCTGGTCAGCCCCACCGCGGGCGAGATCGCCTTTGACGGCGAAAAGATCGGCCCTTCCACCAAGCGCCGGGTCGCCTATATGCCCACGGAAGCCTATTTCTACAACTACATGAGCGCCTTGGACGCAGGGCACTATTACCGGGACTTTTTTGACGATTTTTCCATGGAGCGCTATCTGCGCGCGCTTGAGGAAGAACACCTTGACCCCAAGGCGAAGATACGCACCATGTCCTCGGGCATGGTGGCCAAGGTCAAGCTGGCGCTGACGTTCGCGCGCGACAGCAAACTGATCATGCTCGACGAACCGCTCAACGGCATCGACATCATCGCCCGCGAGCGCACGCTGGCGCTCATCGGCAAGCACCACACCGGGGAGCGCATGCTGATCGTCTCCAGCCATCTGGTGGACGAGCTGGAAGCGATGATCGACGACGCGGTGTTCATGCAAAACGGCGTCGTGGCGCTGGCGGGCTCCGCGCAGCGCATTCGCGAGCAGTACGGCGTCGGCATCGTGGAAATGTATCGGCGCATCTATGGGGAAGGCGGTGTGAAAGGCCATGCTTAAACTCGTCAAATACGAACTGCGCAAAAACCGCACGGCGCTGTTGGTGCTGCTGGCGATCGCGGCGGCGCTGGAAGCCTATTTCCTCATCAGCATCGCCCGCGAAGCCAGCGAGGACGTCTATACAGCCATCGCGCTTTTGACGTTGCTGTTCGCCTGCGTCTCCTTCGCTGTGTTCATCCTCGGCGTGTCGTCCTATTCCGGGGAATTGAAACGCAAGTCCAGCTATCTGATCTTTATGACGCCCAACAGCGCGCTGGCCGTCATCATTTCCAAACTCCTGTTCACACTGGTGCTGGCCGTTCTCTTTTCCGCGCTGGCGCTCGCTCTGCTGGCGGTGGATATTCCGATCTTTCTGGACGTTTACGGCGAGTGGGAGGGCTACTATATGCTCTTTGAGCAGCTTCTCCTGCAGCAGGGCGTGGCGCTTGGCGAGATCATCTCCGGCTTTTTGCTGACCGTCGCCCAGCTGTTTTTGCAGATCCTCTCCTATGTGGGCGTGGCCTATCTTTCCATCACGCTCAGCGCCACCATTTTGCAGAGCCGCAAAGGACGGGGCCTTGTGTCGTTTTTGCTGTTCGTGGGGATCGTCTTCGTGCTCTCCCGCATTTCCGGCCTCTATGTGAGGGAAACATTCGAGATGTCCGCGACCGGCTTTTATGTGCAGGCGCTGGCGCCAACGCTCCTGCAAAGCGTGCTGGTGCTGGTCGTTTCTACCATCCTCAGCGCCTGGCTGCTGAAAAAACACGTCAGTCTGTAAGGCTACGACAACAGCCCGCCTCCGGCATGGGGGCGGGCTGTTTTTCTGTGCGCTCAGCGCATGGCCGCGCGCAGGGCTTTGAAGATGCTGGCGGAAAAGGCGTCGTCCTTCAGGGACTTCTCCGGGTGCCACTGCACGCCCACAAAGAAGCGTTCCCCCGGCATCTCCACGGCCTCGATCTCGCCGTCGGCAGAGCGGGCGGTGACGACCAGGCCGTCAGCCACGCGGTCGAGCACCTGATGGTGGTAGCTGTTGACGCGCGCGGACGGCGCTCCGGCAAGCGCGGCCAGACGCGAACCCGGCTCCAGGCGGACATCGTGCCAGACGGGATCGTCCGAGGTTTCGGAAACGCGATGGCCGGATATGTCCTGCTTGAGCGTACCGCCAAGGGCGACGTTGATAAGCTGTATGCCACGGCAAATACCCAGAACGGGTATGTTGCGCCCGAACACGAGGTCGAAAAGCGCCAGTTCCGTCTGATCGCGGCGCGGATCGATGCGGCCGCAGCCCGGCTCGCGGGAACAGCCGTAGTGAACGGGGTCGATGTCGCAGCCGCCGCTGAAGATCATCGCATCCATGCTGATGACCAGCGGATAGAGCGTGTCCAGAGGCGTATCGTGCATCACGGGCACCATCTCAGCGCCGACCATCTCGATGGCATCGAGGTAATCCTGGGGAAAATACTGGCTGCCATCGGCGCGGCTGTAAGGCAACAGGCCGATGCGCGGGATGCCTTGCGTGTTGTTCATAAGTCCTCCTCCCCCCGCTTGCGCGGACGTCCGCAACTGAGCCGCCCCTCGGGGCAACGTCCCGTCACCAGACAACTCGGCCCGTAGCCGTCAAACAATTCGCTCTCACAGGCGCGCAGCTGCCGAAGCATCTGCAGCGCCACGGCGCGGATCTCCCACTGGGCGCGCTCGCAGGTGCGCAGTTTGAAAAAGTGCAGAAGTTCGCGGGCGTTCATGGAAAAGAGCATATCCGCCGTGTGGCCGCTGAGGGCGCAATAGGCGGCGTCCTCCGCCCGCAGGCCGCGCGCAACCATGTCACGGGCGAAGTCCGCCTGCTCTCGAAAGGCCGCTTCGTAGGCCGCACGCGCCTCGGGAATGGCCGCCACCGTCTCCGGCAACACGTAGTTGCCGCGCGCGAGCGCGTCCAGCGTGGGCATGTACAGCGGCGATTGCATGCGATGGCGGGCAAAGTGTGTCACGCAGGCCAGAGACACGTCGCGCACGTTGAAGACGAAATTCAAAAGTTCCAGTGCGCGCGGGCGCTCGACGCTCAAAAGAGCCTCCGGGTCGTTTTCGCCGCCTGTAAATTTTGCCACCATGTCCAGTAGGAGACGGCAGTCTGGTTTGGAGAGCAGGCGGGCGTTGCCGGACACCGCCTTGCCCCGCTTAAACGTCGGCGGCGCGACCGCGTTGCAGGCCGCCTCGTCCACGCCGACCATGCCGGGATAGAGGCGCTCGAACTGCTCCCTGAGCGACGCGCCCAGCGCGCGCAACTCTGCCCAGCGCGAACCGCGGCCATAGAGCATGGCGCGCACCATGTGGATAAACTCGCGGGCGTTGAGCGTCATATAGAAGTTGCTGCGGAAGCAGTAGGGCAGCACGAAGCGCGCGTCCTCGCGCGGCACACCGAGGGCGAGCAGGTGACCGTAGAGGGCGAAAAGCGCCTCCATGCGCGCGCAGAAGCCCTCCGGCGCCTCCTCCGGCACCACGAAGCCGGCGGCGGAAAAATCGACATAGCGGCGCGATTTGACTGTAAACGAGGCCAGGCGAAACTCGATGGCGAATTGCTCCACCAGAACGGAAACGTTGTCAAAGGCGATGGAGAGCGTCTGATGTTCCAGCACCGAGCGGTGGCCCGAAGAGAGCACCTTGCCGATCAGGCGAAGATCCTTTTCTCCCCCGTCGCTCTTTTTCAGTACCTCCAGCGCGGAGCCGTCCGTTGTCGAGATGCGTCCCGCAGAGGCCACGACGCCGCGGGCCGCGTCGTCAAAATGCAAAATGGTCGCCGTTCCGGCATTCATCGTCATCCCTCCTGTGTGCGTCCCTCCAATCATAGCGTTTTTTTTGTCAAATTGCAAGCGAATTTTCGCTTGAATCCCGTCTCTTTTTGTGATAGAATGCTGTTTGCCGCGCTTTTTCCGCGTTCGCCAAGCCTGTCGAACACAGTATGACAAAACTATGAAATTCCCTTGTAAATCTATATTTTGTGTTGACAGCGACCCATCAACCACAATATAATGGGTCTGCACGCTTTCGCGGCCCAACAATTTTTCGGAGGCTCCCGCAATGATCGATATCATCATCAAGCGCGATGGGCGCAGGGTTTCTTTTGATCCGCAAAAGATCACCGACGCCATCATGAAGGCGTTCCGTGCCAGCAACAGCGCCAAGACCATCAAAACGGCTGAACAGCTGACGCGCCAGGTGCTTGACGAATTGGAAAAGAACGAATCCATCGGCGAACCGTCCGTGGAAGAAGTGCAGGATACCGTCGAGCGTGTGCTGATCGAAAACGGCTTTGTGCGCACGGCCAAGAGTTATATACTCTATCGCGCCGAGCGCAGCCGCATCCGCGAGATGAACACCCGCCTGATGCGCATCTACGAGGACATCACCAACAAAGCCGCCATCGATTCCGACATCAAGCGCGAAAACGCCAATATCAACGGCGATACGGCCATGGGAGCGATGCTCAAGTACGGCTCGGAGGGCGCCAAGCAGTTCAACCTCATGTTCGTGCTCAAGCCCGAACACGCCGAGGCGCACCGCAACGGGGATATCCATATCCACGACATGGATTTTCTCACGCTGACCACCACCTGCTGCCAGATCGATCTCATCAAGCTGTTTGAGAACGGCTTTTCCACCGGCCACGGCTATCTGCGCGAGCCGAACGACATCTATTCCTATTCGGCGCTGGCCTGCATCGCCATACAGGCCAACCAGAACGACCAGCACGGCGGCCAGTCCATCGTCAACTTTGACTACGCCATGGCGGAGGGCGTGAAAAAGACTTTCCGCAAGCGCTACCGCGATAACCTCATCCGCGCCATGGAACTGAAGCTGGGAATCGAAGACGCGGAAAAGGACGGCCGCGCCATTGTCGATTCTCTGCGCGCGCAGGGGCTTGCGCCCACGCTCGAGCAGAACGACGCTTACCGCGAGGCGGAGGCAGAACTTTTGCGCGCGCGCGGCGTATCCCCGGAAGACGTCGAGGCGTTGCAGGCGTTCGCGCACAAAAAGGCCGTTGCCGAGACGGATCGCGCCACCTATCAGGCGATGGAGGCGCTCATCCACAACCTCAACACCATGAACTCCCGCGCCGGCGCGCAGGTGCCGTTTTCTTCCATCAACTACGGCATGGACACCTCGCCCGAGGCGCGCATGGCCATCCGCAATTTGCTCTTGAGCACGGAGGCCGGCCTTGGCAACGGCGAGACGCCCATCTTCCCCATCCAGATCTTCCGCGTCAAGGAGGGCGTCAACTACAATCCCGGCGAGCCGAACTACGACCTGTTCAAGCTGGCCATGCGCTGCTCGGCAAAGCGGCTGTTCCCCAATTTCTCCTTTCAGGATGCGCCTTTCAACCTTGAGTACTACAAGGAGGGCCACCCGGAGACGGAGATCGCCTACATGGGCTGCCGCACGCGCGTGATGGCCAACGTGCACGATCCGGAAAAGCAGATCTCCAACGGCCGCGGCAACCTGAGTTTCACCACCATCAACCTGCCGCGCCTGGCCATCAAGGCCAACCACAATATCGAGCAGTTCTTCGAAGGCCTCGACCGCATGATCGACCTGTGCATCGACCAGCTCTTTGAGCGCTTCGAGATCCAGGCGCGCAAGTGCGTGCGCAACTACCCCTTCCTCATGGGGCAGGGCGTGTGGCTGGACAGCGAGAACCTGAACTGGAACAACGAGGTGCGCGAGGTGCTCAAGCACGGCACGCTCTCCATCGGCTTTATCGGCCTTGCGGAGACGCTCAAGGCGCTGGTGGGCGCGCACCACGGCGAAAGCGAGATGGCGCGCAACCTGGGCCTGGAGATCATCACCTACATGCGCCGCCGCTGCGACGAGGCCAGCCAGAAGACCGGCATGAACGTGACCCTGCTGGCGACGCCCGCCGAGGGCCTTTCCGGCCGCTTCGTGAAGATCGACCGCCGGCTCTTTGGCGAGATCCCTGGCGTCACCGACCGCGAGTATTACACCAACAGCTTCCATGTGCCGGTCTATTACGACATCAGCGCTGTGGAAAAGATCCGCATCGAGGCCCCCTATCACGCCCTGACCAACGCGGGCCACATCTCCTATGTGGAACTGGACGGCGATACAACGCAGAACCTCGAGGCCTTTGAAAAGATCGTGCGGGTGATGAAGGAAAGCGGCGTTGGCTACGGTTCCATCAACCATCCCGTCGACCGCGACCCGGTATGCGGCTACAATGGCATCATCGGCGACACATGCCCGAACTGCGGCCGCTCCGAGGAGGATCGCCCCTTCGAGCGCATCCGCCGCATCACCGGCTATCTGGTGGGCACGCTTGATCGCTTCAACAATGCCAAGCGCGCTGAGGAACACGACCGCGTCAAGCACGGCATTTGACGAATGTGCAAAACGCCAGCCCTTCCACCTTGGCGAAGGGCTGGCGTTTTTGTATGAAAAAGCCCCCTCAAAGGAGGGAGCTTTGATAGGAAACAGCCTTACTTCGCGGCTTCCTTGGCCTTCTCCGCCAAAGCGGCGAAAGCGGCGGGATCGGAGATAGCCAACTCGGAGAGCACCTTGCGGTTGATATCCACGCCGGCGACCTTCAGGCCGTTGATCATGCGCGAATAGCTCAGGCCGTTGATGCGGGCCGCGGCGTTGATACGGGCGATCCACAGGCGGCGGAAGTCGCGCTTCTTCTGCTTGCGGCCAATATAGGCGTAGCGGAGCGAACGGCGAACCTGCTCGCTCGCGGCGCGATACTGCTTGCTCTTGGCGCCAAAGTAACCCTTGGCCAGCCGCATAACCTTACGACGCTTTTTCAGGGCGTTGACAGCCCTCTTGACTCTTGCCATTTTCAGTACGCCTCCTTACTTATAGGGCATAAGCTTTTTCATGGTCTTGCCTTCGGCGCCGGTAAGGTACGCCGCCTTGCGCAGATTGCGGGTGCGCTTGGTGGGCTTCTTGGTGAGGATATGGCGCTTGAACGCCTGGGCGCGCTTCACCTTGCCGCTCTTGGTGAGGTCAAAGCGCTTGGCCGCGCCCTTGTGGGTCTTTTGCTTGGGCATGATGGTTCCTCCTCTCGTTTTGTAGGCGCTAATTCTGTTCGCGCGGAGCAATGAGCATCGTCATGTTGCGACCTTCGATCAAAGGGGCGCGCTCTACGTTGCCGTATTCCTTGATCCGCTCGGCAAACTGCTTCATGACCTCGCGCCCGATCTCCGAATGCGTAATCTGGCGGCCGCGGAAGCGGATGGTCACCTTGACTTTATTGCCTTCCTTGAGGAACTTGACGGCGTTTTTGAACTTGACGTCCACGTCGTGATCCTCGATGGTGGCGGACAGGCGCACTTCCTTGATGGTGATGACCTTCTGATTTTTGCGAATCTCGCGCTCGCGCTTGGACTGCTCGAAGCGATACTTTCCGTAGTCCATCAGCTTGCACACCGGCGGACGGGCCTGCGGCGCGATCTTGACCAGGTCGAGCTGACGCTCTTCGGCCAGGAGCAACGCCTGATGCGTGGACATGATGCCCAACTGCGCGCCGTTTTGATCCACCACGCGCACTTCGCGGTCGCGAATCTCCTCATTAATCATGAGATCGTTGTTGATAGAAACACACCTCCTGTTGACCTCTCTCGAAAAACGCAACAAAAATGAGCGGCGCGAAACGCCACCCTCACAAAACGCCCATGCGGAGCATGGTCGGGATTATGGGAACCCGCGCTGGCGATGCCGCCGGGTGAGAAGTGGTCGCTTCTGCTTTGCCCAAATATTATACCATGCTCCGCGCGCAAAGGCAAGGACGCATCATGTAAAATTTTCAAAACGCTCAAGCGCTCTTTTTCGCCGATACCTTGTCGGCGATGAGGGCGATGAACTCGCCATTGGTGGGCTTATCGTCCGCGGAGAGCACCTTGTAGCCATACATGCTGTTGACCGCGTCCAGTCGTCCCCGGCTCCAGGCCACGTCGATGGCGTGGCGCATGGCGCGTTCGACCTTGCTGGCGGTGGTGTCGAACTTGCGGGCAATGCCGGGGTAGAGCTCCTTGGTGATGCGGCCCATGACGTCCGGCTCGGCAAGCGCCATGCGCACGGCCTCGCGCAGGTAATGGTAGCCCTTGATGTGCGCGGGGATGCCAATGGTCAAAAAGAGATTGGTCACCTGTTCGTCGACATCCTGCCGGGCGCTTTCCCGCTCGGTGGGAAACTCGGCGATCGACGCGTTTTCAAACGAGGAAGCGACCTCGCGGATGCGGCTGACCAGCAAGCGCACGTCGAAGGGCTTGACCATGTAGTAACTCGCCCCCAGCTTGACCGCGCGAAGGATAAAATCATCGCGCGAAAGTCCGGTCAGCACGATGACGCGGGGCCGCTCTTCCTCGGGGAGGGCGTTCAGCTCCTCCAATATGCGAAAGCCGTCGCGCCGGGGCATGATGATGTCCGTCACCAGCACGTCCGGCCTGTGCGCGCGCACCGCGTCCACGACCTGCGCGCCGTCGGACACTGCCTTGACCAGCTCTATGTCCGGCGTTTCGGCAAAATAGTCTGTCAAAAGCCGCAATACGTTGAGATTATCGTCGGCGAGCACGACGCGAATTTTCTCCATGCTGTCCGCTTCCTTTCCGATTCGTGAATATGGTAATTTATATGCGGACATTTGCGCTCATATGCGAAACGCCCGCGGATGCGGGCGATTTTTTGCTGCGAATGGGGCAGGCGCGCTTCAGGTGCGAAGCGCGTCGACAAGCTGGCGAACAAGTTGCACATGTTCGGCGCTCAGACCGGTTACATCCAGCGTCTGCGCCGTCTCAATGCCCAGAAGGTAGTCCGCGGAAACGCTGAAGAGCGCGGCGATGCGGATGAGTATGTCGTAAGAGGGATAACGCATGGCCGTCTCATAGGCGCTGACCACGCTCTTGGTCACGCCAAGGCGGGCGGAAAGCTGCGCCTGCGTCCAGCCCCTGGCGGTGCGCAATTCGCGCAGACGTGAACCGAAATCAACCAATTCAAAACACCTCACTCCATAAGCATATCCTGATATTTGCTTTGGTTGGTTGATTTTATTCTTTGGATAGTTGACTTTTGTCGCGATTTGTGTATAATGAGTTACATAAAAGCGATATGCTTTATTACGCAATGATATGCGAGGTAATACAGGAATGAGGGAATTGTATGATCCACAGAAAGCAAAAGGCTCAGGGCCGCGGCGCTACGCCGCAGCCCTCGCCGCTGCGCGCGGATCCGCTTGATGAATTGGCGGAGAAAAACCATTGTTTTATCTCCGATCTGCGCCTTGATCCGCTCCTGCGCTGCGAAGCACTGCGGCAGCTGATGGAATGCGCGGATTCAGTCTATACCATCCATCAATGGCAGGAAGCGGTCAACTATCTGACAGAAACCGATCTGCGATTCAAAAGCGCTACAGAAGCAAAGCACTATGCGCGCCACTATCTAGAAAACCAGCCACGGGGGCGTCGCTCATAGATGGAAGCGGCGCTCCCGCGCTTTATTCTTTCTTCCAGCGGGCGATGGCGCGCAGAAATTCACCGCCATAATTGCGCAGCTTGGCCTCGCCTACGCCGGGGACAGCGAGGAGTTGCTCCGGCGTTTGGGGCTTCATTGCGCACATGTTGCGCAGCGTGGCGTCGTTGAAGATCATGTAGGCGGGCAATCCGCGCTTTTCGGCAATGCGCAGGCGCAGGGCGCGCAGCATGTCGAAAAGGCCGTTCTCCTCGCCCGTGAGCGTTTGGGGCGCCCTGCGGGTGGGAGACGATTGCGCGGTAACCTCGCGCGCGCGCAGCATCACCGCCTCGCCTTCCAGCGCCGCCTGCGCCTTGGGGCCGAGGCGTACCACGGGGTACTTGCCGCCTGAGGCGGCGAGGTAGCCGCGTTCGATCATCTCATCAACGATGTCGCGCAAAAGCTCCTTGGGCATACCCCTGAGCTTCCCATAATGCGGCGAACGATCCAGCCCCCATTCCCGCACGCGCTGCTCTCTGCTGCCCAGCAGTGTCGCGCGGATCATTCCGGCGCCGAGGCGGCCGTTGATGTCCTGCACGCAGGCAAGCACCGGCAGGGCCACCTGCGAAGCGTCGGCAAGCTCGGCCGGGCGCAGGCAGTTGCCGCAGGCTTCGCAGCGATCCGCCGACGTTTCGCCAAAATAGCGAAGTATGTGTGCGCGCAGGCATTGGTCGGTCTGGCAATAGGCAGTCATCTGCTCGAGGCGTTCCCAGGCGGCGCGCTTGGCTTCCTCGAGCATTTCTCCGCTCAGGTCGCCCTCTTCCCCCATTTTCTCAATGAAAAACCGCTGCGTGACCACGTCGGCCTTGCCAAAGAGGAGCACGCAATCGGCTGCTTCGCCGTCGCGCCCGGCGCGGCCCGCCTCCTGATAGTAGCTTTCCAGATCCTTGGGCATGTTGTAGTGCACGACAAAGCGCACGTCCGCTTTGTCAATGCCCATGCCAAAGGCGTTCGTGGCCACCATCACCTGCGCGCGGTCATAGGAAAAATCTTCCTGGTTCTGCCGGCGCTCCGCGTCGGACAAGCCCGCGTGGTAGCGCGTGGCGGCGACGCCCCGTGCGCGCAATTTGTCGCAGACCTGCTCCACCGCCTTGCGGGTGGCGCAGTAGATAATGCCACTTTGACCCTCATGAGCGGAAAGCACGCGCGCGAGCGCCGCCATGCGGTCGCGCGGACGTTCGACGAAAAAGCGCAGGTTCGGGCGGTCGAAGCCCGTCACCAACGCAAATGGGTTTTCCAGACGCAAAAGGCGCTGTATATCGCCGCGCACGCGCTTTGTGGCCGTGGCGGTAAAGGCGCACAGGCGCGGGCGCGCGGGCAGGGCGTCCATGAATTTCGGTATGTCGAGATAGCTGGGGCGAAAATCCTGCCCCCATTGGGAGATGCAATGCGCCTCGTCGACGGCGACCATGGAGATGGTCAGCGCGCGGCAAACGCGCAAAAAACGCGGCGTCAGCAGGCGCTCGGGGGCTACGTAGACCAGCTTGTAGCGGCCGTCGGCAAGATTGGTGAGGGCCGCGTCCATCTGCCGCTCGCTAAGCGAACTGTTGAGAAACGCCGCCGCCACGCCCGATTGCTTGAGTGCCGCCACCTGATCCTTCATCAGCGAAATGAGCGGCGAGATCACCAGCGCACATCCCGGCAGAGACAGCGCCGGCACCTGATAGCAAATGGACTTGCCCGAACCGGTAGGCATCACGGCCAGGACGTCGCGGCCTGCAAGGATGGCGTCGATCGTCTCTTTCTGCCCTTCGCGGAAAGCCTCGTAGCCAAAGACGCGCTTGAGCACGGCTTCAGGGGCTTCGCAAGGCTCCGCGCTAATAGGCGCGGGAGCCGCGGCCGGCATTTCCGGCAGGGGCGCGGCAAAAACCGCCTCCTCCGGCGGCGGCTCCGGCAGCGGAACCTCGTCGGCGACGGGCGCAAAACGCGGCACAGACTTTCCCTCCACCGCGGCGGGGGCGTTCCACGAAGAGAGCGGCCGCGCCCAGATTCCCTCGCCGTTCGGCGTGTCCGGGCAGGGATAGAGGGCGCGGTAGATGACCAGCGGCTCGTCCGTTTCCGAATGCCGGGCGACGCCGATGACTTCGTATTCTCCACCCTTAAAGTGGCGGTAGCGGCCCTTGCGCGGCAGATCCACGCTCATGCCTCCGCGAACTTTGCGGCGAAGGCCTCGACGCGCTCAGGGAGGAGGCGCGGCATGGCCGCCTGTCCGTCTTCGTCCTTGAACGAGCGCAGGGCCATCTTCGTGATCAGCCTGTCAAAGCCGCGCAATTTGCCCATGTCGATCTCGCCGCCGAAGCATTCGCAGGCGACGGCGTGGGCGCGCAGCTCCGGGTCCACGTTGTTTGCAAAGATTTCCCCGGCCTTTTCCACAAATCCGGCGCAGAGGAACAGGCCCAGACGCTTTTGAAGCAGCACGGGCTTGCAGCCGTCCAGATACTGGCGCGCGTCCACGTGCAAAGCGCCCATGCGCACGCCGCCGCCGACGATCACCTGCTCGTAGGCGTTTGGGTCGGGCTTTTCCCTGCACAGGTCGCAGAGCGTCGAATCGGGGATGCGCTCCGCGAGCATGCGGGCGCACTTTTCCGACGCGCCCGTCCTGGAAGCGTAAGCAATCAGCGTTTTCATCTTGTCTTTCCCTCCGCGCTTTTACATCACGCTGTAAAGCATTTCGCCATAGCTGGGATAGGGCCACACGTCGCGGGCGACGAGCAGTTCGGCCTCGTCGCAGGCGGCGCGCAATTCCTGCATGGCGGGGATGACGGCCTCGCGGTGGCAGCACGCCTTTGCATCGTTGCCGGAACAGGCCTGCGCACGGGCGGCGGCATCCTCAAGGCTGTCGGCGGCAACGGCAATTCTGTCTGTGAGCGCGGAGAGTTTTGCGGCGAGTTTCGCTTCGTACTCGCCGGCTACGCCCAGTTCGCGCTTGCGCAACGCCGCCTGCGCGAGGCGGTCGGTGTAGGCGACCATGGCGGGCAGGATCGCGCGGCGCACCATGTCCAGCATGGTCAGCGCCTCAATGTGGACGATCTTGGCGTAGTTCTCAAACATGATCTCCCGACGCGAGGCCAACTCCTCGCCGGTGAACACGCCGTGGCGGGCAAAGAGCTCGACATTTTTGGCGTCGGTGAGGTGGCCGATGGCGTCGACACTGGAGCGGTAGTTGCACAATCCGCGTTTCTCCGCTTCCTCTACCCACTCGGGGGCGTAGTTGTTCCCGTTGAAGAGTATGCGCTTGTGGGCGCGGAACTCGCGACGGATGAGTTTGCCAAGGCGTAGGGTGAAATCGTCGGCCAGTTCCAGTTCGTCGGCAAAATCGCGCAGGGCGTCGGCCACGGCGGTGTTGAGCACAGTGTTGGCGTCGGCGATGGAAAAACTGGAGCCGACCATGCGGAACTCGAACTTGTTGCCGGTGAAGGCAAAGGGCGACGTGCGGTTGCGGTCGGTGGTATCGCGGCGGATGCGCGGCAGCGAGGGCAGACCCATCTCCAGATAGGGCTTCTCCGCCTGATAGATCTCCTTGTGGGTGATGGCCTCCACCACGGCGGTCAGTTCGTCGCCGAGGAACATGGAAACGATGGCCGGCGGCGCTTCGCTGGCGCCAAGGCGATGATCGTTGCCCGCCGAGGCGGCGGAGATGCGCAAAAGATCCTGATGTTCGTCCACGGCGTGCATCATCGCGGCCAGGAAGAGCAGAAACTGCATGTTCTCCGCCGGGGACTTGCCCGGCTCGAGCAGGTTCACGCCCGTATCCGTGGACAAAGACCAGTTGTTGTGCTTGCCGCTGCCGTTGACGCCGGCGAAGGGCTTTTCGTGGAGCAAGCAGACAAGGCCGTGCTTGACGGCGACCTTTTTCATCATCTCCATGGTCAACTGGTTGTGGTCGGTGGCGACGTTGACGTTGGTAAACACCGGGGCCAATTCGTGCTGCGCGGGCGCGGCCTCGTTGTGCTCCGTGCGGGCGAAGACGCCCAGTTTCCAGAGTTCCTCATCCAGTTCGCGCATGAAGGCGGAGATGCGCGTCTTTAGCGCGCCGAAGTACTGGTCGTCCATCTCCTGCCCCTTGGCGGGACGGGCGCCAAAGAGCGTGCGGCCGGTATACTTGAGGTCGGGCCGGCGCTCGTAAACGGCGCGGTCGATGAGGAAATACTCCTGTTCCGGGCCGACGGTGGCGTAGACGCGGCGCACGTTTTTGTGGCCAAAGAGGCGCAAGATGCGCAGCGTCTCGCGGTTGAGTGCTTCCACGGAGCGCAGCAGCGGCGTCTTTTTATCCAGAACGCTCCCCATATAGGAATAGAAGGCCGTGGGGATGCACAGCGTGTTGTCCTTGATAAAGGCATAGCTGGTGGGGTCCCAGGCGGTGTAGCCGCGGGCCTCAAAGGTGGCACGCAATCCGCCCGAGGGGAAGGAAGAGGCGTCCGGCTCGCCCTTGATCAGTTCCTTGCCGGAAAACTCCATGACGATGCCGCACGGGCCGGTGGGCGTCAAAAAGGCGTCGTGCTTTTCGGCGGTGACATCGGTCAGCGGCTGAAACCAGTGGGTAAAGTGCGTCGCGCCCTTGGAGATGGCCCAGTCCTTCATGGCATTGGCCACCACGTCGGCCACGCTGCGATCAAGGTCGCGGCCCTCCTGAATGGTCTTTTGCAGTTTTTCATAGGTGTCGTGCGGCAAAAGCGAGCGCATCACCGTATCGCTGAAGACCATGGAACCGAAGATCGACTCAATATTGCCCATACAAGCCTCCGAATTTGCGGGAATCGCAGTACTACAATTTGTATTACACCGTATTGTGTACTATGATACGGCGGAAAGGGAGGCATGTCAACCGCGCGAATTTTATTTTTCATAAAATCCCCGCGCCCAATGGAAGGAAAAAGCGCGCCGCGAGGAAGTTACCCGGGCGCGCGTGGATGGACGGCCTTAGCCCCTTTGACGCCATTTGAGCAAAAAGGCCGAGTTGACGATGACGAGCACCGAGCCGGCGTTGTGTACCAGCGCTCCGACCACGGGGTTGAGGACGCCGGTCATCGCCAACACAATGGCCAGGAAATTGAGCGCCATGGAGAAGGTCATGTTTAGGCGGATGGTGCGCATCATGCGCTTTGACAGGCGCAGAAGGTGCGGTATCTCGCGGATGTCGTCGTTGACCAAAGCGATGTCGGCGGCGTCCACGGCGATGTCGCTGCCCACGCCGCCCATGGCCACGCCCACGTAAGCGCGCTTGAGCGCCGGGGCGTCGTTGACGCCGTCGCCGATCATGCACACCTGCTTGCCGGCCTGCTGGCTTGCGTCGATATAGGAGAGTTTATCCTCCGGGAGACAGCCGGCGCGGTATTCGCCGATGCCGATGCTGGCGGCGATGGCCGCGGCGGCATTTTTGTGATCGCCCGTGAGCAGCACAGGCTCCACTCCGGCTGCACGCACGCGCTGCACAGTGTCGCGCGCGTCTGGGCGCAGCGTATCCGCAAGGGCGATGAAGCCCGCGAAGGCGCCGTCCACGGCGATGTGGATAATACTGCATCCCCTGCCGCTGTGTTCGCGGGCGCTCTCCTCCGCTTGCGCGGGGAGCGCGACGCCTTCCTCCGCCATCAGCTGCGCGTTGCCGGCGGCCACGCGCCTGTTCGTCACCGTCGCGCGCACGCCGCGGCCGGGGAGCATGGAAAAATCCTCCGGCGCAGGCGGTTCCCTGCCCGTTTCCTCGCGCAGGCCGCGGACAACGGCCTTGCCGAGCGGGTGCTCCGAGCGCAACTCAGCACCGGCGGCGAAGGCATACAGCTCTTCTCGCGGCAGCCCCGGCAGGGCGCTGACTACCGCCGCGACCTGCGGCGCGCCGTAGGTCAGGGTGCCGGTCTTGTCAAAGGCCACGCGGGAGACGCCGGCAAGGCGCTCCAAAGCGTCGCCTTCGCGCACGAGAAAGCCGTGGTGGGTGGCGTTGCCGATGGCGGCCATGATCGCCGTGGGCGTGGCCAGCACCAACGCGCAGGGGCAGAAGACGACGAGTATGGTCACGGCGCGGATGATCTCGCCGCTGATGAGCCATGTAAGCGCCGCCGCCGAAAGCGCGATGACCACGATCCACGTGGCCCAGCGGTCGGCGATGCCGACGATTTTCGCCTTGCCCGCATCGGCGGACTGCACCAGGCGCACCATGCGCTGGATGGAGCTGTCCTCACCCACGCGCGTGGAGCGCATCTCGAAGGCGCCAAACTGGTTGACCGTGCCGCTCATCACCTCGTCGCCCACACCCCTGTCCACAGGCAGGGATTCGCCGGTCATCACCGCCTGATCGATGGAGGTCTGGCCGGAGGTGATAACGCCGTCCACCGGCACCGTCTCGCCGGGCAGCACGCGCAAAAATTCGCCAACGCCCACTTCCTCGGCGGGGATGGTGCGCTCTTCCCCATCCCGCACCACGCGCGCCGTGCGCGGCGTGAGGTGGACGAGGCGCTCGATACCCGCGCGGGCGCGCGCCACGGTCAATTCTTCCAGCAGGCCGCCCAACTGCATGATGAAGGCCACTTCGCCGGCGGCGAAATCCTCGCCGATGACCACCGAGGCGATGAGGGCGATGGAGACGAGCACGTCCGCCTTGATGTCAAAGGCCGTGACAAGGCCAATGACGGCTTCAAGGATGATGGGCACGCCGCAGAGGACGATGGCCACCCACGCCGCGTCGAACGGCAGAGGCAGAAGGTCAAAGATGCTGATCAGCAGCGCGACCGCGGAAATGGCCAGAAGCGCAATGTCCTTGCGCGCGCCGCCCCATTCGAGGAACCGTTCCAGTACTTTCATATTTCCGCTCCTTTACAGGGCTTGTACGGCTCTATTATACATATAGGGGTATGGGTTGTCAAGTAAGTATAAAAAAAGACCGGCGCACGGCCGGATGGGTCGAAAAGCGCTATTTCATGTTGGCGAAGCGCTCCACGGCCTTGGTGAAGCTGGCGATGGTCTGCTCCGCGTCGCCGTGCTCGATGCCGTCGCGCACGCAGTGCTGTATATGCCCCTCGAGCACCACCTGCCCCACGCGGTGCAGGGCGCTCTTGGCGGCGTTGATCTGCGAAAGCACGTCCTCGCAGGGCACATCCTCGTCCACCATGCGGTCGATGGCCTGCACCTGACCGATGATCTTTTTCAGTCGCCTGTGCAGATTGTCCGCGTCCATGCACTGTCGCATGCGCACACCTCCGTTCGGGTTCTGCCCCTATTATGCTGCTTCGCGGCGGATTTGTCAAGTTGCGGCTACCCGCGCTGACGCCGTTTCCTTGCGGGCCGGACGGGTACATCGTCCACGGAGATCTCCTTTTTGCGGACGACGATCTTCTGAGGCTCTCCCCGCGCGGGAAACCAACTCTCGGGCAGCAGGTAGACCCACTCTCCGGGCCAATAATGGCGGATGGCCGCTTCCAGCGCGGGCGAACTTTTGAAGTTGAGTACATTCCGGGTGTATCCCCCGTCCTTGCACCGCCAGAAACAGCGGTAGAGCCTTGGCAGATACTTATCCTTCGCCCACGGCTGACGAACGCGGGAAATGAAGATGTTCTGCGCGGGATGCTTCGGGATGGCAACGAAGCCGTCATGCTTCCCCACCTGCCGGACGTCCTGCCAGGGGATCAAGGCGCTCTTGAAAAGCGTGCGCACGCGCACGCCCCGTTCGTCGATGACGACGACGCCCAGCGTGGGGCGCAACATGAGCAGAAGCATGGCTGCGCTCGCGAGAAATGCCCAGCGCATCCATGGCAATTCGACTGTGGAGGCCTGTGATGTCCAGAAAACAAACGCCACGCAGGGGATCGCGAGCAGGAACACTACCGAGGCGCAGGGAAAGAGCAGACGCCGCGCGCGCATTGGGTGCACCTCCTTTGCGTATATCATATCACAGCGCGCGTTTGCATTCAACACGCGCGGAAGGCCCGCGGTGCATATCCGCGCATTTTTCATCGTACTGTAATGTGACCGAAGTTGACAAGTTTGTGTTTTTATGGTAGCATGACCGTGTTTGTACGGCAGATATACCCGCATGGGTTTTGCTTGACCCTTGAAGAAAGAAGGTTCCGCGCATGGAAGCGTTGAAAGCCCCGTGGCTGAAGTATTACGGCAACACGCCGCACTCCATCGACTACCCGGAAAAGACCATGTACGAGATGATCGAGGATACCGCGCGGCGCTATCCCGACAATATCGCCTATGAGTTCATGGGCAAAAAGACAGACTACCGCTCCTTCCTTGCCCGCATACAGGCCACGGCCAAGGCGCTGTGGGCCTTTGGCATCCGCAGGGGCGACCGCGTGACCATCGCCATGCCCAACTCGCCGCAGGCGGTGGACGCCTTCTACGCCCTCAACCGCATCGGCGCCATCCCCACGATGATCCATCCTCTTTCCGCGCCGGGCGAGATCGCCTTTTACCTCAATGCCTCGAAGAGCAAGGCCATTTTGACGCTCGACCAGTTCTATCCCAAGGTCGCGGAGATACTGCCGGCGCTGGAAAGGCCGGTGAAGGTTCTCATCGCCCGCATCCGCGATGAATTGAAAGCGCCTCTGCGCTATGCCTTCATTATGACCAAGGGGCGCAAGCTGCCCAAATTGCCGAGGTCTGACAAGTACACTTTCTGGAACGACTTCATGGAGGCGGGCGCGACGCAGGATACGCAGCTGCCGCCCATCGACGGCTCGGCGCGCGAGGGCGCGGTGATCCTCTATTCCGGCGGCACCACCGGCACCACCAAGGGCATCCTGCTCTCCAACCTCAACTTCAACGCCCTGGCATTGCAGACCGCGGCCATGAGCGGCTATACCGACCTGCACGGCATGAAGATGCTCTCGGTGATGCCCATTTTCCACGGCTTCGGACTGGGTATTGGCATCCACACGGCGCTGGTGGTGGGCGCGACCTGCATACTCGTGCCCCAGTTCACCATCAGCACCTACGCCAAGCTGCTGAAAAAGAAAAAGCCCAACCTCATTCCCGGCGTGCCGACGCTGTTTGAGGCGCTTCTGCGGGCCGACAAGCTGGAAAATGCCGACCTGAGCTTTTTGCGCGGCGTGTTTTCCGGCGGCGATTCGCTCTCCATCGAACTGAAGACCAAGGTAGACAAGTTCCTGAAGGAGCACAACTCCCCCGTGCCCATCCGCGAGGGCTACGGCACCACCGAGTGCGTCACGGCCAGCTGCCTGACGCCCCTTGGCTACTACCGCGAGGGTTCCATCGGCGTGCCCTTCCCGGACACCTATTACAAGATCGTCAAGCCCGGCACCACCGACGAAGTGCCCAACGGCGAGGAGGGCGAAATCGTCCTTTCCGGCCCCACGGTGATGCTCGGCTACGTGGACAATCCCGAGGAGACGGCCATGACGCTGCGCGAGCATGCCGACGGCCGCACTTGGCTGCACACCGGCGACCTGGGCACGATGGACGAAGACGGCTTCGTCTACTTCCGCCAGCGCATCAAGCGCATGATCGTCACCTCCGGCTACAACGTCTATCCCTCGCAGCTGGAGAACATCATCGACGGCCACGAAAAGGTGCTGTATAGCTGCGTCATCGGCGTCAAGGACCCCTACAAGATGCAGAAGGTCAAGGCCTATGTGGTGCTGCGCCCGGGCGTGCAGCCCTCGGACGATGTCAAGCGCGAGATCCTCAAGTACTGCGAAAAGCACATCGCCAAATACGCCATGCCCTACGACATCGAGTTCCGCGAGGAACTGCCCAAGACGCTGGTGGGCAAGGTCGCCTACCGCAAATTGGAGGAGGAGGCCAACGCCCAGCACGTGGCCTGAAACGCGGCGAAACTCCCTGCACGCGCGGGGAGTTTTTCTTTTCGGAAAGGGGAACGGGAAAATGAAGGAGAAACTGCCGCTGGCGCTGCTGCTCGCCGCGCCTTATGCCCTGCTGGCGGGCGGGATCGCCCTTCTGTCGCATGGAAAGCCGTGGATGGCGCTCGCCCTCTGGGGGCTCATTGTTCTGCTTGTGTTCGCGCCCGGCATGCTCCGCGCCTTCCTCCTGCCGCGCAGGGGATGGACGGCGCGGCGGCTGCTGTTTTGGAACATGCTGCTGAAAGCATGCAATATTCCCTTCTTCCTCTGCGTTTTCTTTGCGGGTATGATGATGAGTGTCTTCGTCATCCCGCTGCTGCTCCCGCTCATCCTCATCGACTATTCCGTGCTCCTGCCTTCGACGATGTACGGCCTCAGCGGGCTTTTGCAGGCGCGCAGGGAGGGGCGCATCGGCGCGAAGACGCTGGTCATCTTCGGCATAATGCAGTTTTTCTTCTGTCTGGACGTGGTCAGCGCCGTATGGATGTACGCAAGCGCGCGCAAGTGGGAGGCGTAAAACCGGCCATGTGCTGACCAGAAGGGAAATTACCGCGGGCGCTGGGAGCGCTTGGTGAAACCTGTGTGCGAAATCGCATGCGTTTGGGGCGGCGAGGTATTTCGCCGCCCCATTGCTTATCCACGTCGTTTTTCCGCGCGCATCAGGCGCAGGTTTTCCTGAAGCCGTTCGTTGGATGGTTCCAGTTCCACGGCCTTTTCCAAAAGCGGGATGGCCTCGCGCACGCGGCCCGTCTCGTAGAGCGCCAGCGACGCCAAATCATAGGGCAAACTGCCCCATGCGGACGCCTCGCAGATGTAGGTCTTGGGCCGTTCTTTGATGTCCAAAGCGCGCAGGGCGAAAAAAGCCGTGCCCTCCCAATTGCGCTGGCGGTAGCAGAGCGCCGCCATCTCCACCCACGGCTCGCGCAGGTGCGGGGCCTCGCCCACGGCGCGGAAGAGCCATTTTTCCGCCTCGTGGACGTTGCCCAGCGCCTCGTGCGCGCGGGCGATGAAGCGCATGGAGGCGCAGCGCTCGTCCGGCCACGTGGCCGTGGGCAGGGCGAGGTGCCGCGTCAGCGTTTCGATGCATTCCTTCCAGCGGCGGTGAAACATGTATTCCCGCCCCAGATAGTGTGTGTTGCGGTCATCCAGCGGCGCTTCGCGCACGGAGAGTTCGAGCAGCGGCAGATATTGCGCGCGGGACTTGGTCGGGTCGGCGCGGTGGTCAAGCTGCACGCCCTCGGCCAGCACCGTCTCGTAGTCCGGCCGCTCGTATTCGAGCACTTCGTGCACCGGGTGTACCCAGCGGAAGCCGTGCCGCGCGTGTATCTTGTCCGTCCAGAAGACCACGCCCTCGCTGCCGTCGGGGTTGAAGTTCCACGTATAGCGGTAGCGGGCGCGCCTGGTGTTCTCCGTCCACGCCGCCTCCAGCGCCGCGCGCCAGCCGGGGCGAAATACTTCGTCAAGGTCCGTGCAGACGCAGATGTCCGCCTCCTCGGGCACCAGTTCCAGCGAGCGGTTGCGGGCGACGTCAAAGCGCCACGGGGTGATGATCTCCTCCGTCACCTGCGCGCCGAGTTTTCGCAGCATTTCCGGCGTGCCGTCGTCCGAACCCGTGTCCAACACCACCACCCAGTCCGCCTCGCGCATGGAGTCCATCCAGCGGCGAACGAACTTGGCTTCATTTTTGCAGATCGCGTAGACGCATACTTTCCATTTTCCCATACAGCCCACCTCGGGGCAGCGTATGCGCCCAAAGGCGCGCGCGTGCCTGTCAGGGGCGGACGACGGGCAGCCAGACCTCAAAGGCGGCGTTTTCCGGCTCGGGAACCAGATAGGCTTCGATGTCCGGGGCGTTCGCGTATTCATAGCCGGAGGCAGGCAGCCATTCCAGCACCGCGCGGCGCTCCACTTCCTGAATGGCCGTTGGCATCGCGCCCTGCCCGGAGAACACCGCCCAGTGGCAGGCGGGCACGCGCCACAGCGCCATGTCCTCCCCCGCTTCCTTCGCGCAGACGCCGATCATGTACTGCCAGCCCTCGCCCGTCTCGCGGGACGCGCCCAGCAGGCAAGGCAGCGGGCCGGTGTGCATGCGCAAAAGTTTCGCAAGCGTCTCTTCCCGCGCCACGCGCTCCCAGAGGGCGGGAACGCTTTGGAAGTTCTCGGCGAGCGTTTTGCCGATGGGCGCGGCGTACCCGGCGAGGGAAAAGGCGTCCAGCGCTTCCACGCGGTAAGCAAGCGGCGCGCCGCCGGTCACGGTGAGGGAAAAGCGGATGGGCGTATACGCCTGAAGCGTCGCCGAACGCGCCTTGGAGGGCGGGAGGCCGTGGACGCTTTGAAAGGCGCGGTTGAAGGCCGTGGGCGAATCGTAGCCATAGCGAGCGGCCACGTCGGTGACGCGCTCCCCGTCGCACAAGTCCTCCGCCGCCCGCGTCATGCGCCGCCGGCGGACGTATTCGCCCAGCGGCACACCGGCCATATAGGAGAACATGCGCTGAAAGTGAAAGGATGAGCAGCAGGCGATGCGCGCCAGCTCCGACACATCGATTTTGTCCGTCAGGTGCGCTTCCAGATGATCCATGGCAGCGTTCATGCGCTTTATCCATTCCATGGTCTTTCCCCCTTTTCCTTCAGTATAGCACAAGCTGGACGCTTTTGCCTCGCGGTTTCTGCCCGATATGGCGAGCTATGCGCGCCACCTCGCCAGAGAGTGGAAAGAGCGCGATGAGGTTGGGCACGGCCATGAGGCCGTTGAGCGTGCCGGAGAGCGCCCAGACGGCCTCCATGCGCATGGTCGCGCCGAGAACGACGGCGGCGATGAATGCGGCGCGGTAGAGCGCCGCGGCGCGCCCGCCCGTGAGGTAGGCAAAACAGCGTTCGCCGTAAAGCGACCAGCTGAGCATGGTGGAAAGGGCGAAGAGCGCAAGGCAGGCGGAGGTCAGAAGCGCGGCAAATCCGTCTCCAAAGACCGTTCCCATGGCGGCGATGGTCAGTTCCGCGCCCGCCGCCCGGCCATAGGGCACTTCAGCGCCACTTGCGAGTATGGCCAGCGCCGTCAAAGTGCAGATGACGATGGTGTCGGCAAAGACCTCGAAGATGCCGAAAAGGCCCTGCCGGTCGGGGTCGTCCGTCTGTGCGCCCGCGTGGGCGATGGGCGCGGAGCCCATGCCCGCCTCGTGGGAGAACATGCCGCGCTCCATGCCGCAGCGCAGCGCCGTTTGAAGGCCGATGCCCGCCGCGCCACCGAACCCCGCGCGCGGGGAAAAGGCCGAGGTCACGATATCTCCGAGCGCGCGGGCGGCAGCGGGAAGATGCAGAAAAACGGCGGATAGCGCCATGCAGGCGTAGAGGGCGCTCATCAGCGGCACCAGCCGCTCCGTCGCCCTGCCGATGCGCGCCGCGCCGCCCATCAGCGCCAGCGCGACCGCCAAAGATAGTATAATCCCCACGAACAGGCGCAGCGGTGCTCCCGGGAGGGCGGGGAAAAATGCCGTGAGGGAAAACGCGGCCGCTTCCGCGGCGGTGTTGGCTTGCACCATGTTGCCGATGCCGAAGGCGGCCAGTGCTCCGAGCAGGGCAAAGAGGCGCGCGAGCGGGGCAAAGCCTCTGCCCAGAGCGCGGATATAGTGCATCGGCCCGCCGTAAAAAGTCCCGTCCGCCGCCCGCTGGCGATAGCGCACGGCAAGGACGACTTCGGCGTACTTCGTGGCCATGCCGAGAAAGGCCGACACCCACATCCAGAACACCGCGCCCGGCCCGCCAAGGGCGATGGCCCCGGCAACCCCGGCGATGTTGCCCGTGCCCACCGTGGCCGCCAACGCCGTGGTCATCGCCTGCAAAGGCGATACTTCGCCGGGCGCCACATTTTTCCGCCGGGTGAACGCGCCCAGCGTCAGGCGCAACATGTCCCTAAAGCGGCGAAGCTGCACAAAGCGCGTGCGCACAGTAAAGACCACGCCCGCGAGTGTGAGCAAAAGCAGCATCGGCCAGCCCCAGACCACGCCAGAGAGCCATTCATTGAATCGCAGAAGCCCCTCCACAGCGCGCCTCCTTTCCGAAACGAAAAGGGAGGCCGCCTGGCCTCCCCTCGCGCCCTGTTTCAAAGGATGCGCGCTTTGTTCAGTTGAGAACCTTTTTGAGGAACATGCCCGTATAGCTTCCCTCGCACCGGGCGACCTCTTCCGGCGTTCCCTCGGCGATCACCGTGCCGCCGCGGTCGCCGCCCTCGGGGCCCATGTCGATGATGTAGTCCGCCGTCTTGATGACGTCGAGGTTGTGTTCGATGACCACCAGCGTGTTCCCCGCCTCGGCGAGGCGGTCAAGCACCTGATCAAGCTTTTCCACGTCGGCGACGTGCAGGCCCGTGGTCGGCTCGTCCAGCACGTAGATGGTGCGGCCCGTGGCCTTGCGGGAAAGCTCCGTGGCCAGCTTGATGCGCTGCGCCTCGCCGCCGGAGAGCGTGGTCGAGGGCTGGCCGAGTTTGACATAGCCGAGGCCGACATCCTGCAAAGTCTGCAATTTGGCGGCGATGCGCGGCAGCGGCGCGAAGAATTCCAGCGCCTCATCCACGGTCATTTCCAGAACTTCGTAGATGTTCTTGCCCTTGTAGCGCACCTCCAGCGTTTCGCGGTTGTAGCGCTTGCCGCCGCAGACCTCGCAGGGCACGTAGACGTCGGAGAGGAAGTGCATCTCGATCTTGCGGATGCCGTCGCCGGAGCAGGCCTCGCAGCGGCCGCCCTTGACGTTGAAGCTGAAGCGGTTGGCCTTGTAGCCGCGGGCGCGGGCGTCATTGGTGGCGGCGAACACGTCGCGGATGAGGTCGAACACGCCGGTGTAGGTAGCGGGATTGGAGCGCGGCGTGCGGCCGATGGGCGACTGGTCGATGGCGATGATCTTGTCCAGCTGCTCCACGCCCTCGATGGTATCGTGGTCGCCGGCGCGCAGGCGCGAACGGTTGAGCTGGCGGGAGAGGGACTTGAAGAGTATCTCGTTGACCAGAGAACTCTTGCCGCTGCCGGAAACGCCGGTGACGCAGGTAAGCACCCCGAGTGGGAAGCGCACGTCGATGTTTTTCAGGTTGTGGGCGCGCGCGCCGCGCACGGTGATGTAGCCGGTGGGCTTGCGCCGCGCGGCGGGTACGGGTACTTTGCGGCGGCCGGAGAGGTAAGCGCCGGTGATGGAGCGCGGGCTCTCCATAATCTCCTCCGGCGTTCCGCAGGCGACGATCTCGCCGCCGTGGATGCCCGCGCCGGGGCCGACATCGACGATGTAGTCGCTGGCAAGCATCGTCTCCTCGTCGTGCTCGACGACGATCAATGTGTTGCCCAGATCGCGCAGGCCCTTGAGCGTCTTGAGCAGGCGGGCGTTGTCTCGCTGGTGCAGGCCGATGGAGGGTTCGTCGAGGATGTAGAGCACGCCCATCAGGGAAGAGCCGATCTGGGTGGCCAGACGGATGCGCTGCGCCTCGCCGCCGGAGAGCGTGCCGGCGCTGCGCGAAAGCGTCAGGTAGTCAAGGCCCACGTCCGAGAGGAAGCGCAGGCGGGAGTCGATCTCCTTTAAGACCTGTCTGGCGATGATCTTCTGCCGCTCGCTCAGTTCCGCGTTGGCGAGAAAGGCGCGCGCGCGGTCGATGGACATGTCCGAAACCTCGGCGATGGACTTGCCGCCCACCGTCACTGCCAGCGCCTCGCGCTTTAAGCGCTTGCCTCCGCACTCGGGGCAGGGCACATGCGCCATGTAACCCTCGTAGACCTGCTTCATGGCGTCGGAATGCGTCTCGCGGTAGCGGCGCTCGAGGTTGGTGACGATGCCCTCGAAGGGGGCGTTGAAGGAGCCGCCGCCATCCTCGCGCTTGTATTCGAGGTGTATCTTCTCGCCGTGGGTGCCGTAGAGCAGCTTATCGACGATCTCGTCGGAAAGTTCGCACACGGGCGTGTCCAGCGAAAAGCCGTACTTGTCGGCAAGGCCCTTCAAATACATCTGCGCCATGGAATCCGGCTCGGCGCTGTTCCAGCCGGAAACCTGAATGGCTCCCTGCGCAAGCGACTTGCTGCGGTCGGGGATGACCATGTTGGGGTCCATCTTCAAAAGCACGCCGAGGCCTGAGCAGGTGGGACAGGCGCCATAGGGGTTGTTGAAGGAGAACATGCGCGGCGTCAGTTCCTCGATGGAGATGTTGCAGTCCGGGCAGGCGTAGTTCTGGGAAAAGAGCATGTCCTCCCCGCCGACCACGTTGACGATCACCAACCCGCCCGCCAGCTTCATCGCCGTTTCCAGCGAATCCGTAAGGCGCTGCTGGATGTCCGCTCGCACGGTGAGGCGGTCAACGACCACTTCTAGCGTGTGCTTTTTCGTCTTGGTCAGTTTCGGCGGGTCGGCGATCTCGCAGATCTCCCCGTCCACGCGCATGCGCACGAAGCCCTGCTTTCCCATGTCCTCAAAGAGTTTCGCGTATTCGCCCTTGCGGGAGCGCACCACCGGGGCCATCACCTGTATGCGCGTGCGCTCGGGCAGCGTCAGCACCTGATCGACGATCTGATCGACGGTCTGCTGGCGGATCTCCTTGCCGCACACCGGGCAGTGCGGCACGCCGGCGCGCGCGTAGAGCAGGCGCAGGTAGTCGTGGATCTCCGTGACCGTGCCCACGGTCGAGCGCGGGTTTTTCGAGGTGGTCTTCTGGTCGATGGAAATAGCGGGCGAAAGGCCGTCGATGGAATCCACGTCCGGCTTCTCCATCTGCCCCAGAAACTGGCGGGCGTAGGAGGAGAGCGACTCCACATAGCGCCGCTGCCCCTCGGCGTAGATAGTATCAAAGGCCAGGGAGCTTTTGCCGGAGCCGGAAAGGCCGGTCATGACGATGAGGCTGTCGCGCGGCAATTCTAGGCTGACGTTTTTCAGGTTATGCTCGCGCGCGCCGCGCACGATGATCTTATCGTTCCTCATTTTTTGCGCCTCCTGCGCGTAAGACGGGATTTTTCGTTGGTAGCCAGCGGCTTTTCGCCGCGCAGTGCCAACATCTGGTCGCGCAATTTGGCGGCCTTTTCGAAATCGAGGTTGCCGGCGGCGGCGAGCATCTGCTCTTCCAGGCGGTCGATGGCCATCTGCCGCTCCTCCTCGCTCATACCGGCGGGGCCGCCGCCCTCGGGCGCGCGGGAGATCTCCATCAGTTCGCGCACGGCGGCGCGCACCGTCTGCGGCGTGATGCCGTGCTCCTCGTTGTAGGCCTGCTGGATGGCGCGGCGGCGGTTGGTCTCCTGAATGGCGCGCATCATCGAATCGGTGAGGCCGTCGGCGTACATGATGACGCGGCCGTCCACATTGCGCGCCGCGCGACCGATGGTCTGGATCAGCGACGTCTCCGAGCGCAGAAAGCCCTCCTTGTCGGCGTCAAGGATGGCCACGAGCGATACTTCGGGAAGGTCAAGGCCCTCGCGCAGCAGGTTGATGCCCACCAGCACGTCGTACTCGCCCAGCCGCAACGAGCGGATGAGTTTGATGCGTTCCAGCGTTTCCACATCGGAGTGTAGGTATTCCACGCGCACTTCCAGTTCGCGCAGATAGCTGGTCAGGCTCTCGGCCATGCGCTTGGTGAGCGTCGTCACCAGCACGCGGCCACCCTCCCCCGCCACCTTGCGAATTTCGCCCAGCAGGTCGTCCACCTGATTGGTGGCCGGGCGGACGATGATCTCCGGGTCGAGCAGGCCCGTGGGACGGATGATCTGCTCCACCACCTGCTCGGCACGCTCCATCTCGTAGGGGCCGGGCGTGGCGGAGACGTAGATGGCCTGCGCGACGCGCTGCTCAAATTCATGGAACTTCAGGGGGCGATTGTCAAACGCCGCCGGCAGGCGGAAGCCGTAGTCCACCAGCGAGCGCTTGCGGGCGGCGTCGCCGTTGTACATGGCGCGTATCTGCGGGATGGTGGCGTGCGATTCGTCGATGAAGAGGATGAAGTCCTTGGGAAAGTAATCCAGCAGCGTGAACGGCGCTTCCCCCGGCGCGCGGCCGTCGAAGTAGCGGGAATAGTTCTCAATGCCGGTGCAGTAGCCGATCTCGCGCAGCATTTCGATGTCGTAACGCGTGCGCTGTTCGAGGCGCTGCGCTTCGAGCAGTTTTCCCTCGGCCTTGAACTCGTTCAAACGGTCGGTGAGGTCATTTTCAATGTTCTCAATGCAGCGTTCCAGCTTGTCGCGCGAGGTGGCGTAGTGCGAGGCGGGAAAGATCATCACATGGGCGAGGTAGCGCAATACGTGGCCGGAGACGATCTCCACCTCGGCGATGCGCTCGATCTCGTCGCCGAACAGTTCGATGCGCAGCGCTTTTTCGTTGGACGCGGCGGGGATGATCTCCACCACGTCGCCGCGCACGCGGAAGGAACCGCGCTCCTGCTCAAAGTCGTTGCGCTCGTACTGTATCTCCACAAGCCTGCGCAAAAGCTCGTCGCGGTCGATGACCATGCCCTCGCGCAAAGAGACGGAGAGACTCTCGTATTCCTCCGGGTCGCCCAGGCCGTAGATGCAGCTGACCGAGGCGACGATGACCACGTCGCGCCGCTCGGCCAGCCACGCGGTGGCGCTGTGGCGCATGCGGTCGATCTCGTCGTTGACGGAGGAGTCCTTTTCGATGAAGGTGTCCGTGGAAGGGATGTAGGCCTCGGGCTGGTAGTAATCGTAATAGGAGACGAAGTAGCCCACGGCGTTCTCGGGGAAAAACTCGCGGAACTCGCCGGCCAACTGCGCCGCCAATGTCTTGTTGTGGGCGATGACCAGCGCCGGGCGGCCGAGGTTTTTGATGATGTTGGCCATGGTGAAGGTCTTGCCCGAGCCGGTGACGCCCAAAAGCACCTGATGCTTGAAGCCCTTTTTAACGCCCTCGGTCAGCGCGGCGATGGCCTGCGGCTGATCGCCCGTGGGCTGATAATCGGAGTGTATCTTGAATTCGGCCATGCTTCCGCCCTCCCGTCGACAAGCGTTCCCCTCAATTATACCACAAAACAAAAGAGAGGAAGCGCCATAGCGCTCCCTCCGCGAAAATTAAACTGATGTTCGATGCATTCAGACGGCCAGCACGGCGATGACGCAGAACATGGCTACCGACAAAAGCGTGTACAGCGACAGGCACGAGGACGCATAGCGCGCGTCGGCCTCGCCGCGGGCGAACACCGGCAGCACATACGGCCCCGGCAGCGTGAACAAAAGGATCAGCGCCCAGCGCAGAAGGTCGGTCATGCCCACCGTCCAGGTGAGGAAGAGCACGCAGAGAACGCAGAACGCGGCGCAGAACAAAAGGCGCACGCCCGCCGCGCGCACAGCGCCCACCAGGGAACCGCGGCTGAACTCGATGTTGTAGCCCACCACGAAGAGTATGGCGCAGGCCGTGGGGCCGGAAAGGAAGTCGCCCACCGCGGCGATGGCGGAGCCGATAAAATGGCCGCTCATGGCCCCCCACAGGCCCGTCGCGCCCAGCAGCACGCCGGCGAGGATGGCCAGAAAAATGGGCGAAAGCAGCGTTTCGCGGGCGATCTGCTTCGGCGGCATGCCGTCGCGCCCCTTGAGCATGGCCATGTAGAGCGTAAAGACGAATACGTCGCCGCCCAGCGCCGCCATGGCCATAATGCTGAGGTTTTCCGCGCCAAAGAGCAGCGTGTAGAGCGAATAGCCCATCATGCCCGCTTCAAAGCCGGTGACGAGGAAGGCCAGCAGCGGGTTTCCCTTGCGAAAGAGTTTGCCGAGGAACAGCATCGCCGTGCAGGCGGCGAACACCGCCACGCAGGTGAGCAGCACGTCCAGTCCATAGGCGATCTCCGCGAAGGCCATGAAGAGCACGGCGGGCAGGGAAAACGTGACCACGAAGGTCTTGAGGCCATCGATCTGCGCGCGGCTGAGTATATTCTTCAAGCGCGAGAGCCAGCCGAGAAACAGAGAGACGACGACCGGCAGGACGATCTCGGCAATGCGGGCGGCATTATTCATTTGCATCTCCTCCGCCCTTAAGTTTACCAGATATTTCAAAAATGTCAACGGTTTTGCTGCAAAGACCGTTTCAGCGCAGCGTGCGTTCAAGAATCTTTCGCGCCTGCCCCAGCAGGCCGGAGCGGATGACGGCGTTCCACAGCGGGTCGAGTTTTTTCCACGCGGTGGAATAGAGCAGGTGTTTGCGCCGCAGGGCGGCGGAGGCGTGATGGCGCGCGCCTTCGCGGATGTTTCCCAGTTTGTAGAAGTGCCGGTATGCCTCCCAATAGCCGCTTTCCACCTGCTCCGCCGTCATCGTCGGGTGTTCAAAGACGATGTGGCGGGTGTCGTATCTGCGCCAGTCGTGCACGCGCATGCGCGGGCGGTAGCGCTCGTAAAGCGCCGTGCCGGGATAGGGCGTGAGGATGTGGAACGTGGCGGTGGCAATGCCCTGCCCAACGGCCCAGTCCGCGGTGGCGCGGAACGTGTCGGGCGTATCTTCATCCATGCCGAAGATGAAGCTGCCGTTGATCATCACGCCCACCGCATCCAGATTGCGGATGGCGCGCGCGTAATCCTGATCGAGGTTGGCGCGCTTGCCCGCGGCGGCGAGGCTCAGGCGATTCGTGCTCTCAAAGCCGATGAAGGCGCTGCGCAATCCCGCGTCATGCGCAAGGCGCACCAGGCGCTCGTCCTGCGCGTCGCGCACAGTCATCGCCCCCTGGAACAGCCTGCCCATGCCGCGCATTTCCTGTAAGAGCGCTTCGGACAGCGGGCGATCCGCAAAGAGGTTGTCGTCGAGAAAGTAAAGGTGCTTTCCCGGCAGAGAATCCATCTCGCGGAGGATGCGCTCAAGGGGGTAGGTGTAAAAGCGCCGTCCGCCGCGAAAAAAGGAATCCACATAGCAAAAATCACAGGCGTTGGGGCAGCCGCGGGAGATGAGCATGGAATTGGGAACGAGGTATTTTTCGCGCTTGATGAGATCGCGGCGCGGCAGCGGCGCGCGCGCAAGGCAGACTTGCCCTGCGCGATACAGCGGCTGGGCCTCGCCCCGGCGCAGATCGGCGAGGAATGCCGGGAACGTCCCCTCCCCCAAGCCGGTGAGCACGCTGTCGGCGTGCCTGGCCGCTTCCCGCGGGAGGGACGTGGCGTGCAGGCCGCCCAGGGCCACGTAGACGCCGCGCTGCCGGTAGCGGTCCGCCAGTTCGTAGGCGCGGTGGGCGTTGGTGATGTACGTTTCGATGACGGCAAGGTCAGGGCGATCCTCGGCGTCGACGCGCTCCACGTGTTCGTCCCAGAGGCTCACTTCGTCCTCCGGCGCGCAAAACGCCGCCAGCGTCGCCAGCCCCAACGGGGGAAACAGGGCGTACTTGATCGGACGCCAGAAGGGGCTGACCGCCTCTTCCAGCGCCGGCAGGATGAACTTGATCTTCATGCGTGTCTCCTTGTGCGGCCGCAGGGCCAGTATAGCACAGCAAGACACGCATGTCAATAATTATTTATCGATTTTCATATAATTTTCCCTAGAACATGGACAACTGCTCGACTTTGGGCGGACGGATGCGCGCCTTTGCCATTTCCTGAACAAGGCCGTCCCCCAACTCGCCGGCAAAGCGCGAGGGCGCGCCGGGGCAGGAAAGTATGAGTTCCTCTCTGGCGCGCGTCATGCCCACGAAAAACAGACGGCGCTCTTCCTCCACATCCGTTTCTGCGCCGGGGCGCGTCATCGGCAGAAGGCCCTCGGCGACGCCGGCGAGAAAGACCACGGGAAATTCCAGACCCTTCGCGCCGTGCAGCGTCATCAGCGTCACCGCGCCGGCGTCGCGCGCCTTGCCGTTGCGGCGGCGCACGTCGGCCTCCTCTCCAGTATCGAGGGCGGCGAGAAAGCCGGTCATCGTATCGTGGAAGGAGGCGGCGCTGGCAAGGCGCTCAAGCGCGTCGGAAGCGCCGCGCATGGCGATCCAGCGCCGAAGCAGGCGCTCGGGCTTTTCCCTGGAGAGCCTCGGGGCGAGCAACTCCACAGCGCGGTCATATTCCTGCGCGCCAGAGACGCCGCGCAGCGCTTCCGCGCGCTCCAAGGGCGTTTCCCAGGCGGCGGCGCGGCGCAGGGCGTCTTCGCCAAGGCCCCAGTTGAGGCGCAGGGCGGCGCGCAGACTGGCCGCGTCCCCGGGCGCGACAAGGGAACGGAAGAACGCCAGCGCGCCGCGCACGCCGTCATCTTCCAGATATTCCTCGCGGCCGGCCACCAGACAGGGGATGCCGTCGTGCGCGAGGCATTCCTCGATGAGGTCGAGTTGGCGATGGGTGCGGGCGAGCACGGCCATCTCGGAAAAGGCGCGCATCTCGCCCTCCATGGCGGAGGCGGCGAGCATATCCACGCCGCCGGCCAGCCGGGCGATCTCCTTGGCGATCCACACCGCCTCGGAAAAAGCCGTATCCGCGCGCACGAGGCGCACGGGCGCGCCTCCTTGCGCCGCGGGGCGCAGTTTTCGCACCGGGCCGGGATTGTGGGCGATGCACGCCGCGGCGCGGCGAAGGATGTCCGGCGCGGAGCGATAGTTGACGGTCAGCGGGATCGTTTCCAGTTCGGGCAGATCGGCGCGCAGGCTCTCAAAACAGTTGGCGTCCGCGCCGCGAAAGCCGTAGATGGACTGATCGGGGTCGCCGATGACGAACAGGCTCTCCCCCGCCGCGCTCCAATGGCGCACGAGAGCGCGCTGCACGGCGTTGATGTCCTGAAACTCATCCACGAGGAGGTGATCAAAACGGCCGTCGGCCGGAGCGTCCGCCGCAAGGGCGTCGAGCAGGAGGTCGTCGAGGTCACGCGCGCCCAAATCCCGCAGGCGCACCTGATAGGCGTTGACCAGCGCCTCATCCACGCCGGCATCAGCGCTGGACATGCCGTTTTTCACCGCCGAAATGGCGCGCAAAGCGGCGCGGGGCGCACGCTTGCCGAGTTCCGGCAGGCCGTAGAGGACTTCCAGAGCGCTTTCCTCGCCCAGCAGGGGCCTGTCGTCGAGCAGGCGCAGACAGAGCGCGTGGAATGTGCCGATGTGCAGTTGCTTCGCTTTGCGCGTGCCGAGGCGGCTTTCAAGGCGCTCGCGCAATTCCCTCGCCGCCTGGTTGGTAAACGTGACCGCCGTCACGTGCGACGGCCTGGCCCCGGTTTCGAGCAGGCGGACGATGCGTTCGACGAGCGTGAAGGTCTTGCCCGTGCCCGGGCCGGCGACGACCGCCAGCGCCCTTGCCGACGATTCCACGGCGCGACGCTGCTCGTCGTTGAGGTTGCGCTCGAGGGGCGCGACTTCAGCCTTTTCGGCGGCTTTGCGCGCCCTGACAGAGGCGGATCTGGGCTTTTCCGGCGCGGCGGCCATGTCGAACATCGCCATCTGACCGCCGAGCACTTTCAGTTCACCGGGCGCAAAGAGGGAGATGACGCCGTATTCGCCGTCGTAGCCGCTTTTGCGCAGCACCTCGCCCGCGCGCAGGCGGCGGACGCCCTCTTCCAGTTCCCATCCGCCGGCGGCACGCAGATCGCCAAGCGGCGCTTCGCGCAATATGTACAGTTCGCTTCCCAGCGCGGCAAGCAGCTGAAAATAGCGTTCCATGACTTTTTTGGAGGCGGAGGAAACGCCCATGCAGGAGGCCAGTACCTCCGGAAGCGGCATCAGGCTCTCGAAGGGCCTGCCGCTCGCGGGCGGCGGGCAGCCTTCGGGGCGGTCGGCCAGCAACTCGGCCCGATGTTTGACGCCGATGGTCAGTTTGCGCCCGCAGGCGGGGCAGCGCCCCTCCAGGCGCATCGTCTCAGAAGGCTCCAGGCAGACGGCGCAGGCGCGATGCCCGTCGAGGTGATACTTGCCCTCCTCGGGGAAAAACTCGATGGTGCCTTCAAAGCCCTCGCCGGTTTCGATGGCGCGTTTGAGCGCTGGATAACCGGCCTCCACGGAAAGGACGTTGGCTTCGCGCGCCAGTTTTGCCGGCGAGTGCGCGTCCGAATTGGAAACGAGCGTGCGGCCGTCGAGATCGGAAACGCGCCAGTTCATCGGCGGGTCGGAGGAAAGGCCGGTTTCCAGCGCGCGGATGTAGCCAGAGAGGTCGCCGAAACACTCTTCAATGGAGTCAAAGCCCGAAAAGGCACCCAGCAGGGAAAAGTGCGGCGTCCAGATGTGCGCGGGGATGAATATGGCTTCGGGGCAGGCCTCCAGCGTCATCTCCAGAAGATCCCGGCAATCCAGCCCGAGGATGGGGCGGCCGTCGGAATGGAGGTTGCCGACGCGCTCAAGGCGCGCGGACAAACGCTCCGCCGCCGCAAAGGAAGGCATGAGAATGACGTTGTGCACTTTGCGCGTGCGTCCGTCCCGCTTGTAGATGGAACTGATCTCGGCGCTGAGCACAAAGCGCGTCTCGAGCGCCGTTTCACAGGGCAGGCGCAACTCCTTTTTCAGCGCGAACACGCCCTCGCCCGCCTCTTCGAGCGCCTCGGAAAGCTCCTTGCGCCACGCAGGATGGGTGAAATCGCCCGTGCCCACGAGGCCGACGCCCTTGCGCCGGGCCCAGAGGTCGAGGTGCGGCGCGTCGCACTCGCGGCTGGTGGCCCGGGAAAAGCGCGAATGGATGTGCAGATCGGCGATCAACATGAAAAAACCTCGCAAAAAACGCCGGCAGACGATGCTGCCGGCGAAGAATGGTCCTTAAACTCTGGCGTAACTGCGCGAAGAGACGCTCTGGACGCAGGCGCCGAGTTTGCGCAGCTTCTCATCAAAGCGCTCATAGCCGCGCAATATGTACTCCACGCCGCCGATCTCCGTTTCGCCCTCAGCCATCAGCGCGGCGATGACCATGGCCGCGCCGGCGCGCAGATCCGTGGCGTTGACGCGGGCGGAAACCAGTTTGTCCACGCCGGTGATGATGGCGGAGCTTTCGATCACGCGCACGTTCGCGCCCATCTTGCGCAACTCGTCGAGAAAGCGAAAGCGGTTTTCAAAGATTGTCTCCGTGACGATGCTGGTGCCCCGCGCCACCGTGAGCAGCGCCGAAAGCGGCTGCTGAAGATCCGTCGGATAACCGGGATAACCCTGCGTTTTGACGTTGACGGGGCGGAACACGCCGTTGGAACGCACGTGGATCCAGTCGTCTTCGCTCTCGACGCAAACGCCCATTTCCAGCAGTTTGGCGGAAAGCGCCTCCATATGCGCCGGAATTGCCCCGGTGATGACCACGTCGCCAGAGGTGGCCGCGGCGGCGATCATCAACGTTCCCGTCTCGATCTGATCGGGAATGATGGTATAATTGGCTCCGTGCAGATGACGGCCGCCGCGCACGCGGATGACGTCCGTGCCCGCGCCCTTCACCCACGCGCCCATGGCGGAGAGGAAGTTTGCCAGATCGACGATGTGCGGCTCCTTGGCCGCGTTGTGGATACAGGTGGTGCCGCTGGCGTTGACAGCGGTGAGCATGCTGTTGACCGTGGCCCCCACGGAAGGCATGTCGAGGAAGATGTCGTTGCCGATCAGTTCCTCGGCGGAGACTTCGAGGTTGCCGCCCAGCGTGTTGGCGTTCGCGCCGAGGGTGCGCATGGCCTTGAGCGTCTGGTCGATGGGCCGCGCGCCGATGTCGCAACCGCCGGGCAGGGGCACGGATGCGTGCCCGAACACGCCCATCAGCACCGGCGCGAGGTAGTACGAAGCGCGCATCTTGCTGGTGAGCTCGTAAGGCGGATTGCATTTATCCACCGTGCGCGGGTCGACAGAGAGCACATTGTTTGCAAATTCGACTTTTGCGCCCAGCCAGCGCAGCATTTCGACGAGCACATGCACATCGTTGATATCCGGCAGATTCTCGATCACCGACGGCGTATCCGCCAGCAGCGCCGCGGGAATGACCGCAAGCGCGGCGTTCTTGCCGCCGCTGACCGTAATCTCGCCCTCGAGGCGGAACCCGCCCCGGATCAGCAGTTTTTCCCCCATATCGAAATCCGGCCGAAGCCGGCTCCTTTCAATGATGACAGCCGGAGCAGCAACCGCAGTTGCCGCTGCAGGAACCGCCGTTCTTCGTGCCGAAAGCGCACGAGCCCGTATAGTCGCGCACGGCCTTTTCCCCGCATTTTTCACAAACGGCGTCCCCGCTCTTTTCAATGGAGCAGAGCACCTCGAAGCGGTGGCCGCATTTGGGACATTTCCAAGCGTACAACGGCACAAACGTCGCCTCCGAATGATTGCGATTTGATAAACATTTCCTGCCGCACCTTTTATTATACATGACAATTCCATTTCAATCAACCCCGAATCCCAAGATTATCACAAAAATTACCGCCATTTTCTTCCATATCTGCCAAAAACAGCGTTTGCCCGCCCTTGGGAGCGATTGCCAAACGCCCGCTTGTATGCTAAAATCTTCAGCGGACACCAGCTTACGGAGGATGTTCATGTCCAGGGAAAGTCTTTCGCTCTCGTTCCGAGGGCTGCCCGTCCACTTCAGCATCGTTCGCCCCGAGGCCCATCTGCGGCATCGGGTGCTCTTGTTGTGCTCTCCTCTGCTGACGGGCTTCCACTGGCGCAAGCTGCTTCCGGAACTTTCGGAACTGGGATGCCTCTGCGTGCTCGCCGAATTGCCCGGCTTTGGCCAGGGCGCGGACAGGTCGGCTTTCCCCCACGACAGCGCCACGCGCGCGCGGCTCGTCTGGGGCGTGCTGGACGAAGTGGACGCGCGCATCGGCGGCCAGAACGCGCTTTGGCACCTGGCCGCGCACGGCTGCGCCTGCCCCACGGTGATGGCCATGTGCGCCATGCAGCCGGATTCCGTGCAATCGTTGGTGGAGATCTCTCCCCTGCTGCCCGCGGGAGGGCGGGGGCTTTATCTTTCCGGGCGCAAGGGCGCGGCGGAGCACATCGTCACGCGCGCCCTCGCCTCCCCGTCGGCTTTTGCGGAATTCGTTGCGCGCGCCGCCCGCAGGCCCTTGCCGGACTACGCCGTCGAGCGCATGTGGGCCGGCCTTTCCCATCCCAACGGGCGCAATGCCCTTTTGCGCCTGCTGGAAACAGCGGACGAAGTGCCTTCGCAGCGCGGATTCTGCCCTGCCATGGCCATCTGGGGCGGCAGCGATCCTCTGATGCCCGCCGACGCGCGCGAACAGCTCGCGGCGCTGCAGCCCGAGGTGGAGGCGCACATCATCCGCCCCGCCGGTCACTTTCCCATGGAAACCCACAGCCGCGCCCTGCGGGATTATCTGCGCGGTTGGCTCAAATACGTGAGTTGAACCTCTCGCTTTTTTGGCGATCTTCCTGTATAATAATTATAGAAGCCACAAAACGGGGTGAGAGCGTGCCGAAACTGGAAGTCTATTCGCGCAAGCTGCCTTACAGCTATGCCCTGGGCCTGTTTCCCTCGCTGACGCTGATCTCTGCGCGGCCGGAGCTGGCGCAGCGCCTGTTGCTCCATCCCGACGGGATGGGCAATGAAGGCGTGGAAAAGCTGCGCGCCCTCTGTAGCGAGATCGGCGTGCGCGAAGAAGAGGCCGGGCGCGTTTTGCGCCGCGAATCCAAAAAGGATAACTGTTACGCGGGCATCGTCTTTGAAAAGCGCGAAAGCGATCTGGACGCGGGCAGGAACCATGCCGTGCTCTGCCAGATCTCCGACGGCGGCAATCTGGGCACGGCGTTGCGCTCCCTGCTCGGTTTTGGCTATGAGGACGTGGCCCTCGTCCGTCCCTGCGTGGACGCTTTCGATCCGCACGTGGTGCGCGCTTCGATGGGGGCGTTTTTTCGCCTGCGCCTGCGCACGTTCGACACGTTCGACGCCTACCGCGCCCTGTACCCGGAACGCGCGCTCTATTCCTTCATGCTCGACGGAGCCAGGCCGCTTGACGACGTGGCTCGGGCGGCGCGCGCGCCGTTTTCGCTGGTGTTCGGCAACGAGCAGAGCGGCCTGCCCGCCGTCTTTCAGACCTATGGGCAGAGCGTCTTCATCCCCCAGAGCGACAAGATCGACTCTCTCAACCTGTCCGTCGCCGTTTCCATCGGCGCGTATGCCTTCCGGCAAAAGGAGGAAACACTATGATCTATGACAATGCGCGCGGCATCATCCGCGAACTAGTGACGCTGGAGCGGCCCTTTTTCAATCCCGTGGGGTTGCTGGTCGTCGGTTGTTCTTCCAGCGAGATCGCCGGCGGCGTCATCGGCCATGCCTCGACCTATGAACTGGGCGAGCAGGTGGCGCGCGCGGCGCTGGACTGCGGCCGGGAGCTGGGATTCTCCTGCGCTTTCCAGTGTTGCGAACACCTGAATCGCGCGCTGGTCATCGAGCGCGCGGAGGCGGAAAAGCGCGGATTGCAGATCGTCTGCGCCGTGCCGCGCCCCAAGGCCGGCGGCTCTTTGGCCACCGCGGCCTACAAGGCCATGAACGATCCCGTATTGGCAGAAACCATCGCCGCCGACGCCGCCATCGACATCGGCCAGACGCTGGTGGGCATGCACTTAAGGCGCGTGGCCGTGCCCGTGCGCCTGTCGGCCAAGGCCATCGGCGCGGCCATCGTCACCGCGGCGCGCACGCGGCCCCCGCTCATCGGCGGCGAACGCGCGCGCTACACGCCGGAGGATTGAGCGAAAGAACGGAGGCGCCCATGTTCAGCGAATTCCTGAACGCCATATTGCGCACGCTCGACGTGGGGCGAGCGCCGATCCCTCGCGTACCGGAGACGTTGAAGTCTTCCTTCGAGCGTGAAGCGCGACGGGCGCTTTCGCATGCGCTGCGCGTACCGCCGCTTTCCGAGCGGCGGGCCGAGCCAAAGGTCTACGCGAACCTGCAGCGCGAGCGGCGGCGCGATCTGGAAGCGCTCCTTCTCTGCGGCGACGGCGGCAAGGAGCGCGTCCTCGACATACTCTGCGCCATTTGCGAAGAATCGCGCTGGGCGGAGGGGCCGGGCGCAATTTTTGAAGACGAAGCGCGTCCCGAGATCGACCTGCAAGCCGCGGATACGGCGGCGCTGCTCGGCTGGGCGTGGCATTTGCGCGGCGCGGCGCTGGGCGCGGACGGGGCGCGCGTACACGCGCGGCTTTTGCAGGAAGCCCGCCGGCGCGTACTGCAGCCGCTGGTCGCTTGCGACGACTACCTGTGCTCCACGGCGGTCTACTGCGCCGCCGTCACGGCGCTTTTATTCCTTGAAGACGACCGCGAGCGTCTCTTTTTGGCGCTCAAGCCGCTTTTGCGCCGTCTGGACGCCGCCTGTGCCTGCTCAGAGCGCGAACGCTCGCCCCTGCCGCAGAGGCTCACGGACGCATGCGCGCTTGCCGACCTTGCGCAGATCGTGCGCCGCGTCAGCGCCGGAGCCGCCGATCTCACGCGCGATGTGCCGGGCGAGGCTTGGCTGGATGAGATACTCTTTGCCCATGTGCAGGAGGACTGGTTTTTTACCTGCGCGGAAGGCGCTGTGCGCCTTGAACTTTCCGGCGCGGCCATCTACCGCCTTGGCTGTTTTGCCGGCGATGGGGCGCTGCGCGCTCTGGGCGCGGCCATCCATCGCGCGCGTGCGCTGCCTTCGCCCACCTGTACCGGGCGGCTTCTGGATGCTTCTCTGCGCGCTGAACTGGAGGAGGACTTCTCCCCCGCGCCCCGTCTCAAGCACGCAGCGCTGGAAGACGGGCGGCTGATGCTCGCCCGCGGCGCCGGGTTCTTTTGCGGCCTTACCAGCGGCGGCGACCGTGCCAATGTCGGCGATATTTGCCTGTTCCTCGATCGCGCCTGCGTATTGAGCGGCGGCAATCTGCCGCTTGCGCAGCTTCCCCGTCCCCTTGCCGATCCCTTGCCCGATTGGGATTTTTCCGATGCCAGCCGCGCCATCATGGGCGTGGACGTCACGCACGCCTACGCCGCCGACGAGGGCGTGCGCGCCCATCAGCGCACGCTGATGCTCTCCCGCGAGGAATATGGCGCGCAGTTGGTGGATGTGTTCGATCTCAGCGCTCCGCGCGCCCTGCGCTACGCCTTCCATTCCCCCTTCGCGCCGGAATTCTTCGGCGGCGGCGTCCGTTTGGGGCCGATGCTGCTCTCCTGGGAGGGCAAGCCCGTTGCTGACGCCAGGCGCCTGGAGGCAAGCGCGAGTTTTCCAGAGGGACAATGGGAGATCGCGCTCACGTATCCCGAGGCAGGGCCGCGGGCGATGTTCACATTCTTCATGCGCCACGCCTGACGCGGCGCATTTCGCATTTTCCTGATAGCTGTATCTGAGGAGGCCAGCATGGAGATACGCGCCTATGAACGCGGCGATTTGGACGCGCTTTTGCGCCTGTTTTACGACACTGTGCACGCCGTCAACCTTGGCGACTACACGCAGGCGCAGGTAGACGCCTGGGCGGACGGCTGTCCCGACCGCGCGGCTTGGGAGCGTTCACTGGCGGAGCACGTTTCTCTGGTGGTGCTCGCGGGCGAAAAAATCGTCGGCTTTGGCGACATCGACGCAAGCGGCTATCTCGACCGCCTCTATGTGCACAAGGACTTTCAGCACCGCGGGGTGGCCACGGCGCTCTGCGACCGTCTCGAAGCGTGCGTGCGGGGAAAGACCGTGACGGCGCACGCCTCCATCACGGCGCTGCCCTTCTTTTTGCGGCGCGGCTACCGCCTCGTGCGGCCGCAGACGGTCTTTCGCAAGGGCGTGGCGCTGAACAATTTCCTGGTGGAAAAGCCGTCTTTCCTTTCCGCTGGATCGCCGGCCATGCGGCGGGCGGAGCGCATGGAGGCGCGGCGCGAAGAGGTCTTCGCCGTCATTGCGCGCTGCAAGGTGCTGCGTCTGGCGCTGAACGTGCCCGGCGGCGCGCCCTATATCGTGCCGATGAACTTCGGCTGGGAGCGCGCCGGCGACACGCCTGTGTTTTATCTGCATTGCGCCGGAGAGGGGCGCAAACTCGACCTTTTGCGCCTCGACGCGCGCGTGGGATTCGAAATGGACGGCGCGCACGCCCTCAAGCGCGGCGATGTTCCCTGCGCGTACAGCTATTTCTACGAGAGCGTCGTCGGTACGGGGCGCGTGGAGTTTATCGACGGCGCGGAGGAAAAAGCCCGCGCGTTGGAACGCATCATGGCGCAGCAGACCGGCGAAGCGCTGCCCGTCAGCCCCGCGCAGGCGCGGTGCGTGACCGTGCTGCGCCTGCGCACGGAGGAATTTCACTGCAAGAAAAACGCGCCAGCGCGCGCGCAAAAGGAGGCAACGCGATGAACGATACCATGCTGGCCGCCGTCGTCACCCCGAAGAAGACATTGGAGGTGCGCTCGCTCCCCCTTCCCCGCTTTGGGCCCTACGAGGCGCTGGTAGAGATGCGCTTTGGCGCTACCTGCGCGGGCACCGATCAGCGCGTCATCGACCATGGCCACCCGCGCCCGCTGCGCTATCCCGGCATCCTCGGGCATGAGAGCGTGGGGCGCGTCATCGCCGTGGGCGAAAAGGTGACTTCCTTTGCCGTGGGCGACCTCATCACCCGCGTGGGCGCGCCGGAGACGGAGGAAATTTCCTCCATCTGGGGCGGTTTCGCGCAGTACGGCGTGGCTCGCGACTGGCAGGCGATGGAGCGCGACGGTCTGGACGAAGCGCTTTACAAAAAATCGCGCGTCAACAAGGTCGTGCCGCCGGACATTCCCGAGCGCGTCGCGCCGATGATCATCACCTGGCGGGAAACGCTCAGCTACGCGCGGCGCATCGGCGTGCAGAAGGGCATGCGCGTGCTTATCGCCGGTTCCGGAGCCAACGCGCTGGCGTTCACGAACCACTGCGCCTACGCGGGGGCGGATGTCTGCGCGCTCGGCACGCCCGTGCGCGAGGCGCTCTTCCGCCGCGGCGGGGCGCGGGAATATATCGACTACCACGCGGACAACCTTTCTTCGCGCCTGCGCGATGCCTTCCCGAACGGCATAGACTGCGTCATCGACGCCATCGGCTACCCGCAGAACGCCAACGCCGCCCTGCCGCTTTTGAACGCCGGCGCGGTCGTCGGCGTTTACGGCTGGCACGCGCGGCGAGATTACGGCCTCAATCCCTTCCTCGCCGCCCATTCCTTCCGCGTCTATTGCGACGGCTATGACGAACCGGAGACGCACGACGAGGTCGTTCGCCGCATCCGCGAAGGCGCGCTGGACGCCTCTCTTTACTACGACATGGACGCGCCCGTGCCGCTTGCGGACATCGCCGCCGCCTATGCCTGTCTGCGCGCGCGCAGGGCCGTCAAATACCTCATCGACCTGCGCGCGCAGTAGCGCCTCCATAAAGAACAGACGCCTGCGTTTCTGCGGGCGTCTGTTCTTTGCATACTTCTCCTTCGGATTTTCGTTCCGTCGTTTCAGGCGCGGCTGACGTCGTGTTCGCGCAGCACGCCGACGATGTCCGTCAAAAGCGCGCGGCTGTGCTCCGAAAGGCAGGCGTCCGACGCCAGCGGTTTGGTCATGACGTCCAGGGAATCCTGCAAGAGCATATCGGTAGAAACGCCAAGCGCGTTGGCGATATCGACGGTCGTTTCCAAACTGGCCTTGCGAGTGCCGCGCTCGATATGGCCATAAAACGGCAGCGAGATGCCCGCTCTTTCCGCGACCTCTTTTTGTGTCAACCCCATCAGTTTTCTTTGCCTTCGGATGCGTTGCCCCAAGCGCAGATAATCCATTCGCTTCCCTCCCGAAACAGAACCACTCGTAAACAAAACAGACAAAACAGTTGCGTACAAACAACTATGTGTACCATTATAGCGGAAATAACCATGATTTGCAACAACGTTAAAAATGGAAATATATGGAAATCGCTGACGCTATAAACCGTACTGGAGTGCGCTCAAAGCCTTAACTTGACTTTTTCGCCGCCGCTTTCTATGATGGGTATGCAGATATCGTGGAGGTAATGGTCATGGCAAAGGATAAAGCGGCCCGCAAGCGCGGCATGCGAGAAAACGCCACGCTCATCCGGCGGTTCCTTCCTTATTTCCGTCCTTATTCGCGCACGCTGGCGCTGGATCTTTTCTTCGCGGCGCTGACAACGCTTTGCGATCTGGCGCTGCCGCTGATCGTGCGCTATTTCACCGGCTCGGCGGAGACGCTGACCATCCGGCCCGTGCTTTTGCTGGGCGGGGCGTACATCCTTCTGCGCGTCATTGACGCGGCCTCCAACTACTACATGCAGTCCATCGGCCACGTCATGGGTTCGCGCATCGAGACGGACATGCGCAGGGACATGTTCGCCCATCTGGAACGGCTATCCAATTCCTATTATGACAACACCAAGATCGGCCAGATCATGTCGCGCATCACCACCGACCTGTTCGACGTGACGGAGTTTGCTCACCACACGCCGGAGGAGGTGTTCATCACCTCGGTAAAAGTGCTGGCGGCGTTTATCATCCTTCTGACCATCAACGTGCCTTTGACGCTGATCATCTTCGCCATCTTTCCCTTTATGATCTACTTCTCCATTCGCTTTTCCAAGCGCATGCGCACGACGTTCAAGGAGTCCCGCCATCAGCTGGGCGAACTCAACGCGCAGGTGGAGGACACGCTTTCCGGCATCCGCGTGGTCAAGTCCTTTGCCAACGAGGAATTGGAAAAGGAGAAGTTCGCCGAGGGCAACCGCGGCTTTCTGCGCATCAAGCGCCGCATGTACAGCAACATGGCGGGCTTCCATTCGGTGACGCGGCTGTTTGACGGGCTGATGTTTATCGTCGTGGTGCTTTTGGGGGCGCTGTTCCTCATTCGCGGCGAGGGCGGCATCACCGCCGCGGACTACATCGCCTACATACTGTTCGTGCAGACGCTGCTGACCTCCATTCGCCGCCTCATCGAATTCTCCGAGCAATTCATGCGCGGTCTGACCGGCATCGAGCGCTTCCTCGAGGTGATGGAAGTGCCGGTGGAGATCGATGACGCTCCCGACGCCGTGGACGTTGAGAACGTCCGGGGCGACATCACCTTCGACCACGTCAGTTTCACCTATGAAGAAGGCCATGAAAACGTGCTCACGGATATCAATCTGCACGTGCCCGCCGGCGAGAGCGTGGCGCTGGTCGGGCCTTCCGGCAGCGGCAAGAGCACGCTGTGCAACCTCATTCCCCGCTTTTACGAGGCCACTTCCGGGCGCATCCTCCTTGACGGCGAGGACGTGCGCAAATACACGCTGCACTCTCTGCGCGGGCATATCGGCGTGGTGCAGCAGGACGTGCACCTCTTCTCCGGCTCGGTGATCGACAACATACGCTACGGCCGCCCCACGGCCACGGACGCTGAGGTGGTCGAGGCCGCCAAGCGCGCCGGGGCGCACGAATTCATTATGGGTCTGGAAAACGGCTATAACACCTACGTCGGCGAGCACGGCTTCAAGCTTTCCGGCGGACAGAAACAGCGCATCTCCATCGCCCGCGTGTTTTTGAAGGATCCGCCGGTGCTGATCCTCGACGAGGCCACCAGCGCCCTGGACAATGAGAGCGAGCGCATTGTGCAGAAGTCTCTGGAAGAACTGATGCGCGGGCGCACCACCTTCACCATCGCCCACCGCCTGACCACCATCCGCAACGCGCAGGTCATCCTCGTGCTTACGGAAAAGGGCATCGTCGAGCAGGGCAGCCACGCGGAACTGATGGCGCGGCGCGGCGTGTACTACGACCTGTACAAGCTCTATACCGACGAGGAGGAAGAGGACGGATGAACGTGAGCGCCTATGTGGAGGCCGACCTTCCGCGCATGATGCTCATTTGGAATCAGGTAGTTGAGGACGGCGTGGCCTTCCCCCAACTCGACCTTTTGACGCCTGAGACGGCGCGGGTCTTCTTTGCCGCGCAGAGTTTTGCCGCCGTGGCGGAGGAAAATGGCGAACTCGTCGGCCTTTACATCCTCCACCCCAACAACGAAGGGCGCTGCGGCCACATCGCCAACGCCAGTTACGCCGTGGAGCGCAGCGCGCGGGACAGGGGCGCGGGCGAGGCGCTGGTCCGGCACTGTCTGAAAACGGCGGCGGCGCTGGGCTTTCGGCTGATGCAGTTCAACGCCGTGGTCAAGGAGAACCACCGCGCCCTGCACCTTTACGAAAAGCTGGGCTTTCAGCGCATCGGCGAGGTGCCGGGAGGGTTTCTCATGAAGGACGGGCACTACGCGGACATCGTGCTGTTTTACTATGTGCTGCGATGAAGTCGGAAAGGCCGCTTGCGGAATGTATGAAAACACACCTTCCTTACAAACGGAGCGCCTGATGCTGAGAAGATTCACGGACGGCGACATGGACGCTTTCTATCGCATCTTCAGCGATGTGGAAGCCAATCGCTTTTTACCGTGGTTCCCGTTGCAATGCGCTGCGGACGCGCGCCGTTTCTTCGAGGCACGATACGCGGCAAAATACGCGCAGCCTCGCGCCTATGCCTACGCGGTCTGCCTGAAAAGCGATGATGTACCCATCGGGTACGTCAACGTAGACATGGACGATGCGCACGACCTCGGATATGGGCTGCGGACGGAGTTCTGGCATCGGGGCATCATCACGGAGGCCGCGGCCGCTGTGGTCGCGCAGGCGCGAAAGGACGGCCTTCCCTATATCACGGCGACCCACGACCGCAACAATCCCCGCAGTGGCGCCGTAATGAAAAAGCTCGGGATGCGATACCAGTATTCTTATGAGGAGCGATGGCAGCCGAAGGATATACTGGTCACGTTCCGTTTGTATCAGTTGAATCTGGATGGAAACGACGCAAGGGTCTATAAAAAATACTGGGATGCTTCCGCCGTCCACTTTGTGGAAAGAGATGTTTGAAAAAACGGCGCGACCGCAATGTCCGCGCCGTTCATCAACGCTATGAAGAAGTCAGGCTATTTGTCCGGCTTCTTTTTGTTGTTCAGCATGGCAAACGCTTCCGGGGTGAGCAGCAGCCCTTTTCGCTTTTCGCGCAGGAGCGCTCTTTTGTGCTCCACCCATTTCCTCTCTTTAAACCACTTTCCGCCCAAGTCGAACACATACCGTGGATGGCCATCCGGATAACGGGTGAGGATGAAAGACAATGCAAACGGCGGCAAAAAGACGGTCGCCATGACCACGACAGCATACCACTTGATGACATCCTCGAGCCCGATGCCGAACGCTTTCCACAAAAGGTAGAGGATGAGCAGGAGGAGCGTCGCGGCCATCCCGGCGATATGATCGCATACGAGATATACGGACAGCTTATAGCGATAGCGCGTGATCCTGGGGATGTAGGTTTTGCAGATCCGCTGCATGAGCGTGCAGTTTTGCAGATACTGCCGCCTGTGCTTGCCAGTGGCAGACGCGAAGATGGTTCGCAGCATGTCGAGCGTAAAGAACATCATCGTGCCTATCCAGGCCAGCACATAAATGAAAATGAATCCCTCCACCGGCCATTCCTCAAAGACGCTGAGCTTCATGTTGCACGACACTCCTTCCCTGAACGGCGTCCTCGCGTTTCCGCGGGCAGTCTCTGGGGAGCGAACGGCACGACCGCAATGGCCGCGCCGTTCGTTTTTGATTTCTACGCCTTTTTGACCTTGGGGCCCTTGGGCGTGTCCTCGATGACATAGCCCATTTTCAGCACTTCGTCGCGCAGGCGGTCGGCCTCGGCGAAGTCCTTTGCCTTCTTGGCCGCGGCGCGCTTTTCCACCAGTTCCTTGACCTCGGCGGGGGTGGAATCGTAGTCCTTGCGGAGGATGCCGAGCACGTCCGTCATCGTCTTGAGGGCGTCGAGGCCGGCGTCGATGGCTTCCACGGCGCTATCGGCGGTGAGGGTGGTGTTCATGTCGCGCACATGCTCAAAAATGGCGGCCAGCGCGTCGGCAGTGTTGAGGTCGTCCGACATGGCGGCGTCGAAGGCTTCCACAGCCTTTTTGCAGCGCTCCTTGAAGGCGGTTTCGGCCTCGTTGAGCGGGCGCTGCAGGGCGTGGTCGCGGTTGAACAGGGCGGTGTTGCGCGCCGTGTAGAGGCGTTCGAGAGAATTGCTCGCCTGAATGATGAGGTCGCGCGAGAAGTTGATGGGGCTGCGGTAGTGCGCCGAGAGCATGAACAGGCGCACGGCCTCGGGGTCGAACTCCCGCACGATGTCGCGCACGGTGAAGAAGTTGCCCGCGGACTTGGACATCTTCTTGTTGTCCACGTTGATGTGGCCATTGTGCATCCAGTACTTGGCAAACGGCTTGCCCGTCGCGCCCTCGGACTGGGCAATCTCGTTTTCGTGGTGCGGGAAGATGAGGTCCACGCCGCCGCAGTGGATGTCAAACGTCTCGCCGAGGTACTTCATGCTCATGGCCGAGCACTCGATGTGCCAGCCGGGACGGCCCATGCCCCACGGGCTCTTCCACGCCGGCTCGCCGCTCTTCTGCGCCTTCCAGAGGGCAAAGTCCATGGGATGGCGCTTGATGTCCCCCACCTCCACGCGCGCACCGCTCTCGAGGTCGTCGAGGTTCTGGCCGGAGAGCTTGCCGTAGCTGGAGCGGTAGGCCTGCGTGTCGAAGTAGACGTCGCCGTTTACCTCATAGGCAAGGCCCTTATTCTCGAGTTTTTTGATCAGGGCGATGATCTCGCCGATGTGTTTTGTGGCGCGGGGATGCACGTCCGCCTTCATCACGCCCAGGGCTTCGGCGTCCTTGAAGTATTCGCCGATGTACTTTTCGGCGATGGCGTCCACGGTGGTGTGCTCCTCATTGGCGCGGCGGATCATCTTGTCGTCGATGTCCGTGAAGTTCTGCACGAAAGTTACATTGTAACCCATGTGTTTGAGAAAGCGCCGCAGGGTATCGAAGATGATAAAGGGGCGCGCGTTGCCGATGTGGAAGTAGTTGTACACCGTCGGGCCGCAGGCGTAGATGCCGACTTTGCCCTCGTGGACGGGGACGAACTCCTCCTTTTTGCGCGTCATGGTGTTGAAAATCTGCATGCCGTTCCCTCCGTTTCCATGAAAAAGCGGCCCGCCCCCCTGACAGAGGCGTGGCCGCGGTTCCACTCTGCATTTTGCTCCTGGCCGTAACGTGGCAAGCGTCCGCGCCTACTTCGTTCAGCGCGGAGACTCGCGGGCGCACCGAAAAGCTCCTGCGCCCCGGCGGCTCGCAGCCTTTGACCGCCGGTCTCTTGGGCGCATTGCGGGCCTTTCCCTCCCGGTCATCGTCCTTGGCGCTATTATACGACAGGCGCGCGCGTTCGTCAAGCGAATTTTCCGTTCCATGCGACGAAAATGCGACTTTCCTCTAGCAAACTTCACAAACTTCTGTTACAATATAGCGGCAATGGAGGGAAATACATGAAGCTGGTATCCTGGAACGTCAACGGCCTGCGCGCCTGCCTGAAAAAGGGATTTGCCGAGAGCGCGGCTTCGCTGGACGCGGACGTCATCTGCCTGCAGGAGATCAAGATGAGCCCGGAGCACTATATGGAGGTGCTCCCCGGCTACGAGGCGCTTTTCAACTCTGCCGAGAAAAAGGGGTATTCCGGCACGGGCGTGCTCTCTCGCGTACCGATGCTTTCACACACATTTGGCATCGGCGTGGACGAGCACGACCATGAGGGGCGCGTCATCACCTGTGAGTTTGAAGACTTCTACCTCGTCTGCTGCTACACGCCCAATTCTCAGAACGAACTGCGCCGCCTTGATTACCGCATGCGCTGGGAGGACGATTTCCGCGCCTACCTGAAAAAGCTGGACGAAAAGAAACCCGTTGTGCTCTGCGGCGACCTCAACGTGGCGCACGAGGAGATCGACCTGAAAAATCCCAAAACCAACCACTTCAACGCCGGTTTCACCGATCAGGAGCGCGGCAAGTTTTCCGAACTGCTGGCCGCGGGGTTCATCGACACCTTCCGCTACTTTTACCCGGACAGAACCGGCGCGTACAGCTGGTGGAGCTACATTGGCGGCGCGCGCAGCCGCAACGCGGGGTGGCGCATCGACTATTTCGTGGTCAGTCAGCGTCTGAAAGACCGCCTTGTTTCCGCGACGATCCACGATCAGATCAAGGGCAGCGATCATTGCCCGGTGGAACTTGTGCTCAAATAGACGGAACTGGACAAACTTTATGGCGTTGGAGGTGCCTGCGTGAAGACCATAAAGATCAAATCGGCCATACCGCTCTATCTGGCGGCGCTCATCTGGATACTGTTCGGACTGTTTGCGCCCATCTATGAGCTTCTTTTCATCATCATCGCCGCCTGCGTCTCCGTGGCGGTGTATCTGGTGGCAAGCGTCTTCTTTCCCGGCCGCACGGTGGAGGTAGACGCGAAGCCCGACAGCGGCGACGAGGCGGTGAACGCCCAGATCGCCGAGGGACGCGCCGCGCTGCACAACCTGCGCGAGGCGGATAAGGCCATCGAGGACGAGGCCGTCTCCGCGCGCCTCAAGCGCATGACCGACGCGGGCGGGAAGATCTTCGACATCCTCGAAAAGGAGCCTTCGCGCGCCGGCGAGGTGCGCCGCTTCATGAACTACTACCTGCCCACGGCGGACAAGCTGCTTACGCAGTACCGCGAACTGGATGGGAGTGGCTCGCAGGGCGAAAATGTCCGCGGGGCGATGACGGTGGTAGAAAACAGTCTGGAAATGATCGCCGTCGCCTTCGAGCGGCAACTGGACAGCCTCTATCGCCACGAGGCGATGGATATACAGACAGATATCGACGTTCTGGAGACCATGCTGGCGGCAGACGGCATCCGCCCGGAACGCAAGCCTGAAGAAACCGCGTCTGAAAAGAAAGAGGAGGAACAAGCCCATGTCTGAGATCAAGCTCACCCTGAACCCCACCCCCGCCGCGGAGCCTGCCGCCGAAGCCGCTGCCGCGCCCGAGGCCATTCAGGAGCCGGTGTTCACCCCCGAGGAGCAGGCGCAGATCGACGAGTTCTCCAAGCAGATCGACGTCACCGACACCAATCTGGTGTTTTCCTACGGCGCCCACGCCCAGCAGGGCATCGCCGAATTCTCTGACACGGCGCTGGAAAACGTCAAGGCCAAGGATCTGGACGAAGTGGGCGACATGATCGCCAATCTCGTCGCCGAACTGAAGGACTTCTCCGCCGACGAGGAGGAGAAAAAAGGCATCTTTGGCTGGTTCAAGCATCAGGTCAGCAAGGTGGAACTGCTCAAGACCCGCTACGACGAGGCCGAGGTCAATGTGGATAAGATCTGCGAAGGTCTGGAACAGCATCAGGTGCAGCTGCTCAAGGACATTGCCATGCTCGACCGCCTCTATGAGCAGAACCTGACCTACTTCAAGGAACTGTCCATGTACATCGCCGCGGGTAAGAAGCGTCTGGAAGAAGTGCGCGCCACCGACCTTAAGGCCGCCTATGACAAGGCCGAGAAGAGCGGTCTGCCCGAGGACGCGCAGGCCGCCAAGGACATGAACGAAAAGTGCGAGCGCTTTGAAAAGAAGCTCTACGATCTGGAATTGACCCGCAACGTCTCCATCCAGATGGCGCCGCAGATCCGCCTGATCCAGTCCAGCAACCAGCTGATGGCGGAGAAGATTCAGACGTCGCTGAACAACACCATCCCCCTGTGGAAGAGCCAGATGGTGCTGGCGCTTGGCCTTGCCCACACGCAGAGCGCCATGGAAGCGCAGCGCGCGGTCAGCGACCTGACCAACGAACTGCTGCTCAAAAACGCCGAAAAGCTGAAGATGGCCACCACCGAGAGCGCCAAGGAAGCCGAGCGCGGCATCGTCGATATCGAGACGTTGCAGCAGACCAACCAGATGCTCATCGACACCATGGACGAGGTGCTCACTATCCAGCAGGAGGGCCGCCAGAAGCGTCAGGCCGCCGAGGGGCAGCTGAAGATCATTGAAAACGATCTGCGCAACAAGCTGTTGGAGCTGCGCAAGTAAACAGGAGGACATGGCATGCGTCTTTCGGAGAACCGCAAGTTGGCCACGGTCGTGCTGATCGTTTGCATACTCGCCAGCATCATACTCTTTGGCGGCGGCGGGCTGCGCAACGAGCGTTACGACATCATGCAGGTGTTTTCCGACGGAACGGACACCTCGCTCTCCGTGCGCCACAGCATGGAAGCCTATCTGCAGCGCTGCGCCGAGCGCGCCAACGCCCTGGCGGAACAGGGTGTGAAGCTCGGCGCGGACGCGGCGCTGATAGACGAGGTGCGCGCGGCGGCGGAGGCCGCCGAACAGGGCGGAGAGGATCTCGACGAGCGGCACACGGCTTACCAGAGGCTCGTGCCCGCGGTAGAGGCGCTGTATACGGCGCTGGAGCAGGGCCACAGCGCTGACGAGCTGGTCGACGCGCGCCTTGCCTACAACGACTTCAAGGGCGCGGTCAACCTCATCCAGAACGACCAGTACCCGGTGATGGCCAGCGCCTTCAACCGCAAGCTGGAGAAGTTCCCCGCCAATCTGATCGGCGCGCTGTTCGGCGTCAAGCCCTTGAACACATTCGGGTGGTGAGCGATATGAAACGCCTGTGCGCGCTTTTAATCTGCCTGCTGCTTACCTGCGCAGCCGCGCTGGCGGCGGATATCCCCGAGCCGACCGAGGACTTTTACGTCTACGACGGCGCCAATGTGCTGGACTATGAGACCGAGGGCCACATCGTCTTTTGCAACCGGGAATTGTACGAAGCCTGCGGCGCGGAAATCGTCTTCGTCACTGTGGACACGGTGGGCAACGAGACGATGGAGGACTATTGCCTCGCGCTTATCAACGAGTGGGAAGTGGGCGATGCGCGCAAGCAGAACGGCTTTGTGGTAGTGCTCGCCATTGACGACGACGATTATGGCTGGATGCCGGGCACGGGGCTGGATCTTGAATTGAGCGCCGGCGTCGTCCACGAACTGGCGGATGCGTATCTCGAGCCGGACTTTGCCGACCGCGACTACGATGCGGGCGCACGCAAGTTTTTTGACGTTCTCTTTGAGCGCATCGCCGACATCTGCGGTGCGGACGTGACGCTCGCGGACGGCGACGCGCGCTTCGAAGCCTGGTTAAACACGGAAGACGGCGCGGAAGAATACGAGGAACGCCGCGCGCAGCAGGAAACGTACGCGCCCGCGTCTACCGGCGGCTGCCTGGGAGGAGGTTGCGCGATGTTGGGTCTGAATTGCCTGGGATGCAGTTGCGGAGGCCTCGGCCTTTTGCTGCTCGTTCTCATCCTGCTCTTTGCCGGCATCGGCGGCGGATTTGGTTACCGGCGCTACCGGCGCTATCATCCGCCGGTGTATCCGCGTCCCCCGCGCACGCGGGGGTGGTTCTGGGGCGGCCCGCGCCCCGGCAGCGCGCCCAGGCCCCCGAGGCCTCCCCGCGCGACCCGTCCGCCTCGCGGCGGCTTCTTCGGCGGCGGTTTTGGCGGCGGTGGTTCGTTTGGCGGCGGCAGCCGCGGCAGTTTCGGCGGTTCGCGCAGAAGCGGTTTTGGCGGCTCGCGCAGAAGCGGCGGCGGTGGTTCCCGTGGCGGCGGCGGTTCCCGCGGTCGCTAGTTGAATGTTGCTTTTTGGCGCAGGGCGTGGCGGAATTTTGTAAATCCTGTTCACACCCGGCGCCTTCTGTGTTATAATATGACTGGAATATATCATCGGAAGGAGAGTCGGTCACCATGAAACAGCGCGAGTTCCCCCGTCTCAAGGACAAAGTTGTTCTCATCACCGGTGCGGCGCAAGGCCTCGGCGAGGCTTTGGCCATTCGTTTGAGCGAAGAAGGCGCGAAGGTCGTCGTCGGCGATATGAATGTCGAAGGCGCGAAGAACGTCGCCGCGCAGCTCGCGGAAGGCGTGGCTACGCCGCTCAACGTCTGCGATTACAATTCCTGCGTCGCCGCGGTGCAGCTCGCCGTGGATACCTATGGCCGGCTGGACTACGTGGTCGCCAATGCCGGCGTCGTTCGCTCTGACGCCATTGAGGACATGACCTATGAGGAGTTCTCCTTCGTCGTCAACATCAACCTGAACGGCTACTTCAACACCGCCAAGGCGGCGGTCGCCCAGTTCCGCAAGCAGGGCGGCGGCGGCGTGATCGTGCAAATCAACTCGAAGTCCGGCAAGAAGGGTTCGGCCAAGAACTGCGCTTACGCGGCCAGCAAGTTCGGCGGCATCGGCCTGACCGAGTCTCTGGCGCTGGAACTGGCGCAGGAGAATATCCGCGTCAATTCCATCTGCCCCGGCAACCTGCTCGATTCCCCGCTGTGGGTCAATTCCCTCTACGAGCAGTACGCCCGCAACCAGGGAACTACCAAGGAGAAGATCCGCGAAAAGTACATCAACCAGGTGCCCATGCGCCGCGGCTGTCAGTACGACGACATTGCCAACGTGATGGTCTTCCTGCTCAGCGATGAATCCAGCTACATGACCGGTCAGGCGATCAACGTCACCGGCGGCCAACAGATGCAACCCTGAGGCGCGATCCGCGCTTTTATCAACCACAAGGCATGATTTAAAGGAGGAACACAGCTATGAAGACCAAGGCGGTGCGCATCCACGGCAAAATGGATCTGCGCCTGGAAGAGATCGAGCTCCCCGAAGTCGGGGACGACGACGTGCGGATAAAGATCATTTCCGATTCGATCTGCATGAGCACATATAAGGCCTCGGTCGAGGGCGAAGATCACAAGCGCGTGCCCAACGACGTGGCGGATCATCCCACCATCGTGGGCCATGAATTCTGCGGCGTGATCGACGCGGTGGGCAAGAACTGGCAGCACAAGTACAAGGCTGGCCAGGGCTTCGCCATCCAGCCGGCGCACTTTTACAAGGGCTCGCAGATGGCCCCAGGCTATTCCTATCAGTATTGCGGCGGCGACGCGCAGTACGGCCTGGTGCCGATCGAGACGCTGTTGACCGACAATCTGCTGACCTATGATTCCGACACGTACTTCTACGGCTCGCTGTCGGAGCCGATGAGCTGCATTATCGGCACGTTCCACGCCATGTATCACACCAAGCCCGGCTCCTATGAGCACGATATGGGTATCGTCGAGGGCGGCAAGATGGCGCTGCTCGCCTCTGTGGGCCCGATGGGCCTTGGCGCCATCGACTACGCGCTGCATTGCGACCGCCGTCCCAGCCTGCTGGTCGTCACCGACATAGACGACGAACGCCTGGCGCGCGCTGAGAGCATCTACACCGTGGAGCACGCCAAGTCTCTGGGCATTGAGCTGCACTATGTCAACACCTCCAAGCCGGAATTCGGCACGGAATACCTGCGCTCCCTGACCGGCGGCACGGGCTACAACGACGTGATCTGCTTCGCGCCCGTCAAGAGCGTTGTGGAGCAGGCCGATGACATTCTCGGCTTTGACGGCTGCCTGAACTTCTTCGCCGGCCCGACGAACACGCAGTTCAAGGCGGAGTTCAACTTCTACAACGTGCATTACCTCTACACGCACCTGGTGGGCACCTCCGGCGGCAACACCAGCGATATGAAGGAAGCCATCGAAATGATGACCTCCGGCAAGATCAATCCGGCGGCGATGATCACCCACGTGGGCGGCCTCAACGCCGTGGTCGATACCACGCTGAACCTGCCCAAGATCAAGGGCGGCAAGAAGCTGATCTACACGCAGATCGACATGCCGCTGACCGCCATCGCCGACTTTGCCGAGAAGGGCAAGACCGATCCGGTGTTTGCCGAGCTGGCCAGGATCTGCGACCGCCACAACGGCCTGTGGAACGCCGAAGCGGAGAAGTACCTGCTGGCCCACGCCAAGAGCATCTGAGCAACGCTCATCCCCTGCCCCGCGCTCGCGCAAAGCGGACGCGGGGTTTTTGTGGCGCGCAAAACGCCGCGCAAACAAATCGCGCGGCGTTGCAATATTTTTGTGCGCTCTAGCCGAAAATGGCGTCCACGAACTGCCTGGCGTCGAAGGGCTGCAGATCGTCGAGCTGCTCTCCAAAGCCGATGTAATACACCGGCAGACCCAGCTCGTTGCGGATGGCGACGGCGATGCCGCCTTTGGCGGTGCCGTCCAGTTTGGTGAGCACGATGCCTTCGATGTTGGCCACTTCCTTGAAGAGCATGGCCTGCTGCAGGCCGTTTTGCCCCGTGGTGGCGTCGATGACCAGCAGGGCCTTGACTTTGGCCTCGGGATACTCGCGTTCGGCCACGCGGCTGATCTTTTTCAGCTCCTCCATCAGGTGGGCCTTGTTGTGCAAACGGCCGGCCGTATCGACGATGAGTATGTCCGCGTGGCGGCTGCGGGCGGCCTGTATGCCGTCATAGACCACGGCGGCGGGGTCAGCGCCCTCCTTCTGCTTGATGATGGGCACATCGGCGCGCTCGGCCCAAACGGTGAGCTGCTCGGCGGCGGCGGCGCGGAACGTGTCCGCGGCACAGATGATGACGCGGCGGCCCACAGTCTTGAAGCGCGTGGCCAGTTTGCCGATGGTGGTGGTCTTTCCCACGCCGTTGACGCCGATGACGAGCAACACCATCGGGCTTTCCAGGCGCATCGGCTCGGTGCGCATCATGTCGGCGAGTATCTCCTTCAGGGCTTCGCGCGCCTGCTCCGCGGAGCCGATCTTCTCCGCCTTGCACTTCTCGCGCAGGCGGCTGACGGCCAACTCTGTGGTCTTCATGCCCACGTCGGCCATGATGAGTATATCGCTCAAATCCTCGAAGAAGTCGTCGTCGAGCTTTTTGTAGTTCTCCACCAACTCGTCCATGTGGCCGGAGAACACAGCGCGGGTCTTTTGCAGGCCCGCCTTGATGCGGTCAAACAATCCCATTGGCATTCACCCCTAGCTTGCTTCGTTCAAGGATACCGATACCAGCTTGGAGACGCCCTTTTCCTCCATCACCACGCCATAGAGGGCGTTGCAGCGCTCCATGGTGCCCTTGCGGTGGGTGATGACCACGAACTGCGTGTTTTCGGAATAGGCGCGCAGGTAGTCGGCGTAGTTGTCGATATTGGCGTCGTCCAACGCAGCCTCGATCTCGTCGAGTATGCAGAACGGCGTGGGTTTCAAATCGAGCATGGCGAAGAGTATGGCGATGGCCGTCAGCGCCCGCTCGCCGCCGGAAAGCAGCGTTAAAAGCTGCAGCTTCTTGCCCGGCGGCTGCGCCACCACGTCGATATCGCAGTTCAGCGCGTCGTTGGGGTCGGAGAGCGTCAGCTCCGCGCGCCCGCCGCCAAAGAGCTTGACGAACGTGCGCTGGAAGTTCTGGTTGAGGATGGCAAACTCGCGCTTGAACTGGCTTTCCATCTTGCGTTCCAGTTCTTCGACGATGTTTTGCAGATCCAGCTCCGCCCGCTGCAAATCGTCGCGCTGGGAAGTCATCTCCTCAAGGCGCTGCACGGTCTGGCGGTATTCATCCAATGCGGAGACGTTGACCACGCCCATCTCGCGGATGCGGGCGCGGATGGCGGAGATGCGCTTCTCCGATTCGCCGAGGCGGAAGTCTGCCTGGCGGAAGGGCTCGGCCAGCGCGTAGGTGAGCTCGTAATCCTCCCAGATGCGCTCCTCGATCTGCTTAAACTCCGTCTCCACGCGCTGAAGCTGCAATTCGCAGCGGTGGCGCTTGTCCGTGTGCTCGTCCACCTGCGCGCGCAGGGCGTCGATCCGCTCCGCCTGCGCCTGCAACTGGCGCTGCGCCTCGGTGCGCTTGCCGTCGGTCGCGTTGAACAGATCGCGCACGCGGTCAAGTTCTGCCTTGCCGGCGGTCAATTCCGCGTTGTCGCGTTCGAGTTGGGCGGCGTTCTCCGCCAGCGCCTTCTGGCAGACTTCCAGCTGCGCTTCGCTGTCGGTGAGCAATTTGGCCATGTCCTCGGCCTGACGGCTGAGGCGCTCGTGGTCGGCGCGGGCGGCTTCGAGGCCGCGCTGGCGCGTGGCCAGCTGCACGCGGCCGTCTCCCGCCGCAGCGCGCAGTTTCTCGCCCTTTTCACGGCGGGCGTAGATATCCTCCATCAGGGCTCGAACGCGCTCCTGACGGCCTTCCGTGCTCTCCTGCGCCGACTGCTGATGCTCTTCGATGGCGGCGAGGGAACGCTTGACATCCTCCAGCTGCGCCTCGAGGCGCTCGCGCTCGGCGCGCACGCGCTGGACGCTCTGCGCATGCGCGGCACACTCGTCCTCAACGGCCTTGAGCTGCGCTTCCGCGCGGGCGCAGGCGACCTCCTGGCGGTGCAGTTCGTCGTACAGTTCGCCGCGCTCCTGCTTCAGGCGCGTGCGCTCGGCCTCCTGCCGCACCAGTTCGTTGCGGGCAGCGATCACTTCAGCGTCCAGTTCGCCCAGCGTTTTGCGCAATTCCTCGATCTCACGGCCGCGGGAGAGCAGGTTCGTCACCCGCGACTGCACGCTGCCGCCGGTCATCGAACCGCCGGAGTGCATGACGTCACCCTCGAGCGTCACCAGACGGAAGGCGTAGCGTCCGGCGCGCTGTATGCGGATGCCGGCTTCGAGGTTTTCCGCCACCACGGTACGACCGAGGAGATTGTCAACGACGCCGCGATACTTTTCGTCAAAGCGGATCAGTTCCGAGGCCACGCCCAGGCAGCCGGGCAGCTTCAGCACCTCGCGCTCGCGCGCGTCGAGCACGCGGGGCCGCACCGAGCCGATGGGCAGGAAAGTGGCGCGGCCAAAGCGGTTGTTGCGCAGGTATTCGATCATGCGCTTGGCGTCCTCGTCGCGCTCGACGACGATGTTTTGCAAAGCCCCGCCCAGCACCATGTCGATGGCGCGTTCCAGCTTTTCCGGAACTTCAATCAACTCCGCCACCACGCCGTGCACGCCCGACGCGCCGCTCTTGCGGGCGTAGAGAAGCACCTGCTTGACCGAGTGCTGGTAGCCCTCGTAATCGTTCTGCATCTCCACGAGCAGCTTGAGGCGCGAATCGGCGCGCTGGCGTTCGGCCATGATGGCGTTGACGCGCTCGGAGAGCTTCTGGCTCTGCTCCGAGGAGGCGCGCACCTGCTCGACGGAGGCGGCCACCTCGCGCTCAAAGCGGGCCTTGCGCTCGCTTTCATCCTGCAAAAGCGCCTGCGCTGCGGCGAGTTGCTCGTCCAGCGAATGCGTGCCTGCCTCGGCGCGGCGATCGTCTTCGGACATCGCGCCAAGCTGACCCTCCAGCGCCGTGCGCAGCGTTTCCAGGCGAGCCTGCTGATTGCGCACGTCGCCCAGGCGGTTCATGGACTGTATGATCTGTTCCTTCTCGGCCTCCGCCTGTTCCTCAAGGGCGGCGAGCTCTTCCTCGAATTGGGCAAGCTCGGCCTCGCGGGCGCTTTGCTCGGCTTCCAGCGCCGAAAGTTCGCCCGTTTCCACCTCGATCTTCTTTTGCAGTTCCTCAACGTGGCGCTTGACGCCGCCGCCGCCCTCGCGGGCCGCGTCGCGCTCGGCAATCAGGCGGTCGCGCTCGCGCTCCCCGGCGAGGATGCGCTCGCGCATCACCTGCACCGCGCCCTCGCGGGCCTCGACTTCGCGGATCCACTTTTGCACGACTTCGCGCTGCGCGGCCGCCTCACGTTCGAGCGCGTCCAGTTCCACGAGCCCTTCCTCGCGGGCGGCGGAAACGGTCTTTAATTCTCCTTCCGCCTGCGAAACGGCCTCGGAGAGCGTTTCCAGCGTTTCGCGCAGTTCCGCGAGGCGCGCCTGATAGCGCTCCGTGCGAACGAGGTAGACATTGATGTCCAAAAGCTTCAATTCGTCGCGCAGCGCCAGGTATTCGCGCGCCGTCTCGCTCTGTTCCCGGAGCGGTTCCACGCGCGTTTCCAGTTCGGAAAGTATGTCCTCCACGCGGGTGAGGTTTTGTCGCGTGTTCTCCATGCGGCGCTGTGCGTCCAGCTTGCGGGCCTTGTACTTGACGATGCCGGCGGCTTCCTCAAAGACCTTGCGCCGGTCCTCCGAGCGCACGGAGAGTATGTCGTCGATGCGGCCCTGGCCGATGAGGGAATAGCCCTCCTTGCCGATGCCCGTGTCGCGGAAAAGGTCCACGATGTCGCGCAGTCGGCAGGGCGTGCCGTTGAGTTTGTACTCGCCCTCGCCGCTGCGGTAGACGCGGCGGGAAACCTCGACTTCGGTAAAGTCCACCGGCAGCGCCTTGTCCTCGTTGTCGAACGTCAGCGTCACTTCGCAAAACGCCAGGCGGCGGCGCTTTTCCGTGCCGTTGAAAATGACATCCTCCATCTTCGCGCCGCGCAGCGTCTTGGCGCTCTGCTCGCCAAGCACCCAGCGCACCGCGTCGGCGATGTTGGACTTGCCGCAGCCGTTCGGGCCGACGACGCCGGTAATCCCGTCTTCAAATGTCACCTCCACGCGGTCCGCAAAGGACTTGAACCCGTGGAGTACCAGTTTCTTTAGCCGCAATGGTCTGCTCCCAACTTTTGCAATGCGTTTTTCGCCGCCGCCTGCTGCGCAAGCTGCTTGCTCGCGCCCTCGCCCTCGCCCAAAAGCGCGTCGCCGTCCCACACCTGATAGCGGAAGGTGGGCGCGTGCGCCGGGCCTTCGCAGGAAACGAATTCATAGCGCGGCATGGCGCCGCGCTTTTGCATGGCCTCCTGCAGGCGCGATTTCTCATCCAGGCAGTCGGACAGGGAGCGCATGTCCAGCAACTCCCCCAGAGAGGCGAGGATCACCCGCCGCGCGGCCTCGAGGCCGCCGTCCAGATACACCGCCGCGAACACGGCCTCGGCCACGTCCGCGAGGATGGAGGGCTTTTCCCGCCCGCCCGTGCGCTCTTCGCCCACGGACAGGCGCACAAGCCGCCCCAACTCCAATCGCCGGGCGGCTTGAAACAGCGCCTCCTCGCGCACGGCATGGGCGCGCATGCGCGTAAGCGTCCCTTCCGGCATATCCGGCAGGGACTGATAAAGGTACTGACTCACCACCAGTTCGAGCACCGCGTCGCCGAGGAATTCCAGGCGCTGATAATGCGCGACGTGGTGATCGCTCCCAAAGGAGGGGTGCGTGAGCGCCGTGGTCAAAAGCGTCCGGTCGCGGAAGCGATAGCCGAGCTTTTCCTGCAAGCGTTCCACCGCTTATCCAACCCGCTTTTCGATGTATTTGACGATGTCGTCGACGGTCTTGATCTGGCTGAGCATATCGTCTTCGACGGTCATATCGTATTCCGCTTCGAGATCCATGATGAGCATCATCATGTTGGCGCTGTCCGCGCCGAGATCCTCGACCAGTCGGCTCTCGGGCTTGACATCGGCAGCCTTGACCGGCAGCTGCTGGGTAATGTATTCGACGACCTTTTCGTAAACCATGGGTGTGTACCTCCTTATTCTTCCTTCGCCGACAGCCCCTCGAGGCCATCCCGTATCTTTTCTACGACCTTGCCTTCCAGCATGGAGCGCGCCTGGCGCACGGCGTTTTTAATTGCCCGCGCGTCGGAGCTGCCATGGGCCTTGATCACGGCGCCGTTCACGCCCAACAGCGGCGCGCCGCCGTGGCTTTTGTAGTCCATCCTGTTTTTCAGCGAGCGCAATGCCGGGCGCATCATCAGCGCGCCGGCGCGGGCGCGGCGCGAGGAGCGCAGACTGTCCTTGAGCATGCCCATGATGAGGCTGGAAACGCCCTCGATGCTCTTGAGGATGACGTTGCCGACGAAGCCGTCTGCCACCACCACGTCAAAATCGCCATTGGGTACGTCGCGCACCTCGGCGTTGCCCTTAAATACATACGCCGTCTGTTTGGACATCAATTCGTAGGCCTCGCGGGTGAGCTTGTCGCCCTTTTCCGCCTCCGTGCCGATGTTGGCAAGGCCGACCTCGGGGCGCTCGACGCCCTGCACGCTCTGCATGTAGACCGAACCCATGAGGCCGAACTGTTGCAGATACCGCGCCTGACAATCGACGTTCGCGCCGCAGTCGATGAGCAAAAAGGGTTTTTTGCGCCCGGGAATCACCGGAGCCAGCGCCGGCCGCTCGACGCCGCGGATGCGGCCAATGCGCAGCATGCCGCCAGCCAACAGCGCGCCCGTGGAACCGGCGGAAACGACGGCGTCCGCCCTGCCCTCGCGCACGGCCATGATCGCCTTGACCATGGAAGATTCCGTCTTTTGCCGCACGGCCAGCATCGGCGAATCGTGCATGCCGATGACGTCCGGGGCATGGACGACCTCCAGACGCTCGACGCCACTCACAAGCGGCTTTAACACGTCCTCGGGACCATAGAGTTGCAAGGTGACATCCGGGAATTCCGCGACCGCCAGTTTTGCGCCATCGACGATGGCCTGCGGGGCGTTGTCGCCGCCCATGGCGTCCAGCGCGATCCTGTACATTGCCAAACCAATATCCCCCTATCATGCCATTATCTCCATTCTAGCAGATTGCGGCGATTTTTTCAAGCCAACCTTGACGAAAATTTGACCGCGTGATATGATATTCAAAGATATGTTTCCGATTTAACGGAGGGAATCGCTCATGGACGCCAAAAAACGCATTTTTTCCGGAATACAGCCCACCGGCAACCTGACCCTGGGCAATTATATTGGCGCGTTGCGCAATTTTAAGCTGCTGGAGGACGAATACGACTGCCTTTATTCCATTGTCGATCTCCACGCCATCACCATCCGCCAGGATCCCGCGCAGCTGCGCAAGGCCTGCCTGCGCACGCTGGCCATCTTCCTCGCCAGCGGCCTCGATCCGGAAAAGAACATCATCTTCTTTCAATCCCACGTCCACGAGCACGCGGAACTGGCCTGGATCCTCGACTGCTACACCTACATGGGCGAGCTTTCGCGCATGACGCAGTTCAAGGACAAATCCAGAAAACACGCCGACAACATCAACTGCGGCCTGTTCGCCTACCCCGTGCTGATGGCGGCGGATATACTGCTCTATCAGGCTGACCTCGTGCCCATCGGCTCAGACCAGAAGCAGCATCTGGAATTGGCGCGCAACATCGCCGAGCGCTTCAACGCCCTGTATTCGGACACATTCGTGGTGCCGGACGGCTACTTCCCCAAGGTGGGCGCGCGGGTGATGAGTTTGCAGGAGCCGACGCGCAAGATGTCCAAGTCCGACCCCGAGGACACCTACATCGCCATCCTCGACCCGGCGGACGTCATCCGCAGGAAACTGCGCCGCGCCGTGACCGATTGCGACGCGGAGGTGCGCTTTGATCCGGAAAACAAGCCCGGCGTTTCCAACCTGATGAGCATCCTCTCGGCGCTGACCGGGCAAAGCCTTGACGGCATCGCTGCGGACTTTGCGGGCAAGGGCTACGGCGCGTTCAAGGACGCCGTGGCCGACGCAGTGATCGCCACCCTTGCGCCCATCCAGCAAAACTACGAGAAACTCAGCGCCGACAAGGCCTATCTGGAATCGGTGATGCGGAGCGGCGCGGAGCGCGCTTCCGCCTTGGCCATGCGCACGCTGCGCAAGGTACACAAGAAAGTCGGCCTCGCTCCGGCGAAGCTGTAAAGAGGTCGGCAAACGGGAAGACAATGAACGCGAACGAAGCCATACAATGGATACACAGCCGGCGCTACACCGGCCACAAAAACGGACTGGAAAATACACGCGCGCTGCTCGCGGCCCTGGGAAACCCCGAAAGGGGTTTTCTTTCCCTGCACATCGCCGGCACCAACGGCAAGGGCTCGACCGCGGCCATGTGCGCCTCCTGCCTGCAAAAAAGCGGCTATGTGACGGGGCTTTATACTTCCCCCTATCTGGAAAACTACCGCGAACGCATCCGCGTGAACGGCCAGTGCATCCCCGAGGCGGCGCTTTTGCGCGGCGTGCGGGAGGTCATGGCGGCCTGCGCGGCATTGGAACGCACGGGCGTCTCGCCCACCACCTTTGAGATCGGCACGGCGCTGGCCTTCTGGTACTTCCGCGAGGCAGGCGCGCAGGTGGCGGTGGTGGAATGCGGCCTTGGCGGGAGGCTGGACTGCACGAACGTCATCACCCCCATCGTCTCGATGATCGCCGCCATCGGCATGGATCACATGGCACAGTTGGGCGACACCATCGAAGACATCGCCCGCGAAAAGGCGGGGATCATCAAGCCGGGCGTTCCGGCGGTGGTGATGCGCCAGAGCGAGGACATACTGAATATCTGCCGTGAAAAGGGTGGGATCACCGTCGCCGAAGAACCGGAGCCGGTGGAAATCACGCCCTACGGCAGCCGCTTTCGTCTGCCCTTTGGGGAGTTTTCCATCCGCTTGCCGGGGCGGCATCAGATGCGCAACGCATCGCTGGCGCTCTATGGCCTGCGCGCCTCGGGCCTGCCTCTCAAAAACCTCGAAGCCGGCCTGCGCGAGGCCGAGTGGCCCGGGCGGCTGGAATGGCTGGGGGATACGCTGCTGGACGGCGCGCACAACCCGCAGGGCGCGCGCACGCTGCGCGAATACCTTGAAGAACACTTCCCGAATGCTGGCATGACGCTGATCACCGGCATGATGCGCGACAAGCAGGTGGAAACCTGCGCGGCGATCCTCGCGCCCCTCTTCCCCCGCGTGGTGGCCACGCGCGTAAACGAGCCGCGCGCCGCCGAACCGGAGCGCGTGGCGGCGGCCTATGCCGCCTTTGGCTGCGAAACGCGCACGGCGGAATCGGTGGAAGAGGCGCTCGCCGCCGTTCCCGGCCCGCGCGTAGTCGCGGGTTCTCTCTACCTCGTGGGCGCCGCCCGCTCCTTTCTGAAGGGGGAAAGCGTATGGAATTTCACCACCTCCCGGTGCTCCTGACGGAGTGCATGGACGGCCTGCGCGTCGCTCCCGGCGGGGAATACCTCGACTGTACGCTGGGCGGCGGCGGACACACGCTGGAGATATTGCGGCGGGGCGGTCGCGTGGTCGGCATCGACCGTGACGCGGACGCCATCGACGCCGCCAGCAAACGGATCGCGGCTTTTTTGCGGGAAAACGCCCGGAACGCCGCCGATTTTCGCGCCATACGCGGCAATTTCCACGACGCGGCGGAACTGGTGGGCGACGCGCGCTTTGACGGCATCCTCGCCGACCTTGGCGTCTCCTCATTCCAGCTTGACTGCCGCGAGCGCGGCTTTTCCTATCACGAGGATGCGCCTCTGGACATGCGCATGGACGCTTCCCAGGAAAAAACGGCGGCGGACATCGTCAACGCCGCCTCCGCGGATGAACTGACGCGCATCTTCCGCGACTATGGCGAGGAAAAATGGGCGCGGCAGATCGCCCGCGTGGTCGTCGACCGCCGGCCGATGCAGACCACGTTGCAACTCGTCGCCGCCATCGACGCGGCCATCCCCAAAAAGGTGCGCGCCAAGGACGGATCGCATCCGGCGCGGCGCGTGTTCCAGGCGCTGCGCATCGCCGTCAACGATGAGTTGGAACCGCTGCGCGCGTCTTTGGAGATGCTCGTGGGTCTGCTCAAACCCGGCGGTAGGTTGTGCGTCATTGCCTTCCACTCTCTGGAAGACCGCATCGTCAAAAACGCCTTCCGCACGCTGGCCGACCCCTGCACCTGTCCGAAAAACATTCCCGTGTGCGTCTGCGGCAAAAAGCCGGTGGTGCGCCTCATCACCCGCAAGCCCATCACCGCCGGGGAGGAAGAATTGGAAATGAACCCCCGCGCCCGCAGCGCCACGTTGCGCATCGTGGAGAAATTGCCATGAAGTATCTGGACGTACCCTCCGGGCGAGTGCCGCTGCCCGCCTTCTTCCCAGACGCCACCTACGCCTCCGTGCGCGCCGCATCGTTTGCGGACGTGGAGACGGCGGGGCTGTTCGGGCTGGAGATGAACACCTATCACCTGATGACCAAGCCCGGCGCGCGGCTCATCAAGAGTCTGGGCGGGCTGCACGGTTTTTCCGGCTATAAGGGCGCGATCCTCACCGATTCGGGCGGTTTTCAACTCTATTCGCTGATCCGCGAAAACCCGGAGTACGGCGAGATCCGCGAAAATGAAATCATCTTTCGCCCCGACCGCAAGGAGCGCATGGTCTATACGCCGGAAAAATGCGTCACGGCACAGTTGCAGTTCGGCTCGGACGTCATCATGGCGCTGGATATGTGCACGCATCCCGACGACGACGCAGCCACGCAGCGCCGCAGCGTTGAACTGACCGTGCGCTGGGGCGAGCGATGCCGCGCCGAGTTCGACCGCCTGACGGCAAAGAAGGAGAAAAAGCCGCTGCTGCTGGGCATCGTGCAGGGCGGCAGCGACCCGGAATTGCGCATGGAGTGCGGCGAGCGGCTGGAAAAGATAGGCTTTGACGGCTACGGCTTTGGCGGCTGGCCGCTGGATTCCGAGGGCAAGCTGCGGCTGGACGTTTTGAAAATGGCGGCTGACGCCATGCCCGATCACAAGCTTAAATACGCCATGGGGCTCGGCAAGCCCGAGGAGATCGTGCAGTGCGTGGAAATGGGCTACCGGCTCTTCGACTGCGTGATTCCCACCCGCGAGGCGCGCCACAACCGCCTCTACGTCTTTCTGCCGGGCCTGGCCACGGCGGAGGGCGTTCGCTCAGGGCGGATGTTTTACCGCTACCTCTACCCCATGGACGCGGACTACTGCCGCGACGGGCGCAGCGTGGACGAGACGTGCGACTGCGTCCTCTGCCGCGAGCATTCCCGCGCCTATCTCAACCACCTGCTGAAGATGGGTGACCCCTACGCCCTGCATTTGATGACGGCGCACAACCTGCGCTTTTACGGACGGCTGATGGAGCTTTTGCGTGATGGAGAAGCATAATCACCTGAGCGGGGCGCTGGTGGAACGCGCCTATGCCGAAGCGGCGGCGCGCTATGCCAAAGCCAAGGACGCTAATCGCGCCGCGCGTAGGGAACTGCACCGCGTGGCCGGGGCGTTCTTCAGCCGCGAAGAAGCCAGGCGCGCGGAAAAGCTGCTGTCGCAGTGGCCCGAGGGCGGCGATGAGGCGCTTTCCCGCATTCTCTCTCTGCATGCCTCCACGCGCGAGCGCCTGCCGCTTGCGGCCATGGACGCGCTTTACGCGCATTTGTTCGAGATAACGGGAAAGCCCCGGCGCGTGCTCGATCTCGCCTGCGGTCTGAACCCCATCTATCTCGCCGCGCGAGGTATAAATGTCCTGGGTCTGGACGCGCATCTGGGCGCGGTGGCGCTGGTCAACCGCTTCGCGGAGGAAAACGCCCTTGGCGCGCGCGCAGAGGGCGCGGATCTGCGCACGGCGGAACTGCCGGAGGAACGCTTTGATCTGGCCCTTGTCTTTAAACTTCTGCCCCTTCTGGGCGCGAACGGCTATGATCTGCTGGGGCGCGTGCGCGCCGGCTTTGTGGCCGTCTCCTTCCCCACGCGCACGCTCTCGGGGCGTTCGGTGGGCATGGAGCGCAATTATTCGAGCGCGTTTGAAGAGAATTGTCCGCAACGCTTTGCCATTGCCGATCGCTTCGTCGCCGGCAATGAACTTATCTACGTCTTAAAGGAGCGCTGATATGGCCCGTCTGCTCGTGGTGGCGACCCCAATCGGGAATCTCAACGACCTCACGCCGCGCATGCGCGAGGCGCTCGCCTGCGCCGACCTCATCGCCGCCGAGGATACGCGCGTGACCATGAAGCTGCTCAACCGCATGGAACTGAAAAAGCCGCTCGTTTCCTGCCACCGTCACAACGAGGACGCGCGCGCCCCGCAGCTCATCGAGCGCATGCTCGCGGAAGACCTCACCGTGGCCCTCACCTGCGACGCGGGCACGCCGGCCATCTCCGATCCCGGGCATGCGCTGGTGCGCGCGGCCTGGGAGGCGGGCATTCCCGTAACGCCCATCTGCGGGCCTTCGGCGGTGACGACGGCGCTCTCAGCGGCGGGCTTCGACGCGCGCGAATTCGCCTTTTACGGCTTTTTGCCGCGCGAAAAAAAGGCGCTTTCCGAAAAGCTCGATGCCGTGCGCGCCACGGGCGTGCCGGTAGCGGTGTTCTACGAATCTCCCCATCGCGTGGTGGCGCTCGTGGAGGCCATCGCCGCGCGCTGGCCGGAATGTCTGCTGGCGGTATGCGCCGATCTTTCCAAGAAATTCGAGTGGCTGCTGCGCGGCGCGCCGGACGAGGTGCTCGCGCGGCTGCGCGCCAACCCCAATGTCGAAAAGGGCGAATACTGTCTGGCGGTCGACCTCTCCCCCCTGCCCGCCCCGCAGGCGCCGGAACCGGTTTCAGGCAGCGCCGTGGCGGCGATTGCGGAGCGCCTCTATGCCGGAAACACGCTGAAAGAGGCTGCCGCCGCCGCCAAAGAACTGGGCTTCTCCCGCAACGAGGTCTACCGCGCCACGCTGTTTCTGCGCCCTTTGGAGGGCGAATGAGTCGTTTCTTCCGCGCCGCGTCGACGGCGCGGTTTTCATATTTCCTTCCCCGCGCGAATAGGCTTTTGCGGAGGAGGGATGGACATGGTGCGCTTTCGGGTGATCAAGGGATCGCATCTGCTGCTGGGCGTGGCCGCGGTGGCGCTGGCGCTGGTAGTGTGCCTGCTGGCGTTCCGGCTGTTTGCCGTGGAGGCGGGCGAAACCGCCGCCGCGCAGACGGGCGGCGATCTCGTGGAGGAAAGCATCGAAACTGAGGCGACGACCGCGCGCGCGGTCCTCGCCTCTTCCTCCGGCGGCGCCGGCATCGAGATCCACGTGGTGGACGGCAGGGATGGACAAGTTCCCCCCGCGGAGAACGAACATACGGATGATACGGTTCCGCCCCTGGATCTTGCGGCACAGGAAAGCGCTTCCCCCGCCCCCGTCGAGAGCGTGCCGCGCGTGCTCATCTACCACACGCACACGCATGAAGCCTATGAGCAGACGGAAACTGACCCCTATGAGGCGCTCGAGGCCTGGCGCACCGCTGACGAGGAACACAGCGTGGTGCGGGTAGGCGAAGAACTGGCAAAGCTTCTGCGCGCTGCGGGCTGCGAAGTGGTGCACGATACCACCGACCATGAACTCGACGATCTCGCCACCGCCTACACGCGCTCTGAGCAGACGCTGCTTTCCTACGAGGAATCCTTCGATCTCTACATCGATCTTCACCGCGACGCCTATGTCGAAGGCATGGGCGAAAACGCTCTGCGCGCGGATGGCGTCGACTACGCAAAACTGATGATGCTCGTCGGCCGCGGCGACAATTTCCAGGTCAAGCCCTATTATGAGGAAAACTACGCCTTTGCGCGCGCGCTCACAGAAGCGCTCAACGAGTGCGTTCCCGGCATTTGCCGCGACGTACTGGTCAAGACCAATCGCTATAATCAGCACATCGCGCCGCGCTCTTTGCTTATCGAAGTCGGCAACAACAGAAATACACTGATAGAAGCATTGAACGCCATGGGTCCGCTCTCCGAGGCGCTTGCGGCGCTGCTCTGCGGCAAATAATATACTAACAGAAGTAATTTGCTAGAATTATTCTGCTCTATGATTTTCTTTTCAAGATTTCTTTTGCGAATCATCACTTAATTTTCATATTTTCTTATTGACGGAAGTGGCCGTTATCGGTATAATTATTCACGCTAAAGCCTTCTAATATTTCTCATTAGAAGCATTGCGAATTTACGAAAGGACTGGCGCACATGAAGAAGTTCAGACTGTACCTCATCGACATCGACCGGCATTTCCTGGAACAGGCGTACCGCTATCTGTCCTCCACACAGGACGTCGAAGTGATTGGCTACGCTACCGACTCAGCGTATGCCTTGAAGCAGATCCAGCAGACAGGGCCTGATTGCATCGTTCTCGGCCTTGCCCAGAAGAGCTGCTATGGACTGGCGCTGCTGCGCATACTGCGCGCCATTCCCAGCCAGCCGGCGCTGATCGTTTGCACTTCTTTTTCCAGCGATACGGCGATACAGATGTGCCGCGATGTCGGCGCGGACATGTTCCTTTTCAAGCCAGTGCCGTTTGAGCAACTGCACGCCTGCATCGTGGATACGACGAAGACGAAGCTGAAATCGGCGCGGGAACAGCGCGCCATTGAAGCGGGTTTCTCTTCCCCGTCTCCCACCGTTCGCATCCGGCACGCGCTTTTGTGCGCCGGCATCACGCCACGGTTGTTCGGCTTTTCCTGTCTCGCAGAAGCGCTCTATCGCCTGACGCTGGACGAACGCCTGCTGCGCAATCTGCGCCGCAATCTCTATCCGCAGATCGCGCAGACGCTCGTCACGACGCCGGAGAATGTTGAGCGCAACATGCGCACCGCCATTCACCGCGCCCGCGGGGAAAGCGATATTTCCAGCCTCAGCAATCGCCAATTCCTTGGGCGCATGCTCCGCCGCCTGCGCGAAGATCCGCAGGATTCGCAGAGCGATCAGGCGTGAGCGCGATCTCAAAGCGCGCTTGAAATCCCGACCTGCCTGTGTTATGATAGTACGCAGGAAAGGGCGGGGTTTCTATGCTGATGATCGGTATCTGTGGGGCGAGCGGCAGCGGCAAATCGACGCTCGCGGACGAACTGGCGCGCCGGCTGGACGAGCCGTGCGTTCTGCTGAAACAGGACTCGTATTACAAAGATCACCCGGATATGGATTTTGCCCAGCGCGAGCGCATCAATTACGACGAGCCGCAGGCGTTCGAACACGGCGAGCTGCGCGCCGACCTCGAAGCGCTGCGCGCCGGAAAACCCATCACGCGCAAGGGCTACGATTACAAGCAGCACCGGCGCTGCGACTCGAACGAACTCATCTACCCTGCCGACGTGGTGCTGCTCGAAGGCATCCATGTATTCTATGACCCTGCGGTGCGCGATCTGCTGGATTTCAAGATCTTCATCCAGGTCGACCCGGACATCTGCCTTCTGCGGCGCGTGCAGCGCGACATCGTCGAGCGCGCCCGCCATGTGGACAGCGTGGCCCGGCAGTATTTGGAAACGGTCAAGCCCATGTTCGAGCGCTACATCCGCAACTATGTGGAATACGCCGACCTCATCGTCGCCCGCGGCGGCAAAAACGCCCGCATCGTCGATATACTGGCGTTTTACATCAACTCCGGCATGGTCAAGGCGGAGACATAAAAAACGGCCGGGAAGCACGCCGCTTCCCAGCCGTTTTGCTTTTTCAGATGACGCCGCGCAGCACCAGCACGCAAAGCACGCAGGTGGCGACCACCAGGAGCGAGACAAGTATGATACTGAGGTTGCGCGTGCCTGCTCCGCCGCCCCGGGAATTTTCCAGCAGGCCCGCGCGGCGCAGGGCATTGACCAGCGGCTTATAGATGAGCATGGTCAGAGCGGCGTTCATGGCGCATTTGAGCAGATTGTAGGGCAAAAAGACGGGCAGGAGCATGGCGGCGACCGCCTCGCGCGTCAGGCCCATGTACAGGGGCGTGATGAGGTAGTTCCACAGGAGCATCAGCGCCGTGGTCGCAAGGCAGCCGGTGACGAGGCCGATCACCGCGCCCTTGAGCGTGTGCTTGCGCTTGTAGATGATCGCCGCCACGCAGGCAAAGCCCCAGGTGGAGAGTATGTTCATCACGCAGCCGATGATGCCCGTGGAGCTGATGGTGACCATCTCCAGAAGGGAGACAACCACGCTGAGCAGCGCCGCCTCCAAAGGGCCGAACATGAGGCCGCCCAGGGCGATGACGACGTCTTTGGGCTCGTATTTGAGAAAGTCCACCGACACCACGGGGATGTTGATGAGCACGACGGACAGGTAAGCGAGCGCGGCGAGCACGCCCAGCATGGCGATTTTCCGGGTCTTGTAGTTCATGGTGCTTCCCTCCGAAATGAAAATAGACGCCTGAAGACGGAGCGTCTTGCAGGTGTCTATTTGGTGTGCCGGAGGCTGTATCGTATTGATGCGAAGCATCCTTGACCAAGACACATCTTCTTTCATCCAGACTTTTACTGTTGGTTTTGGAGTTTCACCAAATCTGCGCCTTTGCGCTTGCGGACTTTACCGCCAATCGGGAATTGCACCCTGCCCTGAAGACGTTCTCTGTTCAGTTGTCAAAATCAGTATACCGCGCGCAACGTTAAGGCGCAAGCGCGTTTATGTATCGCTTCCGTTAGCAGCGCTCAGCTCGCGGATGGCGTCGCCCGACCAGAGGAGCAGGCGCTCGGAAAGCGCCTCAAACGCCGACGCGTCGTCCGTCAACGCGCGCGCCGCCTCGCGGCCATCCAGCAGGCATGCGTCCGCCGGGGCGAGGCGCGCCTTGAGATCGTCCGTGCGGAAGACATACTCCCCCGTTTGCCAGAAATATTTGGCGCGCAGCGCAAAAGCTGACATTTTGTAAAGCGCGGCCAGCACTGCCGGATCGCGGTCGAAGAGCAGGCCATGCACGCAGCCGTGGTAGATGTCGCAGGCGCCCTTCAGCGCGGCGCGGCGGGCGTCCTCGCGGCCCAGGGGCGGCGTCAGCGCCGAAAGATCGCCGTAGAAGGAAAGTGTATCGTGGACGAATTGGAACAGATCCGTCCTGTCCCAGTGCGCCAATTCCGCCGCCCCGCCAAAAAAGCCGCAGACCTTTTCGCGCTCCGGCATCGTTTCGAGCAGGGCGCGATAGGCGCGTATATCCTGTATGGAGACGGCGTCGAGGATGACCACCGCGTCGATATCGCTCTCCGGCCCCGCCTCTCCCCTCGCCCTGCTGCCCTGCAGGCCGGCGAAGCGCAGCCGCGCGCCAAACGTCTCTTGCAGGCGGGCAACGAGTTCTTCCATCCAAGGGGTCATCGCATGTTCCTCCTCTCTCAATATAAACAGACGGCGTCCCGGACGGGACACCGCCTGCAGAACTTTGTTTGTTTACTCGTCGCCGCGCAACTGGAAGCGCACGTCGTCCTTGCTTTCCAGCGACAGCGGGTAGTCGCCCAGATGTTTGACCTTGAAGCCATTCTTCTTGTATTCCTCGTAGTCGAAGGCTTCCAGTTCATCGATGGCCAGCTTGTGGAACTCGTAAAAGTTGTGCCACCACTCGTACCCCGTGCCCAATTCTGCGCCCAGATAGGCGTCCGCGATATCGCAACCCATCTGCGGGGCGACATAGAAAGCGCCCATGGCCAGCACATTGACGCCGTTGCCGGTGATGGCGCGCAGCGCCGCGGGGACCGATTCCACCACGCCCGCGTGCACATGCGGGCACTTGCTGGCGGCGATGTGGATGCCCATGCCCGTGCCGCAGAAGATTAACGCGCGCTCAAATTCGCGCTCGGCGATCAGGCTGCCCACGCGCAGGCCGATGCGGTGGAACATCCAATCCGTATTTTCAACGTTGGGGTCGGTGACGCCCACGTCAGTGATCGTCCAGCCCTTTGCGCGCAGATGGGTGCAGACGGCCTCCTTGAGGGGATAGCCGGCAAAGTCGGCGCCGACGAGCAGTTGTTTGTCCTTGATGGTTTTCATGCGCATGCCTCCTTCACAGATTTGTTGCGTGTTTTCATTGTAGCACAGTTTTCCTAAAAAATCCAGCGCTTTTGCGTGTGAAGGGCAAATATGTTGACGTTTTCCGCGCACGCAGGAGGCTAGGGATCCGCTTCGATGCCGGCAGCTTCGCGCAGGGCGAGGCGCACCTCGCCGTCCTCGGAGAAGATGCCCGTCAAAAGCTCACGGGCGCCGTCATAGGCCGCGAAGGGCACGTAGAAGGCGTAGTTCTCCAGGAAGGTGCTGCCACCCAGCAGGGCGCTGCTGCCCAGGGCGAGCTTTGAAAAGGGCACCTTCTCCTCCGTCAGCAGCGGCTCGATCATGTTGGCGAGCATGAAGCGCACGGTGCAGAGGAGCACCGGGTCGTCCGCCTGCGGCTGGCGCAAAGAGCGCACGCGGCCGCAGGCGGGGCAAGTCTCCCCCTCAGTGAGGCGATGACATTTTTCGCAGTAGAGCATGGTCTTTCCCCCTGAAACGGCAAATGGGGGCGGGCAAAACGCCCGTCCCCGTATGCGGTTGGTTGTGTTTTAGACGCCCTTGCGCTCGTTCTTGAGCTTGCTGCCCAAGGTCTGGTTGGTGGTGCGCACATGGCCCTTGAGGGGCACGATCTTGGCGTCGATGGCGTCGAGGATCCAGGACGGCTGCGGGAAGAAGGCCTCTTCCAGCTCGTGCGCCGGGGTGATCCAGTTCTTGGAAGCCACAACGACCGGCGGGGCATCCAGCTCATCGAAGGCCATCTCGGTGATCTGACGGGCGACCTCAGAGGCGAAGGAACCGCGCTCGCAGGCGTCGGTGACGATAACGATGCGACCGGTCTTCTTCACGGACTCGATCACGGTGTCGTAGTCGAACGGCACGAGCGTGCGCGCGTCTATGATCTCGGCCTCCATGCCGTACTTCTCCTTGAGTTCGTCGGCAGCCTTAATGGCGCGATAGAGCACCGCGCCGAAGGTGAGGATGGTGATATCCTTGCCCTTGCGCTTGACGTCGGCCTTGCCGAAGGGGATCTCGTAGTAGTCCTTGGGCACGCCGCCCTCGTGGAACTGCTCGCCAACATCGTAGATGCGCTGGGACTCGAAGAAGACCACCGGGTCGGTGCCGACCAGAGCGGAAGCCATCAGGCCCTTGGCGTCATACGGCGTGGCCGGGAAGGCCAGCTTCAGGCCCGGGATATGGGCGGCCAGCGCCGACCAATCCTGGGAGTGCTGCGCGCCGTACTTGGAACCGACGGACACGCGCAGGACCACAGGCATCTTGATGATGTCGGCGGACATGGCCTGCCACTTGGCCATCTGGTTGAACACTTCGTCGCCCGCGCAGGCGAGGAAGTCGCAGTACATGAGCTCGACCAGCGCGCGACCGCCCGCCATGGCGTAGCCGACGGCGGAGCCGACGATGGCGCTTTCCGAGATCGGGGAGTTGAAGAGGCGGTGATACGGCAGCGCCTCAGTCAGGCCGCGGTACACAGCGAACGCGCCGCCCCAGTCGCGCACGTCCTCACCGTAGGTGATGAGGGAAGCGTCCTTGTAGAAGCGGTCGATGATGGCCTCGAACAGGCCGTCGCGCAGCTGGTAGACCTTGTTCTTGGAAACGGGCTTGCCGTTGGCGTCGAAGCCCCAGCGCTCCTTGCGGGCGATGGCCTGCACGCGCGGGTTCTCCTCCATGGGCATGTTGACGTCCGGCTTGGCATCCGAGAAAGCCTCGACGTGGCCGTTGGTGAACATCATGTCGGCGATCTCGTCCGGGTTCTTGGTAAGATCCATGCGCGGGGAGATCTCCTCGTCGATGGCCAGCTTGAAGTTGCGGAAGATGGCGTCGTCCACGGTCTTGACGATGTTGTCGCAGTCTTCCTCGGTCGCCAGACCGGCCTCGATCAGCTGCTTGCGGTACTCGATGATCGGATCCTGCGCCTCCCAGGCGGCGATCTCTTCCTTGGTGCGGTAAGAGGAGCTGTCCGACGGGCTGTGGCCGGAGAAGCGGTAGGTGACGACGTCGAGGAGCACCGGGCCCTTGTTCTCGAGGAGGATCTTCTTCTTGCGTCCATAGGCCTCGATGACGGCCAGCGGGTTGAAGCCGTCGACGCGCTCGGCGTGCATCTGGTTGGGGTTGAAGCCCGCGCCCATGCGCGCGAGGATGTCGTAGGCCATGGTCTCGCCGCTGGTCTGGCCGCCCATGCCGTACTGGTTGTTAAAGATGTTGAACAGCACCGGCAGGCCGCCGCGCATGCCCTCCTCCCAGAGGGTGTTCAGCTGGCCCATGCCGGACATGTTCAGGGCCTCGAGCACGGGGCCGCGGCCAAGCGCGCCGTCGCCGATGTTGGCCACGACGATGCCGCCCTTGCGGTTGACGCGCTTATAGAGCGCCGCGCCCATGGCGATGGTGCCGCTGCCGCCGACGATGGCGTTGTTGGGATAGATGCCGAAGGGCGTGAAGAAGGTGTGCATGGAGCCGCCGAGGCCGCGGTTGAAGCCGGTCTCGCGGGCGAAGATCTCGCTCATCGCGCCGTAAAGCAGGAAGTCGATGGCCAGATCCTTGACGGTGGCGTGCTCGCCCTTTTCCACCACGGAGAGCGTCTTGCCGCCGAGGAAGTTCTTCATGATGTCGAGCAGTTCGTCATCCGAGAGCTTTTCGATGGCGGACAGGCCCTTGGCGAGTATATCGCAGTGCGCGCGGTGGGAGCCGAAGATGAAGTCGTTGACGTCGAGGTGGAAGGCCTCGCCGACAGCGGCCGCTTCCTGGCCGATGCCCAGATGGGCCGGGCCGGGATGGGTGTAGGAAACGCCGCGATACTCGCTGGTGGTCTTGATGGTCTGAATCATCGTCTCAAACTCACGCAGAACCAGCATGTCGCGGTAGATGTTGAGGAACTGTTCCTTGGTAAAGTTGCCCAGCTCATCCTTGACCTTCTTCTGGTACTGGTTGCAGGGGATGGGCTCAAAAGTGACCTGACCGGGTTTGCGGATCTCATTCGGGTCGACAAACAGTTGCTTGGACATGGGAAAAACACGCTCCTTCTAAAAATAGCTGTCGCGGCTGAATATCCATGCTCCGGGCGCAGGCGCGCCGCCCGCGTCCGGAAAGCGCTCAGTCCTTGAACTCCCAGATGGTCTCGCGGATGATCTCGCTGACGGTGGGATGCGGGAAGATGATCTCCTTGACGTCCTTGACGCGCAGTTCCTGCTCGATCATCAGCGCCGCGCCCCAGATGGCCTCGGAAGAGGAATTGCCCAGCATGTGCACGCCGAGTATGTTGCGGTGCTCCTTGCCCACGAGGATCTTGCAGATGCCGTCCTCACCCTCGTTCTCGGCCACGAAGCGACCGGCGTAGCGCATGGAAAGCTTGTGGACTTCATAGTCGATGCCCTGCGCCTTGGCGTCTTCCTCGGTAAGGCCGACGCTGGCGACCTCGGGATGGGTGTAGATGACCGAGGGGTTGGCGTTGTAGCGCATCTTGTCCTTTTTGCCGAGGATGGTGTTGACGGCCACTTCCGCCTCGCGATAGGCGGTGTGAGCGAGCATGACCTTGCCGATGCAGTCGCCGGCGGCGAACACGCCCTCGACGTTGGTGCGGCCCTGTTCGTCCACGACGATGACGCCGCGGTTCATCTCCACGCCGATGTTCTCAAGGCCCATGTCCTTGGTGCTGGCGCGGCGGCCGATGGAGAGCAGCACCTTGTCCGCCGGCACGTCAAACTGCTTGCCGTCCGCCTCGCAGACGACCTTGCCCTTTTCCACGGCCAGACATTTGGTGGAGAGTTTGAAGTCTACGCCCTTCTTGGCGTACTCCTTCTGGAGCATCTTGGAGATCTCGCGGTCGGTGGGGCCGGCGATGTGGTCGAGCATCTCAACGACGGTGACGTGGGAGCCGGCCACGCAGTAGTAAGCGGCCATCTCCAGGCCGATGACGCCGCCGCCGATGATGACGAAGTTCTTCGGCACTTCCGGCAACTCCAACACTTCGCGGTTGGTGAGCACGAAATCGCCCAGGTTCTCCTTGACGCCGGGGATGGGCGGCACGACCGCCTCGGAACCGGCGCAGATGAGCAGCTTGGCGGCTTCGTAGTCCTGACCGCCGGCGGTGACGGCAAAGCCGCCCTCGACGCGGCCCTTGATGACCGCCTTTTCCTTGACGACGGTAACGCCGGCGCCCTTCATCTTCGCGCCCACGCCGGAAACCAGCATGCGCACCACCTTGCCGCGGCGGGCGACGACGGCTTTCTGATCGAGGGCCACGTTCTCAGCGCTGACGCCGTACTTGGCGCCGTCGCGGGCGTGCTCGTAGATCTTCGCGGAATTCAAAAGCGCCTTGGAGGGGATGCAGCCCTCGTTCAGGCAAACGCCGCCCAGATTGTTCTTCTCGAACAGGCAGACCTTGAGGCCCGCGTGGCCCGCGCGCTCCGCGGCGTCGTAACCGGCGGGACCGCCGCCGATGATGATAAGATCAAACATTTGAAGTCCCTCCGTTCATCAGCCCCGCGCCAGGAGCAGGGTGAAGTTTTCCAGATTGTACTTGAGATCCTTGAGGAAGCGGGAGGCGGGACTGCCATCCAGCGCGCGATGGTCGTAGGTGAGCGACAGGCCCATGGCCGGATAGGTCTGGATCTGACCGTTCACTTCGCGCACGCGGGTGGTGATGCCGCACACGCCGAGGATGCCCGTCTGCGGCGGGTTGATGACCGGCGTGAAGCTCTCGATGCCGTAAGCGCCGACATTGGAGACGGTGAAGGAGCCGCCCTGGAGGTAGTCCGGGTTGATGTGGCCCTCGCGGCACTCCTTGGCCAGCTTCTTGGCGGTGTCAGAGAGCTGCTTGAGGCTCATCTTGTCCGCGCCAAAGATGGTGGGCACCATCAGGCCGCGGTCGGTATCGCAGGCCATGCCGAGGTTGACGCAGTTGAAGTACTTCATCGTCTTGCCATCGTCGATGAGGTTGGCGTTGAGGGCGCGATGCTCGGGCATCGTCAGCGTGCGCGCCACGGCGTACATGACGATATCGTTAAGCGATACCTTGTTCATGCCCATCTCCTCGCCCTTCTCCTTGAAGAGCTTGCGCAGGGCCTGGATCTGGGTGCAATCGAAGGTGATATTGTGGGTGAGCTGCGCCATATTGGCCAGCGAGGAATGCATGGTGCGGGCGATTACCTTGCGGATGTTGGGCAGCGGCTCAGTGTAGCTGTCGTCGTTGGGCACGCCGACTTCCGCGGCGGCCGCCTGGGCGGCAGGCGCGGCGGCTTCCGCGGCGGCGGGCTTGGCGGCAAGGTCGGAAAGCGTCACGCGGCCGCCCAGGCCAGTGCCTTCGATGCCGCCGGCATAGGCGCCGCGCGCGGCGGCGCTGACCACATGGCCCGCATCGAGAAGCGCCTGCACGTCGCGCTCGATAACGCGGCCGTCAGGGCCGGTAGGACGGACAAAGGAAAGGTCCGCGCCGGTGCGCTCGGCCAGCGCCCTGGCGCGCGGCGAGATCTTCAGATCGCCGGAAATGACCACGGGCTCGGCCAGCTCCTCTGCCGGAGCCGCGGCTTCGGGCGCGGCGGCCTGCGCGGGGGCTTCTTCCTTCTTTTCCTCCGCGGCGGGCGCGGCGCTGTTGGGATTGAACTCCGCCGTGCTCTCGCCCGGCGCGCCGATGACGCAGACATTCGTCAGGCAGGGAACGTCGTCCCCTTCCTGGAAAAAGACGTCCAGCAAAGTGCCTTCGACCTTCGCTTCTTCGTCGAATGCGGCCTTGTCGGTCTCATAGGAGAACAGGATGTCGCCGACCTTCACCGCATCGCCCTTCTGCTTGGACCACTTGGTGATGATACAGCTCTCAACGGTGTTTCCCTGCCGGGGCATGATTACCGCAACTGCCATAAAAATCCTCCCAACGCATAAAGCTCGCAGATTTCCGTCGAGTTTCTACTCAACTATATTCATTCTATCAGCAACGTTTTGAAGAATCAATCAAAGTACGCGAACTTTTCCGAAGCTTAATATTCCTTAACAATCGCTGACCGTTTCTATGGAATTTGCAAGGTTTTTCACAACAAATAAAAGCGAGTTTCCGGCCGCTTGCCTTTTGCGCGGCGCGGATGTATAATGTTGCCAATACAAGACCAAGGAGGAGAGCCATGCCTGTACGCAACTCCGCGAAGGCGCTCGTGCTCAACGATGGCAAGATACTCGTCAACCGCTGCGTGTCCCGCTTCGGCGATTATTACGCACTGCCCGGCGGCGGACAACGCGAGGGCGAAACGCTTTTGGAGGCCGTGCGGCGAGAGCTTTTGGAGGAGACGGGATACAGCGTCGCGCCCGTGCGCCTTTCCGGCATCTATGAGCGCGTTTGTGAAAACCGGGAAAGCGGCATGAGCCACAAGCTCTACTTTGTCTTCCTCTGCCGCCTTGAGGGAAAACAGAATCGCGCGCCGACCGAACGCGACCGCTTTCAGATCGGCATGGAATGGGTCGACGCCGGCGAGTTGCGCCGCCGCAATCTCTTTCCGCGGGCCATCCGCGACAATCTCCCGGCGCTGATCGACTTCGGCGAGACGATCTATCTTGGCTCCGAACGCGAATCCTGACGCTTCAGGGATAGATCTCCACGCTGTCGCCAAGCCCGGCAAGGGAAAACAGCGCTTCCATATCGGCATTTCCCAGGGCGACGCATCCCGCCGTCCAGTCGCCCGCGCGCCTTTCGGGGTGCTCGCCATGCAGCATGATAAAGCCGCCCAGCGGCGTTTGCCAGTCGGGCCGCAAGCTGCCTTTCGCAGCGCGGACGAGGCGTTCGCACGTTGCCTCGTCGATCTCGCCGCGCGCGAACGCCTCCCGGGCGTCTTGCGCGTTTGGGTAGGAGATGCCCAGGGAAAGATGAAAACGCGAGGCGGCGTTCTTCGTGCAGACGAAATACGTGCCCTCCGGCGTGCGCCCGTCGCCCTCGCGGCGTTTGGGCCCCGCTTCGGCGCCAAAGCCGAGAGAGACGCGGCAGGAAAGGACGCGCCGCTCATCATCGAACGCTTCCAAAAGCCGCCTGTGTTTAAATACGCGAATCAATACGCTCATTGATACCCCCAAAGGAGGAGATCGCATGTTGCTGCCGCTCAACGAAAACGAACGGAACCGGTTGCGCGCCTTTTTGGCCGCCAACGCCGATTGCGAAGCCCTTTCCGAAGACGAATACGTAGCCGATCTCTATGATCTTGAAGCGCCGATGTCCATGGATCTGGTGTTCGTCAAGGACGGCGTGCGTGTCGACGGCGCCTGCTTGCTGAACTACAATGAAGAGATGGATGGCTATTACCTCGGCGAGCCTGTCTGCACGCCGGAGGCCGTGCGCCATGCCCTCATGGAAGCGGGCGGATTGAGCGAATGAGTGCTTCCAGAGATCGCGTTCGCCGCGTCTATGCCGCCACGCGCGAATTGCTCGATGATCTGCATCCGGGCACAGGCGAACAATGGATCTGGCGCTTTCGGCGGCGCTTTATCGCTCCCGCCTCGATCTTTGAATCCGGCGCGCACGTGCTGGAAAACATGGACATGCACAAATCCGACGCGCTGCTGCTCAGCCTGATCCCCGCCGTCACACGTTACGCACAGCTGGAGCAATTTGGCCGCGCGCCGCGACTCGATACCATCGGCAAGGCCGGAGAATACCTCAAGTCCCTGTTCCTTGGGCGCTCTTTTGAACATTTTTACATGCTGTCGCTCGACGCTTCCGGCCGCTTGCTCGCGCGCGTCTTTCTGCAGCGCGGCACCACGGACAGCGCGCCCTTCTATGTGCGCCATGTGCTGGGCGAAGTGGTGCGCACGCACGCGCAGGCCATCGTCATCAGCCACAACCACCCCAACAACACGCTTCTGCCCTCGCGCGACGACGTCAGCTGCACGCTCTCCTTGCTCTCCGCCCTGCAACCTCTGGGCGTGCCGCTGCTTGACCACATCGTGGTGGCGGACCAGCAGGCCGTGAGCATCCGCGATCTCGGCTATATTGCAGGAAACGTCTGGCTGGCGCAGGCGCCGGACAGCGCCTTGCTCAACAACTGGCTCAAGGACGCACCGCTGCCGTAACGACGCCTCAAAGCCTGGAAAACAGCGCCCCGATCGGCTCGCGCAACACGAGGTCGGCACGCGCGTCGCGCGCAGTGGCCGTCTTGTTGACGAGCACGAGGCGATGGCCGGTATAGGCGTCGATGAGGCCTGCCGCCGGATAGACCGTGAGCGACGTGCCGCCGACGATGAGCAGATCGGCGGCGGCGATGGCGCGCAGCGAGCCTTCAATCACGGCGCTGTCGAGCGCCTCGCCATAGAGCACCACGTCCGGCTTGACGACGCCGCCGCATTCGCAGCGCGGCACGCCTTCGCAGGCCTGCACGTATGCAGCGTCATAGGCCTTTTGGCAGCGCACGCAGTGGTTTTTGTAGATCGTTCCATGCAATTCAAAGACGTTTTTCGAGCCGGCCTTTTGATGAAGCCCGTCGATGTTCTGCGTCACGACGGCAAGGAGCTTGCCCTCCCGCTCCCACTGCGCCAGTTTCTCGTGCGCGGCGTTGGGGCGAACGTCGGTGACGAGCATCTTTTCCCGATAAAAACGGAAAAACTCCTCCGTGTGCTGATAGAAAAACGTATCGCTGAGGATCGTTTCCGGCGGATAGGCGTACTTTTGCCGGTAGAGGCCGTCTACGCCGCGGAAGTCGGGGATGCCGCTTTCCGTGGACACGCCCGCGCCGCCGAAAAAGACGATGCGCTCGCTCTCTTCCACCCAGGTTTGCAGCGTTTTCAAAGCATCCATATTTTTCGCCTCCGGTGAAGTCTTGAAGAAGTTCAGGTTATGTAGTATAATTGCGATATACGGGAGGTGATCGGCGCATGGCGGAGTATGTTCGCAACTGCGCGGGCGGCGTTGTCTTTGCCGGCGACGACGTTTTTTTGCTGAAAAACGACAAGGGCGAGTGGATCATGCCCAAGGGCATCATACGCGACCGCCGCAACGCGCGTGAAGTCGCGCTCTACCGCGTAGAGGACGAAACAGGCATCCAGGCGGAGATCGTCGGTTTCGTCGGCCGCACCAGTTATGATTTTTATTCCCAGACGCGGCGCAGGGAAGTTTCCAACCGCATACAGTGGTTCGCCATGCGCGCCCGGGACCGCCGCTACCGCATCGCCTTTGAGCAGGGCTTTCTCGACGGCGACTACTTTGCTTTCGACGTGGCCGTGCGCCTGCTGACGCACGAACAGGATCGGGAGATCCTGCGCCAGGCGCAAAAGCTTGTTGCCGCGTCGGAAAACGCCGAATGACCGTTTGCCGCGAAAAGGCCGCCGGACGCAATGCCGGCGGCCTTTGGCGTATTCAGGCGCGCATCTCAGCCGCGATGGACTGTATGCGTTCGTGAATGGGGACGGAGAAATGCTGCGGGCAGGCAGCCTCGCAGGCCATACAGCCGACGCAGTCGGGTCGCGCTTCCTGCGCGTAGAAGGCGCGGAAGGAAGCGGGATCGTCGAACATGGCGGCCTTGTCGTAGGCGCGAAAGATATCGGGGATCTTCACGCCCTGCGGGCAGGGCTGGCAATAGCCGCAGCCCGTGCAGCCGATGGGCATGCGCGCCTCATAGGCCTCGCGCACGCGCGCGAGCGTTTCTTTTTCCGCCTCCGAAAGGCAGCCAGCGCCTGCCGCGTCGAATATGCGCAGGTTCTCCGCAAGCTGCTGCGGATAGGTCATGCCCGAGAGGACCGTGGTCACCTCCGGCCGGTCGATCAGATAGCGAAAAGCCCAATCCGCGCGGCTGCGCCCGGGTACGCAGGCGTTGTAGAGCGCGTCCACCGCCGCGGGGGCGGTCTTGGTCAGCGCGCCGCCGCGCAGAGGTTCCATGATGATGACGCCAACGCTGCGCTCTCCCGCGAGGCGCACGCCGTCCATCGTCGCCTGATGCCGCTCGTCGAGCAAGTTCATCTGCACCTGGCAGACATCCCAATCGCAGGAGTCGAGTATGCGGCGGAAGACGTCGGCCTCGTCGTGGAAGGAAAAGCCGACGCGGCGGGCGCGGCCCTCGGCGCGCAGGCGGCGCATGAAGTCGAGCGCTCCCAGCTTCAACGCTTTTTCAAAGCGCTCCTTGTCCAGCGCGTGGAGCAGATAGACGTCGACATGGTCGGTGCGCAGCTTTTGCAGCTGCTCGCTAAAAATCCTCTCCATGTCCTCGGGGGTCTTCAAAAGCCACATGGGCAACTTGGTGGCCAGGAGAACGCGCTCACGATAGCCGCCCTCCAATGCCTCGCCGACGATGCGTTCACTCTCGCCATCGTGATAGGCATAGGCCGTATCGACGTAGGTCACGCCGCCGTCGATGGCGCGGCGCAGAAGGGAAATGGCCGCAGCGCGGTCGACCGCTCCGTCCTTGAGCGGAAAGCGCATGCAGCCCATGCCCAGGGCGCTGACCTTTTGCCCGTCTTTGGGGAAACTGCGGTACTGCATCTATTCCCCCTCCTTCGCTTCTGCGGCCGCGTCCGGTTTGTCCGCGCTCGGGGGATCGGATGGCGCATCCTCGTGGATGCCGCGGCGGCGGCTCTCGTCGCGCTCGCGTTGTTCCTGGCTGCGCTCCTCATCGGTGATGTCCATCACCTCGGCCGTTTCGCCGCCTTCATCCCGCTCCTCCGGCGGAGGCAGCGGGGCGATGGGGAGCGTGACGAGGAATTCCGTGCCCTCGCCAAACTTGGAGTGGACTTCGATCTCGCCGTTCATGCCGCGCACGATGTGCTTGACGATGGCGAGGCCCAGACCCGTGCCACCCATGGAGCGGGAACGGCCCTTGTCCACGCGGTAGAAGCGCTCAAACAGGCGCGGCAGATGTTCTTCGGGGATGCCAATGCCCGTATCGGAAATGGTGAGATTCGCCTCGCGGTCGTTGCCGAACACATGCACGGTGACAGAACCGCCCGGTTTATTGTACTTGATGGCGTTTTCGATGAGGTTGATGAGCATCTGCTCCACATGGTCGGGATTGCCGACGATGTAGACAGGTTTTTTGTTGCGGTGCGCGTTGATGGTGACCTGCTTCTCCTCAGCGTGTATGCGCAGCATGTCGGCGACTTCAAAGGCCATCTTATCGAGCTGTATGCGCTCGGTGGGCGCGTCGGTCATGCCGCTTTCCAGCTTGCTGATGGAAAGTATGTCGTTGATCAGGCGCGTGAGGCGCTCGGCCTCCAGCATGATGATCTTAAGGAATTTTTCCGCCATGGGGGGATTGTTGATCGCCCCGTCCAGGAGCGTTTCCACAAAGCCCTTGATGGAGGTGAGCGGCGTTTTCAGTTCGTGGGAAACATTGGCGACAAAGTCCGTGCGCACCTGCTCGAGGCGACGCAGTTCGGTGATGTCCTCAACCATGGCCAGCGCGCCGACGACCTTGCCATCCTGCCGCATGGGCGAAACATAGAAGCGCAGCGGGCGATGGCCGCGGCCCACGGCGGTGCGGGCGGCGACCTCGTTGGTATAGACGCCCTCGCGGCGCATGGCTTCGCCAAACACGCCCTCGAGGTTGACGTTTTTGCAGGCCTCAGACACGGCCACGCCCTCGGAATTGGGGGCGATGCCCGTGAGTTTTCTGGCCACAGGCGTGACCAGCAGTATGTGCATCTTGGCGTCAACGACGATGATGCCGCTCTGCATCTGGTTCATGATGACAGAGATGGCGTGGTCGCGGCTGCGCTGCCGGAAGACGCGCTGTTCGATCTGCTCGATGACGAGATTGATCCCTTCCACCTCTTCGCGCAGATCCGACCCATGCTGCAGCTGCACGCGGGCGTCGTAACGGCCATCGGAAAAATCGGTGAGCACGTCGGTCACCTGGCGAATGATCGAGCGGCGGCGCATGTCATAGAGATAGACCAGGAAAAACACCATCACGCAAACGCCCAGCACGATCAGGGTATAAATAAGCAGGCGCTCTTTGAACACCGTGAACGCCGTGACGCCAGAGCGGGACATGCGCAGAGCGGAGCCGTCTGGAAACGTGCTGAGCACACAAAGCGAGCCATCCGCATCGCTCGTATAGCGGATGACCTCTCCTTCCTGCGCGCGCGCAAGCAGGTCTGTTTCCTGCGCGGTCATGTGCTCTCTGCCGGGGCGATTATCATATAAAGAAGCGCCGCCAGCGTCGAAATAGGCAAGGCCCATCCGGGCGTCTTCCGGCAGCGTTTCCAGGATCGCCACGCGCTGCGCGTCGTCCTCGGCGCTCTCCAGGAGCTCCGAGGCGACCGCGCAGCCAAAGGCAAGGCTATCGGTCAGCTCGTTGTTGCGATCGACCGATAGCGAATAAGCGCTTATCCCCAGGATCACCAGCATGAACGCGAGCGCGAGAAGGGCCGCTTTGACAGCGACCCGGGAGCTCACAGGCGGTTCTCCTGCCTGTCGTTGAACTTGTAGCCGACGCCACGGATGGTTTCGATATAGTGGGCGTCGTCGCCAAGCTTCTGACGGATGTGGCGGATGTGCACGTCGACCGTGCGGGTCTCGCCGTAGAACTCATAGCCCCAGATGCGATCCAGCAAAAAGTCGCGCGTGAGTACCTTGCCGCGGGAGAGCACCAGCAGCTTGAGAAGCTCGAATTCCTTCAGCGTGAGCGACAGCTTCTCGCCGTTGCGGAAGGCTTCGTAGTTTCCGACATCAATGGTCAGGCCGCCGACGTGGAGGATGCCTTCCTCTTCATTCTGCGGCGCGGCGCGGCGCAAGAGCGCCTTGACGCGGGCGATCAGCTCACGCACGGAGAACGGCTTGGTGATATAGTCATCTGCGCCCAATTCCAGGCCGAGGATCTTATCGACCTCGTCGCCCTTGGCGGTAAGCATGATGATCGGAATGTCGGCAGTCGTCGGCGCGCTCTTGAGCCGCCGGCATACTTCCATGCCATCAATGCCAGGAAGCATGATATCCAGCAGCACCATTGCCGGGCGCTCGTGCGCACAGACCACCAGCGCATCTTCGCCCGTCGCGGCGGTCACGACCCTGTAACCGGAAGCCTCGAGGTTAAACGAGAGCAGTTCAAGGATGTGAGCCTCGTCGTCAACGGCCAAAATAAGTTCGTTTGCCATGCGCGTATCCTCTTTCTTTCTTGTACTTGGTATATCGACCGACGCGGGAAACGTCGGGATCACCCCTCTCCGTCCCGGAGGAGCTTGGAAAGCTCGTCCATGAACGTCTGTATGTCGCGGAACTGGCGGTAGACCGAGGCAAAGCGCACATAGGCCACCTCGTCGAGCTTCTTCAGGCCCTCCATGACCATCTCGCCGATGGCCTGGCTGGTGAGCTCCGCCTCGCCCTGCGAATAGGCGCGGCGCTCCACATCGCGCACCAGCGCGTCGATGTCCTCCAACGACACAGGGCGCTTCTCGCATGCCTTGATGATACCGTGGCGAAGCTTGTCCGCCTGAAACGGCTCGCGCGTCTGATCTTTTTTTACGACCATCAGCGGGATCATGTCGATGCGCTCATAAGTCGTAAACCTGCGGCCGCAGTTCTCGCATTCGCGGCGGCGGCGGATGGTCAACCCATCCTCGCTCTGGCGCGAATCGACGACGCGGCTCTGCATGCAGTTGCAAAAGACGCATTTCATCCGCTAGTTCACCTCATACGTTAATATTATACACGTAAAATAACGATTCGTCTAGCCCTATCCGAAAAAATGTTAAGAAAAACCGGAGGTTTCTCCCCCACTTTGTGTCTATTGACCAAAACCGGCGTCCGATTCCACCAGAATCACGTCGTCGCCAATGCGGCGGATGCGCTCCCAGGGGATGGACACTCCCTCGCGGTCGGGCTTCAAACAACTCAAAAAGCCTCCCGGGCCGGGAACGATCAGCGCCGTGACGCATGCCGCGTCGTTGAGGCTTATGTCGATGGGCTTGCCCAGCCGCCTCCCATCGCAGATGTTGATGACATCTTTTTGTTTGAGTTCGCCAAACGTCATGCGATCCCCTCCCCCCTTCATGCTATGCCCCGCCGCCAAAACTCGTGCAAAAAAAGAAAAAACCTTCGACAACTGAACACATTGCGCCATAGTCGCCCTACCAAAAACGCGAAGCGCGCTCTGAACGCCCTGCAAGGGCTGAAAAAGGGCTTTCAGCGCTCCATGATGTAGCTTCGCCGGCAAAAAAGCGCCCTGGTTCGCGCGGCGCGGACTCGTCCGCAGGCGTTCCTTGTCGCTTTTTTGCGCAAAAGGGCGCGAAGCGATGCAGAGAAGTCGAAAATTTCCGCGCGAGCGGCGGCATTTTTCTCAGGCATTGTCCCCGCTCCTCCCGCTATAATGCCCAAGGGGTGAGCGCATGGCGGTGAGCGTCGAGGCCTATCTGCTGACGAACTTTGGCATGAACTTTCTCGCCACAGCCATCATTGCCCGCAGCCTCGGGCGTGTGCGCTGGCGGCGCGTCCTTTGCGCCTCGGCGCTCGGCGCCATGTGGGCGGCGCTCGCGCAGCTCGCGCCACTGCGCTTCCTCGCTTCCCCGCTCAGCGCGGCGGCGCTGCCGTTTCTGCTGGCGAGCGTGGCCATCCCCCCGGAATCCCTGCGCTCGGCGCTGCAGGCAGGTCTGGCGCTGTTGGGCGGCAGCGTTTTTCTTGGCGGCGTGCAACTGGCCGCGCTGCGGCTGTTCGACAATGCCGGCGCGGCCGCTTTCCTCACCGGAGCTTTCCTGGGAGCAGGAGCGCTGATGGCGGCCACGTCGCTGCGCAAAAAGCGGCTGGTCACCTGGGAAGTACAGGTGTTTCTCGCCGCCGCCGGCGGAGAGGCGCGCTTTCGGGCGCTCATCGATACGGGCAACCGCCTGCGCGAGCCCTTCAGCGGCCTGCCGGTGCTCATCTGCGAGCGCGGGGTGCTCTCGGACGTGCTTCCGGTCGGCTACGACGCCCTGCCGCCCGGCGACGCGCCCCCGGGCTTTCGACAAATCGGCTACGGCGCGCTGGGCGGCGGCGGACGGTTGAACTGCTTCCGACCGGAATTGTGTCTGGTGGATTATGGCAACGGTTATCTCAAATCACCCGACCTTTGGGTGGCGGTCTATCCCGGGAAAATGCCGGGCAGCGTGCGGGCGCTGGCCCCGCCGGTGGTAGGCGCGGCGGCGCATGCCGCGAAAAGGGAATGCGCAAGGCGAACGACGGGATGAAAGGAGCATGAACATGGCATTGGCGGCGGTCCGGCGTTCCATATTCGGTCTGGTGGTACAACTCAGGCGCGGAGGCATCTGTTACATCGGAGGGAGCGAAACGCTGCCGCCGCCGCTCACGCGCGAGGAAGAACTGGCCTATATGCGGAAAATGGCCGACGACGACCCCACAGCACGCGCAACGCTCATCGAGCGCAACCTGCGTCTGGTGGTCTACATCGCCCGGAAATTTGAGAATACGGGCATCGGCATCGAGGATCTGATCTCCATCGGCACCATCGGGCTGATCAAAGCGGTGAATTCCTTCGATCCGGACAAGAACATCAAATTGGCGACCTACGCCTCGCGCTGCATCGAAAACGAGATCCTCATGGTGCTCAGGCGCACCAGCCGGCTGAAGCTGGAGGTATCCTTTGACGAACCGCTCAATACCGACTGGGACGGCAATGAACTGCTGCTTTCCGACATCCTCGGCACGGAGCCCGATCTCGTTTCCCGCGAACTGGACGCGACCGTAGAAAAACAGATGCTGGCCGCGGCAGTGGAAACGCTGACCGACCGCGAGCGCGATATCGTGCGCATGCGCTACGGCCTGGGCGGCGGCGGAGAGCACACGCAAAAGGAAGTCGCCGACATGATGGGCATCTCCCAGAGTTACATATCGCGCCTGGAAAAGCGCATCATCGGCAAATTGCGCACGGAGATGGAAAAGATGGCCTGAAATGGCAGGAAAAAGGCAGACCCCTCGTTTGGGGCCTGCCTTTGCGTTTCTGTTTTACTTGCGGAGCACCGCCAGCGTACGGCGCGCGACGGTCAATTCCTCATTGGCGGGGATGACCCAGATCTGCGCAGGCGAATCGGCCTTGCTGACGAGGCGCTCGCCCTCGCCGGGGCCGTTTTTCGCTTCGTCCAGACAAAGGCCGAGATGCGCGAGCGCTTTGCAGACGCGAAAGCGCACCATGGCGGAATTTTCGCCAATGCCCCCGGTAAAGACCAGGGCGTCGAGTCCGCCAAGCACCGCGTAGAGCGCGCCAACGCCGGAGACGATGGCGTGCAGGTACATCCCGACTGCCAATCTCGCGCGCTCATTGCCCCCGGCCACGGCTTCCTCGAGATCGCGCATATCGCCGCTGACGCCGCTCACGCCCAACAGACCGCCATTTTTGGTGATGCCGCGGGTGATCTCCTCCGCGCTCAAGCCCTCGCCGAGCAGGAAGGGAAAGATGTAGGGGTCGATGTCGCCGGCACGGTTGGAATGCGGCAGGCCGCTTTGCAGCGAAAAGCCGCAGGTGCTGTCCACGCTCCTGCCGTCTTCAATGGCGCACAGAGAGCCGCTGCCGCCCAAATGGCAGGAGATCACGCGCCGCGCCCGCCCTTCGGTCAGGCTGGCGACGCGCCCGGCCACATAGCCGTGGGAGGCGCCGTGATAGCCGTAGCGGCGCACGCCATATTTTTCATACCACTCGTAGGGCACGGAGTAGACCTGCCGTTCAAAGGGCACCGTGCGGTGGAAGTCCGTCTCAAAGGCGCCGACCATGCGCGCGGTGGGCAGGAGGCGCCTGAAGACATTGATGGTTTCTATATAAGGGATGTTGTGCGCCGGGGCGATGCGCACGCCGTGTTCGAGCGCGGCCATCACCTCGTCGGTCAACTCATGGTCGCCCAAAAACTTCTGGGCGATGACCGTCTTGAAGCCCACAGCCTCCACTTCGCGGATGTCTCGGACGACGCCCATCTCCCCGCTCGTCACAGCTTCCAGGAACAGCCGCACGCCGTCCGTGTATTCCGGCACCGACAGGCCCTCGCGGCGCTCGCTTTGACCGCTCACGAGGTTTTTGTAGGTAAAGATCGCCCGATCGCGGCTGCCGACGCGCTCTACGCGCGCGTCACAGAGGGCTTTTTCCCCATCCATGTCAAAAAGTTTGAACTTCAGCGATGTGCTTCCCGCGTTGCTGACCAGTATCTTCATGGGCACGCTCCTGTGTTTTTTCCCCATTATATAGGATGTCCGCGGAACTTGTCAACGCGCGGCAGGGTGCTTGCGACGCATTTCTTAACATTTCGCGCTGATTTCGCCGGTTACGTTGCGTTTTTGCGCTATATCTTAACATTTCCTTTTCGCAAACAGTCATTGACGTGTTTCCGCAGAACTTTTACAATATAGACAGAAACTCTGTATACAGGGGAGGAAAACTATGCGCAATTACGATGTGGCGATCATCGGCGCCGGCGTGACCGGCTGCGCTATCGCGCGGCATTTGTCGCGCTTCCGCCTGAAGGTCGCACTGATCGACGCCGCTGAAGACGTGGCCACGGGCGCTTCGCGGGCCAATTCCGCCATCGTGCACGCCGGCTACGACTGTCCGGCCGGCACGCTGATGGCGAAGCTGAATGTGCGCGGCAACGCCCTTTATTCCCAGTGGTGCGAGGAGCTGGACGTGCCCTTCCAGCGGGTCGGCTCGCTGGTGGCGGCCTTCAACCCCGACGAAAAGCTGGAACTGCGCTGGCTGTATGAGCGCGGGCTGCAAAACGGCGTGCCGGACATGGAGTTGCTCACCGGCGAGCAGGCGCGCGCGCTGGAGCCAATGCTTTCTGAAAAGGCCATCGCCGCCCTGCACGCCAGGACGGCAGGCATCACCTGCCCCTACGAGATGACCATCGCCTGCGCGGAAAACGCCGTGGCCAACGGTGTGGAACTGCTGCTGGGCCGGCCGGTGAAGTGGATCGTCTCCGAGCCGAACAGCATGGTGCTGCGCTGCGGCGACGAGTGCATCAGCACAAAGCGCGTAGTCAACGCCGCCGGCATCCACGCGGACGATATCGCCCGCATGATCGAGGACGATTCCTTTGAGATCCGTCCCCGCAAGGGCGAATACATGCTCTTTGACCGCACCGAGCGCCGCCCGGACAAGGTACTGTTCCACACGCCGACCAAGCTGGGCAAGGGCGTGCTGGTCGCGCCCACGGTGGACGGCAACGTCTTTGCCGGGCCGACGGCGGTCAACGTCAGCGACAAGGAAGACACCTCCGTGGATGCCAATCTCGCCGAGGTGCTGGCCACGCTGGCCCTGGAGGCCACGCCGACGCTCAACCTGCGCAACACCATCCGCGCTTTCGCGGGCCTGCGCGCGCAGCCTTCCACGGGGGATTTCATCATTACTTCCTCGGAAAAGGACGCGCGCATGATCCACGCCGCGGGCATCTGCTCGCCGGGGCTCACCAGCGCGCCGGCCATCGCCGAACAGGTGGAGGAGGAACTGCGCATCACCGGACTGGTGATGGACGAAAAGGCGCAGTTCAACCCCTATCGCAAGCATATCCCCGTCTTCCGCACGATGACAGAAGCGGAGCGCCGCCGCGCCATCGCGGAAAATCCACTCTACGGCCGGGTGATCTGCCGCTGTGAGAACGTGACCGAGGCGGAAATCGTCGAGGCCGTGCGCCGCGGGGCGCGCACCGTGGACGGCGTAAAGCGCCGCACGCGCGCCGGCATGGGGCGCTGTCAGGGCGGCTTCTGTACGCCGCGCGTGATGGAGATCATCGCCCGCGAGGCGGAGATCCCCGAAGAAAAAATCACCAAGGCCGGCGGCAATTCCTACATGGTTGCGGGCAAAACGCGCGGGGAGGTGTGAAAATGGAGAGGCAGTTTGACGTAGTCATCATCGGCGGCGGGCCCGCGGGCCTGGCGGCGGCGCTGGAGGCGCGAAAGGAAGCGCCGGAGGCGAAGATCGTCATCCTCGAACGCGACCGCGCGCTGGGCGGCATTTTGCAGCAGTGCATCCACAACGGCTTCGGCCTGCACTTCTTCGGCGAGGAATTGACCGGGCCGGAGTATGTAGAGCGCTTCATCCGCCGCCTGGATGGCGCGAACATCGAAGTCTGGCTGGACACGATGGTTCTGGAGATCGGCGAAGACCGCGCGGTGACCTGCGTTTCGGCCGAGCGCGGGCTTGTCACGCTGAAGGCCGGCGCGGTGGTGCTGGCCATGGGCTGCCGCGAGCGGCCCCGCGGGGCGCTGGGCATTCCCGGAACGCGGCCCGCGGGCGTCTACACGGCAGGCACGGCGCAGCGGCTGACCAACATCGACGGCTATCTGCCCGGCAAGCGCGTGGTCATCCTCGGTTCCGGCGATATCGGCCTGATCATGGCCCGGCGCATGACCTGGGAGGGCGCGAAAGTCGAACTTGTGGCGGAGATCATGCCCTATTCCAGCGGCCTGAAGCGCAACATCGTCCAGTGTCTGGAGGACAACGGCATACCCCTTCTGTTCAACCACACGGTGACGCGCGTGCATGGGCGCGAGCGCGTGGAGGGCGTGACCATCAGCGAGGTCGACCCGGCCACCCGCCTGCCCCTGCGCGGTTCGGCGCGCTTCGTTCCCTGCGACACGCTGCTTTTATCGGTGGGCCTCATCCCCGAAAACGAGCTCTCCAAGGGCGCGGGCGTGGCGATCGACCCGGTAACGGGCGGCGCTGTGGTCGACGAACGGCGGCAGACCTCTGTTCCCGGCATCTTTGCCTGCGGCAACGTTTTGCACGTACACGACCTGGTGGACAACGTCTCCGTCGAGGCGGCGATCGCCGGCGCGGCGGCGGCGCAGTACGCGCTGCGCGGAGGTTCGGCAATCGCGGAACGCGCGGTGCGGGCCGAACGGGGCGTTCGCTACGTGGTGCCGCAGCGCATCAGCGCCGGGGCGGCGGGCAAGCTGGATCTCTACTTCCGCGTGGACAACGTTTATCGCGGCCGGACGCTGGAAGTGCTCTGCGCGGGCGAAGTAATCCTGCGGCGCAAGAAGCCCGTCATGGCGCCCGGTGAAATGGAAAAAGTGACGATCGACCTTGGCGGCGTGCGCGGCGACCTTACCGTGCGCCTTGCCGAGGAGGCATAGGAGGTGCGGCATGGAAAAGCGTGAACTGACCTGCATCGTCTGCCCTGTCGGCTGCCGCGTCGCGGTGGAAGTCGACGGCGAGGAAATGCGCGTCTCCGGCAATCAGTGCAAGCGCGGCGAGACCTATTGCCGGCAGGAAGTCTCCTGCCCCGTGCGCACCGTCACCTCGCTGGTCGCCGTCGTGGGCGGCGAACACCCGCTCTGCCCGGTGAAGACGGCGCAGGCCGTGCCGAAAGACAGGATCCCCGAGGTGCTCGCCATCCTCCGTTCCCTGCGCGCGCAAGCCCCCATCGCCATGGGCGATGTGCTCCTGCGCGACATCGCCGGCACCGGCGTCGACCTCGTGGCCACCGCCAACCGTGCCGCGGACGCCGGATCGGCGGTTTCAGAGCAAGCGCCAGTGTAAACGTAAAAGCGAAGTCAGGGCGGGCCGTTTGGCCCGCCCTGAAATATGCTGTCTTTCGCGCTAAGTAAGCTGCGCCCGCAGCCCTTCGATGAGTCCGCGAAGGAAAGCGCTGCGCTCGGAGGCCGTCAGCGTCTGGTTGAGGCGCAGATCTTCCATGAAATAATCGCGGAAAGCGGCGACCATACTGGGATGACAGACGACATTGCTGCAATAGTTGACCATCGGGCCGTGCAAATCGATGGGAAAGGCTGTCATGCCATAGCCATCCCAGCAGTTGACCTCGTATTTCGGCTCAAATCCCTCCTTGAACAGATAGAGATAAAAGTGCCGGTTCTGCTCCGCATGGCTCTGAAGATCCTCAAGGATCGCAATGCGCTCGCGCACGGTGAAGGGTCGCATGGCGGCGAAGTGTTCCGCGATCAGGCCCGTCTGGGCAAACCTGCGCAAACCGCTCATGGTGAGTATAAGGTGCTTGGGGTTCCGGCTCTCATACATGTTTTTGTAGCGCAGGCGCTGAAAATAGAGCAGCGTATCCAGCATGCCGCGCAACTCCTCCGCCCCAAGGCCGGGGAAAAAGCGCAGCAACTCGCGCTCGCCAAGGCAGGCGCGCACGTACTGCGTCGGGATGGTGTTGACGCAAAGGTCGGATTTGACGTGATACATATTTCGTTCGCGCTCGCACGCTTCGCAAAACTGCATGATGTTCACAAAGCTTTCCGGGCCGCTGCTCGTGCTGCAAAGCTGCGTTACGGGCGCGGCGTCGGTCATCGCCTGCTCAAGGACGCGTTCCACAAAGGCGAACAGCCCGCAGTCCGTGGGCATGGTGTGCATGGCGGCGCGAAAGCGCCCGGAAAGGACGATGAGAACGTCCGTGCCGACGCCATCCTTTTTCACGGTGGCGCACAGCAGGTTCAGGCCCAGCATGAGACTGGCGTTGCGCCTGTCGCTCTCGCAGGCGAAGGCCACGTAATTGGTCAGAAAGGTCATGCGCGACAGGCAGTGCATCGCCTGGGCCGCTTCGGCCTCGTTCTCGCCCAGATTGAAATAGTGCCGCACGCTGCACGTCTCGGTGGTGGAGAGAAGATCGCGCAGGCGGGCGAAAAACGGCACAAAAAGGCAATTCACCGCCAGGACGCGCGCGCTCTCCGCCTCGCCCAGCATTTCCAGCAGGCGCTCCAGATTGGGGGAAACGTCCTCCCGCTTGCCGCTATCAAGAATCAGATCGCGGAAAATGCCCCGCGCCTGGGCTCTGTCCAGGCCGATAAGACTGACATCCAGTGCCGCGCGCAGTCTATTCTCCTCCTGCGGCGAAAGCACGCCGCTCTGCTCCAGGCGTTCAAAGAAACGCTCCCTGTTTTTCTGACTGCTCTGTTCCTGCAAAACGCGCGCCACGCTCGTTCTGCTCTTATAGCCCGTTATTTCTGCCAAAGCATCCAATGACCAGCCGCGCGCGGCGACGATCTGCCGTAGACACTCTGCAAACGACTGTATCCCCATACCATTCCATCCCTCTGCGTAGATTTTCCCATATTACAAACATTGTAATTAGATTCAGTATAATTTGTGAAAAGAGACTCGTCAATAGTTTGTTTTAACAACACAATAATTATGTGTCAAAAAGCGCACAAGCCCGTTCTTTGCGAAGAAAAAAACGGAGAATGCCCTTGAGGCACGCTCCGACACGCGGTTTTGATCGCATTTGGGAAGAGTTGGAAGGAAAACGCGCGGCGACGGCGAATACCTGAGCAACGCGCAACGCGCGCAAACGAGAAAAAGCCAGGTGTGCGCCATGCAAAAGATACTTACCCGCGACCGCGACTACTACCGGGATCTGATCCATCTGGCGATCCCCGTCGCGCTGCAGAACCTCATCACCTTCCTGGTTTCACTGGCTGACAACCTCATGGTCAGCAAGCTGGGCGATTTCGCGGTTTCCGGCGTCTACACCGGTTCACAGATACAGACGCTGTTGCAGATGCTCACCAACGGCATCGGCGTGGCGGTCACGATCCTCGGCGCGCAATACTGGGGCAAGCGCGAATCGGCCAGCATTCGCCGCATCACCGGCGTGGGGATGCAGTTCTCCGTGGCCGTCGGCGCGATTCTCGCCGTGCTCTGCGCGCTCTTCCCGCGGCAGATCATCCGCATATTCGTCAGCGATCCCCTGGTGATCGCCGAAGGCGCCGCGTATCTCCGGATTTTGAGCATCTCCTTTGTTTTCTTTTGCGCCACGCAGGTGCTGGTGGCCTCCATGCGCTGCGTGGAAACCACGCATGTGGGCATGGTCGCCTCCGCCGCCTCTCTTGTGGTGAATATAGGGCTGAACTACATTCTCATCTTTGGCAAGCTCGGCTTCCCGGCCATGGGCGTGCGCGGCGCGGCCATCGCCACGGTGATCGCGCGCATCGTGGAAACGGCCATCGCCCTTTTGTACGTGCTGCGCTATGACCAAAAACTCTGTCTGTGCGCGCGGGAGCTCTTCCGCGGCGACGCCTCGCTGCGGCGGGACTTTATCCGCTACGGCGTGCCCGTGGTGATGGGCGACGTGGTCTGGAGCATCAACCTCATGGCCAGCACCAGGATACTCGGCGGCTACGGCGCCAGCGTTCTCACCGCCGCCAACACCGCCAACACCATGAACACGCTCGCCTACGTGGCCATCAACGGCCTGGCCTCGGCCGTGGGCATCATCACCGGCAAGACCATCGGCGCGGGCAGGACGGATCTGATGAAAGAATACGCCCGCACCACGCAGGTCATCTTTCTCGCCCTCGGCATCGTTCTCGGCGGCCTGATCTTCGCCTTTGCCGGCGCTTTTGTGTCCATGTATACAGGAATCAGCGCCGAGGCTACCGAGGAATCGCTGCGCTTTGTGCGCGTGCTTGCGTTCACGCTGATGGGCACCTGTTATCAGATGCCCTGTCTGTTCGGGCTGGTCAAATCCGGCGGCGATATCAGCTTCGTCTTTAAGAACGATACCATCTTCGTCTTTCTCGTGGTGCTGCCCAGCGCGCTCATCGCCTCGAAAGTGGGCGCCGCGCCGTGGGTGGTGTTTGCCTGCCTGAAATGCGACCAGATCCTCAAGTGCCTCGTGGCCGTGGTCAAGGTCAATCGCTACGACTGGATGAAAAACCTCACGCGCGCGCAGGCCTGAGGCCGTCAGCGCCGCCGCAGCACGGCCCCGACGCAGGAAAAGACCACGAACATCGCCGCGTTGACCGCCACCACGCAGGCCCCCGCGGGCATGCGCTCAAAATAGCTGCTCAGAAGGATGCCGACCAGAAAGCAGAAAACGGCGACGACCCCCGCGCCAATGCTCACATCGCGGAAGCGGCCAAAGACGCGCATGGCCGTCAGCGGCGGGAAGATGATGAGGCTGGAGATGAGCATGGTGCCCATCATGCGCATGCCGATGACGATGGTCACCGCCGTGAGCAGGGCAATGAGCGTATTGAGCGCGCCCACGCGCGTGCCCGTGGCGCGGGCAAAGGGCTCGTCGAAGGTAATGGCGAACACGCGGTGGTAAAGGAAGATGAAGATGGCCAGCACCGCCACACACAGGGCGATGGAGATGACCACGTCCGAATCGGTAAGGGACAGTATCTTGCCAAAGAGATAGTCGCTGACCTCGCCCATGCCCTTGGTCATGGAGATGACGATGGCCCCGACCGCCACGGCGGTGGTGGAAAACATGGCGATGGCCGCGTCGCCCTTGACGCGCGTGCGCTCGTTGAGGCGCAAAAGCACGAAGGCCGCCGCCATCACTACGGGGATGGCCACGACCAGCGGCGCGAGATTCGCCGCCGCGGCAACGCTCAGGGCGCAGAAGCCCACGTGGGAGAGGCCGTCGCCGATCATCGAATAGCGCTTGAGCACCAGGCTGACGCCCAGCAGCGCCGCGCAGAGGCTCACCAGCGCGCCGACGATCAGGGCGCGCTGCATGAAGGGATATTGCAGGTAGGACAGCATTGTTTCAAGCATTGTCTTTCCTCCATTGCGCGTATGCCTCCCGCGCGCCGTCAAAGCGCACAGAGCGGTCGAGAACGATCACGCGGTCGGCGTCGCGCACGGCGGCCCGCACATCGTGGGAGATCATCAGTATGGCCATGCCGCGCTGTGTGTGCAGCAGGCGCAAAATGCTGTAAAACCCTTCTGTGGCTTCCGGGTCGAGGGCGGCCACCGGCTCGTCGAGCATCAGCAGGTCGTCCGCCGCGCACAGCGCCCGCGCCAGGAGCACGCGCTGCTGCTGGCCGCCTGAGAGCGTGGCGTACGACGCTTTGCGCAGGCCGTCGATGCCCAGGAGCCGCATGTTCTCAAGGGCCTGCGCTTTTTCTTCCGCCGTATAGAACACGCGCCGTCCCATGCGGTTGATGAGCCCGGAGCGCACCACTTCTTCCACGGCGGCGGGGAAATCGCGCTGTGCCTGCGTCTTTTGCGGCATATAGCCGATGCGGTCGCGCCGCAGGCCGTCGCCAATGCGTATCTGCCCGCTCTTTGGGCGCACGAGGCCGAGCATGGCGCGCATCAGCGTCGATTTTCCCGAGCCGTTGCGGCCGAGCATCACGGTATATTCGCCCCGCCGCAGGGCAAGGCTGACATGTTCCACGGCGGCGTGGCCCTCAAAGGCCACCGTCACGTCCCTGAGCGTCATCAGCGCCACGTTCTTCCCCTCCCTTCTGACAATCCCTGCACAAGCCGACCAGCACGCATTCGCGCGGATCGACGCGGAAGCCGTGTTCGGCATAGAGGTGCTCGGCGAGTTGGCCGGCCATTGCACAATCGACATGAAACATATTGCCGCAGCGCGAGCACACGACATGGAAGTGGCGCTCGCATTCGTCGTCGCCGCCATGATACTGATAGCGCGAAATGCCGCGCGCGTCCTGATAGCGGCGGGCGGTCTGCTGGCGGCAGAGGGATTCGAGAAAGCGGTAGGCCGTGGTCAGCCCCACGCGCACCCCCTCTGCCTCCATGTCCCGTGCCAATTCCTCGGGCGTGAAACTCTGCATGGCGTGCGCGGCCAGAAAGCGCGTCATCTCCCGCTTCTGGCGGGTCTGGTATTCGCCGCGCATCAGTACAACCCCTTTCTGAGCGCCTCGACGTTGCGCGTCATCAGGGAAAGATACGTCTCCCCGGCCGCGAATTCCTCGCCTGTGAGGCTCTGGCAGGAGTGCATCTCCACGATCTCTGCGCCCGTCTGTTCGGCGACCGCGTTGGCCACATCCCGCGTAGACATCTCGATGACGTAGATCACGGGCGCCCCTTCCTTCTCCACAGCGTCGATGAGGGAGGCCACGGCCTGCACGCTGGGCTGCGCTTCCTCCGAACAGCCGGAAAAGGCAGAACGGTAGGAAAGGCCGTATTCGCGGGCGAAGTACAAAAACGGAAAGCGGTCGGCAAAGACCAGTTCCGTGCGTGCCGCCCCGGAAACAAGGTCGCGGAAGGTCTGGTCGAGGCCGGCAAGCTGCGCGGCGTAGGCCGCGGCATTGGAATGATAGGTATCGGCGTTTTGGGGGTCGGCGGCGCACAACGCCTCTTCGACGCTTTTGAGCATGGCGCGCATGTTGACCGGCGAGGTCCAGATATGCTCGTCATAGGAGACATCTTCATGGCCGTGTTCCGCGTGTTCCTCCTCAAGGGGCTGCACGCTGTCCATCAGGCGCACGGCGGCGACGTCCGGCGCGTCCAGGAGCATGTCCTCCACCCAGGCGTCGCTCGCGCCGCCAATATACAGGAGCACGTCCGCCTCGTAGACGGCCTTGGCGTCCGCGGGCGTGGGCTCATAGGTGTGGGCGTCCATGCCCGGGCGGATCAGCAGCGTGAGGTTTTCCTCGCCGCCCAGCGCCTGCCGGGCAAGATCGTAACAGGGAAAATCCGTGGCGACGACGCGAAGGCCTTCCTCCCCGTTTTCCGCCCCCGCCGCGCAGGCGGTGAGCAGCAGGCAGGCCAACAGAAGCAGCGATAGGGATCTGCGCATGGCGTTCGTTCCTTCCAAACTGAAATCAAATTTCAATTTCATAGTATATTCCTATTCCTCAGTTTGTCAAGTTATGATTCTTCGCATGCGCCCAATGCGTCCAAAGCATGACGGAGAGACGCTATTTTTATGGTAATATAAGCAAATGCTGGAAATCGTTCTCCAAAGCCTGTATAATGTATGGTCAGGAGGGATTTTCGCATGTTGTCGAAATTCAGCGTCAAGAAGCCCTATACCGTTATCGTCGGCATCATACTGGTCATCGTGCTCGGCGTGATCTCCTTTGCCAACATGACCACGGATCTTTTGCCGAACATGGATCTGCCCTATGTGGCCGTATATACGACCTATGTGGGCGCGACGCCGGAACAGGTGGAAAGCGATGTGACCCGGCCCATGGAGGCATCGTTTGCCACGCTTTCCGACATCAGCGGCATCACCTCCACATCCGCGGAGAATCTTTCGATCATCATCCTCGAATTTGAGAGCGGCGTGGACATGAACAGCGTGTTGATCGAGCTCTCCTCGCAGATCGACATGCTGCGCGGCTCCTGGAGCGATTCGGTGGGCGCGCCGGTGGTGATGCAGATCAACCCGGACATGCTGCCCGTCTCCATTGCCTCCGTGTCCCTCGAAGGGGCGGACGTGCGCGAACTGACGGACTTCGTCGACGAAACGCTGCTGCCCAAACTGGAGGGCATCGACGGCGTGGCCTCCGTGTCCGTCTCCGGCGCGGTGGAGGAGACTGTCTCCATCACCATCGACGAAGACCGCATCGAACTTCTCAACAGTCTCATCCTCCGCGAAGTGGACGAGGAACTGGCCGACGTGGAAGCGCAGCTCAACAGCGCGCAAGCGCAGATCTCCGAGGGCAAGCGCCTGCTCGCCCGCGAAAAGAGCAACGCCCTTGGGCAGATTGACGAAGCGCTTTCCCAACTCTCCGACGAGGCGCTTTCCGAGCCGCTCGCGCAGGCGCAGGCGCAGCGCGAAACGCTGCAAACGCAGCTTGCGCAGACAGAGGCCGCCATCGCCGCCATGGAGGCGCTCACCTCCCTGACCCCGGAGCAGCAGGCGCAACTCGACGCGCTCAACGCCCAACTCGCCGCGCTGCGGACGCAGCGCGAGACAAAGCAGGCGGAACTGGAAGCGCTGCAAGGCGCCGTGACCGATCCCGCGGCGCAGGCGCAATACGAAGAAGCTCTGGCGCGGCGCGAAGAACTGCTTGGGCAGCGCGCCAGCCTGGAAACTTACATCGAAGAACAGACGTTGCGCGACCCCGAAGCCCTGCGCGCGCGGATCGACGCGCTGGATGCGCAGATCGCGGAAAACGAAGCTTCGTTCGCGGCGCTGGAGGGCGAAATCGCCGCGCTGAACGCGCAGGCGGACGCGCTGGGGGCGCAGGTCGCGGCGCTCGAGGAGCAGATCGCCGCGGCGGAAGCCACGCCCGCGCCTTCCGCGGAACCCTCGCCTTCCGCGACCCCGACAGTTTCCGGAACCCCGACAGTTTCCGCGACCCCGACGGCTTCCACGACTCCGATAACTTCGGTGACCCCGACAATCTCCGCGGCCCCGACGGCTTCCCCCCTCCCCTCCGGCGAAGCGACGCAGCCGCCGTTCATCTCCTCTCCCTCCCTGACAAGGGGCGAGGGCGGTGGCATGATCGCACAGCTTTTTGGCGGCGCGGCAGTCGCCGAGGAAGTACCTCTGGAAACGCTCCGGGAGCAGCTTGCCGAAGCGCAGGCCGCCCTCGCGGCAGTGGAGGCGCAGCTTGGCGAGCGCGAAGCTGCGCGCGCCGAACAGACGCAGGCTTTGGAATTGGATAAGGCGCGGCTTGCCGAATACCGCGACACGCTTGCCTCTCTGGAAGCTTCAGGGACCGGCGAGGACACGCAGGAGCGAATCGCCGAAGCGCAGCGGCAGATCGACGCGATCGACGCAGAACTCGATAAACTCGACGCGACCATTGCCGCGCTCGAGGCCGGACAACTGCCCGACGAGGAGCGTCAGGCAAAGATCGCCGCGCTCACCGAGGAGATCGCGGCGCTGGAGACTTCCATTGCCGCCATTGAGGATTCCGAGGCCTACAGGATGCTGCTGCTGGCAACGGACGAGGACGCTTATAATCAGCAGTATGCCGCGCTCTCCGCCGCGCAGGCGCAACTCAGCGCCGGCCTTGCGCAACTCGACGGCGTGCTCGCCAAGCTGGAAAGCGGCATCATCCCCGGCGGCATAATCGAGGGCGTGGACGAGGACACCAGCATCGAGGACGCCCGCGCGGCCCTTTCCTCGGCACGTTCGCAGGCCCTGAGCGCCTTTGCCAGCGCCGAGAGCCAGTTGAGCAGCGCCGACAGCGAGCTTGCGCAGGCGCGCAGCGAGTTCTACGAGCAGCGCGACGCGGCGCTTGAGGACGCGGGACTGGACGGCGTGATCACCATGGAAATGGTTTCGGCGATGATCGGCGCGCAAAACTTCTCCATGCCCGCCGGTTACGTCGGCGAGGGCGACGCAAGTTATATGGTGCGCGTGGGCGACGAGTTCTCCTCGCTGAACGAACTCAAAAACATGCGGCTGTTCTCCCTGGGCATGGAGACGGTGGACGTGGTCAGCCTTTCGGACGTGGCCAGCGTAGAGATCACCGACAACGCCGAGGATGTGTTCACCAAGGTCAACGGCGAGGACGGCATGTTGCTCTCCTTCCAGAAGCAGAGCAACCAGTCCACCGCGGACGTGGCCGGAAACATCACCGCGGAACTGGAAGCGCTCTCTTCGCAGTATGAAGGGCTTTCGTTCGTGGAACTGATGAACCAGGGCGACTACATAGACATCGTCATCGACTCGGTGCTGGACAACCTGCTCTGGGGCGCGGCGCTGGCCATCCTCGTGCTGCTCTTGTTCCTGCTCGACTTCCGGCCGACGCTGATCATCGCCCTGTCCATCCCCATCAGCGTGGTCATCGCCTTCGTGGCCATGTACTTTACCGGTATCACGCTCAACGTGCTCTCCCTTTCCGGTCTGGCGCTGGGCATCGGCATGCTGGTGGACAACTCCATTGTCGCCATTGAGAACATCTACCGCCTGCACAACGAGGAGGGCGTGCCGGTGCTGCGCGCCTGCGTGGAGGGCGTCAAGCAGATCTCCGGCGCGTTGATGGCCTCGACGCTGACCACCGTATGCGTGTTCTTGCCGGTGGTGTTCGTGCAGGGCATCACCCGCGATCTGTTCAGCGACATTGGCCTGACCATCACCTACTCCCTGCTGGCCAGCTTGCTGGTGGCGATGACGGTGGTGCCGACGATGTCCGCGGCGGTGCTCAAGCGCTCCAGGCCGCACAAGGAGCGCTTTGAGAAGGTGCGGCGCGGCTACGCAAAACTCCTGCGCGGGGCGCTGCGCGCCAAGGTGCTGGTGCTTTTGCTGGCCGTGGCCCTGCTGGGATACAGCGTTTGGGAGACGATGCAGATGAGCATGTCCTTCATGCCGGAAGTCTCCTCTCCGCAGATGAACGCCACGCTGGCCTTTGCCGAGGACATGAGCGAGGAAGAAAAGGAAACCGCCGCCATGAAACTGATGGACGGCGTGCTGGACGTGCCCTCTGTGGAGGCCGTGGGCATGACCTCCGGATCGATGATGGGCATTGGCGGCGGCGAGGAGGGATTGGGCGAAAGCCTGACCTACTACATCATCGTCGACGAGGCCATGGAGCGTTCCAACGAGGAGATCGGCGCGGATATCGCCGCCCTTGGCGCGCAGGAGGGCCTGGACGTGAGCGTGCAAACCAGTTCCATGGACATCTCCATGCTCAGCGGCGAGGGCATCTCCATCAACATTGAGGGCGACGACCTGCCGACGCTCCGGCAGGCCGCCGCGGAGGTGGCGGAGATCGCGCGCGGCGTGGAAGGGGCTGGAGATGTCTCCGACGGTCTGGAAGAGAGCGTGCCGGAATTGACCGTCACCGTCGACAAGAACGCCGCCAACGAAGAAGGGCTCACCGTAGCGCAGGTCTATCAATTCGTGGCCACGAAGCTGGCGGGCGCGCAGGAGATCACGCAGGTGACGCTGGATGGCAAGGATTACCCCGTGACCGTGGCTGACGGGCGCGACCTGGCGCTTCAGCCGCAGGACATCGAGAACCTCGAGATCGAGGTGACGCAGCAGGACGGCGTGAAGATGGTGCGCGTGGGCGACATCGCAACTGTGGACGAAACCATGAGCCTTTCCAGCATTGCCCGCCGCGAGCAGCAGCGCACCGTGACCGTGACGCTGAACGCCGCCGAGGGCCACGCGCTCTCCAAGGTCAGCGACGCACTGGAAGAGGCACTTTCCACCTACACGCCGCCGGCGGGCTGCACGGTCAGCCTCTCCGGCGAGAACGAGACGGTGCGCTCGATCATGGATGATCTGGTGCTGGTCATCGCCGTGGCGCTGGTGTTCATCTTCCTGATCATGGTTGCCCAGTTCCAGTCCTTCAAGTCCCCCATCATCGTCATGTTCACCATTCCGCTGGCCTTTACGGGCGGTCTGCTGGCGCTGCTGTTCACCGGGATGGATCTCTCGGTGGTGGCCATGGTCGGCTTCCTGTTGCTGGCGGGCGTGGTGGTCAACAACGGCATCGTCTTTGTCGATTGCGTCAACCAGCTGCGCATCGGCGGCATGTCCAAGCGCGAAGCGCTCATCGAAACCGGCCGCATGCGCCTGCGTCCCATCCTTATGACGGCGCTGACCACCATCCTCGGCATGTCCACCATGGCGTTTGGCACGGGCATGGGCGCGGAGATGATGCAGCCCATGGCCATCGTCTCCATCGGCGGACTGACCTACGCGACGCTGATGACGCTGTTTGTGGTGCCGGTTCTTTACGACATTGTCAACGGCGAGAAGATGAAGGCGCGCGAGATCGAAATGATCCGAGAATCGGCCGGATTGCGGGACGACGCGGAGCTGCTCGGCGACGGGCAGAGCGCGCCGCAGGACGAGGCGAAAGCCGCCGCAGAGGCGGAAAAGCCGTCTGCAAGCACTGCGGTAAAGGCGGGATCAGAAACCCCGCAAGGCAACCATGAAACGCCGCAAGGCGAGGAAGACGACGCGCCAACGTATCTCGTCTTTGAAGACGACGATGACGACGGCGATTGAACACGCGACGGCGCGCCCCGAATCATGCGTTCGGGGCGCGTTTCTTTGCCTGTGGCCGGCCTTCTCCCCCATCCGCGGTCAAATGAAAAACCCGCAGGAATGTTCCTGCGGGCATCCAAACGAAACGAAGTTTAGCGCTTGGAGAACTGGGGCGCGCGACGGGCGGCTTTCAGACCGTACTTCTTGCGCTCCTTCATGCGCGGATCGCGGGTGAGATAGCCTGCCTTCTTGATGGCGGGCTTGTATTCCTCGTTGGCCTTCACCAGCGCGCGGGCGATGCCATGGCGGATGGCGCCGGCCTGGCCGGTGAACCCGCCGCCCTTGCAGTTGACGATGACGTCGAAGCGGCCATTGGTTTCGGTGAGCACCAGCGGCTGACGAACGACGGTCTTGAGCGTCTCATAGCCGAAATAATCGTCGATGGAACGCTTATTGATGATGATATTTCCCTCGCCGGGGATCAGACGAACGCGAGCGATCGCCTTTTTTCTCCTGCCTACGGCATGGAAGCAAACCTCAGACATTTTCCGTCCTCCTCCCTGTTACAGCTTGTATTCCACAGGCTTCTGGGCCTGATGGGTGTGCTCGGGGCCGGCATAGGCGTGCAGCTTTTTGAGCATGGCATAGCCGAGGGGGCCCTTGGGCAGCATGCGGCGCACGGCCTCCTTGAAGGCAAACGTGCTCTTGTTCTGCATCAGCTTGCGGTACTTGATCTCTTTCAGTCCGCCCGGATAACCGGTATGGTAGCGGTAGAGCTTCTGATCGAGCTTGCGGCCGGTCAGGACCAGCTTGTCGCAGTTGACGACGATGATGTAGTCGCCGCAGTCCACGTGAGGCGTGAACGTGGGCTTATGCTTACCGCGGAGCATGGACGCGACCTGCGAGGCAAGGCGGCCCAGCACCTGACCCTCGGCGTCGATGACGTACCAGGTACGTTCGACGTTCTGAGGATTCGCCATATACGTACTCACAGATGATTCCTCCCAAATATTACGATCACGATGCGCGCGTGTGGTCAGTACGGCGCAAACATCAATCGCGCTCGGGGCTAGTGAGCGGACTGACACAAACTGTATTATAGCGCATTTCCCCACCCGCGTCAACGCCGCTTTTTCGCAAACGCGAAATTTAATCTCAAATTAAACCATTAAAACGGGCCGCAGCGGAATCTTTCCGCGACGACCCGTGGAGAAGCGTCCTACCCGTCACTCCTCGCGCACGCCCTGTACGGCGTCATAGTCCTGATCGGTGAATACGGGCGGCGTGGGCGTCGGCTCAATCACGGCGAACTGCGGGTCGTGCGTGACCGCGCCGCCCGTGGAGAAATTCTCCAGGAAGCCCATCACCATGCTGAACAGGCGCGCGCCCACAAAGGCGAGCAAGGCGATGACGACGAGCAGAAGGATCAGCTTTGGCCAGAAACGCATCTTACTGCACGTAAGCGAGGACGTCCTTGGGCAGCTTTTCGACCTCCATGCTCACGGAAACCATGAAGTTGCAGTTGTGCTCCTGCGAAAGCTTGTCAAGCGCCGCGAAGAAGGGCGAAAGTTCCGCCGGATCGTCGATGTGCACAAGCTTCAAAAAGGCGTCGATGCTGATGAGGGTTATGTCATAGTTGACGGCCAGCATGCCGCTGATAAAGGCGAGGAAGGCGTCCGGCGAGCAGCCGCGGGCGACGGGATAGGCGCTCGCGTCCACAAAGCGGATCTCGTGGCGGAGGTCATACATGTAACGCTTGTCGTCATCGATAAAAACGATGTCGCCGTGCTCCACCTTGAGCGCGTCGTTGGTCTGGTCGAGAAGGCGCTTGGTCTTGCCGCTGCCCTTGACGCCGGAGATAATCTGTATCATTGGAAACCACTCCTTTCATTTTTGACGGGCATTGCCCGGGAGCTTTCTCTCATTATACAACATTTTCCCGGCTCTGGCTAGGGGGTCTGGGCAGGAATTGGCAGCGAAAGCGCGAATATTTCATGGTAATTCCATGTTTCGGAGATGAGTGTCATGGAGAATCGAAGCGACGAACGCATTTTGGAAACCATCGTCGAGCGCAAGCGCGTGTTCGACGGCATCATCCTCCACATCGATCATCTGACCGCAAAACTGCCCAACGGCAAGCTCGCCAAGCGCGAAGTGGCCATGCACGTTGGGGCAAGCGCCGTGCTGCCCGTGGACAAAGAGGGTTACTGCTATCTGGTGCGCCAGTATCGCGCGCCCATCGAGCGGGTGCTTTTGGAGATCCCCGCCGGCAAGCTCGACGCGCCGGACGAGGACAGGCTGCTGGCCGCCAAACGCGAATTGCACGAGGAGACGGGGCTGTCGGCGAAAGCGTGGGATCATCTTGCCGATATCGTCACCACGCCGGGCTTCTCCAACGAAAAGATCTCCCTCTACCTTGCCCGGGATCTTGAGCGCGGCGAAGCCGCCCCGGACGAGGACGAGTTTTTGAACGTCGTGCGCCTGCCGTTTTCCGAAGCCGTCGCTGCGGCCGCGCGCGGCGAGATCGCCGACAGCAAGACCGTTTGCGCACTGCTGCTCGCCCACGCGCGCATGGGCAAAGAGGCGTGATCTCGCTGGCCCCGCTCGCCAACCTGCCGTCGTTGGAGAGCGAGCGGCTCATCCTGCGCCGGCTGTGCATGCGCGACGCGCCGGACATCTATGATTACAGCCGCGATCACGAAGTGGCGCGGCACGTGCTCTGGACGGCGCACACATCGCCCTCGGAGAGCCGCTCCTATATCCGCTACATGCTCAGGCGTTACCGGCTGGGCGAACCGTCGAGCTGGGGCATCGTCTTAAGGCGCGAAAACCGCGTCATCGGCACCATTGGCTTTATGTGGATCCAGGAGGAGAACGCCTCCGCCGAGGTCGGCTATTCCCTTGGTCGCGCCTACTGGAATCAGGGCATTATGACCGAGGCGCTGCGGCTGATTCTGGACTTTGGTTTCAAATCCCTCAAGCTTAACCGCATCGAGGCGCAACATGAGGTGGACAATCCCGCCTCGGGCGCGGTGATGCGCAAGGCGGGCATGACCTATGAAGGCACGCTGCGCCAGAGGCTTTGCAACAAGGGAAAATTTGTCGACGTGGCCCTCTACGCGGCGCTGCGTGCGGAATACACGAGCAAAAAGCCCTGACCTACGCCTCCTCTAGCGGCGGTTGCACATTTTCGCCATCGAGGAAAAAGGCAAAGTGCAAATGCGCGCCCAATTCCGCCTCGGCGTCGGCGGATTCGCCCACCGCGCCGATGGTTTCGCCCATGCGCACGCTTTGCCCCACCGCGGCCATTTCCGCGCTTTGCAGGCAGGCGTAAAGGCTTTCATAGCCGTCTTCATGCTCGATGCGCACCGTGTAACCCAGCAGCGGGTCGCGGTAGGCCTGCGTTACCGTGCCGTCGGCGCAGGCGGTCACCGCCGTGCCCAGCGGCGCGGCGATATCGATGGCCGCGTGCGTTTGCCACAGCTGCAATGTATCCGACCATACCAGCGCGTCAGGGCGGTACTCCCTCACCACATCGCCCGTGAGCGGCGGCAGGAACGCCGCTTCCTCTTCTTCCGCTTCCGCGCCAAGGTTGAGGCTCGAGGCCAGCGCCGGCTCGGGCGTCACCGTGGGTGCTGGGGTGCCTGGCTGATTGGCGCGGCCCCGATAGATCGTCGCCGCCGCGCCGATCAGCGCGAGCAACGCCACCATGGACGTCACATAGCCAAAGCGATCCCAGAACGCCCGCAGGCGGGGGCGCAGCGCGTTTGCGGCTGCCCGCACGGCTTGCGCGAGGCGGCGCATCTTTTCGCCTATATTTTTCATCCTACATCCCTCCCTGCTCCCAGTATCGCCGCAAAGGGCGGTTCCATACAGCGGGGCTGTTTTTGCGCGCAAAAACTTTACCATTTTGCCCACTTCATTAAATTGTCCTTTTGTCGCGCGCATTAACGGGCGGTCAACATTTCTGTGGTATAGTATATCGTACTATAAATATAAGTAATCATTTTTTGCCGGCCATGCCGGCGCAAAGGCGAGATTTGGCATGAAACAGACACAGGAGCAGCCCGTCCGTTCGCTGGGGATCGATATCGGCTCCACGACGGTAAAACTGGCGCTGATGGAAGGCGGAGACGTCCTCTATGAGCGTTATGAGCGCCACTATTCGCAGGCGCGACAAAAGATACTCGAGATGCTTTCGGATCTTGAGCCGATGGTCGCGGGTGGTCTTTTGCGCGCGGCGATCTCCGGTTCGGCGGGCATCGGACTTGCCGAGGCCGCGCGCCTGCCCTTTCAGCAGGAAGTCTTTGTGGTCGGCGAACTGGTGCGCGCGCTGGCGCCGGACACCAATGTGGTTGTCGAATTGGGCGGCGAGGACGCCAAGATCATCTTTTTCGACCGCGCGACCGGCGGCATGGACGAGCGCATGAACGGCAGCTGCGCCGGCGGTACGGGCGCGTTCATCGACCAGATGGCTACGCTCCTGGACGTGGACGTGGCCGAGCTCGACCGTCTCAGCCAGCATTCCACGCGCATCTACCCCATCGCCTCCCGCTGCGGCGTGTTTGCCAAGACGGACATACAGCCGCTGCTCAATCAGGGCGCGCGCAAGGAAGACGTGGCCATGAGCATCTTTCAGGCCATCGTCAACCAGACCATCGCGGGACTGGCGCAGGGACGCAGGATCGAGGGCAAGGTGCTGTTTCTCGGCGGGCCCCTGTACTACTGTCAGGGCTTGCGCCAGCGCTTCCGCGAAACCCTGAAACTCTCCGAAGAGGACGCGATGTTCCCCGAGTGGGGGCGCTTTGCCGTGGCGCGGGGCGCGGCCATGTTCGCCACGCGCGCGCCCGAGGCCTTTACGCTTGCTCAACTGCGCGAAACGCTGGCCACGGCCAAGGTCGTTTCCGGAGCGCAGACGCTGCCGCCGCTGTTTGAGGACGAGGCGGAGTACGCCGCCTTTGCCGCGCGCCACGCCCGCGCCTCCGTGCCGCGCGCGGAACTTTCCACCTATCGCGGCGGGGCGTATCTGGGCATCGACTGCGGCAGCACCACCACCAAGCTGGCGCTCGTTTCCGAAAACAAAGAACTTCTGTATACCTACTACGCCTCCAACAACGGCGACCCGGTAGAGATCGTGCGCCGCGAGTTGGGCGAGATCTACGCGCGCACGCAGGGCCGCGTGCCCATTCTCGGCAGCGCCGTGACCGGTTACGGCGAGGATCTCATCCGCCACGCCTTCCATGTGGACATCGGCGTGGTGGAGACGATCGCCCACTTCATGGCCGCGCGCCACTTCTGCCCGGACGTGGACTTCATACTCGACATCGGCGGGCAGGACATCAAGTGCTTCCGCATACGCAACGGGACGATCGACGGCATCATGCTCAACGAGGCCTGTTCCTCGGGCTGCGGTTCGTTCATCGAGACATTCGCCAAGTCCATGAACATGGGCGTGCAGGAATTCGCCCGCAGGGGCCTCTTTGCCCGCGCGCCGGTCAACCTTGGCAGCCGCTGCACGGTGTTTATGAACTCCTCGGTCAAGCAGGCGCAGCGCGACGGCGCCACGGTGGAAGACATCTCCGCCGGGCTCTCCGTCAGCGTGGTCAAAAACGCCGTCTACAAGGTCATCCGCGCCGGTTCCGCCGACGAACTGGGGCAAAACGTGGTGGTACAGGGCGGCACCTTCCACAACGACGCCATACTGCGCGCCTTCGAGCGCGAGCTGGGGCGCGACGTCGTCCGGCCGGACATCGCCGGTCTGATGGGCGCTTACGGCGCGGCGCTGTGCGCCATGCGGCTGAAGAAGTCCAGCATACTCTCCCCTGAGGAATTGGCGAAGTTTTCCCACACTTCGCGGCCGGCGGTGTGCAAGGGCTGCGAGAACCGCTGCAAACTGACGATCAACACCTTTGCCGACGGCGGCCGCTTCATCTCCGGCAACCGCTGCGAGCGCGGCGCGGGCGGCAAAAAAGCCGAAGAGGAGTTGCCCAACCTCTACAAATACAAGCGCGAGACGCTTCTTGCCATGGGCGGCGGCGAAGCGCGGCGCGGGCGCATTGGCCTGCCGTTGGCGCTTGGCATGTATGAACTGTTGCCGCTGTGGTCCGGCATCTTCCGCGCGCTGGGGTTCGAGGTCGTGCTCTCGGACATGTCCGACCGCGGCACCTATGAAGCGGGGCAGTTCACCATCCCCTCGGACACGGCCTGTTACCCAGCGAAGATCATGCACGGGCACGTGGCGCGCCTGCTGGAAAAGGGCGTGGACGCGGTGTTCTACCCCTGCCTGACGCAGAACTTCGACGAGGGCGATACGGACAACCACTTCAACTGTCCGGTGGTGGCTTACTATTCCGAACTTCTGCGCGGCAACATGCCGGAACTTACGGACGAAAACTTTCTCTACCCGCACCTGAACATCTGCGATGAAAAGGGGCTGGCCGCGGAGCTCGGCAAGGCGCTCTCAAAGCGCTTTGGCCGCATCTGCGCCCGCGAGATGCGCGCGGCGGTGAAAAAGGGCATGGCGGACTATCAGGCCTACATGGCCGGCGTGCGGCAAAAGGGCGAGGAGGCGCTCATCTGGGCGCGCGCGCACAAAAAGCGCATTATGGTGCTGGCCGGGCGGCCCTACCACATCGACGCCGAGATCGGCCACGGCATCGACCAGTTGGCCACGTCACTGGACTTCGCCGTCGTCAGCGAGGACAGCGTCTATCACCTTGCCAAAACGCCCGAGGTGCACGTGCTCAACCAGTGGACGTATCACGCCCGCCTCTACCGCGCCGCCGCTTTCGTGGCCACGCAGCCGGACGTGGAATTCGTGCAGCTCGTCTCCTTCGGATGCGGCGTGGACGCCATCACCACCGACGAGGCGCGCGCCATCCTCGAGCGGGCGGGCAAGTATTACACGCAGATCAAGATCGACGAGATCGCCAACCTCGGCGCGGTGAAGATCCGCCTGCGCAGCCTGCTTGGCGCTCTGGAGATGAAGTGAGGACTATGCAAAAGACCTATCAGCCCTTTACCGCGGAAATGAAGGCCGCGGGGTACACCATCCTCGTGCCCAACATGCTGCCGATGCACTTTCGCCTGCTGTTGCGCATCTTCGGCCATTACGGCTACAATATGGAACTTTTGACCACCACGGGGCCGGAGATCAGCGACACGGGGCTCAAGTATGTGCACAACGACACCTGCTATCCGGCGATACTCGTCATCGGCCAGTTCATCCACGCCTTGCAGAGCGGCAAGTACGACCCCCACAAGGTGGCGCTGATGCTGTTTCAGACCGGCGGCGGCTGCCGCGCCTCCAACTATATCTCGCTTCTGCGCAAGGCGCTGCAAAAGGCCGGGTATGGCTATGTGCCGGTGATCTCCTTCAGCTTCGCGGGCATCGAGAAGCATCCCGGCTTCCGCCTGACGCTGCCGATGATCTACCACATGCTCTACGCCGTGCTCTATGCCGACCTTCTCATGTCTCTGGTCAATCAGGTGCGGCCCTATGAGGAGCGCGCGGGCGAGAGCGAGGAACTGGCCGAAGCCTGGACGAACCGCCTCGCCGACGAGCTGGCGGCCGCCAGGGGACTGCAGGGGCGGCGCGCCCGGCAGAACATCGCCGCCATCCTCATGGACTTCGCCCGCATTCCACGGCGGCGGGAAAAGCGCCTCAAGGTGGGCGTGGTCGGGGAAATTTACGTGAAGTATTCGCCGCTGGGCAACAACAATCTGGAGGCCTTTTTGCTCGGCGAAGGCGCGGAGGTGGTCGTGCCGGGGCTGCTGGACTTCTGCATGTACTCGGTCTACTCCGTCTCCCGCTCCGGCAGGCTGGATCTGCGCTGGCTGCTCTCGCATTTCAACAGCCTCGCCTACCGCTATCTGCGCGGCAAGCAGAAGATGCTCATCGACCTGATGCGCGAGGAGGGGACGTTTGATCCGCCCACGCCCTTTGATCACACTGTGTCGCTGACGCGGGGCGTCATCGGCCTGGGGGTGAAGATGGGCGAAGGCTGGCTTTTGACCGCGGAAATGCTGGAACTCTACGAAAAAGGCGTGCGCAACATCGTCTGCACGCAGCCGTTCGGCTGTTTGCCCAACCACATCTGTGGCAAGGGCATGATGAAGCCCATCAAGGACAGGCACCCGGACATCAACATCGTCGCCATCGACTACGACGCCGGCGCCACGCGCGTCAACCAGGTCAACCGCCTGAAGCTGATGCTGGCCAACGCCCGCCTCAGCGAGCGCGAGGCCGCAGGGCCGCGTGAGGCCGGCCAAACCGCAAAAGAGCCCCCCTCCGTCGCCTGACGGAAGGGGACTCTCTTGTCGCGCCCAAGGCGGCGCGTTTTCTTTTGCCGTTTAATCCTCGCTGCCGCGCCACTGGAAGTCGTCTTCCTTGTCGTTCAACAGTTGCAGGGCCTTGAAGATTTCCTGCATCTTGGCGTCGGTGCGGGTGATGACGTCCGCGCAGTTGCGCAGCTCGTCGACGATGAAGGCGGGCACCTCGTCCGAGGACTTGTAGCGGATGCCGTGCTCGAGCGTGGCCCAGAAGTCCATGGCCACGGTGCGGATCTGTATCTCCACGGGGATGAAGAGCTTGCCCTGCGAGAGGTATACCGGCACGTCCACGACGATGTGCAGGCTGCGGTAGCCGTTGGGCTTGGGCTGCTTTATGTAATCCTTCTCAAAGATCAGGGAGATGTCGTCCTGCGAGAGCAGCAGTTCGGCGATGCGGTAGATGTCGTCCACATAGCAGCAGACCACGCGCACGCCGGCGATGTCGTGCAAATGCTTCTTGGCGCTGGTGATGGTCATGGGCTGGCCCATGTCGCTGAGTTTTTTCATGATGCTGGGCAGCGTTTTCACCCGGCTCTGTATGTGGTGGATGGGGTTGTGCTTGTGGCGGTACTGGAACTCGGTATCCAGCGTTTCCAGCCGGGCGCGTATCTCGCGGATAGCGCCCATGTAGACGTTCTGTATCTGCTGATAGTTGCGGTATTCCTCGGCAAAGGCCGCGTCCGCGCCCTTTGAGCCGCCCTGCATCTGGAATTGCTTGATGAGCATCAGGTTGTCGTCCATTTTAATCGCGTTCCTCCGGTGATTCCTTTTCCCCGAGCACGTCCCAGGGCGTGAGCATGCCCAAAAGCGGCTCGTCGAGTTGACCATTCTGGGTGATGAACACCGCCGCGAGGCGGCTGTCGCGCTCGCCGGCGCGTTCAAAGGCGGCGCGCACGTCGTGGTAGGTGGCGCTGGCGGAAAGGAGCAAAAAGCGCTCGCCGCCGCCCGGGCGATTGATCTGCAAAAGCTCGCCAAAGTCGCGCACGCGCGTGTCCTGCGCGATAGCACCGTGTTTCAGCACATAGGAAAACACGCTGCGCATGCTGAAAATGCCGCTGATGCCGCCCTTTTCCAGCACCGGCACGTGGGAAAAGCCATGCTTGTCCATGCGGCGCATGACTTCCAGCGCCGGATCGCCCGGATGGGCGCGCAGCACGCGCTCGCCCGGCGTGGCGTAGAGAAGCGCTGGCTTGGGGCTCTCCACATAGTCGATGATCTGGTAGAGCGTATCGAGCATCGCCTTGGACGGCTCGCAGACGGGGTTGCCTTCGGCGTCGACATTGTGCGTGAGCAGGTTGCGCAGTTCGCGGCAAAGGTCGAGCTGGGCGCGCACGGGCTCCGATTCCGGATCGCCAAGATAGCGCACGACCACGCTGGAGGAGCCGCCCTCCTTGCCCGCGTATTTCTTATCCAGCATGCCTTCCAGCACGCGGAACATGCTCAAAAACGTCTCTGCTCGCATCGCCCGCCGCCTTTCTTCCCCGGTTATCATCATAACACATTCCCAACAAAAAATCAACATCTCAGGCCACGAAGTTGAGGCCGTCCTCCACCTCCGGCACCTGTATGTAGGACTGGGGCACGTCGCCGATGAGTATGCTCTCGGCCATCAGCGCCGAGGCGCGCACGCTCACCGTGCGCGCGCCCGAGGGAAGCACGATGCGCACGGAGGCCGTGGCTTCGAGGCTGATCTTGTGGCGCGTCTGGTTGATACCGGCAGACTCGAATTCGGTGACGAATGCGGTCTTGACCGTGCCCACGGGCAGGATCTCAAAGCGCAGGCGCGGGCCTTTGCCGGAAAACACGCCTGAGCCCAGCGCCGAGCCGAGCGGCAGCGTGATGCCATCGTCGGCCAGTGTGTCGATATTCTCCTGCGCGGCGGTGGCGGCGTCGGCGGCGATGCGGTTCATGAGGATGGTGTTGGCCGAGAGCATGCTGGCCTCGCCCTCCGCGTCGTAGTGGACGTCGACGAAATCCTCATAATCGAGGGACTTGTGCATCACCTCGTCCAGCGCCAGGCTGATCTGTTGCAAGGCGCGCTGTTCCGCGCGCGCCTCAGCCAGGGAAAGCAGCGCGCCGTTCAGGTTTGCGAAGGCCCGCATCAGCGCAAAGCCCAATGCCGCGCAGATGAGCAGGCCGGCCAGAAGCCGCTTTTTGCCGCGATTCTTTGCCATTTGCAACCATACCGTCCTTCCCGGCGTCTATACAAGAGGACGCACGCGGCATACTACGCGGCCGCGCGCGGCGCGGTTCACGAAATTGACACGGAAAATCAGTGCGCCGGACGCATTTGTGTGGTATAATACGTTTATATACGGCCTGACCGTCCCGCGCCATGGCGGCGCGGCATACATACGCTGGAGGACACGATGGGAAATTACGCGCTCTTTCGTCCCCGGGATCGGGAGAACAACTTCATCCTCTCCGTGGCGATGACCACGGTGAAGATGCTCTTTTTCGTGGTGCTGCTCATCGGCGTGGCGGCGCTGGGTCTGGGCATCGGCGTGGGCAAGGCGTGGGTGGACACCTCCCCCATGCTCGATCTGGACGTGCTGCACTCCCAGTCGCAGACGTCGTTCATCTACGACAAGTACGGGGAACTGATCACGGAATACAAGGGCTCGGAAAACCGCATTTACGTGGAACTGGACGAAGTGCCGCAAAACCTCATCGACGCGGTGGTGTCCATCGAGGACGCGCGTTTCTGGGAGCACAACGGCATCGACATCAAGCGCATTGGCGGCGCGTTCATCTCCACCTTCTTCCGCGGCGACACGCAGGGCGGCTCGACGATCACCTGCCAATTGATCAAATTGACGCTGCTCACCAGCGACCAGAACTTCCGCCGCAAGGTGCAGGAGGCGTATCTGGCTTTGCAGCTGGAAGACGCTATTTCCAAAGAGGAGATCCTCGAGGAGTATCTGAACGTCATCTATCTGGGCGGATCCAGTTACGGCGTGTGTATCGCCGCGCAGGACTATTTCGGCAAGGATCTGGAACAGCTTACGCTGCGCGAGTGCGCCACGCTGGCGGGCATGATCCGCAACCCTTCGCGCTACAATCCCCGCAGCAACTACTATTCCCGCAACACGCCGGAAGTCACAGACGACCGCGCTGACTACGTGCTGGAGTTGATGTACGAACAGGGCTACATCACTGAGGATGAATATCAGCACGCGATGAACGAGCAGCTGACCGTGCTGGAAAAGGGCACCGCCGCCTCCAACGAGATGTACGACAACGCCTACTACGTCGAATACGCCATCTACGACGTGGTGACGAAGATGCTGCGCGTGGAAGGCGATCTGGAGGACAACTCCACCAACCGCGCCGCCATGCAGCGGCAGTTGCGCACGGGCGGCTACCGCGTCTATACATCGCTTGATCCCGCCGTGCAGGAGGCGGCGCAGCAGGTGATCACCGAGTGGGATGACTACCCGGACATGCGCTATTCCAACGACCGCACAACCCGCGCCTCTCTGGGCGGCGGCGAATACCTCACCGTGGTGCAGCCGCAGGCCGCCGCCGCGGTAATGAATTACCACACGGGCGAACTGGTGGCCATCGTCGGCGGGCGCGAGGAACCCGTGCAGAAACTGCAGTTCAACCGCGCCTACCAGAACAACATGCCCGTCGGCTCGTCCATCAAGCCGCTCTCCGTCTATGGCCCGGCCTTTGACCTGGGCAACTCGCCGGGCACGCCGGTGCTCAACCTGCCCATTCCCATCCTCAACTGGCAGAGTGAGAACGGCTACCCCAACAACTACGGCGGCGGCGACTTTACCGGCAGCGAAAGCATGCGCTACGCCATGAACCGCTCGCACAACACGGCGGCCGCGCAGGCGCTGATGACCTACGTGGGCATTGAAAACAGCGTTGCCTACCTGCTCCGGCTGGGCGTGGACCCGGACCACATCAACGCCAACGGCGCCGGTCTGGCGCTGGGCAGTTCCTCGCTCTCGGTGATCGAGCTGGCGGCGGGCTTCGGCGCGGTGGGCAACCTCGGCGAATACCTCGAACCCTATGCCTTCACCCGCATCGAGAACTCGGATGGTTCCATCTACATCGACGTTTCGCAGGTGCAGCTCAAGCGGCAAGTGTTCAAGGAATCCACGGCATGGATGTTGGTGGACGTACTCAAGGGCTGCGTCACCTCTGGCGTGGGTACTGGCTCACGAGCAAACTTCCGCGGCATGGAGATCGCCGGAAAGACCGGCACGCACTCTGACAACGCCGGCGTCACCTTTGCGGGCATGTCCGCCTACTATTCCGGCGCGGTGTGGATCGGTTCGGACAACTATAAAGCGCTGGAGAGCAGCGCCACCGGCGGCAGCGCCGCCGCGCCGCTGTGGGCCGCGCTGATGGAGGCCGTGCATTACACCACCGGCTGCACGCAGAACCGCTCCATCCTAACCAAGTCCGCCTCGGCGGTCGGCCTCACGCAGGCGAGCTGCTGCGGCGTCTCCGGCATGATGCCCACCTCTGCCTGCGCCAACGACATCAATGGCTACGGCGTCAACACCGACTACTACCTCGTCGGCACCGAGCCGGATACCCCATGCAACATGCACCGCTCGCTGACCATCTGCAACCGCAGCGGCCTGCGGGCGACGAGCAACTGCTCCTCCACCTCCGTGCGCGGCGTCATCTACATCCCCGCCGGGCACCCGCTGCGCATGGCGGACGACATGGATATCGTACACCAGTACTTCCGAGGCGCTACGACCAACGAGGAAGCGCCGGAACTCGGCTACTGCAACCGTTGCGGCTGATTCCGGAAACGGCAAAGCCCCGGAGAGCATTCCACAATGCTTTCCGGGGCTTCTTTGTGCATTTTCAGCTCTGCATGGCGAGGATGCGCTCGGCGGCCTCGGGCGCTGTGCAGACGGAGGTGTCCAACAACGGCACGCCCAGTTCGCCGTAGAGCGGCAGATAGGCAAGGGCGCGCGCGAGGCTGCCCTCGTCCCGCTCCCCTGCCGCCACGTCTCTCTGATGGCGCGCGGCCAGCGCTTCTTTCGTACTAGTCAGGGCCACGGCGCGAACCTCCCAGCCCCGCGTATCGAGCCGCGCGAGTATGCCGTCCAGTATCTCGCGCTGGTGCAATACCCAGCAGAAGACGACGTTCTCAAACGCGCCGCAGGTGAGAAAATTGTTCAGCAGATGGCAGATGTTGTCGAGCACGACGCGCTTCGTCGCTTCCGTGACGCGAAAGGGATGCATGTCCCAGCACCAGTCGCCATCCAAAAAGGCGCAGTCCGGCAGCATGTCGCGCAGGGCACGGCCCGTGGCGCTCTTGCCCACGCCCATCGCTCCGCAGAGTATGTACAGACGCTTCATCTTTTCTCCCTCCGCGAAGATCATAGCAGAAACCCGCGCGGCGGTCAAGGCGCGGGTGGTCTTTTCCCGGCGCGTATTGCAGTATGCCCGCGGCCGTGCTATACTGCATGTGGAGGCGCCGCCTCCATGGGAGGATGCCAATGGAACAGCAGACATTTTTTACGCAGGACGCCGCCGCTCCTTTGGCGGCCCGCCTGCGTCCGCGAACGCTCGAGGAGATCGTCGGCCAGCAGCATCTGCTCGGCAAGGGCAAGGTGCTGCGCCGCCTCATTGAGGACGACCATATTTCCTCGATGATCTTCTGGGGCCCGCCCGGCGTGGGCAAGACGACGCTGGCGCGGGTGATCGCCAGCCGCACCAGGGCGGCGTTTATCGACTTTTCCGCCGTCACCAGCGGTATCCGGGAGATCCGCGCCGTGATGGAAAAGGCAGAGGCCAATCGCCGCTTTGGCGAGCGCACCATCGTCTTTGTCGACGAGATCCACCGCTTCAACAAGGCGCAGCAGGATGCTTTTTTGCCCTTCGTGGAAAAGGGAAGCATCATACTCATCGGCGCGACCACGGAAAACCCCTCCTTCGAGGTCAACGGCGCGTTGCTCTCCCGCTGCAAGGTGTTCGTGCTGCAAAGCCTGAAGGTGGACGACCTCGTTTGCCTGCTCAAGCGGGCGCTGACGGACGAGCGCGGCTTTGGCGGGACGCAGGTCCACATTGAGCCGGAGATGCTCGCGGCCATCGCCACCTTTGCCAATGGCGACGCCCGCAGCGCCCTTTCGACGCTGGAAATGGTGGTGCTCAACGGCGACGTGGACGAAAACGGCGTCACCGTGACCAAAGAGACGCTGGAACAGTGCACCGCAAAAAAATCCCTGCTCTACGACAAGCAGGGCGAGGAACACTACAACCTCATCTCCGCGCTGCACAAGTCCATGCGCAATTCCGACCCCGATGCGGCGGTGTACTGGCTGGCGCGCATGCTGGAGGCCGGCGAAGACCCGCTCTACATCGCCCGCCGCGTGACGCGCTTTGCCAGCGAGGACGTGGGCCTTGCCGACCCCCGGGCGCTGGAGATCGCCGTGGCCGCCTATCAGGCCTGCCATTTCATCGGCATGCCGGAATGTACGGTGCACCTGACCGAGGCAGTGGTCTACCTCGCCCTCGCACCCAAGTCCAACGCCCTGTACGAAGCTTACGGCCGCGCGCGGGAGGACGCGCTTTCGCAGCTGGCCGAGCCGGTGCCGCTGGTCATCCGTAACGCGCCGACGAAACTCATGCGCGAACTGGATTACGGCAAGGGCTACCAATACGCGCACGACGCCGAGGAAAAGCTGACGAACATGCAGTGCCTGCCCGACTCGCTGCTGGGGCACGAATACTACCGGCCCACGGAGCAGGGCGTGGAGGGCAAGTTCAAGGCAAGACTTCAGCAGATCAAGGCGTGGAAAGCGGAACACGCGAAGAAGTGAGACGAAAAAGCGCCGGGGCGCAAGGCTCCGGCGCTTTGTGCGCAAAAGGCTCTCCTAAAGGTTGGGAGAGCCTTTGTACACATCCCTTTCAGCCCTTCGCTCTCCGGGCAAAGTCCGCCATGGCTTCGGATATTTTGATCTGCTGTGGGCAGACGGCCTCGCAGCTGCGGCAGCCAAGGCAGGCGCCGGGCAGCTTGTCCTCGGGCAGGGAGGAAAGCGCCATGGGGGCAATGAAGCCGCCGCCTGTGAAGCAATGCTCATTGTAAAGCTCTAAAAGCCAAGGGATATCCAAGCCCTGCGGACAGTGGCTGACGCAGTAGTGGCAGGCCGTGCAGGGCAGGGCGATCTTCTGCGTCATCTCTTTGGCGATGGCGAGCAGCGCTTCCATCTCCGCGCTGGTGAGGGGCCTGTCCTCCGCGAAGGTGGCGATGTTGGCCTTGAGCTGTTCCATATTGGACATGCCTGAGAGCGTAACGGCCACCGTGGACAGGCTCTGCAAAAAGCGGAACGCCCAGGCGGGGATGCTCTCCTGCGGGCGCAGGGCCTTGAGCCGCGCCTCGTATTCCGGCGCAAGATGGGCGAGTTTGCCACCGCGCAGAGGCTCCATCACCCACACGGGGATGCCGTATTCTTTGAGCAGTTCAACCTTGGCCTTCGCGTCCTGGAAATTCCAGTCGATGTAGTTGATCTGCAACTGGCAGAACTCCATGTCCTTGCCGTAGGCTTCGAGAAGACGCTTCAGCACCGCGCAGCTCCCGTGCGCGGAGAAGCCCAGATGGCGAATGCGGCCTGCTTTTTTCTGCTTGAGCAGATAGTCGTAGATGCCATACCTTGGGTCGAGATAGGCGTCGATGTTCAATTCACAGACATTGTGGAAGAGATAGAAGTCAAAATAGTCGACGCGACACTTCTCCAACTGCTTTGGGAAAATCGTTTCCACTTTGTCCATGTTGGCAAGGTCGTAGCCTGGAAATTTGTCGGCGAGATAGAACTTCTCGCGGGGGTGGCGGGAAAGCGCCTTGCCCATCACCAGTTCGGACTTTCCGCCATGATAGCCGCAGGCGGTGTCATAGTAGTTGACGCCGTGGGCAAGGGCGTTGTCCACCATGGCGAGCGCCGCCGTCTCGTCGATCTGCGCATCGTTTCCCTCCATCTTCGGCAGACGCATGGCGCCAAAGCCGAGCGCGGAGAGCTTCATATCCTGAAAATCTCTGTAAACCATGGAAATACCTCCCTGTTTGCCGCCTCTAAATTCCAGTATACACGCAGTACAGTACAAATGCAAATGCTTTTTATCGCATGACCTTCATCACCAGAGCCATGCCAAGCGCGGCATGGGCCGCTAGATGCGCTCGAAGCGCACCCCGCCCGGGCGCGGGCGCACGCCGAAGGCCGTTTCCACGCAGCCCGAGGCGAGCAGCCCAGCGGCAGGGCCGTCGTAGAGCGGCGCGCCCTCGTGCAAAAGCAGCGCGCGGTCGCCGGCTTCGCAGGCCAGCGCCAGATCGTGCACGACCATCACCACGCACTTGCCCGCGTCACGCAGCGCATGCAGAAGATCCAGCAGTTCCAGCTGGTGGCGCACGTCCAGATAGGTCATCGGCTCGTCGAGCAACAGGTTTTGCGCCCCCTGGGCGATGAGCATGGCCAGATAGGCCTTCTGCCGCTGGCCGCCGGAGAGCGTGCGCAGTTCGCGCGCGGCGCAATCGAGCATGCCGGTGGCGCGCAGGGCGCTTTCCACGGCTTCCTCGTCGGCGGGGCGCAGGCGGTGCGAAAGGCCAAGGTAGGCAAAGCGGCCATGGTTGACCAGAGAGCGCACGGTGATGGCGGGCAACGGGCGGCTCTGCGGCAAAAAGGCCAGCGCGCGGGCAAAGGCGCGGGTGTCGTAAGCGGACGCGGGGCGGCCATCCACGGCGATCTCCCCCGCCCCCGGCCTGAGAAGACGCGCGCAGAGTTTTAAGCAGGTGGACTTGCCCGAGCCGTTGGGGCCGACCACGCAGGTCAGTTTTCCATCTTCAAAGGCGCAGGTCAGGCCGTTGAACAGCGGCGCTTCGCCATAGCCGAAGGACATGTTTTTCAGCTGAATCATCCGCGTCCCCCCTTGCGCTGGCGCAGGAGCAGCCAGAGGAAGAACGGGCCGCCAAGGAGCGCCAGAAGGATGCCCACCGGCACTTCGTAGGGCGCGAAGGCCGTGCGGGCGATGGTATCGCAGACGAGCACGAACAGCGCCCCGCCCAGCATGGAGAGGGGCAAAAGTGTGCGGTTTTCCCCGCCCACGAGGCGGCGCAGGGCGTGCGGTACGATGAGGCCGACAAAGCCCAGAAGACCGGAAAAGCTGATGGCCGCGCCCGCCAGCACCGAGGCGAGCATGAGCTGCCCCACGCGCGCTCGGCGCACGCGCAGGCCGACGGACTGGGCGACCTCATCCCCCAGCCCCAGTACGTCGAGGCGATCCGCCGTCAGAAGCGCCAGCAGCAGCGCCGGGGCGATGTAGGCCGCCGCCGTATAGACGCGCGCGGCGGAGACGCCGGAAAAGCCGCCGACCATGAAGGCGCTCATGCCCAGCGTCGCCTCGGGTTCCAGCGTGGTGACGAGATCTGTCCCGGCGGAGAGGATGGCGTTGACCGCCACGCCCGCGAGCACCACCGTCAGACGCGAAGCGCCCATGCGCCCGGCCAGCAGGAGGATGAGCAGCGAGGCCGCCAGCGCGCCCAGAAACGCCGCCGCGGGCAAAAACGCCGCCGCGGCGGGAAAGAAACAGGCGCAGAGCAGCGTGGCAAAGCCCGCGCCAGCGTTGACGCCGACAATGTTGGGGCTGGCCAGCGGATTGAGCAGCACGCCCTGCAAAATGACGCCGGACACGGCCAGCGCCGCGCCGGAAAGCAGAGCCGCCAGCGTGCGTGGCAGGCGGATGTAGAGGAGGATGCGGGCGGCGGGAGAATCCGCGCCTTCGCGCACAGCCTGCCAGAGTTCGCGCGGCGAAAGGCCGCTCGCGCCGAGGCACATTGAGGCGATAGCCGCGGCGAGGAGCAGCAAAAACAGTATGACGGCGCACAGGCGCGCTTTACGCTTCAAAGAGAAGTTCATAGAGATAGGCATAACTCTCCGCCCAACGCGCGTTGGGCTTGTAGTGGAACAGATCGCGCGGGAGCACGTAGACGCGGCCCTCTTGCACGGCTGTCAGGCCTTGCCAGGCGGGGTTTTGCCCCAGCGTTTCTTCCACGACGCCCAACGCCGCTTCCTCGTCGCCGCCCATGACGCTGATGAAGATGCAGTCCGGATCTTCGACGACGATGGCCTCCAGCGTCAGTTCCTCCAGCAGCGATGGCTGTTTGCCGGCGATGTTTATACAGCCGAGGTCTTCGAGCATTGCGCCGGCGAGGTTGTCGTCCGCCTTGGCCTTGACGCCCGTGGAGTAGGCGCGCAAAAGCAGCACTGTGGGCGCGTTTTGCGCCTGTGCGCTGGCGATTGTCTGGGCGATTGCCGCCTCCATGGGCGGGACGATGGTCTCGTAAAGGTCGCGCCGTCCGGTGAGCGCGGTGAATACGTCCATCATCCGCGCGTAGTCCTGCCAGGTATCGACGCGGAAAGCGGCGCAGGGCACGCCCGCCGCTTCCAGCACTTCCGCGGCGCTGACCTGCGCGGCGATGTCCAGGGAGAGGAGGACCAGATCGGGATCGAGGGCAAGAATAAGTTCGAGGTTGGGTTCCTTGGTGGTGCCAATGATCTGCGCCTGACCAAGATCCATGCCGCGCTCGCTGACGGCGTCCTCGGTTGCGCCGGCCAGCGTGCCGCCCGCCTGCGCCCACGCTTCGGCGTAGGAGCCGTAGAGGCTGACCACGCGTCGCGGAGAGGCCGCGGGGATGGCCACGCCCCGGTCATCCATGAGCGCCCCTTCCGCCCCCGCGATGGAGGGCAGAAGGAGCAGCGCGATCAGCAGCAGGCCGAGGAGCCGTTTCCTCATGCCTGGCGCTCCTTGAGGGGCGCGGCGAGGATGGCGTCCTTGCGCAAAAGCAGATCGTCGGTGGCGATGGCGGCTTCAAAGGCGTCCACGCCCACGCGGTCGATGGCCGCGCCTAGGCGCTCCTTCACAAAAGCATTCTCGCGGAACCAGAGGATGGTCTTTTCCACCAGCGCGTCCAGTTCCTCGCGCTTGTAATAACGGCTCAGGCGCGTGCCCATGCGGGTGTGCTTGCCCCAGGTGCCGCCGACAAAGGCGGCGAACACAGGCTCGTCCACCGCCGGGGTGACGCCGAAGGGGCACTTTTCGACGCAGACGCCGCAATCGTTGCACAGTGCCTTATCGACCTGCGCCTTGCCGTCCACGACCTTGACGGCGCGCATCGGGCAACGCCCGGCGACGAGGCACTTTTTGCAGCCGCGGCACTTTTCCAGATCGTAGACGGGAAGGCGGTGCGCCTCGATGCCAAAATCGTTGAGGGAGGGCTTCATGCAACTGTTCGGGCAGCCGCCCACGGCGATTTTGAACTTGTGCGGCAGGGCGACGCTGCCCCAACCGGTGTAGAACTTGTCGTACAGTTCGGCGCAGATGGCCTGCGTGTCGGCGTTGCCGTAGACGCAGGTGGTGCCCTTGCAAGCCGTCAGGGGGCGAACCTTCGCGCCGGTGCCGCCGATGACGAGGCCGGCGTCCACGGCGAATTGACGGACGGCCTCCACGTCCTCCAGGTGGATGCCGGGCATCTCCACCTGCAGGCGCGAGGTGATGGCCACATGCCCGTCGCCGTATTTTTCGGCGCACTCGGCGAGGCTCTTGAGCTGTTGGGCGGTCAGGGTACCGTTTTTGTTGACGGCGCGGGCGGAAAACGTGTCCGTGCCGCGGTTGTGCAGAAAGCCGAGAGCCTTTACGCGCATGATCTCCTGCGGGGCAGGTGTGGCCATATGTATCAAACTCCTTTGTATCGCGGTCAAGGACGCCGCGTCTTTTCTCATTTTATCATATCTTTATGCCGCTTGGCAAGGGGAGCCATGGCGCGCAAAAGCGTCCGCCCCATGGGGAGCGGACGCGCGCATCAATTCATCATCGCCGCGATCTCCTCTTCGCTGAGGTCGGGTTGCAGGGCGCGATTGACGGCAGAGGCGATGACGCCCGCCGCGTCGGCGATGAGATCGTCAATCTCGCGCGGCGTAACCACCATTTCTCCATGCTCCCCCTCGAGCAACTCCGCCTCTACATGATCAAGCGCTTCCTCGCCCGTGTCCGGGGAAAGCGCCTCCATGGCGTCGCGCGCCAGCGTGGCCGCGTAGATCACTGTAGGCATGCCAATGGCGATCACCGGCACGCCCAGCGCTTCCCTCGTCAGGCTGCGGCGGTGGTTGCCTACGCCGGAGCCGGGCTGTATGCCGGTATCGGTGAGCTGTATGGCGGCGCCGATGCGCCCGGCGGCGCGGGCGGCGAGGCTGTCGACGCAGAGGATCGCGCGCGGGCGCACCCTGGCGGTGATCGCCTCGACCATCTCCATGGTTTCCACACCGGTGACGCCCAGCACGCCCGGGGCGATGGCGCAGACGCTGCGCATGCGCTCGTCGGCAAAATCCGGCAATTCTTCGAACATGTGGCGCGTGACCAGCGTGCGATCGACGGTCTGCGGGCCGAGGGAGTCCGGCGTGATACGGCGGTTACCCAGCCCCACCACCAACACCGGCGCGTCGCCCTCGCGCCCCAGCATGCGGGCGATCTCCTCGCCGAGCAAATTGGCCACAGCCAGCCTCGCGTCGAGATCGCGCCGGCGCATGGCCGCACATTCCAGCGTCATGTAGACGCCGACGGCCTTGCCCAGGGCGCGCGAGGCCGCCTCCGTTTCTATGACGACCTCCGTGAGCGTCACGCCCATCGCCTCCCAATGGCTGACGCGCACGCCCGGAAAGCCGCCTTCCGGGCCCTGAAAGGACTCCATCGCCAGATCGGTGCGGATCTGCCGCATTGAAAACACCTCGCTCATCGCGGAATTTGGCATTAGTTTACCCAAGTTTTTCATCAAAATGTATGAATCCCCTTGCATTTTTACCCGCCGCGTGCTAAAATAGATGATGCTGATTTTCCCGGGGGAGGTGAACACTTTGCCGAATATCAAGTCCGCCATGAAGCGCGTGAAGGTCAACGAGAAAAAGAACCTGCGCAATCGCATGATCAAGTCCGCGATGAAGACCCAGGTCAAAAAGTTCGAGACCGCCCTTTCCGCTGGCGAGGTCGATGGCAAGCTGCTCAGCGCGACGCAGGGCGCGATTGACAAGGCTGTCACGAAGGGCGTTATCCATAAGAACGCTGCCAATCGGAAAAAGGCCCGCTTGGCCAAGGCTGCCGCGAAGGCGTAAGCCGCGGTCGCACGCAATGAAACCGGCGCATAAAACGTCGGTTTTGTTCGTTTTGGGCGCGAAAGGAGGCGCAACCCATGAACGTTTCTGCGGAAGTGGCCGTCATTGGCGCGGCGATTCTGGATGTGGTCGTTCCCGGCGCGGGGCCGCGCGTGTTTGAAACGGGATCCATCCCCTGCCCCGGTCTGAAACTCTCCACCGGCGGCGACGCCATGAACGAGGCCGTCGCGCTCTCCCTCCTCGGACGGCGCGCGCGCCTGATCAGCCGCGTGGGCAACGATGCCGCGGGCGACCTTGTTCTCAGCGCATGCGCAAAGCGCGGCATCGATATTTCTTCCGTCGCGCGCGCGGACGTGGACACGGGCGTCAACGTCGTCCTCGTCGGTGATGGCGGCGAGCGCAGCTTCCTCACCAACCCGCAGGGAAGCCTGCGCATGATCGCGCCGGAGGACGTGTTCTCTGCCATCGACGCGCCCGATTTCGCCGCTCTCCGGGCCGTGTGCTTTGCCAGCGTCTTTGCCTATCCTTTGCTCATGCCCGCGCTCGAGGAGATTTTCCGCCGCATCAAGGAAAAGGGGCCGCTACTGCTTGTGGACATGACCAAGCGCAAAAACGGCGAGACGCTCAAGGACATCGCTCCGGCGCTTCTGTATGCGGACTATGTGTTTCCCAACCTCGACGAGGCCTATCTGCTCACCGGGACGCGCGACGCTTCGGGGATCGCCCGCCGCTTCCTCGCCTGCGGCGTGAAGAACGCCGTCGTAAAACTCGGCGCGGAAGGCTGTCTGGTAAAAAATGCCGGCGTGGAGGCCATTGTGCCCGCCGTTCCCGGCATACAGGCCGTGGACACCACTGGCGCGGGCGACAACTTCGCCGCCGGCTTTATCGACGCTCTCCTGCGCGGCGAGAGCCTCATCGATTGCGCGCGCTGGGGAAACGCCGTGGCCTCCCTCTGCGTAGAGCAGGTCGGCGCGACCAGCGGAACGCGGGAGCACGCAGAGATCGCGCGCCGCGCGCGCAGCATCGTTCCAACCTAACAAAGCAAAAGACCGGCAAGGCGTCCATAAAACCGCCTTGCCGGTCTTTTTCAGATATAGCGGCGCATTTGCTGCAAAGCGGCCTTTTCCAGCCGCGAAACCTGCGCCTGGGAAATGCCGATCTCGCCGGCGACCTCCATCTGCGTGCGCCCCTGGAAAAAACGGCGCTTGATGATATTGCGCTCCCGTTCGCCTAGCTTTTCCAGCGCCTGGCGGATTGAGAGGTCGCGCACCCAATCGTCCTCGCTGACGCGCTCGTCGCGCACCTGATCCATGACGTAAATGGCGTCGCCGCCATCCTGATAGACCGGTTCAAAGAGCGACACGGGATCCTGAATGGCCTCCAGCGCCAGCACCACGTCCTCCTCGCGCGCCTCCATCTCGGCGGCGACCTCCTTGACGCTCGGCTCCCGCCCCAGGCGGTAGGTGAGTTTTTCCCGCGCCTTGAGCGCCTTGTAGGCCGTGTCCCGCAGCGAACGGGAGACGCGGATCTGGTTGTTGTCGCGCAGATAGCGGCGTATCTCCCCAATAATCATTGGCACCGCTTTGCCATGTCGAAAAAGAGGAGGATACGCATGGTAACGCGAAAAATGAGTTTAAAAGCGGCGATGGAGATGCTTGAAAGCGCCGGAAAGGCGGAAATGGCGGAAAAACTCGGGGAAATGCTGGCGGAGATGCCCTGCGCCCATTGGACGCGGGCGAGCATTGAGGACGCTTTTCTCGACTGGTTTTGGACGCACGGCCGCCTGCCCTCGACGCGCGCGCTCGACAATATGCCGGGTCTGCCCTGCCACGGGACGATCCGCAAGTGTTTCGGCGCGCCCTATGCGCAGTTCGCGGAGGCGTTTCTGCGCCGCTGGGGCGATCTGCTGCACCTCCCCGGCTACGGCTGGACGAGCGCGGAGGCGCTGCGAACGCTTTTCCTCCGCGAATACGAGCGCCTGCGCCCGACCTCCCCCGCGCGCTACAACGCCGGCCGCAAAGAGGGCACGCCGAGCGCGATGGCCATCGCCCGGGCGCTGACGCTCGAGGGCACATGGGAGGCGCTGCTTGCGCATTTGGGGCTCACGCGCTACTATCCGCGCCGCGCGGCGACGGCTCCGCGTGGGCAGGCCTGCGCCGCGGCCGCCGATTCCCCGGCGCAGCGCCTGGAGCGCTATCTGGAACGCTTTCGGGAGCACGAAGCGCGCGTCGAGGCGGCACTCGTCCGCGCTGAAGCGCGAGCGCGGACGCAGCCCGCCGCAAAGCGAACGCCGCGCGGGACATTCGACGGCGTTTATGAGACGGACTTCTCCATCGGCGCGCGCACTTCTGAAAAGCGCTGAGCATTCCCAAAAAGAGGGCGCCGGGCGGGAACGCATCCCTGCCCGGCGATTCGCGCGTTCAGGCGGCGCTTACACGCGCTCGCGCTTGCGCATTCTGAAGAAGCAGTCCATGGCGATGATGAGCACGATGAGCACGCCCTCGGTGATCTGCTGCAAATAGCCGTCCACGCCGAGCATGACCATGCAGTTGCTGAGCAGTTCGAGCACGAACAGGCCGATGAAGCTCTGCGGGATGCCGCCCACGCCGCCGGCAAAGCTGGTGCCGCCGATGACGACGCAGCAGTTGACCGTCATGCCCGTATCGTCGCCATACACCGAGGAACCGGTGCGCAGTTTGGAGGCGAGGAGCACGCCCGCCAGCGCCGCGGTCATGCCGCAGATGATGTAGGCCATCCACTTGGTGGCCACCACGCGGATGCCGGAGTTCTTGGCCACATCGTAGTTGCCGCCAATGGCGTAGCAGTTGCGGCCGTAACTGGTGAAGCGCAAGAGGCAGAAGAAGGCCACGAAGAGGATCGCCATGTAGAGCAGGAGGATCGGCACATTGCCAAAGATCCTGCTGTTGGCGATGTTCATAAACTCGCGGGCGTTGACCGTGCAGGGCAGCGGATGGGCGTTGGTGAGTTGCTGGCAGACGCCCTTGAGGAGCATGCCCATGCCCAGCGTAATGATGAAGGGCTCCGTGCGCTGATGCACGATGAGGAAGCCGTTGATGACGCCCACGAGAGCGCCGCAGGCGATGGCGGCGAGGAAGCCCACCCAGATGGGCAGCCCCAGGTTGATCAGTCCAATGGCGACGATGCCGCCCAGGCAGAGCGTGCCGCCCACGGAAAGGTCGCAGCCGCCGCAGATGACGGGGATGGTGACGCCAAAGGCGACGATCTCCAGAATCGCCATGGAGCGCAGCATCTCCAGCCAGTTGTAGGCGGTGTAGAAATTGGTGTCGAAAAAGAGCATGCCGAGGAGCATCACCAGGATGGCGAGCACGGCCTTCTGCTTGGCCAGCGTTTTCCAGAGCTTCTGCAGAGCGCCCGGGGCGCTAGCCTTTGCCAATGAAGAATTCATCTGTTCGCCCTCCTTACTGTCCCTTGCGGTTGTCCAGCCAGATGGCGACGACGAGCACGGCGCCGCGCATGACCGTTTGCATATAGGTGGAGAGGCCGAGCATGTTCATGCAGTTGCCCAACAGCGTGATCAGCACCACGCCGAGCATCGTGCGAATGACGTTGCCCTTGCCGCCCTTTAGGCTCGTGCCGCCCACGACCACGCAGAGGATGGCCTCCGTTTCAAAGCCGGTGCCGCAGGTGGCGGTGGCTGTGGTGGTGCGGGCTACCAGCGAGATGGCCGCCATGCCGGACATCAGGCCGCTGATGGCATAGACCATGCGCATGGTGCGCTTGACGTTGTAGCCGGCGAGGAAAGCGGCGTCCTTGTTGCCGCCCATGAGGCTGATGCTGCGGCCCGCCAGCGTCTTCGTGTGGAAGAAGTACATGGCCAGCAGGATGACGATGAAGACGATGAGCACGATGGGGATGACGCCCACCGTGCCGGAGCCGAGGGCGGTGAAGATGGTGATGGGCTTGGTAGCGCGGGCGATGCGCAGCGTTTCCGCGTTGGTGAAGATCAGGCCCAGCGCCATGTAGATGGAACTCATGCCGTAGGTAATGAACAGCACCTCCGCCTGGATCATCGCCCCGCAGGTGGTGAGGATGGTGCCGTTGATATACCCGAGCAGACCGCCCACGAGTATGGCGCAGAGTATGGCGCCCACCTGCCCCAAGGGATCGATCAGCGAAACGGCGACCACGCTGCACAGGGAGATGATGCCCACCACGGAAAGGTCGATAAAACCGCCGATGATGACAAACGACATGCCCAGCGCCACAAACGGCAGCGGCCAGAGTTGGCGCAGCACGTTCGTGAGGTTGGAGGCGCTGGCGAACTTCGGCTCAACGATGGCCGTGACCACGATCAGGAGCACGATGACGATGAGCACAAGGTTGTGGGATATGACCCTGGCAACGGACTTGTTCTTTTTGATGGACAGTTCTGACATTGCTGCGTCCTCCCCTCTCAACCGATGGCCTTGTCCATGATCTCGCTGGTGCTGGCCTGTTCTGGGTTGAATTCCCCGGTGATGCGGCCTTCGCAGATGGTCAGCACGCGGTTGCTCATGTTCAGCACCTCGGGAAGCTCGGAGGAGATCATGATCACCGCGCCGCCTTCTTCGACGATGCGGTTCATCAGCACGTAGATCTCATACTTCGCGCCCACGTCGATGCCGCGGGTCGGCTCGTCCAGGATGAGTATCTTGGGATTGAGTTCCATCCAGCGGCCGACGATGCACTTTTGCTGGTTGCCGCCGGAAAGGTTGCCCACGGTGGCCTGCGCGCTGGGGGTCTTGACGGCCAGCGCCTTGATCTGCCGCTGGGCGATGTCCTTCTCCGAGGCGCTGTTGACCACGCCGAAGCGCGTCAGGCGATCCAGAGCCGCCATGGTGATGTTGCTCTGCACGGTAAAGGAAGTGATCAGCCCCTGGCGCTTGCGATCCTCGGGAACGAGGCCCAGACCGGCGCGCTTGGCCTGCTTGGGCGAGCGGATGCGCACGACCTCTCCATTGATGCGCACCTCATGGCCGGATACCTTGTCCGCGCCGTAAAGGGCGCGGATGATCTCCGTGCGCCCGGCGCCGACCAGGCCTACCAGCCCGAGGATCTCGCCCTTGTGGAGTTTAAAACTGATGTCGTGCAGTTTGCGTGTATTCAAATTCCGCACCTCGAGCAGCACGTCTCCGACGCAGTGCGTGCGGGGCGGATATTCGTTTTCGATCTCACGGCCGATCATTTTGGCGATCATCTCGGCGCGGGTCAGTTCTTCTACCGGCTTGGTGTCGATCACATGGCCGTCGCGCATGATCGTTACGATATTGCAGTATTCAAAGATCTCGTCCAGCTTGTGGCTGATATAGATGATGGCGATGCCGCGGTCGCGCAACTGGTTGATGATCACACCCAGCTTGCGCAACTCCTCGCTCGTCAGCGAACTGCTCGGCTCGTCCATGATGATGAGTTTGGAGTCAAAGGAAAGCGCCTTGGCGATCTCGACCATCTGCATCTCCGATGCGCTCAGATCGCCGACCATGGCGTAGGTGTCGATCTTGCTGCCAATGCTGTCCAGGAGCGCGCGGGCCTTTTGGTGGGTGCCGCGCATGCCGCCGCTTTCCTTGAAACGGCCGAGAAAGATGTTCTCGCCTACGGTCATGGTGTTGACGAGGTTGAATTCCTGATAGATGATGCTCAACCCGCGGCGCAGCGCGTCGATGGGCGACGTCTTTTCGATGGTCTTGCCGTCGAAAACGACGGTGCCGGCGTCCTTTTCGTAAACGCCCGAGAGTATCTTCATCAGCGTGGATTTGCCGGCGCCGTTCTCGCCCACGATGCCGTAGACGACGCCGCGCGGCACCTCTAGGGAAACGTGATCCAGCGCCTTGACGCCGGGGAAATATTTACATACATCCTTGACGACAAGGATGTTATCGCTCGCAGCCAAATTCAGTCCCCCTTGCGTTGTCTTATGGAGCCGACCCGCCCGCGGAGGAACCGGGGCGGGTCGGTGCGTTGTGTTGCGCTTACCGGCGGATTACCACTCGGGGTAGGGGTAATCGTCGATGGTTTCGGCGGTAACGACGTCGAGGTTGGTCCAGATGACGTCGTTTTCCAGTTCTTCGCCGTTGAGCAGCTTGGTGATGGTGTCAAAGGCGTCCTGGGTCATCTGCGCAAAGGACTGGCCGATGCACAGGGCCTGCGTGCCTTCACGCACCTGGTCGTAACCGACGGAGCAGCCGTCAACGCCGATGACGTAGACGTCTTCCATGCCCGCGTTCTTCAGGGCCTCGATGCAGCCGGTGGCGCCCACATCCCAGTGGCAGTAGACAGCCTGGATGTCGTCGCCGTACTTGACGATGAAGTCCTCCATGATGGCGAGGGCGTCGTCGCTGGCCCACTCGGCACAATCCTTGGAGTCGAGCAGGGTGATGTTGCTGCCTTCGATGGTGTTAATGAAGCCGTCATGGCGCTTGATCTGCGCGCTGTGGCCAGACTGGCCGCCCACCTCGACGACATTGCAGCCGTCCGGGAAGTTCTCCATGAGGATCTCGGCGGCCATTTCGCCGCACATCACATCGTCCGTGCCGCACATGAAGTCACGGAACTCCTTGTCCGCGTCGGCAAGGTCGGAGGAATAGAGGCCGACGATGACGCCAGCGGCCTGCGCGTCCATCAGCGCGGGAATGATGGCGCTGGGATCGGTGGGGTTGATGCAGATGGCGTCATAGCCGTCGGCGATGCACTGGCGGATGGCGCGGTCGCCGTTCTCGGCGTTGTATTCCTCGTCGAACACCTGCACGGTGAAGCCGTATTCAGGGGCATACTTCTCAAACTGCGTCCAGGCGTAGGCCTGCGAAGCGTTGGTCAGCGACTGGGTGATGAACGCGACCTTGATCTCCTCGCCTTCGGCGGTAGCGGCCGTTGCGCACGCGAACGCGAGCACCAGCACCAGCAACAGGGCAAACAGCTTTTTCATTGAGTGGTTCCTCCTTCGGTTCGTTCTTATACTGTGCAGGCTTCTTGCCTGCAAGAGCACTTGGAGAATCAAAGAGTAGCAGATTGTGCACCTTTTGCAGCGTTTTGTGGATTGTCACGCGCCGGCTAGCGCCGTATAATAAGGCTGACGGCAGTTCTTAGCCGCGAACGAGTTCCGCCGCGCCGATGATGCCGAAATCGGCTTTGAGCTGGGCAAAGCGGAAGTCCACGGGCAGGTCGATGTGGTTGTAGCGGTCAAACGTTTTGCGCACGCGGCTGAAGAGCAGATCGCCGAAATTGACGAGCCCGCCGCCAAAGACGAAAAGATTTACATTCAAAAGCTGATAAATGTTGAAAACACAGATTCCCAGATAGTAGGCCATCTGATCGAGGATCTCCAGCGCCAGTTCGTCGCCCTCCTCGCAGGCCCTGAGCAGCGCGCGGCCGTCCAGTTCGCCGTTCAGATCCAGCGAAGTTTTCCGGCCCGCGGCCTTGCGGCGGATCTGATGCGGAATATAGCGTCCGCTGGCCCAGGACATGAAGCAGCCGCTGTTGCGGCAGCCGCACTCCACGCCGCTGTCCGGCGTGATGAGCATGTGGCCGCTCTCGCCCGCCCAGCCATAGCTGCCGCGGAAGATCTTGCCATCAAGGATCAGGCCGCTGCCCACGCCCGTGCTGGCCGCCATGTAGATCATGTCGCGGCTGCCGCGGCCAGCGCCGAAGCGGTATTCGGCCAGCGCCGCGCAGTTGCTGTCATTGTCCAGCACCACGGGGATGGGCAGGCGCTCCGCCATGTAGTCGCGCATGGCGAAATCGCGGATGTTGACCATCGCCGAGGTCATGAACACATAGCCCTTTTCGTAAAGGATAAACGAAGGCATGCAAATGCCCATGCCGGAGATGCGGGAAGCGTCGACCCCCGTTTCGTCCAGCAGGGCGCGCGTGTTTTCGATGACCAAATCGGCAAAGGCCGGGCCGTCGGCCTCGATGGGCGTGGGATGCTGCCGGCGGGCGACGAGCCTGTCGTTTTCATCAAACAGTCCGTAGGCGACCTTGGTGCCTCCGGCGTCGACGCCGATGCGATACATCCTCAATCACGCTCACAATCCAAATTATTTATGATCGAAATCAAATTATCGTTTGTTTGTAAGTTTTGATGTGTGTATGATAGCATAAATCGCCAGTTCTGTCAATAGCGTTGCCACGGAAAATTTTCAAAAAAGCAAAAAAATTATTGCCGGAAAGAAGCGATCTTTCCGGCAAACGAAAGTTTTGCGGATTTTGCGGTCGGCGGTCAGACCCTGATGACGCCGATGTGCGCGCGCGCGAGCGCGGCCTGCGAGGCAGCGTCAATCTCGGAATCCGTGACCACCGTGGTGATCTTCTCGCCGAGATTAAGGCGCACGACGCTCTGACGGCCGAATTTTTCGCTTTCCGTCAAAACGATCACCTGATCGGCCTGCGCGGCCATATCGCGCACGGCCTGCACGCGCAGATGGTTATCGGCCATGAAGCCGTACTTTTCGTTGAAACCGTCCACGCCGACGAACAGCTTGTTGACGTGGAACTGCTCGGCGCAGATGCGCAGCACCGGGCCGACCATCACCTGCGCCTCGTTCTGGAAATCGCCGCCCAGGAGCACCACCTGCGCGCCCTGTATGCGGCGGATATAGCTGGCGATGAAGGCGCTGTTGGTGACGATGGTCACATCCTGCGCGTTTTCAGCGATGGTCTCGGCAAGCAGCGTGCAGCAGCTGCCGTTTTCGATCATCACCGTTTCGCCATGGCCGACCAGTTTGGCCGCCTCGCGGGCGATCTTGCGCTTCTCCTCATAGTGGATGGCGAGACGGTTGTTGACGTCGTCCGCGCCGCCAAAGACGGCGTAGCCGTGCTCGCGGCGAATGACGCCGCGGCGCTCGAGCATGTCCAGATCCTTGCGCATCGTCACTTGCGAAACGGCGAGCATCTGCGCAAGCGACGCCACCTCCAGCCTCCCATGCTTGGAAAGCAATTCCAGGATCGCGTTTTCCCGTTTGTTCATCGTGTCATCCTTTCCCCCGCCGTCACTTGAAACTGCACAAAAGCCCGCGATCGACAAATTCCTGCCGGTAGCGGCCCAACACCTCGGGGTGCAGCTGCTTTACGCCTTTATATTCGTAGGGAACGCCCAGTTCCTCATACTTTTTTTCGCCGAACTGATGAAACGGCAGCAGGTGCACCGTGCGCACGCCGGCATCCACCAGCGCCTGCGCCATGCCGCGCGCGCGCAAAAGCCCCGTGTTGAACCCGGGGATGACAGGGATGCGGGCGATCACTTCGCGGCCCGTGGCCACCGCCGCGCGCAGGTTTTCCAGGATGACGTCGTTGTAAACGCCCGTGCCCTGGTGGTGCATCTCGCGATCATAGTGTTTAAAATCGAAAAGGTAGAGATCCGGCAATGGCGCGAAACGCCTGAAGCGCTCGGGCGGCGTATAGCCCGTCGTTTCCACAGCCACGTGGATGTTTTCGGCGCGGGCGGCCTCGATCAGAGCAACGGCAAAGTCCATCTGCTGGAGCACCTCGCCGCCGGAGAGCGTCATTCCCCCGCCGGACTCCTCATAAAAGGGCATGTCCTTGCGCACCTCGGCCATGACCTCTTCCACCGTCACCTCGCGGCCGCAATAGGTTTCGTCCGCCATGGCGTCAGCGATAGCGGCGTTGCGATTCTGCGATTCGGGATTGCTGCACCAGCGGCAGGAGAGGGGGCAGCCCTTGAAAAACACCGTGGTGCGGATGCCCGGACCGTCGTTGATGCTGAACTTCTGAATGTTGAAGATCTTCCCGGTTGCCGGCATGAGCGCACGCCTCCTTTTCATTTGAAAGCTACCACTGGTTATTATATCACCATTTTCGAACCTTGGCAAAAGCGTCGCAGCGGCCTGCTAAAATTTAACATCGCGTGAAATTATTTATGAACGAAAGTAATTGTTGACACGAACGTAAGTCCGTGCTATAATGCAGGCAGGAAGCCATGACGATGGAGACAGGAGGTCCACGCATGAACAAAAACGCCCACTTTGGGAATCTCACGCCCCGGATGCAGCAATTCCGGGAGGAGCTTCTGGAATGCCGCCCCTACATCTGCGCCGAGCGCGCCGTGCTTGCCACGCAGAGCTACAAGGAGCACGCCGATAAGCCCATTACGCTCAAGCGCGCCTACACGCTGGCCAATATACTGCAAAACATGACCATCTTTATCGAGCCGGAAACGCTGATCGCCGGCAACCAGGCCTCGCAGAACCGCTCCGCGCCCGTATTCCCCGAATACGCCATGGATTGGGTCATCCGCGAGCTGGACGAGTTCGACAAGCGCGACGGCGACGTGTTTTACATCACGGAGGAGACCAAGCAGCAACTGCGCGATATCTACCCCTTCTGGCAGCACAACACACTGCTCTCCCGCGGCCTTGCGGCCATGCCGGCGCAGAGCAAGGTGTTTTACGACCTGGGCATCATCAAGGCCGAGGGCAATCTCACCTCGGGCGACGCCCACATCGCCGTGGACTACGCCTCCGTATTGCGCGGCGGCCTCGCCTCCTATGAGGCCCGCACCCGCGCCTGCATGGAAAGACTCGATCTTACGCAGGTGGCGGATCTGAAAAAACTCTACTTCTATCAGGCCATCCTCATCGTCATCGACGCGGTGCGCGGCTTTGCCCGCCGCTACGCGGATCTCGCCGAGGCGCAGGCGCAGACGGCGGACGATGCGCGCAAGGCCGAACTTCTGGAAATGGCACGCATACTGCGCAAGGTGCCCTACGAGCCGGCGGAGACGATGCGCGAGGCTGTGCAGTCCATGTGGCTGATCCACCTGATCCTGCAGATCGAATCCAACGGTCATTCCCTCTCCTACGGCCGCATGGATCAGTTCCTCTACCCCTACTACGCCGCCGATCTTGAGAGCGGGCGCATCACCGAGGACGAGGCCTGCGAACTGCTCACCAACCTCTGGCTGAAGACGTTCACCATCAACAAGGTGCGCTCCTGGACACACACGCAGTTCAGCGCCGGCTCGCCTCTGTATCAGAACGTCACCGTCGGCGGTCAGACGCCTGACAAGCGCGACGCGGTCAATCCGCTGTCCTATCTCATCCTGCGCAGCGTTTCGCAGACGCGCCTGCCACAGCCCAACCTCACCGTGCGCTACCACGCCGGCCTGAGCAGGGAATTCATGGATGAGGCCATCGAAGTGGTCAAACTCGGCTTCGGCATGCCCGCCTTCAACAACGACGAGATCATCATCCCCTCGTTCATCGCCCGCGGCGTGCGCGAGGAGGACGCCTACAACTACAGCGCCATCGGCTGCGTGGAGACGGCCGTACCAGGCAAGTGGGGCTACCGCTGCACGGGCATGAGTTTTTTGAACTTCCCCAAGTCCCTGCTCATCGCCATGAACGACGGCGTGGATCCACAGAGCGGCACGCGGCTGACGCAGGGCGTGGGCCACTTCCGCGATATGCGCACCTACGCGGAACTGGAGCACGCCTGGGACGTCATCATCCGCGATTTCACCCGCCACAGCGCCATCATCGAGAACGTCTGCGACATGGTGCTCGAGGAGGACGCGCCGGACGTGCTCTGCTCGGCGCTGTGCGAGGACTGCATCGGCCGCGGCCTGACCCTCAAGGAGGGCGGCGCGATCTACGACTTCATCAGCGGCCTGCAGGTGGGCATCGCCAACCTGGCTGACTCCCTCGCCGCCATCAAGAAGCTGGTATTCGAGGAAAAGAAGCTTACGCCCGCCCAGCTTTGGGAGGCGCTGGAGACGGACTTCGCCGGCGAAGAGGGCGAGCGCATCCGCCAGATGCTCATCAACGAGGCCCCCAAGTACGGCAACGACGACGATTACGTCGATCAACTCGTGGTGGACGCCTACGAGAGTTACATCGACGAGATCAAGAAGTATCCCAACACGCGCTTTGGGCGCGGCCCCATCGGCGGCATCCGCTACGCCGGCACTTCGTCCATCTCCGCCAACGTCGGTCAGGGACGCGGCACGCTGGCCACGCCGGACGGACGCCATGCCGGCGAACCGCTGGCCGAGGGCTGCTCGCCTTCGCACGCCATGGATAAGAGCGGCCCCACGGGCGTGTTCAAGAGCGTTTCCAAGCTGCACACCGAGGAGATCACCGGCGGCGTGCTGCTCAACCAGAAGGTCACGCCCTCGCTGCTCTCCAAGGAGGAGAACAAGCAGAAGCTGATCATGATGATCCGCACGTTCTTCGACCGTTTGCACGGCTATCACGTACAGTACAACGTCGTCGACCGGGCGACGCTGCTGGACGCGCAGGTACACCCCGAAAAGCACCGCGACCTGATCGTGCGCGTGGCCGGGTACAGCGCTTTCTTCAATGTGCTCTCCCGCCAGACGCAGGACGACATCATCGCCCGCACCGAACAAACGTTCTAAATGTTCTCACCTTCCCTCACCTGCCGCGCGCGGGTGGGGGTTGCGCGGTTTTTGGCCCAGGAAAGGAAGTGGCTCCATGAAACTCTATGCCGGCTGCTATACGGGCGACACGCCCGAGGGCGGCATCCTCATTTTCGACTTTTGCCCACGCACGGGAGATCTGCATTTGCTTTCACAATTCGGCTTTGCCCCTAACCCCTCCTATCTGGCGCTGCGCGGAAAGATGCTCTACGCCGTTTCGGAAACCGCTGGCGGCGCTCTTGCCTCCTTTGCGCTGGAGGACGGCGGCGCGGTGCTGCGGCCCGTGGCCAGCGTGCCCAGCGGCGGCGACGATCCCTGTCACATACTGATCTGGCCCGACGGCCGGCGTCTGTCGGTCGCCAACTACTCGAGCGGCTCTCTGGCCGTGTTCGACGTACTGGAAGGCGGCGCCGCCGCCCGGCGCGCAGCCTTTTGCCAGCACAGCGGCGTGGGACACGACGCGCAAAACCGCCAGGCGGGCCCCCACGTCCACTCCACCGGCATGGACGCGAGCGGGCAGCTATTGGCGGCGGATCTCGGACTCGACCGCATCTTCCGCTATCGGCTCGGTGCCGGCGGCGTTCTGCAGAGCGGCGCGAGCGCGCTCATCGCCCCGCCCGGCTCCGGCCCGCGCCACTTCTGCTTTTCGCGGGACGGCAAAACGCTTTACGCCGTGGCGGAGATGGGTAATCAACTGCTCGAATACGCCTACGATCCCGAGGGCGAATGCGCGCTGCGCAACGTCCTGCCCCTGCTGAACGCGGGATTTGCCGGCGAGAATCTGGCCGCGGACATCCACCTTGCGCCTGACGGCCGCTTCCTCTATGCCTCCAACCGCGGCGACGACAGCATCGCCGCCTTCCGCCTTGACGAAGACGGCCGCGCGGCTTTTTGGGAGCGCACAAGCGCTCACGGGCGCGGGCCGCGCAACTTCTGCCTCAGCCCGGACGGCCGTTTCGCGCTCATCGCCAACCAGTACAGCGGCAACATCGCCGTCTGTGCCCGCGACACAGAGAGCGGCCATATCGGCGAAATGGTCTGCGACGTTCCGGCACCGCGCGCCGTCTGCCTGGCGCTGGAGGACGGAGACCGGTGATGGAGAGCTTTCGTCCCCTTTACTTCGCGCGCTTTGATGAAAAAAGCGACATCTGGAACTTTGTGCCGCACGCGCACGACTGCTTCGAGGCGCTCTATTTCCTCTACGGCAACGCGCGCATCGCCCTGCCGGAGCGCAGTTTCTACGCCACGTTTGCCGACGTGGTGGTCTATCCGCCGGGCGTTCTGCACACGGAGCACCTGCAGCTTGACCACCATCAGGAGGTCTACTGTTTGCAGTTCAGCGCCGCGGATCTGGCCCTGCGGGAAGTGTTGCACTGTCACGACGCCAGCGGGCAGATCCGCCTGCTGCTGGACGGCATAGCCGCGGAATACGTCGGCGGCGCCGCGGACGAAGATGTGCTCGGCTGCTATGTGCGCACGCTCTCGGCGCTGCTTTTGCGCAGCCTGCGCGCCGGCCCGGGAAGCGAAGCGCCCGTAGAACGGGTGATGATGTATCTGCGCGACCACATGGCCGAAGAGATCACCATCGAAGAGCTCGCGCAGCTTGCGCACCTGAGCCCCTCGCACCTCATCCGCACCTTCAGCAAAAGCGTGGGCGTCTCCCCCATCCGCTATTTGCAAAATATACGCATCGAGGCGGCCAAGTCGCTGCTGATGGCCACCAATCTGGACGTCGGCGAAGTTTCCGCCGCCGTGGGCTTTGGCTCGCCCAAATACTTCTGGCGCGTCTTTCGCGCCGCCACGGGCATGTCGCCGCGCGATTTCCGCCGCCGCGAGGCGCTTTGCGCTTCCGGGGACAAAGAGCAGGATCGTGCACCTTTTTATTGATATTGGACGTTTTCATTTGCGCTGCAATATGTTACAATGAGCATAGAAGGAAGTTTTCCCCTCCCCCGACCGACAGCAGAATCGAGGTCGTCAGCATGGAAAAGTATATTTCGCAGATCGCCGCTTTGCCTGTCTCCGCGCGCGTGGAGCGCCTGAAGGAGGAGATGCTCGCCGAGCCGCGCTTTGTCAGCATCGAGCAGGCGCGCATCATCACCCGCGTCTATCAGCAGACCGAGGGCGAGAACCCCAGCATCCGCCGCGCCAAGGCGCTGCGGGCCTCTCTGGAGGAAATGTCCATCCGCATACTGCCCGAGGAGCGCATCGTCGGCAACCGCACGCCGGGCGTGCGCGGCGGCGTGGTCTTTCCCGAGACGGGCGCTTCGTGGGTCGACCGCGAGTTTGAGACGCTGCCCACCCGCGCGCAGGATCGCTTCGGCGTCCACGAAGAGGACGTGCGTGCGTTCCGCGAGGAGATCCTTCCCTACTGGAAGGGGCGTTCTCTCGAGGATCGCGTGCGCGCCGTGGCCGGCGAAGAGGTCGACCGCGTGGCCAAGGTCATCAAGATCAACCAGAAGGATCACTCGCAGGGGCACATCTGTCCGAACACGCGCAAGTGGCTGCGCCTCGGCCCCGCCGGCCTGCGCGCCGAGGCGGAGGAACATTTGAAAAACGCCCCGGCAGACCAGCGCGACTTCTACCGCAGCATACAAATCGTCATGGAGGGCGCGCAGGCCTTCATGTGCCGCTACGCCGATCTGGCGGAAAAACTCTATGCCGAACACGCCGAGGCGAGCCTCGCCGAAGTGGCCCGCGTCTGCCGCAAGCTTGCCGAGCGGCCGCCCGAGACGTATCACGAGGCTTTGCAGGCCACCTGGTTCCTTTACGTCATCCTGCAGATGGAGGGCAACGCCTCCTCCTTCTCGCCTGGGCGCATGGATCAGTATCTCTATCCCTACTTTGAGCGCAGCATGGAAGCGGGCATGACGCTTTCCGAGGCGCTGGAATTGACCGAATGCCTGTGGCTGAAGTTCAATCAGGTGGTCTACCTGCGCAATTCCAACAGCGCCCGCTACTTTGCCGGCTTCCCCATCGGCTTCAACGTGGCCATCGGCGGCCAGAACGCCGACGGCAGCGACGCCTCCAACGCCCTGAGCTATCTGTTTTTGCAGGCGCAGTCGCACATACTGCTGCCGCAGCCCAACCTTTCTTTGCGCATGTACAAAAACTCGCCCGCGGAGCTTCTCGAGGCGGCCACGCGCGTCATCGCCAAGGGCAGCGGCATGCCGCAGGTGTTCAACGACGAGGCCGTCATCCCCGCCCTTGAGGCCCACGGCGTTTCCCACGCGGACGCCATGGACTACGCCATTGTCGGCTGCGTGGAGCTGACCACGCAGGGCAACGCCCTCAACTGGAGTGACGCGGCGATGTTCAACCTCGTCAAGGCGCTGGAATTGACGCTCACCGGCGGCGTCGACCTGCTCACCGGCAAGGTCATCGGCCCGAATTACGGCGATCTCACCGCCTACAAGTCCTATGAGGAATTGGAAGCGGCCTTCGCCAGGCAGATCGACTACTACGCCGACAAGATGGTGGAACTGATCGCCGTGATGGACGAGATGCACGCCAAGTGCCTGCCCACGCCCTTCCTCTCTTCGGTGATCGACGATTGCATGGCCCTCGGGCGCGACGTCACGCTCGGCGGCGCGCACTACAACTTCGCCGGCGTACAGGCCATTCAGGTGGCCAACGTCGCCGACAGTCTCGCCGCGATTCGTAAGTTCGTCTATGAGGAAAAGAGCGTTTCCGCGGAGGCGCTGCTCGAGGCGCTGCGAAGCGACTTTTCCGGGCAGGAAGCGCTGCGCCAGCGGCTGATTCACAAATCACCCAAGTACGGCAACGACATCGCCGCCGTGGACGACATCGGCGCCAAGTGGACGCGCTATTTCGGCGAGCGGCTCAAGCAGTACCGCAACCGCCGCGGCGGCCTCTATCAGATGGGGCTCTACACCGTCTCCGCCCACGTGCCCATGGGGCAGAACGTCGGCGCTTCGGCGGACGGCCGCCACGCCCGCGATCCCCTGGCCGATGGCGGCGTTTCCGCCATGTACGGCCGCGATCAGGCCGGCCCCACGGCGCTGCTCAAGTCCGTTTCCAAATTGCCCTATGTCATGGCCAGCAACGGCACGCTGCTGAACATGAAATTTTTGCCGCAGTTCTTCGCCACGCAGGCCGGCATCGACAAGTTCACCGCCTTCCTGCGCGCCTTCTGCCGCCTCGGCATCAGCCACATACAGTTCAACGTGCTCAACGAGGCCGACCTGCGCGCCGCGCAGAAGGAGCCGGAGAAGTATCGCAGCCTGACCGTGCGCGTGGCCGGCTACACGGCGTACTTTACCGAGCTCGCCCCCGATCTTCAGGAGGAGATCATCGCCCGCACCTCCTACGAGGCGGTATGAACGGCTTTGTCTTTGAGGTCAAGCGCTTCGCCGTGCACGACGGCCCCGGCCTGCGCACGACGCTGTTTCTCAAGGGCTGCCCCCTGCGCTGTCCCTGGTGTCAGAACCCGGAAGGGTTGCATCTGGAACCGCGCCTGTGGTACAAGGAGGCGGACTGCCTGCGCTGCGGCAACTGCGTGGCCGCCTGTCAGGAGCGGGCGCTTGCCCTGGACGAGCGCGTGCACATCGACCGGGCGGCCTGCACACTCTGCAAGCGCTGCCTGGACGCCTGTCCCACGGGGGCGCTGCTGCTTGACGGCCGCGAAGTGAGCGCTGACGAGGCGGAAGAAACGCTCCTGCAGGACGCTGTGTTCTACGCCGAGGGCGGCGGCATCACGCTCTCCGGCGGCGAGGTGATGGCCCAGTGGCCGTTCGCCCTTGAACTTTTGCGCCGCATGCGCGCGCGGGGCGTGGACACCGCCATCGAAACCTGCCTGCTGGTCAAGCAGGACGTGCTTTCGCGCTTTCTGGGGCTCGTCGACCACTTCATCGTCGACATCAAGTACTTCGACGGCGCGGAGCACCGCCGCGTGCTCGGCGAGAGCAACGAGTTGATTCTCGCCAACTACCGCTATCTCGTCGAAAAGGGCGCGGACGTGCTGGTGCGCACGCCGCTCATTCCCGGATACACCGCCACGGAGGCGAACATACGCGCCATCGCCCGTTTTGTGCGTTTGACCGATGCCAACGCCCGCTACGAACTGCTCAACTTCAACCCCCTGTGCCGCAGCAAATACGCCGCGCTGGAGGAGGACTACCCCGTCTCCTGCCAGCCCTTCAGCGCCGGGGAAATGGAAGCCTTCTACGCCATCCTCCGCGAGGAGGGGATCGCCAACATCGTCAGGGAGTGATCGATATGCCTTGCATGCAGGAATTTTTACAGCGAGCCAAAGCCGACAGGCCCGTTTACATCAGCGACGTGCGCGACGCCTTTTGCCGCGAGGGCGAGCGGCCCTGCACGCTGCTGGTGCATCTTTACGATAACAGTGCGCGCCGCTTTGATCTGCGTCTGCCATGCTTTGCGACGGCGGAGGAGCGCGCCTTTGGCGAATCGTTCCTCCACGCCATGCTCTACAACTGCCTTTCCTCGCTGGGTGCGCGCAAAATCGAGATCTGCTTTGATCCCGCCGACAGCGAACTGGCGGCGTTTGTCAAGGCGCTGGACAGCGTGTTTCAGGTGCATTCTCCCAAGCGCGAGCGCACGGGGTACGGCAAGTGCCTGAACGTCAACGAGCGCACGCTCGCGGCCCTGTTCGGCGGCGACGTGACCTTCGCCTTCGCGCCGCGCGACATCGCCACGCTGCCGCCCGCCAAAGAGGAAGCGCCGCGCGCGGAGGGCGGAACGCCCGTGTTTGCCAAATTGCCCGCGCGCGCCGCGAGGCGGCTGCTGATGGGCATGGACATTGGCGGCACGGACGTGAAACTCGCCGCCAGCGTGGACGGAAATCTTTGCGTGTTCAAGGAGTACGACTGGTTCCCCGCCGGCTTTGCCCGCGCTGAGCAGATCATCGATCCGCTCCTGCTGCTCACGCGCCTGATGCGCGCGGGCGCAAGCTGCCATCGCGTCCTCGGGCAGATCCCCGGGGAGTACCTGCCCGCCTTCGGCAAAGAGGCGAGCGACGCGGCCGTGCTTGCCGCCTGCGAGGGCATGGAATCGCTGCTGGGCGACCGTCTGGAGAACTTCGACGCCATCGGCCTTTGCTTCCCGGACGTGGTGATCCGCAACCGCATCGTCGGTGGCGAGACGCACAAGACCCACGGGATGCGCGAGAACCGCGCCCTGGATTACGAGGTGGAGTTCGCCAAACTCACCGACCTCTGCGGGCTTTTGCACGCCTATGTGCGCAAAGGCGGCGCGGTGCTCAACACCAACGACGGGCCGATGGCCGCCTTTACCTCCGCCGTGGAGCAGGCTGCGGCCGGCGCGGACCTCTCCCGCGGCTTTTTTGCCCACACGCTGGGCACGGAACTGGGCACGGGCTGGATACTGCCCGACGGCAGCATCCCGGAGATACCGCTGGAGGTCTACAACTTCATCGTCGATCTGGGCAGCTTTGGCCAACGCGCCTATGACCCGGACGATGCGCGCAGCATCCTCAATGTCAACACGGCCCTGAGCGGCACGCTGCAAAAGTGCGCCTGCCAGCACGGCGTGTTCCGCCTCGGCGCCAAATACCTGCCCGAACGCGACCCGCAGACGTACGCGCGGCTCTTTGAGCGCGGCCTGTTTGTCCGTGATGGCGAGTGCCTCCGCGTGCCCACCGCGCCGGTGGACATGCGCAAAGCCTGCCTTGAGTTCTTTATGGGCGAGGCGCAGGATCCCGCCTCCATCTGCGCGGAGATCTTCCGCGAGGTGGGCGAATCGCTGGGCGTGTGCTGGAAGGAGACGCAGTACATCCTCCGCCCCGCCTGCGAGGAGCGTACGCTCTTTGGCCGTCTGGTGAAGACCGAGGCCTGCTTCCGCTGCCTCACGGAGGGCGCGCGGCGCATCGTGCCCGGCCTTGTGCAGCACGCCGCGGACGGCTCTCTGGCCAACACGCCGCTGATGCGTCAGCTTGCCGATCACCCCCAATACACCGTCGCCCAATTCGGGCAGGCCGTGGGCGCCATCTACTACGGCTGCGTGGGGCTGGAGAACGATTAGACCGCGACAGGAGGGAACGCCATGAAGGAGCAGAACTATCTCGACCATCTCGTGGGCGTGTTCGGCCAGCCGGTGTCGGAGAATCCCGGGGTCGTCATTCAGGACGCGGCTTTTGCCGCCATGGGCCTGGAACGCTGGCATTTTCTGACGCTGGACGTAGACAGGGACAAGCTGGAAGACGCGCTGCGCGGCCTCAAGGCCTTCAAGATGCGCGGCGTCAACTGCACCATTCCCCACAAAATCGCCGTGATGCAGTACCTGGACGAGATCTCCGAGAGCGCCAGACTGATCGGCGCGGTAAACACCATCGTCAACGAAAACGGCCGTCTTTTCGGCGAAAACACCGATGGCAAGGGCTTTATGATGTCTCTGGCGGAAAACGGCGTGGACGTCAGGGGCAAAAAGGCCGTGGTTTTCGGCGCGGGCGGCGCGGCGCGCGCCATCTGCGTGGAAATGGGACTGGCCGGCGTGGGCGCGCTCCACATCGTCAACCGCCCACAAGATCGCGCCCTTGGCGACGCACTGGTGGACATACTGCGTCGCAACACCGCCGCGCAGGTGGCCTATACGGACTGGACAGAGCCCTTTCGCGTTCCCGCGGACGCGGACATCGTCGTCAACGCCACTTCCGTTGGCCTCTATCCCGACGTAAGCGCGCTGCCCAACGTCGATCTGGACAGCATACTGCCTACGATGTTCGTGCAGGACGTCATTCCCAACCCCACCGAGACGGCGCTCATCCGCGAGATGCGCCGGCGGGGCGTCCCCTGCGCCACCGGGGCGGGGATGCTCGTCGAGCAGGCCGCGCTCAACATCGAAATGTGGACGGGCCGCAAGCCCGACAAGGCGGTCATGTACCATGCCCTGGAGGAAGCGCTCTCCTGAACAACCCTTGCGCTTTGCCCGATCCGCGACAAGCGGGTCGGGTTTTTTCTCCTTTTGGCAGAGTATTTTCCAGCATCGTCTGGAAAACGCTTTGCTTTCGTCTGTATAGATCCGCCCACGCTGCCAACACTGAAAGCAGAACGGAAAAGGGAGGGCGATACCTTGCGCTGGAAGATCACCGTGGCCATCAACGGCAGGCCCGTCGCCGAAGAAGCCTTGAAGAACACCATCGCCGCCTCGGAGCGCTTTGACGAAATCGTCGCGCAGGTCAAGGCGAGGCTGTCCCCGCGCTGAGCGGCGTAAAAAAAGGAGGGATACAACATGGCCAGGGATAGCGCGCCCGCGCGGCAGCGGCGAACCCGCGCGGCGCTGTACATGCGCGTATCCACCGACGCGCAGTTCGAAGAGGGCTACTCCATCGAGCAGCAGAAGGAGATGCTCGAGGCCTACTGCAAGGCCAAGCGCATCGAGGAATACGAATGCTACATCGACCCCGGATTTTCCGGCAGCAATATCGAGCGGCCCGCCATGCAGAACCTCATCCGCGACATACGCGAGGGACGGATCACGCACGTATTGGTCTACAAGCTCGACCGTCTCTCGCGCAGCCAGAAGGACACGCTCTACCTGATCGAGGATGTTTTCAACACCCACGACGTCACCTTTACATCGCTCAACGAAAACTTTGACACATCCACGCCCACCGGCAAGGCCATGCTGGGGATGATGTCCGTGTTTGCGCAGCTCGAACGCGAAACCATCCGCGAGCGCACGCGCATGGGCATGCTCGGCCGACTCAAGGAGGGCTACTGGCCCGGCGGCGCGCGCACGCCCTTCGGCTACGATTACGACAGCGCGCAGGGCACGCTCGTGCCCAACGCCGACGCCGCGCGCGTGGAACGCTGCTTTGAACTGCTCATCGCCGGCTATTCCCCGGACAACATCGCCCGCATGCTCGGCTTCAAATACGATAATACCGTTCGCAATATACTCGGGCGCAAGACCTATCTCGGCCTGATCGAATACAACGGCGTCTGTTATCCGGGGCGGCACGCGCCGCTCGTTTCGCAGGAAGTGTTCGCCCGGGCGCAGCGCATACTCGATCAACGCGCGGCCAAGCGCGAATGGACGTCGCAATACCTGCTCACCGGCCTGCTTGTCTGCGGGCGCTGCGGCGCGAAGATGCGCTATCAGAAGTGGGGAAACGCCGGCGTAAAAATCGTCTGCTATTCGCAGCAGCGCTCCAAGCCCTACCTGGTCAAGGATCCCGATTGCGACGCGCCGCACTATTGGGCAGACGAGATCGAGCAAAAAGTGGTCGAGATCATGATGGCGCGCCGCGTGGAGCGATCCGCGGACGGCCATCCTGCGCCCATCGGCGCGCAGAACGCGCTCGACGGCCTGCGCGCCCGGCTCGAGGCGGAAAAAAACAAACTCAAGCGTCTCTACGCGCTCTACGCCTCTGGAGACGACGCGCTGCTCGAACTGATCGACGAGCAGCGCGACATCGTAACCGGCATAGAAAAAAGCATTGCCGTGGAAGAAGAAAAGCTGCGCAGCACGCGGCAGCTTCAGTCCTCTTGCGAAAACATCTCGACAATCCTTGACGCATGGGATATAATGAACTATGCGGAGCGCCGCGCCGTGGTGCTGGAATGGATCAACGCCGTGATCGTCAGCGAAGGCAGGATCACCGTGGATTTCAAATTCTGACGTCTCGCGTCGCCGCCGCGCCGCATACACTGCGAATTTCGACATGGAAACGCTATGGGCACCGCATAGGTCGAAAAACGCACGTTCTGGCCTGTATCGAAATTGTCGATGGCTTTGATCAAGCCGATACAGCCCACCTGAAAGAGATCGTCGACGCTCTCGCCGCGGTTGTGGAACCGCTGGATGACGCTGAGCACAAGCCGCAGATTGCCCTGAATGAATTCGCGCCGCGCCTCCTTATCGCCCGCGTGTATCCGCGGGAACAGTTCGCGCATGCGCTCGTTTTTGAGAACCGGCAGCGTCGAGGTGTCCACGCCGCAGATCTCCACTTTGTTGATGGCCATATCTCCACCTCCACGGCAAAAAGTATTGCCGCGGAAAAAGAGCGCTATACGGTTTGCGCTGATGCAGCGAAGCGACAAAAGCAAAAGCCCCTTCGAATCTCCTGCGAGACTCGAAGGGGCCTGTTCTTGCGCGCAAGCCGCGCGCTCATGCCGTGCGGCGAATCTTACTTGTGGTCGACAGAGTACATGTACTCGATGAGGTCGACGACCTTGTTGGAGTAACCCCACTCATTGTCGTACCAGGAAACGACCTTCACGAAGGTGTCGGTCAGCGCGATGCCGGCCTTGGCGTCGAAGATGGAGGTGTGGGGATCGCCCAGGAAGTCGGAAGAAACCACGGCGTCCTCGGTGTAGTCCAGGATGCCCTTCAGCTCGCCCTCGGCGGCCTTCTTCATCGCGGCACAGATCTCCTCATACTTGGCGGGCTTGGCCAGGTTGACGGTCAGGTCGACGACGGAGACGTCCAGGGTGGGCACACGCATGGACATGCCGGTCAGCTTGCCGTTCAGCTCGGGAATGACCTTGCCAACAGCCTTGGCGGCGCCGGTGGAGGAGGGGATGATGTTGCCGGAGGCAGCGCGGCCGCCGCGCCAGTCCTTCATGGACGGGCCGTCAACGGTCTTCTGGGTGGCGGTGGTGGAGTGCACGGTGGTCATCAGGCCGTCGGTGATGCCGAAGTTGTCGTGCAGAACCTTGGCGATGGGAGCCAGGCAGTTGGTGGTGCAGCTGGCGTTGGAGACGAACTTCATGTCAGAGGTGTACTTGTCGTTGTTCACGCCCATGACGAACATCGGGGTGCCGTCCTTGGAGGGGGCGGACATAACGACGTGCTTCGCGCCGGCATCGAGATGGCCCTGAGCCTTCTCCTGGGTGAGGAACAGGCCGGTGGACTCGACGACGTACTCAGCGCCGACATCGCTCCACTTCAGGTCGGCCGGGTTCTTCTCGGCGGTGACGCGGATCTCGTGGCCATTGACGATCAGGGAATGATCGGTGTAGTCCACAGTGCCATCGAAGCGGCCATGCATGGTGTCATACTTGAGCATGTAGGCCATGTAATCGGGGGTGATCAGGTCGTTGATGCCCACGACTTCGACGTTCTTGTGATCCAGGCTGGCGCGGAAAACCAGACGGCCAATGCGGCCAAAGCCATTGATACCAATCTTAATCATTGTGAAAACCCTCCTGTTGAATTTGCCTTAGGGCCAAGCCCTATCCTTTCTTATTCTACTCCACTTTACACAGTTTGACAAGTTAAAACCATGGGCAATGCGTTCATTTCCGGGCAAACATGTGTTAAATGTTGTAAAACCGCAAGAGAAAGCCCGCGCGTTGCGGCGCGGGCTCAGGTTCGCGGCGGCTGCGCTCAGACGATGGGATCAGGCGCTTCGTCCGGGACATGCGGCGGCTCCGGCGCGCCTTCCTCTTCCCTCGCCTCAGGCGCGGTGGGCGGCGTCTGCTGCGGAGCGGGCGCCGCCGGCTTTTCCGGCACCACGCCAGTCTCCATAAATGCCTTGAATTCGTCAGCGTCGAGCTTTTCGCGCTCGAGCAGTATCTCTGCCAGAGCGTGCAGCTTGTCCATATGCTCGGTGAGTATGCTCTCAGCGCGCTTGTAGCCCTCGTCGATGAGGCGATGCACCTCGCGGTCGATGGCGGAATTCACTTCCTCGGAAAAGCCCATGCGCTGCTGCGAAAAGCTCTTGCCAAGGAACACTTCCTGCTCGTCGCCAAGGAAGATGGGGCCGACGGCGGCGCTCATGCCGTATTCGGTGACCATGCTGCGGGCGATCTCCGTGGCCTGCTTGATATCGCTGGAAGCGCCGGTGGAGATTTCGCCCAGCACCAACTGTTCGGCCACGCGGCCGCCCATGGCGCTGGCAATGCGCGCGGAGAGGTAGTTGGCCGTGCGGTAGCTGGTTTCCTCGCCGGGCAGGTACATGGTGTAGCCGCCCGCCTGTCCGCGGGGGATGATCGTCACTTCGTGGACGTTGTCGCACTCGGGGATGTAGTAGCTGACCACGGCATGGCCGCCCTCGTGATAGGCGGTGAGGCGGCGATCCTTCTCCGTGACCTTGCGCGAGCGCTTCTCGGGGCCGGACATCACGCGGGTGACGGCCTCCTCGATGGTGGTCATGGTAATCTCCCTGCCGCCGGCGCGGGCGGTGAGGATGGCGGCCTCGTTCATGACGTTTTCAAGGTCGGCGCCGGTGAAGTACGGCGTGCGGCGGGCCAGCACCTTGAGATCGACATCCTTGGCCAGGGGTTTGCCGCGCGAATGGACTTTGAGGATCTCCTCGCGGCCCTTGACGTCGGGATAGTTGACGACGATGCGGCGGTCAAAGCGGCCTGGGCGCAGAAGCGCAGGATCGAGGATGTCGGCGCGGTTGGTGGCGGCCATAACGATGACGCCCTGATTGTGGGTAAAGCCGTCCATCTCCACGAGCAGCTGGTTGAGCGTCTGCTCGCGCTCATCGTGGCCGCCGCCCATGCCGGCGCCTCTCTGGCGGCCGACGGCGTCGATCTCATCGATGAAGATGATGGAGGGCGCGGCCTTCTTGGCCTGCGCGAAAAGGTCGCGCACGCGGGACGCGCCCACGCCGACGAACATCTCGACGAAGTCCGAACCGGAGATGGTGAAAAACGGCACGCCCGCTTCGCCGGAAACGGCCTTAGCCAGCAGCGTCTTGCCCGTACCCGGCGGGCCGACGAGCAACACGCCCTTGGGGATGCGCGCGCCGATGTCGGTGAACTTGGCGGGGTTTTTCAAGAACTCCACGATCTCGCGCAGTTCTTCCTTTTCCTCATCCGCGCCGGCGACATCCTTAAAGGTGATGTTGTTGGCCTTGGGGTCGGTCAGGCGCGCGCGGCTCTTGCCAAAGCTGGCCATGCCCTTGCCGCTGCCGGTCTGCGAACGCATGACGAAGATGTAGAACACCACCACGATGCCGATGAGGATGAGCGTGGGCAGGAATTCGAGCCACCACGGCGTACCCGCGGGCAACTGCGTGGTGATATCGAAGCGGTATTCGGCAGGGCTGACCTCGCGGCCAAGTACCTGCGCGTAGATGGTGTTGACGTCCGTGTAGAACTGCTCTTCGCTGGGGATGGTGCAGGTGATGTCATAGCGGGCGCCGAATTCGCTTTCGGGGATCTGGCTGTCCTCCGTGCGGGCGATGAGCGTAGACTGCGTGATGATGACGTCGGCAATCGTCTTGCCCTGCTCCTCACTGGTCAGTTCCATGCCCTCGTCCTGCTTCAAGTCGGCCTCGACCCACTGCAGCAGCGTGGAATAGCTCAGCTCCAGCGGCTGCGCGCCGGTGGGCGCGCCGAGCAGCTGGACCATCCAGAGGATGACCAGCAGGAGCACGACATATAGCAACGGCCCTTGAAAAAGGCTTTTTTTAGCGTTTTTCTTCAAATCTTACTTCCTCGCTTTCGCAGCGTCCGCGCCTCAAGGCGCGTATGGCTGCACACGTCTACTATTATATCAACAGCAGAGCGCTTTTTCAAAGCATATTTCAGTTATTTTCGTAAATTTCCGGCTTCAGCACGCCAATAAAGGGCAAATTGCGGTATTTTTCCGCATAATCCAGCCCGTAGCCAACGACAAATTCGTTGCCGATGGTGAAGCCGAAATAATCCGCCTTGATGGTAATGCCCGGCGCGCGCCGCTCAGGCTTGTCCAAGAGCGTGCAGATGCGCACAGAAGCCGCGCCGCGGTTGGAGAGCACGCGGGAAAGGTAGCTGAGCGTGAAGCCCGAATCAACGATGTCTTCGACGATGATGACATGGCGGCCGTCGATGGGGCCGGAAAGATCCTTGCGGATCTCCACCTCGCCGGAAGACTTCGTTCGGTTTCCATAACTGGAAACGGCCATGAAGTCCATGTTCATGGGGATGGGAATGGCACGGCAGAGGTCGGCGTAAAAGATCGACGCGCCCTTGAGGATACAGACCAGAATCGGTTCTTTCTCCACATAGTCAGCGGCGATCTGCGCGCCCAGCTCCGAAACGCGCTTCTGGATCTCCTCCTGCGAGATGAGCACCTTGGCCAGATCGTTCTTCATTCCTTCGTACCTCCAAAAAAGTATTGGTAAAACGCCATTTGCGGCTCGAAGACAAGTCTTACGGCCTCCACGCCCGCCGTGAGGGCGCAATTTGCGGAGATGCCCACGCCCACAGCCCAGAGCACTTCCCTGCCACGGGCGACGAGGGGCACGAAATCGCGCAGAGGGCGTTCGACGCCGCGATCGACGAAATAATCCGAGAGCAGCTTGCTGCCCCGCATGCCCAGAGGGCGCAGCCAATCGCCCTCGCGGCGGAAGCGCACCGCCGCTCCAGCAAGCGCCTCTCGGCTGAGTGCCTGCGCAAACGGTTCGCCGCGTATGGGCGCAGGCGCGCAGGGCGCGGCGCAAAGGCGGCCAACGCCAGGAATGTCCGTAGCGCCATCCAACATCAGTGGAACGGACGGGCGCGGCCCGCAGGGCGATTCGAGGATATACAAACCGGATTCTGTTTTCTCCGCGAACCTGCCGTCGGGAAAACTCTCCCGGCCGCGCGGCAGGGCGCACAGCGCCGCGAGCGCGCAAACGCGCTCCCACGTGGCTCCCTCGCCCATCTGCGCGCGGAAAAAGCGGCGGAGGATGGCCGTCGCGGGCGGCGGCGCAAACGGCCAGAAGCCGCCCCCTGGCAATTCCACGCGGCTTTGCGCCCAGCGGGCCGTCGCCTCTTCCAGAAAATCGCTTTCCACGGCCTGCGCTTCGGAAAAGCGGCACAGCGCCCGCGCCGCGCCGGGATAGAGCGCTTCCATGCGCGGCAAAATATCGAGGCGCAGAGCGTTGCGCGGCGTGTCCGCCACGGCGTTCGTGGCGTCCTCGCGCCAGTCCTGTCCGCGCTCCCGAAGAAAAGCGACCAATGCCTGTTTCGGTATGCGCAACAAGGGCCGCCAGAGGTCGCCCTCGCGTTCGCGCATGCCCGCCGCTCCCGCCGGGCCCGCACCGCGCAGCAGGTGCATGAGCACTGTCTCCGCCTGATCGCCGGCGTGGTGGGCAGTGGCGATGCACGCCGCCCCCGCCTCTTCTTTTGCGCGGCGGAGAAAGGCGTAGCGCAAACGGCGCGCGGCCGCTTCCAGCCCCTCGCCCGGCAAGCGGGCGGCGGGCACATTGGCGCGCTCGCAGAAAAAGGGCACGCCCAGGCGCGCGCAGAGTTCCTGACAAAAGGCCATATCCGCGACGGAATCTCCGCCGCGGATGCCATGCTCAAAGTGCGCCGCGCACACGTCCGCGCCCGCGTCCAACAGCAGGAGCAGCAGCGCCACCGAGTCCGCCCCGCCGGAAAGCGCCACGAGCGCGCGACCGCCCGCCGCTCCAGCGTCGATGCTCAACGCGCGGCGATCCATGCGGCAATATCCTCAATGAGCGCCTCGCTGACGCGCGCGTCGGCGGCCATGTAGTCGGCAGCCGTGCCCGTCGGCGTTCCCTGCAGATCAAAGAGCATGTGCGTCATATCGGGGTAGAGTTTGTACACAGCGTCAAAGTCCTGCGGAAGTTTGGCCTGCCAGGCCTCGACGCCATCCGCGGGGCGCACCTGCCAGTCCTTTCCCCCCTGGGCGATGAACAGCGGCAGATCCAGATCGACCGCGGTCTGCGCGGCGTCGACGGACATCTCGTCCGCCTGATAGTAGGCGTTTATCCCGAAGAAGGTCTGTTTTTGCAGTTCCTCGGCCGGTATATCCGCCAACGCGGTCGCTTTGGCCACTTCCGCTTCGACCAGAGCCTCGCTCTGAGCAAGCGCCTCGCCGCTGAGCGTTTTGAGCACGTCGAGGTTTTGATGATACTGTATCTCCCACATGGGCAGGGGCGAACCGGCCAGCAGCACGCCGCCGCGCAGGCGATCACCAACTTCGGTCTGCATTGCGGCCATGATGCGCGGAGCGAGCATCGCGCCCTGGCTGTGGCCGAGGAGATAGAGATCCGCGATGCGCGCGTCCTCCATGAGCAGCGCCGCGGCGTCGAGCGCGTCGCGCGTGTATTCGTCGTCCACGGTAAAATCCGTACGCAGGCAATTTTCGGGGTGGGCGTAGGTGTATTTATCGTAGCGGATGCTGGCCACGCCCAGGCGGGCAAGACCGTGGGCGATATCCCGGAAGGGCGCGCAGGCATAGGCGCTTTCATCCATATCCGAAGGGCCCGAGCCATGCACCATCACCACCGCCGGGAAGGGGCCTTCGCCCTCGGGCAGCGTCAAAATACCGTTCGTGGCGTCGTCTTCGCCCGCGCGCAGCTCGATCGCTTCCTCGATGTAACCGCCCGCGTCCGCCGCGGCGCCTTCCTCGCGCATGCGCATATCCACAAGGCCAAGGGAGCCGAGGCGCCCCTGCGCGTCGAACGCCAACGTCAGCGTCGCGTCGGCGTTTTCAAAGGCGCACTGCGCCAGAACCACGCGGTAATCGCCCTGCGCGCCCGCATCTTCAGCCTGCGCCTGCGTGAGCGTGCCCAGCAGGCCGGTGATCTGCGCCCAGACCGCGGCCATGCCGTCCGCGTCGCCGACGGCCTCCTGCATGGCCGCGTCGGAATTTTCAAAGACCGCCGCAAAGTCGCCCTCTGCGAGGCTGGCGAGCACGTCCTCCGCCAGGGCCGCGGCGCTAGCCTCCGCCAGAGCCGTCACCGGCGAGATGCAAAGCAAAAAAATCAGCAAAAATACCAGCACATGACGCATATGCGCGCCCCCTTTTTGCGTTCATTATAGTACTGCCGGCTTTTTCCGGCAACGCTTTTTGCTCAAAAGGCGCTTTTGGCGCTCCCAACCGACGCTTTGCCGGTTCAGCGCCGCACGCACGCGCGGAAAATTACATGTATTATAGCAGTTTTTTTCGCGTTTGTCGATAGCAAAACCACCCTGTTCCAGCATAGAGCGCCCCGGATGCGGGAATCGCTAAGGAGGACGGCGTCCACAGGCGCCGCAGGGAGGGATTTCCATGAAAAAAGGTCGGTCGGGGCGCTTCGCGGCGGCACTTTTCCTGGCGGCGGCGCTGGTCGCCACGCTCATGTCGCCGCCGCTGCGCGCCTTTGAAAGCCTGCCGGACGCGCTTTTCCTCAAGTCCGGCGCACAGACGGAGTTGCGCTTCACGCTTCCCGGCAACGCGGAACTGCAAACAGATTCCGCCGCGGTCATTTCCAGTTTCGACCAGAGCGCGTCTGACCTTGGCAACACCGTGACGCTCACGGCGGGCGACGAAGCCGGGGAAGCCACGCTCACCTACCGCCTGCTGGGGCTGATCCCGGTCAAGACCGTCGCGGTGACGGTAGAAACGGAACGAACGCTCGTTCCCGGCGGGCAGTCGGTGGGCGTGGCGCTGCTGACGGAGGGCGTGGTCGTGGTCGGTTCCTCGGACGTTGGCAAGACGCCAAGCCCCGCCTACAAGGCGGGCATACGCGCCGGCGACCGCATCGTGCGCGTAGGCGATACGCCCGTCACAGGCTCCGAGCAGTTACGCTCGCTCATTGCCGAAGGCGGCGAAGCCGTTTTGGAGATCGCGCGCGGCGAGGAAACGATGGTCGTCAGCGTCGAACCGGCGCTTGATCCCGCGGACGGCGCCTATCGTTTGGGCGCATGGGTGCGCGACAGCACTGCGGGCATCGGCACGCTGAGCTTCTATGACCCGGAAAGCGGCGCTTTCGGCGCGCTTGGCCACGCCATTACCGACGTGGATACGGGCATAGTATTGCCCGTCGGCTACGGCGGCATATACGAAAGTTCCGTGGTGGACATCAGCAAGGGCAAGAGCGGCGAGCCTGGTGAACTGCTGGGACAGTTTTTTGACGCCGAAACGCAGCTGGGCGAGGTCACGAGCAATACCGACTATGGTATCTTTGGCACGATGAACGAGGAAGTCGCCAACCCGCTCTATCCCGACGGCCTGCCGGTCGGCACGCGCGCCGACGTGCACACGGGCCCGGCGCAGCTGCTGACCACGCTGGCGGACGGCGAGGTCCGCGCCTATGACTGCGAGATCGTCAAGCTGAACGACCAGAGCGCTCCCGCAACGCGCTCGATGGTGATCAAAGTGACCGACGAGGAACTTTTGCAGGCCACGGGCGGCATCGTACAGGGCATGAGCGGCTCGCCCATCGTGCAGGACGGCAAGCTGGTGGGCGCGATCACGCACGTGTTCATCAACGATCCGACGCAGGGCTACGGCGTCTACATCGAATGGATGCTCGACGCCGCCGGCCGCGGCGAAACGGGGCATTCCGGTTAACTTCCGAAGAATCGCCCCGATGGGCAGGATTTTGCTAACATGTGTCGAAACAGTCATTTTATGAATGCGGACGGGAGGGGTGTCCCATGGCGGCGCGGGAGAAGACGGCGGTCGTCGCGGACCCTTCCCGCCCCGAGCGCGACCGCCTGCGCGGCATGCTGGGCGAACTCGGCTTTGCCCGCGTCCTTGCGGCGGAAGACGGTCTGGAGGCCATGCGCCTGGTGGAAAATGCCCTGCCCGACGCGCTGCTCATCAGCGCCACGCTGCGTCCCGGCGACGGCGTATGGCTGGCGCAGGCGGTGATGAAGCGGCCTTTGCCGGTGCGCCCGGGCATCGTGCTGTTGCATCTTCCGGGCCTGCTTTTGCCGCAGCGCGCCCGCTTGAGCGCCGCCGGAGCCGCGGTCATCGACCGACCCGCGCGGCGCGCGGAACTGGAGGCGGCGCTTGCTGAAACGGATGTGGCAAACCGCCGTTTGCCTGAAGCGTTCCGCAAAAGGCGCGACGAACTGCTCGACCGCCTCGGCGTTGTGGGGCACGAGGGCCGCGCCTATCTTGAAACGGCGGTGGGCTACGCCTGGCTGGACGCGAGGCTTTCGCGCAGCCTCACCACCGCGCTTTATCCCCTTGTGGGCCGACGCCACGGCGTAAGCGCCCGCAAGGTGGAGCAGAGCATGCGCTATGCGATCGAGCTTGCGTGGAAGCGCGGGCGGATCGATGAGCAATACAGCATCTTTCGCGGTACGATAGACGCGCAGCGCGGCAAACCCACCTGTGGGGAGATGATCGCGCAGCTTGCGGATATACTGCGCATGGAGGAGGTTTGACGATGAAGAGAATGAAGCGCGTCGCGCTGATCGTTCTGGATGGCGTCGGTTGCGGCGCGCAGCCGGACGCGAACAAATACGGCGATACGGGCGCGGATACGCTTGGTCACGTCTGGACGCAGGAGAAGCCCGATATCCCCAACCTCACGGAACTTGGCCTGCTCTCCGCCGCCGGCATCTCCACGCCGGATGAGGACGAGCCCATCGGCTGCTTCGGCAGGATGACCGAGCGGGCCGCCGGCAAGGATACGACCACCGGCCATTGGGAGATCGCCGGCCTGACGCTTGAAAAGCCCTTCCCCACGTATCCCAACGGCTTCCCGCCGGAGTTGATCAAGGCCTTTGAGGACGAGATCGGCATGGGCACCATCGGTAACAGGCCCGCCTCGGGCACGCAGATCATCGAAGAACTGGGCGCGGAACATCTGCGCACGGGCAAATTGATCGTCTATACCTCGGCGGACAGCGTCTTCCAGATCGCAGCGCACGAGGGCATCATCCCCCCGACGGAACTTTGGCACATCTGCCGCATCGCCCGCCGCCTGCTCAAGGGTGAACACGCCGTGGGGCGCGTCATCGCCCGCCCCTTCGTCGGCGAAGTCGGCCACTTCGTGCGCACGGAGAACCGCCGCGATTTCTCCGTCGACCCCACGGGCACGACGATGCTGGACGCGCTCAAGGGCGAGGGCTACGACGTGCTGGGTGTGGGCAAGATCGAGGACATCTTCAACCACCGCGGCCTGACCTCCTCCAACCACGCCGCCGGAAACGAAGCCTGCGTGGACGCCATCCTCGACTATATGAAGAAGGATCACTGGCGCGGTCTGCTCTTTGCCAATCTGGTGGACACGGACATGCTCTACGGCCACCGCAACGACGTTCCCGGCTTTGCCCGCTGCCTGGAGGCTTTTGACCGGCGGCTGCCGGAGATTTTGCGGCTGCTGGGCGAGGACGGCATGCTCATCATCACCGCCGACCATGGCTGCGACCCGGCTTTCCCCACCACCGACCACACGCGCGAATACGTGCCGCTGCTGGTCTGGGGCTTGGGGCTTCAGGAAGGCGTTTCTCTGGGCACGCGCTCCACGTTCGCCGACGTATCCGCCACCGTGCTGGAAGCGCTGGGCGCCAAGGCCCGGTTGGACGGGACATCCTTCTACGACAAGATCGCGCTCGACTAGGCGCTCTCGCGGAGCGGGACGCCCTTCGCCACGGCGAAGCGGCTCCCGCTCCAAAATTTTGACGGTACGGTTATTTTTTTGCGCAAGTCTTTTCCCGATTTTTACGGGTATCGCCCTTTTCGCTGTGGGGAAGAATGTGGTATAATTAAGGAAGGTCCATCAGGACGTTTTCTGACCGCCGGCCCGTTTCGAGGGAGAAGGATATGCAACCAGGAATCACCCGGCCCGCCCGCAGCGGGCAAACCAATCGCAGCGCCTACCGCGCGCCGCAGCAGCGCCCGTCGCAGCAGCGCCCGTCGCAGCAGCGCCCGTCGCAGCAGCGGCGGCCGACTCCGGGGCGGAACGTTTCCGCGCGCCCCGCGCCCGTGCGCAGCGCGCCGCAGGGCGCACGCAGCCGCGCTCCACAGCGCGCGCCGCAGCCGAACGCGCGCCGGCCGCAGGGCGCCGGCTCCGGACGCAAGGGCAAGAATCCGCGCCGGCGCATCATCTTCATCGCGGCGCTCGTTATCATCGTCGCCCTGCTCTGGTACGCGCTGGATACGCTGATCACGCTCGGCGTGGGCACGCCGCGCTTTTACAACGTCTACGTCAACGGCGTTTCCCTGCGCGGCTACACCCGCGAAGAGGGGTTTGCGATGTTCGCAGAGTTCGAAGAAGATTGGAAGACGCGCGCCTACGAACTCTATTTCGGCGATTTAAGCTGGACGTTCTCTCCGGCCACGGTCAACGCGCAACTCAACGAGGAAACCGTGCTGGAGCGCGCCTGGAACTATGGACGGGTGGGCAGTATCTCCTACCGCAAGCGCCAGATCAAGGCGCTCAACCGCGATGGCTACCGCTTTGAGAGCGATATCACCTACGACGAAACCATGCTGGAAAACTTCCTCTCCGGCATCCGCGACGCCATCAACACCGACCCTGTGGACGCGGTCATCGCCGCGGAAGTGGACGGGCCGCGCGTGATCACCGAATCGAGCGTCGGCTATCAGCTTGAGGAAGAGGAGACGCGCGCGCTGTTGCGCGATCTGCTCATCTACGGCTCGGAAGAGGCGCGCGTGGAACTGCCTGTGATCGTGACCGAGCCCAACGTCACCACGGAAGAGGCTCAGGCCACGCTGGGCAGCGGCGAAGTCGTGGGCGAATGCACGACCAGCATCGAAAGCAGCACCTCCAACCGCAAGACCAACGTGCGCGTCGCGCTTTCGCGCTTCAACGGCCTGCGCGTCAACCCGGGCGAAACGGTGAGTTTCAACGCGGTGGCGCTGGAGCGCACGCTGGGCAACGGCTACAAGGAGGGCATTGAATACTCCGAGGGCGAGAGCACGACCGGCATCGGCGGCGGCACCTGCCAGGCCTCCACGACGCTCTACGGCGCGCTCTTGCAGGCGGGCGTGACCATTGTCGAACGCCACAACCATTCGATGACCGTCGGATATGTCGAACCCAGCCTCGACGCTTCCGTGACGGATACGGGCAGCAAGGATCTGGTGTTCCGCAACGATTCGGATCTGCCCATCTATATCTACACGACGGTGACGGACACCACTGCGACGGTGCGCATTTACGGCGAAAAGCCGCCGTACCGTTACGTGTTCCGCTCCATCGTGATCGAGGACGAGATCCAGCCCACCGAAGAGACTGTGCGCACCGATACCGAGGGGCGCTACGCCACCTACACCGATGAAAAGGTGCTGGTGACCGAGGGCAAGACCGGCATGCGCAGCCAACTCTGGCGCGACAGCTTCGACTGGGAGACGAATGAGTTTGTCGAGACCGTGCAGATCTCGTCCGACTATTATACGCCCGGAAGGAACATCTATTATGTCGGCGTGCAGCCGCGCTATGCGCCCACGCCCTCCAATCCTACGACCGGAAACTGGTGAACGAAAGGAGTCCTCTATGAAGCAGTGCTTTCTGACCACGAACGGCCCCAAGGCCATCGGCCCCTATTCCACCGCCGTGATCTGCGGGCGGACGGTCTATCTCTCGGGCATGATCCCCGCCGACCCGGCCAGCGGAAAGATCGTCGAAGGCGGCGTGGAAGCGCAGGCCACGCAGGTGTTTGAAAACATAGGCACCGTGCTGGGCGAGATGGGGCTGACGTTGGCAAACGCTCTCAAGGCTACCGTATTCCTCACCGACCTAAACGATTTTGCCGCCGTCAACGCCATTTATGAGCGCTATTTCGGCCCCCACTATCCCGCCCGCAGCTGTGTGGAGGTTTCCCGTCTGCCCGCCGGCGCGCGCGTGGAAGTGGAGTTGATCTGCGAAAAGACCGAAGGCTGACCAGTACGCACAGCAGGGGGCGTTCGCGGCGCGGCAGGCAGATCGCCGCGGACGTTGTACACACGAGCAAAGGAGTGTTTAAGGGTGTTTGACAGCGCAAACATATCCATCTTCGCGGGCAGCGGCGGACAGACCTTCGCCGAGCGCATGTGCCGTTATATGGGCCGCAAGGTGGGCAATTCGGAGGTTATCACGTTTTCTGAGGGCAACACGTTTGTCCGCATCAACGAATCCGTCCGCGACCGCGATGTATATCTCGTGCAGCCCATCGGCATGCACTCCAACAATGAATTTGTCGAGATCCTTTTCTGGATGGACGCTTTCAAGCGTGCCAACGCTCTGACGGTAACGCTGGTCATGCCCTATTTTGCCTATGCAAAGGGCGACAAAAAGGACGAACCGCGCGTCTCCATCCGCGCGCGCGTGTGCGCCGAGTGCATGGAGTTGGCCGGCGCCGACCGCTTTGTGACCATGGATCTGCACGCGCAGCAGGTGCAGGGCTTCTTCAAAAAGCCCATGGATCACCTCTACGCCATGCCGATGCTGGTGGAAGTGGTGCGCAGCATGGATCTTTCCAACGCCGTGGTCGTCTCTCCGGACGCAGGCTTTGCCAAGCAGGCGCGCAAATACGCCAACGCGCTGGGCCTGCCCATCGCCATCGGCGACAAGGAGCGCACCGACCACACCGAGAACGCCCATGTGCTGGAAGTCATCGGCAACGTCGAGGGCAAGGACTGCCTGGTGGTGGACGATTTCACCATCTCCGGCGGCACGCTGGTCAACCTCGCCGACGCTTTGAAAAAGCACGGCTGCAAGCGCGTATACGCTCTGCTTTCGCACAACATCATCTCCGCGCGCGGCGTGGCCAAGATCGACGCCAGCCCCATCGAGGCCGTGTTTTCCACGGATACGGTGGATAACCCCAACATCATCGGCCATCCCAAATTCAAGACCATCTCGGTGGCGCCGATGTTCGCCGAGACGATCATGCGCTTTTACAACTATGAGTCCATCAGCTCGATGTTCTCGCAGCTTCCGGAGAGCATCGTGCGCGCGGGCTTTGAACTGGCCGATTTGCAGCTGTAAGACGGAGGACGGAAATGAATCATTTTGCTGGCGCGAAGCGCCTCGTATTCAAGGTGGGCACTTCGACGCTGACGCATGAAACGGGCAAGTTGAACCTTCGGCGCATGCGCGATCTGGCGCGCGTGCTGTCGGATCTGAAAAACGCCGGGCACGAGATCGTGCTCGTCTCCTCGGGCGCCATTGGCGTGGGCGTGGGCAAACTCAAACTGGAGCGCCGTCCGCACGATATCGGCGGCCGGCAGGCCTGCGCCGCCGTGGGCCAGTGCGAGCTGATGTACATATACGACAAGCTGTTCAGCGAGTACGGCCACGTCACCGCCCAGGTGTTGCTCACGCGCGACTGCGTGGACGACCGCCTGCGCCGCATGAACATACAAAACGCCTTTGAGCGCCTGCTGGACATGGGCGCGCTGCCCATCATCAACGAAAACGACACCGTGGCCGTCGAGGAGATCGTCTTTGGCGACAACGACACGCTCTCGGCGCTGGTGGCCCGCGAAGTGCGTGCCGACGCGCTCATCATCCTCACCGACATCGACGGCCTGCACGAGCGCAATCCGCGCGAAGACCCGACCGCGCCGCTGATCCACGTGGTGGAGGCGATCACCCCCCACACCCGCGAGATCGCCGGCGGCACCGGTTCCAGCCGCGGCACGGGCGGCATGATCACCAAGATTGAGGCCGCCGACATCGCCACCCGACAGGGCATCACCACCGCCATCATCGACGGTTCCGACCCCGAGGACATCTATCGTCTGCTCGACGGCGAGGAGATCGGCACGGTCTTTCTCGCGCACAGGGAGGATCAGGCATGACGGATCTGAACATCATCGGCGCAGCGGCCAAAGACGCCGCCTTCGCACTGGCAAACGCCTCCACGGCGCAGAAAGACGCCGCGCTCATGGCCATCGCCGCCGCTCTGGAAGCGCGCGCGGCGGAGATACTTTCCGCCAACAGGGAGGATGTTGAAACGGCGCGCGCGGGCGGCATGTCCCCCTCCATGCTCGACCGGCTCTCGCTTTCCGAGGCGCGCGTCAAGGGCATGGCAGAGGGCGTGCGCGATGTGGCGAAGCTTCCCGATCCCGTGGGCCGCGTGCTCTCCGGCTCCACGCTTGCCTGCGGGCTGGCGATGGAAAAAATCGCCGTGCCGCTGGGCGTGATCGGCATCATCTTCGAGGCCCGTCCCAACGTCACCTCCGACGCGGCGGCGCTGTGCCTCAAGAGCGGCAACGCCTGTATACTGCGCGGCGGCAAGGAGGCCATCCGCTCCAACACGGCCATCGCCAAAGTGATGCGCGGGGCGCTTAGGGAAGCGGGGCTCAACGAAAACTGCATCTGCCTCGTTGAAGATACCGACCGCGCCACCGCCACGGCGATGATGCGCCTGAACCGCTATATCGACTGTCTCATTCCCCGCGGCGGCGCGGGCCTGATCCGCTCCGTGGTGGAAAACGCCACCGTTCCGGTGATCGAGACGGGCGTGGGCAACTGCCACGCCTATGTGGAAAAGACCGCCGACATCGCCATGGCTGCGGAAATCGTCTTCAACGCCAAGACCTCGCGGCCCTCGGTGTGCAACGCGCTGGAGACGCTGCTGGTGGACGAGGCCATTGCCGAAACGGCGCTGCCGGTCATCGCCGCGCGGCTGAAGGAGAAAAACGTGGAGCTGCGCGGCTGCCCGCGCACCTGCGCTATCCTTCCGGAGGCTGTGCCCGCCTGCGAAAACGATTATGAAGTGGAGTTTCTCGACTACATCCTTGCGGTGAAGGTCGTTTCCGGCATCGACGAGGCCATCGCCCACATCCGCCGCTATTCCAGCCACCACAGCGAGTGCATCGTCACCCGCGATCTGGCCGCGGCGCGCCGCTTCACCCGCGAAGTCGATTCGGCGGCGGTGTACGTCAACGCCTCCACGCGCTTTACCGACGGCGGCGTCTTCGGCCTCGGCGCGGAGATCGGCATTTCCACGCAGAAGCTGCACGCGCGCGGGCCCATGGGCCTGGAAGCGCTCGTCTCCTACAAATACGTGCTTTACGGCGACGGACAGGTGCGCTGAGCGATAAGCCGGCGGCCCCTCGCATACGCTTAAGCAGGACTGGAAGATCCCAACAGAACCGGCAGGGAATTCGCTTCGCGCGGCGCGTCCGCGCGAGGTGCCGGCCGCTCTGTTGGGTTTTTTCAGGAAAACTGGCGGCGAGGTGTTGCCCGTGAAGAAGCGAAAAATCCCTCTGCAGTTGTGCTGGGCGCCAAATTTGCAACACGAAGTGCGCGTGACCACCGTCGGCAGCGCGCGGGCGCTGGTGGAAAACCATCTGGGGCTGCTCGCCTATGGCCCGGAACAGGTGCGCGTGCGCTGCCGTCGGGGCGCGGCCAGCGTCAAGGGAGAGGGCCTTGCGCTGCGCGAAGTGCGCAGGGACGCGCTCATCGTCACCGGACGTATCGACAGCGTGGAGCTTGGCCATGATCCGTCTGCGGGTTGAGGGGCTGATGCTCGAGCGCCTGCTTGAGCGCGCCATGGAGCGCGGCGCGACCTTCAGGCGCGTAGAGCGCGACGGGGAGCGGTCGCTGACGCTCGATACCGGCGAGCGCGGCGCGCGTATCGTGCGCGAACTCTGCGCGCGGCATTCTTTGCGGTTGGAGGAAACGCGCGTTTCTGGCCTGAGCGCGCTGAAACGCTTCTGCCTGCGCCGCTGGACGCTGCTGCCCGGAGTTCTGCTTTGCGCGGCGCTGTTGTGCCTGTATCTGCAGCGCGTCTGGATGGTGGACGTGGCCTTCGTCGGCGAGCGCCCGGCGGGATTCAGCGAGGCCGACGTGCGCGCGATGCTCGCGGAGATGGGCGCGCGTCCCGGGATGCTCGCGCGCAACGTGGACACGGACGAGATCGAATTGGCGCTCTCGGCGCGCTCGGAGGACTTTTCCTTCGTCGGCGCGCGCGTGCAGGGCGTGCGGCTGTTGGTGGAGGTCGCCCCTTCCCTGGAGGAACCCGAGGTCTACGCGCTTGACGAGGCGCGCGATCTGGTGGCCGCCTGCGATGGCGTCATCGTCTCAATCAACGCCCAGAGCGGCGAGGCGGCGGTCAAGGCCGGCGACACCGTGCGCAAGGGCGACGTGCTCATCCGCGGCGAGGAGCGCGCCAGCGCTGAAGAAACGCGCGGCATAGCGGCGCGGGGCGAGGTGGTGGCCCGCACATGGGTCGAAGCGGAGGCAGACGTCTCCCTTGTGCGCCTCGAGCGCGTCTATACCGGACAAACGCGCACGAATAGCCTGCTGCGCCTGCTCTCCTGGCAGCTGCCCCTCTCCCCTGCCGAACCCTTCGCTTCCTGCGAGACGACGGTGGAGCGCCTTCCCGTCGGCGGGCTGTTCCTGCCGCTGATGATCGAGCGCACGACCTACGCCGAATGCGAAGTGCGCGGCGTTGATCAGGATGTGGAAGCGCTCAAGACCGCGCTTTCCGAACATCTGTTCACGCTTTTGGAGGCAAACATCGCCGCACAGGGGGCAAATTCGCTTCAAATCGTTGACAAATGGATAGATTATAGTATGATAGAAGAGGGTAGTTTGCGCGCTCGCGCGGTGCTGGAAGTACGCCGCGACATCGCCACGACGCGGGACGCGCTCGCCCGGGAGGGATAGACGCACACTATGGAGACAACGACCGCAAATGTTGCGACCGACGTACTGCGCGTGGACGTACCCGAGCAGTTCATCGCGCTTTTTGGCATCCGCGAGGAAAACATGCGCCTGTTCCGCGAGGAACTGGACGTGGATATCTACGCGCACGGCGGCGAAGTGACCTTCACCGGCGACGCGGACAAGGTGGCGCTGGCGCGCCTGACGCTGGAAAAGCTTCTGGAGATCATCCAGCGCGGCGACCCGGTGGACCGCACGCGCATACGCTACGCCATCGAACTGGCCAGCGAGGGCAACGCCGACCGCATCGGCGAGATCATGCGCGACGTCATCGCCATCACCCACCGCGGGCGGCAGGTGAAGTGCAAGACGCTGGGGCAGAAGCAGTATGTGGACGCCATCAAGCAAAACACCTGCACGTTCGCCGTAGGCCCTGCCGGCACGGGCAAGACCTATCTGGCCATCGCCATGGCTGTGGTGGCGCTCAAGAGCAAGGACGTGGAGCGCATCATCCTCACGCGCCCGGCGGTGGAGGCCGGCGAAAAGCTCGGTTTCCTGCCCGGCGACCTGGCGCAGAAGGTCGATCCCTATCTGCGCCCCCTCTACGACGCGCTGCACGAAATGATGGGTCTGGAGGCCTATCAGCGGCTGGTGGAGCGCGGGGCTGTGGAGGTCGCGCCGCTTGCCTACATGCGCGGCCGCACGCTCAACGACGCCTTTATCATCCTCGACGAGGCGCAGAACACCACCTCCGAGCAGATGAAGATGTTTTTGACCCGCATGGGCATGGGCTCGAAGATGGTCATCACCGGCGACGTGACGCAGATCGACCTGCCAACGGGCAAGAAGTCTGGCCTCATCGAGGCGCTGGAGGTGCTCAAGGGCGTGAACGATATCGGCATCGTCACGCTCTCGCACCGGGACGTGGTGCGCCATGAACTGGTGCAGGCCATCGTGCGCGCCTACGAAAAGCACGCGGCGGCTAAAAACCGCCGCTAAGACCGTGGACCTCTCTTGAAACGGAAGGGAAGCGTGCCTCCTATGAAGTTACCCAGAAAGATCCCCTTGAGCGAGGTAAACAACCTCCTGCGCACGGCGTTGATCGCGGTGGGAACCTATCTTTTGCTCTTCGTGCTGCTCTCCGCCGCCGTCACACCGCAGCGCTACGACATCCGTGTGGGCATGCCGGCGGACGCCACCATTTACGCCAGCGAGGACGTGGTGGATACCGTTACCACCGCGCAGTTGCGCGACGCAGCCGCCGCGCAGGTGGACGTCAGCTACAAGAGCGTGGATGAAAGCGTGACCACGCAGGTGACGAACGACCTAAGCTCGCTGTTTGAGCGGCTTCTCGCCCTCTACGACGCGCGCGGCGACGCCTCGCAGCTGGATCTGCAACTCACGCCCGCGCAGCTTGAGGCCATGTTCGCCGCGCCCCGCGAAACGCTGGAGGCGCTGTTTGACTATGCGCTGGAATACACGCACGATACGCTGATCTCCTCCCTCCCCGAGGGGCAGGAGGAGGCGATGCTCTCCCGCCTGGAGCGCGACCTGAGCGCCGAGGGCTATGACGCGCATCTGGTGAGCGTGACCGTCGAGGCGGTGCGCTCGCGCCTGAAGCCCAATATGCTCATCGACGCGGAAACGACGGAGATGAACCGCCAGCGCGCCCGCGAGGAGGTCGAGGACGTTGTCTGCGTCACCGGCGAGGTCATCGTCCGCCAGGGCGCCATCGTCACCCCGGCGCAGTACGCCATGCTTGAAGCCCTCGGCAAGGTGGACAACGATCCCACAAACATGATCCTCGGCTGCGCGCTGATGATGCTGGCGCTGATGGTGGCCGTGGGCCTGTACATGTATCGCTATGAGTTGGACATCGCCCGCCGCCCGCGCACGCTTTTGCTGCTGGGCATACTCTACGTGCTGGTGGTGGGTCTGGCGCTGTTCTTCCGCATTTTCAACCCCTATTTCGTGCCTACGGCCACGGGACTGGGCCTGCTTTTGATCACGCTGCTGGTGCGGCCAAGGCTGGCGATCTTCTCCACCATCCTCCTGTCCGTGCCGGTCGCTTTGATCGCCGGCGTGAGCGACAACAGCCTGTTCAACGCCGTCACCTTCACGGTGCTCCTGACGGCCTTTGTCAGCGGGCCGGTCGCCGTCACCGTGCTGCGCCATCGTCAGCAGCGCACCGCCGCGCTGCTGGCCGGCGTGCTGGTGGGCGTGACGAACTTCCTCTGCGTCATCGCCGTGGGCATGATCAATGGCGCGGTATCCAGCGATACGGCGCTCAACGGCCTGTGCGCGGCGGGCAGCGGCTTGTGCGCGGCCATACTGTGCATCGGCGTGCAGCCGATCCTCGAGTGGATCTTCAACCTCACCACCTCGGCAAAGCTGTTGGAACTTTCCAACCCCAATCAGCCGCTTCTCAGGCGCATGCTGCTGGAAGCGCCGGGCAGCTATCACCACTCCATCATCGTCGCCAACCTCGCGGAAACCGCCGCCAGCGCCATCGGCGCCAACGGACTGCTTGCCAGGGTGGGCGCGTACTACCACGACGTGGGCAAACTCAAGCGGCCTATGTACTTCAAGGAAAACCAGATGGCCGGCGACAACCCGCACGACCGTACCGACCCGCGCGTGAGCGCTGCCATACTCACCGCGCACACGCGCGACGGCTACCAGATGGGGCTCAAGGCGCGCCTGCCTGAGCCGATCCTCGACATCATTCGCCAGCATCATGGCGATTCGCCGATGGTCTTCTTCTACGACAAGGCCGTCAAGCTTTACGGGGATAAAGTAGACATCGCCGCTTTCCGCTATGAAGGCCCGCGGCCGCGCTCGCGCGAGGCGGCGGTGGTGATGCTCGCCGACACCATCGAGGCGGCGGCGCGCGCCCTGCCCGATCCCGACCCGGAAAAGATCGACGCGCTCATCCGCAAGCTGGTACGCGCCAAGATGACCGACGGACAGTTGGACGAAAGCGAACTCACGTTCGCCGACCTCGACCGCATCTGCCGCGCCTTCCAGTCGGTGCTCAGCGGCGTGTTCCACGAGCGCATCGAATATCCGGACATCGCCATTCCCCCGCGCACAGAGAGCGAAGTCGCGCCCACGCCGGAGGAAGAAGCCGTGGCCCCGGAAGCGGAAACGGAGGATACCGAAAATGCCCCTTGAGTTGCAATGGGCGGTGGATGAGCGCATTGCGGGGCTGGAAGCGCTTTTGGAGCGCGTGTGCGAAGCCTGTTTCGCGCTCGAAGGCATTGAGAACGCCGGTATGACCGTGCGCATCGCCTCCAAAGAGGAAGTGCACGATCTCAACCGCGAGATGCGCGGCGTGGATCGGGAGACGGACGTGCTCTCCTTCCCCACCGCTTCCTTCCGCCCCGGCCGTACCGCCGGCATGGATCCCGCCCGCGTGCGGCGGCAGTATGACCCCTCGCTGGGTTGGTGCAATCTGGGCGACTGCGTCATCTCCCTTTCCCGCGCCCGCGAGCAGGCCCGCGAATACGGCCATTCGCTGGCGCGCGAGCTGGGCTATCTGACGGCGCATTCCGCCTTTCACCTGATGGGCTACGACCACGAAAACGAGACAGACCGCGCCGCCATGCGGCAAATGGAGGAGCGCGCCATGCATCGCGTGTCCCTTGCAAGAACGGAGGAAGACCCCATGACGGACCAACAACTTTTCGACCTGGCCTGCGAAGCCATGCACAAGGCTTATACGCCCTATTCCGGCTTCAAGGTGGGCGCCTGCCTGCTCTCCAGCGACGGGCGCGCCTTTCAGGGCTGCAACATTGAAAACGCCAGCTACGGCGCGACCATCTGCGCCGAGCGTTCCGCCGTCAGCCGCGCCATGATGGAAGGCGCGCGCAGTTTCACCGCCATCGCCGTGGTCGGTTCCAGCGCGCAGGCATGGCCCTGCGGCATCTGCCGCCAGGTGCTCAACGAGTTCTCCGACAATATGCGCGTTCTCTGCGGCCAGTATGGGCAGGACTTTGAGGTCGTTCCCCTCGCGGAACTTTTGCCCCATTCGTTCGGCCCGGAACACCTCGGCGTGCAGGAGGACAGCGATGGAAAATAAGCAACCCTTCCGCTCGGGCTTCGTGGCCATCCTCGGCCGCCCCAACGTGGGCAAGTCCAGCATCATGAACCGCTTTGTAGGGGAAAAGGTGGCCATCGTTTCCAACCATCCCCAGACCACGCGCTCGCGCCTGCTCGGCGTGGCCACGCACGCGGACTGGCAGATCGTCTTTGTCGATACGCCGGGCCTGCACAAGCCGCGCACCAAGCTGGGCGAGTACATGGTCAAGGCCGCCAACGACGCCCGCGAGGGCGTGGACGCGGTGCTCTGCGTGGTGGACGGGCAGTTCATCGGCGCGGGCGACCGCGCCATCCTCGAGGACGTGGCGCAGATGTCCTGCCCCAAGTTCCTCGCCGTCAACAAGATCGACCTCTGCGAGCCGGAAAAGCTGATGCCGCAGCTGCAAAAGCTCAACGATCTTGGCTTTGACCAGATCGTCTGCGTCTCCGCCCGCCGCGGGGACAATCTGGACGAACTGCTTTCCATGCTCGTTTCCGCCATGCCGGAGGGGCCAAAGTACTTCCCCGACGACATGATGACCGATCAGCCTGAGCGCGTGCTCTGCGCCGAGATCATCCGCGAAAAGGCGCTGTGGAACCTGCGCGACGAAGTGCCGCACGGAGTCGGCGTGGAGATGCTCTCCATCAAGGAAGTGCGCCCGGGGCTGACGGAGATCCATGCCAACATCTACTGCGAGCGCGCCTCGCACAAGTCCATCATCATAGGCCGGCAGGGCGCGATGCTGGGTAAGATCGGTTCCGAGGCCCGCAAGGACATCGAAAGGCTGCTGAACACGCACGTATCGCTCAAGTTGTGGGTGAAGGTGCGCGAGGACTGGCGCAACCGCGCCGGCGATCTGCGCGCCCTCGGCTACGAGGACGAGTAAATGCCCGTGCTGACCACCGCCGCCCTGGTGCTGCGCCGCGCCGACTACGGCGACTACGACCGCATGGTGACGTTGCTCACCCCCGGGCACGGGCGGCTGGATGCCGTGGCGCGCGGCTGCCGGCGGCCCAAGTCGCCGCTGACCAACGCCGCCGAGCCCTTTATCAGCGGCGAATTCCAGCTCTTTCAAAAGGGCGAGCGCTATGCCATCGAGCAGTGCCAGGTGCGCGAGGGGTTTTTCGAATTGCGCACGGACTACGAGCGGCTCACGCACGGCGCCTATTGGCTGCGGCTGCTGGACGCGGGCGTGCCGCGCGACGTGCCCGCGGAAGAGATCTTTTTGCTGGCGCTCAAGGCGTTGGCGCACCTCAACTACGCGCCGGAGTTGCCCGCGGCGATGCTGACATTCGCCTTTGAGGCGCATTTCATGGCCCTTTCCGGCTATCCTCCGCGCGTGGACAGTTGCGTGCTCTGCGGCCGTCCCATTGCCGGGGAGGCGCGCTTCGACGCCCGGCTGGGCGGCGCGGTGTGCCCCTCCTGCCCCAGCCACGCGCCGCGCATCTCGCTGGGCGCGCGCCGCATACTCTACAAATTGCCGCGCACGCGCTTTGAAAACGCGCCAAAATTGGTCGAGAGTCCGGACTGGCCCGAGGCCGCGCGCCTGTTTCGCCAATACACGCAGCAGCGCATGCAAATTCCTGAAAAATTTTTGCCGCCTCTTGTTTCGGCGCAGGAGGCGGCGGGTATATAAATAGCGTAAGGTCCGAATACAAAATACGACGGAAAATAAGGAGGCATTTTCCATGAAGAAGTTCGTTTGCACCATCTGCGGTTACGTCCACGAAGGCGACACGCCCCCCGAGTTCTGCCCCATCTGCAAGGCCCCCGCGTCCAAGTTCAAGGAGCAGGAAGGCGAGAAGGTCTGGGCTTCTGAGCACGTTGTCGGCGTCGCCAAGGACGTTCCCGAAGAGATCAAGGCCGGCCTGCGCGAGAATTTCCAGGGCGAGTGCTCTGAGGTTGGCATGTATCTGGCCATGGCGCGCGTCGCGCACCGCGAAGGCTACCCGGAGATCGGCCTGTACTGGGAGAAGGCCGCCTATGAAGAGGCCGAGCACGCCGCCAAGTTCGCCGAGCTGCTGGGAGAGGTGCTGACCGACTCCACCGAGAAGAACCTCAAGATGCGCGTGGACGCCGAGAACGGCGCGACCGCCGGCAAGACCGAGTTGGCCAAGAAGGCCAAGGCCCTCAACCTCGACGCCATCCATGACACCGTGCACGAGATGGCCCGCGACGAGGCCCGCCACGGCAAGGCGTTTGAAGGCCTGCTCAAGCGCTACTTCGGCAAGTAAGAAACGGATATGATGAGGCCGGCTCCGCAAGGGGCCGGTTTTTTTGCGGGGGTGAAGCGGGAAGCGCCATAAATTGGCGGTTCCCGCTTCTTTGTGTTTATATCCTTTCTCCCGTGTCTTTCATAACAAGAAATGTTTCCAGCTCACAATCAAGAGCCGCCGCTATTTCCCTTAATTCTCTCTCAGGGAAATTATCCCTGCTCATTTTGTTGGATAGGTTTTGCCGGGTTTGGCCTGTTTTTTCCGCAAGCTGTCCCATTGTCATTCCTCTGCGCTTTAAAACAATTTTGATTTTTTCACTTGAAGTCAAACCCATCTTTCCACCTCCACGATACAAATTATACACTTTTAGATGTCTTCGGTCAATAAATAATCAATTCTTTACACAAACAAATTTCATTCAATCATTGACATAAGACACTTTTTAGTGTATAATATGCTTATGGGTTGAGAGAAACGAATGCAACCTGCTTTAAAAAGGAGGAATCGCAATGTCTACCCCCCAATCTGGAACTTATGAAGCGCATCACCACCCGCAGCTTCTCCATCCACTAAAATGCCGGAACACCAACTACAGCGTTCCGGCAAACTCTGCAAGATACATCGACAAGTAATCAGGGGAGCAATGATATTCTACCACAAAGCTTTTGTCCCCTACAGGAAAAAAGTATCAATATCTATCCAAAACTGGTTGAACGTCCTGAAAAGCGGCCATAAATTCAATATCCGTGCGTCTGAAACGCCGAACAAGCCGTTTTCGCTCACCTTGGGAAAAGGAAGATCTCGAAGGAGGAAATACCAATGGATGAATTCTTGTGGATGGTCGGCCTGAAATTGATGGAAATGCGTTTGGCCGTTGAAGGAGCCTTGAATCTCTACGCGGAAATCGCCGGGCCGCTCTATCGGAAAGAAGATGCGGAAGCAGCGGCCAAGCTGGATACGATCGAGAATGCCCTGCACGGTATCCGCGACCGCATATGGGAACTGCAGATCCAGTATAAACAGGTCAGCCGCAAATGAATCCGGAGGGGCTAGACGCAAGCCCCTCCCCTAACAAATAGGGCCGCCCGCGCCCCTCAAAGGAGGCGCGGGCGGCGGCGCAGATCGATCAGGCCTGCGCGAGCGCCTTTCTGGTCTCATAGGTGAGCTTGCCGGTCTGGGCAAGGCCATTGTCGCCCTGGAAAGCGCGCGCGGCGGCCTCGGTGTTGGGGCCGGCGATGCCGTCGGCCGCGCCGCAATCGTAACCCCTGGCGTTGAGGCCATTCTGGGCGGCGGCGATCTCCTCGGCGGTCAGCGGGCGCTCGCCAAAGCTCCAGACGTCGCCATCGAGGAAGCCGTAACGACGCACTTCGACGCTATCGCCCTCAACGCGCACCACTTCCAGAAGCAGCGTGCCGTAGGACGCGCCGCCAACTTCGACGGTTGCGGGCTCGAAGCTGGCCATCATCCAGGCGTCGAACTCGGACTTCTGCGCTTCATCCATGGCGGCAATGCGCTGGGCGAGCTGCTCCTCGGCGGCGATAGCAGCCTGCGAGAGCTGTTCGCCGGAAGCCGTCAGCGCGGCCTCGACCTGATCCTCATAGCCGACGGCGGCGAGGAAGGAAAGCATCCGCTCGCGGAGGCCGAGGGCGTTAAAGGCCGCGGCCTCGTCAGAGGAGAGAAGTTCCGGCACTTTGAGAATTTCCACGGTCGCCTGCGGCGCTTCCTCTGTGGCGTCCTGCGCGCCGGCTTCTTCCTGCGGCTCGTCGGACGGCCGGGGCGTCGGCGTGGGCGTGGCGATGGGTTCATCCGAAACCACGGGCATGGTCGGCTCGGGCGCTTCCGTTACTACCGGGGTCGGCGTGGGCGTCGGTTCGGGCGCTTCCGTTACCACCGGGGTCGGCGTGGGCTTCGCTGTAGTCTGCTTATACTTGCAAAGGCTACATTCGCCGTTCACGAAGGTGTGGGGCTCAGTGTCCTCAACCGATTGATAATCTTCAATCCACATGCCACATATGTCGCAGATCTTCCGAACCCTTATATGCGTTACTTTCACATGCTGCTGCTCGTCGAGCGGCTTATACGAGAAGCCGTCCACAATCTCCTCAACGCTTAAATTGTGCGGTTCTACCGTGCTCTCACTTCCGATCGGTTCATCCCAGGGATGCTCGCTTTTTCCGCAGAACTTGCAGGTGCTGACCTTATATGTAGTCACAACCTTCTCGTGGGTGTCATCGCCCGTCTCGCTGTATTCGATAAGATCGTAGGTATTCTCCGTGACCCATTCGTGCTCGCAGCCGTAACCGCAAACACATCTTCCTTGCTTCAGTGCATGGGGCTCCTGAGTCGTTACTTCGCTAACGACTTGCCCGTTCCTCTCCATTCCGCAAAGGGCGCATACACTGTCCTCCATTTGGGTAACGGTCTTTTCGTGTTGAGGCGCGTCCTCATAATTATTGTATTTATTGTATTCCGTTATCGTATATTCATCCACGACATCCCATTCATGTTCGCAGCCATAGCCACAGGCACACTGCCCCTCTACCAGTGTGTGCCGTTCGATGACAGTCTCCTCAGAAACGCGCTGCGTTTCCTCTATGGCGCAAACTTCACAACGCACGTCGCGTACATGCGTTACGACCTTCTTATGCATAGAGTCATTGAGTTCCATATATGCTTCGAAGTCGTACTCACGCAGCGTCTCCCATTGATGGTTGCAGACATAGGGAGAGTGCGCTTCGCAGTATACGCATATCGAACCATAGGAAAAATCATGCGGCTCGGTGTAGGTCACCTCGCGATAATTGCTATCGTCGCCATAGACATCCGGCGTCAAATTCGCCCCGCAGTCCAAGCAATACTCGCCGACATAGCATCCGCCACGGAAAGTGTGCGTGCCATCGCCGTTATCTGTGTAAACGTCCTCTGTAGAGATGCCTTCGCTATAGTAGCGCTCAGCCGTATGTTCGTGACGGCAGTTGGGCTTTACGCCACAATCCATACAGACGCCGTTTTCATCGAGGCTGCATTGCTCCGTAACCGTCGTATAATCGGTTCCGCCATTATTCAGCGCGTCTCCGCAAAGGGCGCAGTACACGACTACCTCGTACATATCATAGGTGTGCGTGCCATCGTAGTTGCTCCGATACTCTCCGCCAGGCATCCAGATATTAGCCTCGCGCTTACCGCCATCATGCTTACAGACGCCGCCGCATTTATCACAGGTGCCGTCGTAGCTATAGGTAAAGTCGTGCGGCTCGGTGTAGCTCTCATCTTCCACGAGTACACGTTCAATTTCCACGCCGCAGCCCGTACACTGGCGCACCTGCCAGTACGCGCCGGTATAGGTGTGGGTACCGTTGCCATTGTCCGTATATTCTCCGGCGGCGTTGTCCGTCTCATTGAAGGTGCGCGTGTAGATGTGCTGGCAGGATTTCGCCATCACCGCGGACAGGAGCGCGACGTACTCCTCCTCCACACTGGGGCTGGCGACCATTTCCGGCTCCTCGGGCGCGGTCTCAGCGAAGGCGAACAGCGTCACGCACAGCGCCAATGCCAGAACCAATGCCAATAAACGCTTCATGTTCCAATCCCTCCATATTCCAATCCTTTGAACCTTTTCCCTGAATGATGTACGTCATTTGTCAATGCGGCGCAGCCATAGCGCTCCCCCCTAAACACGCGGTAACATAATTCTTCTTTATTATACCTCAATTGAGTAATATTTTCAATACATTTTCCCACTATTTTACATCTCAACTGAGCAATAAAATATAACCAAGAGGTGATGATCATGGACGCAAAGGCACGGATCCGGGAGCTGATGGCGGAGCGCAAATGGAGCGAATACCGGCTGGCCATTGCGTCCGGCCTGTCGCAGTCCACGGTGGCGAACATTTTCAACCGCAACACCACGCCGTCGGTGGCGACGCTGGAGAGCATCTGCGCGGGGTTCGGCATCACGCTGGCGCAGTTCTTTGCCGAGGGGGAGATGGTGGAGATGACCGAGGAACAAAGGGAAATGTTCTCCGCCTGGAGCGCTTTGACAAAGGAACAGAAAGAAGCGCTGCGGCATCTCATTTCGGTCATGAAAAGCTGACGCGCGCAAGACAAAGCCCGCAAGCGCAAAAATCACTCTGACAAAAAAGAAATCAGCCCGCGCGGGAACGTTTCCTACGCGGGCTGATTTCTTTTTTTCAGATGCACTGCATCCACAGCATGCCATTTTCGGCCTCGCCGCAGATGTGGAAGCCTAAGCGGATGTAGAAGCCAATGGCGCGGATGTTGCCGGCGTATACGCGCAGCCAGATGGCGCCGTTGACCTTGCTCTGGCAGTCGCGCAGCATCTGCGTGCCGATCCCCCGGCCGCGATGCGGCTCAAAGACGTAGAAATCCTCCAGTTCCACGCGGCCGTTGATGTTGTGCAGGAAATAGCAGCCCACGGCCTCGCCATCCTTTTCGGCGATGGTAAAGTTGAAGATCTGCTTTTGCACCCTTCGGCGCACGGCGGAGAGCGCCTCGGAACGGTCGACGCGGGCAAAGTCCTCGTAGTGGTTGACGTTTTCAAAGCACTGGGCGAGTATACGGGAAAGCTCCAGAAGCTGCGCCCGGCGATAGGAAAGCTCCATGGCGGCCTCCTAATCCAGCAGTTCTTCGGCGGTGATGTGGTAGATCTGCTCCTTTTCCGCCGCGGTGAGGGGCAGGGCTTCGAAACGCTCCACTTCCTCCACGGGCGTCCACATGGGATAGTCTGTGCCAAACATCACGCGCTTGACGCCAAAGGCGCGGATGATTTCGGCGGCGTGCGCGGGCTTCAGCGCGTAGATGGCGCTGGAGGTGTCCACATAGAGGTTGGGGCGGCCAGCCAGCATTTCCCGCGCTTCATCGTAGACGCTCCAACCGCCCAGGTGCGCGCCAATGGCCACGAGATTGGGCACCTCGTCCAAAAGATGCGCCATGCGCGGCGGGTTGGAGTAGTCGTAGCGATAGTCGCCGGTGTGGATGAGCACGGGCAGTTTGGCGTCGGCGATGAGCGAGAACATGCGCAGCGCACGCGGCTCGTCGAGCTGGAACTCCTGAAAGTCCGGATGCAGCTTAATCCCCTTGAAGCCCGCCGCGACGATACCCTTGAGCACGTTTTCCATGTCCGGCGTGTCCGGGTGGAGGGCGGCGAAGGGGATGATGCGATCCGGGTATTCGTCGCGCGCGGACATGATGAATTCGTTGATGTGCGCCACCTGCGTGGGCGTGGTGGCCACGGAATGGGCGATCATGCGCGAGACGCCAGCCTTGTCCTCTTCGACGATCATCTGCGTGAGGCTGCCATCGTGGTGGATGGTGATGTCGTAGAACTTGCCGATGCCCTTGGCGGCTTTCGCGGCGATCTTGTCCGGGTAGATATGGACGTGCGAGTCGATCTTCACCATGGTATTTCCGACCTTTTTCTCAGGATGTAGCCCGGGCGGCCCGGGAACGCAGACCATTATACCACGCCCGCGCGGCGCTGTCCACGCAATTTGTGTTATGCCGGATCGGGACAGGCGAGCAGGCGGCGGGTGATGTTGGTAACGCCCAGACTTTCCAGCGCCAGAAGAAGGCGCGAAAGAAACTCTACGGCCCGGGAAAGCCACGTCCGCTTCGCCGCAATGGGAAAGCCGTTGGCGTCGAAGGCGTAGGCGTCCGGGGAATGGGCGTTGGTGCCGGGATTTTGCCGCGCGTAGAAGCGCGTTTCCGGATGGCAGAGCAGCGCGCCGACGATATCCCCGGCCACCACGTAGTTGACCGCGCCGGCGCGCAGGCGCTGTTTCTGCGCCCTGGTAAGCGCGTGGCAGGCGAAGCCCTGGGCGTTGAACACGGCGGCGCGGGCGAGCGGATTTTGCGCCGCGCTCTGGGCGTACAGCGCCACGTTGCCGCCCTTGGAGTGGCCGGTGAGCAGCAGGGAGCCGTCCCTGTAGCGGTCGGCAAAGGCGGTGGCGGCGGCGTATTGCACGGAACCTGCGAGTGGCGCGCAAAAGTTGTCGCGCCAGTCGACGTTCGTGGGCACGCACGCTCCCTTCGCCTCCGAGCCGCGCACGGCGACGATGGTTTCGCCGCGGCCGCCAAAGGCATAGGCGACAAAGCCCGTATCGTCGTTGTCGTTCTCGTAGGCGAGTATGCGCAGCTTTGACGTTTCCAGCGCGGAAAACACGCCTGCGGCGTCCTCGAGGTATGCGCCGCAGGCGAGCGCGCCAAGGTCCGCAAGGCGGCGCATGGCGCGGGCGGCCTGCGAAAGCGGCACGGCTTCGCCGCGCGCGAGGCGGCACGCGTAGAGTTCCGGCAGGTCGAAGTATGTAAACGAACACAGGCGCAGAAGCGTTTGCGGGTTCATAAAATCCCCTCCCCCGGCATACTATGTCGCCCGAGGGGCGCGCGCTTTGCGCAAAGCGCGAGGGAGGGGGTGACGTCGCGCGGCGGCGGGCAGGATCGCGGCGGAGCGGCGCTCAATAGAGGTTGGATAACGACACGGCCTCCATCTCGCGGATGTGGTGCAGCGCCTCGCCCAGTTGCGCCAGGGCGCGGTAGCAGTCGTCGAAGTCGCCGCTCTCCAGGCATACGCGCGCGTCCACCAATTCGCTGTATACCTCGTGGAGGCTGTCGTGGGAAGTGAGCATCTCCATGGCCGCGCGCTCCTCCTGCCAGCGGGATGCCAGGCGCGTCAGGCATTCCGCCGCGCCTGTGTCGTCGCCGGCGCGCGCTCTCGTCTCCGCCTCGACGCGCAGAATATCCATTTCCTCCACCACGCCGCAGACACGCGCCTGCGAAAAGGCGCACAGGCTGACGGCGGCGAGGACGACGATGATGAGGGCGATGAGCGTAGTGCGCATTACCAGTCCACCTTTCCCGGATCGAGGGCCGCGAGGCGCAGCCGCTCGCCGCGTGTGGTCTGCAAAAAGAGGCTGCCGCGCGTGTCAAGGCAGCCGAGGTAGATATCCTCCACGCGCAGGCCGCGCCGCTTGAGCAGGTCGGCGAGCCATGCCTCATCCTGCCCTGACTGCTTGAGGTTGTTGCGCTGCACGCGGCCATCCATGATCAGGGGCAGAGGCAGGCCTTCATATGCCGTCTCAACGCCCAGTTCCTCGGTGGTGGGGCCGCGCTTGCGCGCCTCGGGAAAGACGCTCAGCTTGCCGTTGGCCTCGACCACAGCGGCGCCGACTTCGGATGGATCGAGGACGCCGGCGCCGCGCAGGCCCTCGAGCAGATCCGCGAGACTCAGGCAAAGGCGCTTGAGTTCCTTCTGGTCGATCACGCCGCGCGCGACGACCACCGAGGGCTTGCCGGAAACGATGGCGCGCACCTTGTCTGACTTCATGGACAAAAGCGTGATCAGACTGTGTACGGCAAAGAGCGCCATGAAGGGCAATATGCCGTAGAGAAGCGGCGTGGAAACAGAGCCCATCGGCGTGGAAATGAGATCGGCGAGCAGTATGGTCATGGCAAACTCATAGGGCTGGAATTGCCCGAGTTGACGCTTCCCCAGGCCGCGCATGGTGACGATCATCACCACGTAAAGGATCAGGGCGCGCAAAAAGAGCGTAAACATTAAATCACCCCCGCTTACCTTCCCCCGCGCGCCGATTTCCATGCGCCTTTGGAGAATTTACTTGCATTTGGCGGGAAATGGTATTATGATATAGGGGGATTTGTTCCCGCTGACGAACATCTTTGCAGAAAGGGGAGTTTTTCAATGGCTTCTTTTTTCAGCGACCTCGGCAAGACCTTCCAGAGCGCCGCGAAGACGATACAAAAGAAGACGGCGGAGGGCATGGAAGCGACCCGCCGCAACAGTGAACTGCGCTCCCTGCGCGAAGAGCAGAAAAAGCTCTTTGCCACGCTGGGCGAGACTTACTACGCCTCCCACGGCGAGGGCGAGGCGCGCGAACAGCTCGACCTGCTGGTGCGCCGCATCGACGAATTGGCCGAGCGCATCGAGGCCGTCACCGCCGAGATCGACGCGCTCAACGCCAAGAAGCGCTGCCCGGGCTGCGGCGCGGTGGTGAACATCGACGCCAAGTTCTGCCCCTCCTGCGGCGCGAAGATGCCCGAAGCCAAACCGGAAGAGCCGGAGGATGCGCAGAAAGCGCCGCGGGCCGAGTACTGCCCCGGCTGCGGCGCGCTCAGGCAGGGCGACGCGCGCTTCTGCGCCGTGTGCGGCCAGCCCTTTGGCCCCGCGGAGGCAAAGGGCGAAGACGCGCCCAAGCCGGAAGTGGAGATCAACTGGCCGGAAGCGAGTGCGGAAGAGCCCTCCGCCGAAGAACCGGCGCAGAGCGACGAAGAACAGCCGTAAGCGGCGCGAGAAAATGCCGGCGTTGGCAGGTTTGTCGACGCCGGCGGCTCTGTTTTTGGGCGGATGCGCCTATCCCTCGATGCGCCGGATTGGCAGGCGCAGCACTGTTTTCAACTTTTCCGGCGCAACGCGGCGCGGGTCGCCAAGGTAGATCTCGTGATGGCGGCGCTCCTCCCCCATGTCGAGTTGCCAGCCATTGTCCTCCGCGAAGGCGCGCATGGCACAAAGCGTGGCCGGTTCTTCATCGTAGGGGCCGACGTGCATGCACTGCACGCAATCCCCCTCCGCGTAGGCGAAGTACTCGACACGCGCGCAGTCGACGCCCTTTTTGCGCGCGGTCTCAGCCCGCGCCCAGCAAAATTCCTCTTCGACGGCGAACTCCGGCAGGCGGATCATCGAGATCCACGAAAGCGCCTCCTTGTGGGAAAGATCGACCGCGTCCGCGCCTTCCTGCCACCAGAGGCCCTCGAGCGGCGGGACGACGTAATCGAAGTAGCCCTCGATCCTGTGGTCGCCCATTTTGCTCATCTTCAGCGCGTAGCAGACGGCGTAGAGCATGGAAAGGGCACGCTGATAGTCGCCTCCTGCCTGATTGGGATCGCCGTGGCCGCGCACGGCGGCAAAGCGCATTTGGGGAACTCGCACGATCTCCGGCCGTCGCGGCGGCAGATAGAATTGCCTGTATTCCTTTTTGAAATCAAACGCCATACCGCGCCCTCCCTTCAGGCTTTCAGCATAGCAGAAGCAAGATCGCCTGTCAAGGCTTGCGCTTTGGCGCGCGGGATGCTACAATGAGAAAAAGTTTGAGGGGGGCGGCGACATGGCGCTGCGAGACGATCTGTTGGCGGAACTGGAAAAGCGGCGCGGCGAGGACGTGTCCGGGCAGGCTTTGGCGGAGCGCTTTGGCGTCAGCCGCAGCGCCGTGTGGAAGGCCGTGAACGCACTGCGCGCGGCGGGATTCGAGATAAGTTCCACGCCCAACCGCGGCTATCGTCTCCGCGCCGAGGACGACCGCCTCTCCGCGGCCGGCGTGCGCGCCGCGCTGGGCGAGGCCTGCGCCGGTCTGCGCGTGCGCGTTTATGAAACGCTGGATTCGACCAATCAGGAGGCCAAACGCCTCCTTGCCGCGGGCGAGCCCTGTCCGATGCTGCTGCTCGCCGAGGAACAGACCGCCGGGCGCGGGCGGCGCGGGCGCGGCTTTTACTCCCCCGCCGGCGAAGGGCTGTACATGACGCTCGCCCTCCAGCCCCGCGCGGCGCTTTCGCAGGCGACGCTGCTCACTGCCGCGGCGGCGGTGGCCGTAGCGCAGGCGGTGGAGGCGTTGACGGCGCTTGCGTGCCAGATCAAATGGGTCAACGACGTCTATTTGGACGGCAAAAAGCTCTGCGGCATACTCACGGAAGCCAGCGGCAGCTTTGAAGCGGACGCCCTGAGCAGCGTCTGCGCCGGCATCGGCGTCAACGTGCGCACGCGCGATTTTCCGGAAGAATTTGCCGGCCGCGCCTGTTCCCTCTGGCCGCTGGCCGTTTCCCGCAACCGCCTGGCGGCGGAAATCGCCGTCCGGCTGCTGAACTTTGCCGCCGACCTTGGCGCGCGAGACTTCCTGGAGGAATACCGCCGCCGCTCGCTGGTGCTGGGCAAAGCCGTGACGTTCACGCGGGACGGCGGGGAGCGGCGGGCGCTGGCTGTGGGTATCGGCGAAAACGGCGAACTGATCGTGCGTTACGACGACGGCCGGGAAGAAGCGCTGAACGCCGGGGAGGTGCGGCTCCTGCCGGGCGCGTATTAGACGGGGGCTGGCAAAGTCCAGCCCCCGCCTATTTTTGGGCAAGCAGGGGCTTGAGGCGCACGGAAACGAACAGCGCCAAAGCGATCTTGGCGCAGTCCGGCAGCAGGAAGGGCGCCACGCACATGGAAAGCGCCGCGCCCAGGCCGATGGGACCGCCCGCGCGCGCATAGACGGCCATGAACCATGCCGTGCCAAAGGCGTAGCAGAGCAGCAGGCCCAACGCCATGCCCGCGACGCGCGCGGGGAACCCCTGGCCAAACCGCGCCTCCACGCCCCACATGGAAAGCGCCGTGAAGGCAAAGCCGAGTATATAGCCGCCCGTGGGGCCAAAAAGCGCCCCCAGGCCCGCTCCGAAACCCGAGAACACCGGCAGGCCCATTGCGCCAAGCAGCATGTACAGGCCCACGGCGCACAGCCCCGATTTTCCGCCCAGCAGCGCGCAGGCCGTAAACACGGCGAATGTCTGCAACGTGAAGGGAACCGCGGCGGGAATGGTGATCCAAGAACAAACGGCGATGAGCACGGCGCACAGCGCCACGTGGGTCATTTTGCGAATATCCGCTTTCTTTTGCATTGCTTTTCCTCCTCTGCGGGAGGATACCACAGCTCTTGCGAATTGTCAACTGTATTTTTCGTTTTGGTTGACATTCTTCTTTCGCCGCATGTGTTGAAATCCATACATAACTGTGATAGAATAAGAAATGGTTATCAAAATATGTCCCCGAAAGGCGGAGGTCTGTTTGATACGCTTTAATTGCGATTACGGCGAGGGCGCGCATCCGCGCATACTGGCGCGCTTGCAGGAGACGAACCTTGTGCAGACGCCGGGCTATGGCGAAGACGAATACTGCCGCGAGGCGGCGGACATCATCCGCTCGCTGTGCGAGATGGACGCTCTGGACGTGCATTTCCTCATGGGCGGCACGCAGGCGAACCTGACCGTGCTTTCCGCGGCGCTGCGACCGTGGCAGGGCGTCGTTTCTACCGACGCGGGCCACATCGCCGTGCACGAGACGGGTTCCATCGAGGCCTGCGGACACAAGGTGCTCTGCATCCCCCACGAAAACGGCAAGTTGCGCGCAGAGGGGGTGGCGGAACTGTGCCGGGCGCACTATGCCGACGCTTCCTTTGAACACATGGTGCAACCTGGGGCGGTATACGTCTCCAGTCCCTCGGAACTGGGCACCATCTATTCCCGCGAGGAACTGACGGCGCTGCGCAAGGTCTGCGACGAATACGGGCTCGTGCTCTTCCTCGACGGTGCGCGGCTGGGCTACGGTCTGGCCTCGCCGGAAAACGACCTGTCGCTGCCCTTCCTCGCCCGCACGGCGGACGTGTTCTACATCGGCGGTACCAAGCAGGGCGCGCTCTTTGGCGAAGCCGTGGTCATCCGCAACGAGGCGCTCAAGCGCGATTTCCGCTATCAGATCAAGCAGCGCGGCGGTATGCTGGCCAAGGGGCGACTTTTGGGCATACAGTTTGCCGAACTTCTGCGCGACGGCCTTTATTTCGAGCTTTCCCGCCACGCGGTGGCGCTGGCGTTGAAACTCAAGGCGGCGCTGGCGGAGGCAGGCTGCGAATTTTACATCGACAGCCCCACCAACCAGCAATTCCCCATTTTCCCCGACGAACAACTCGAGCGATTGAGCGAGCGTTATGCTTTTTCCTATCAATGCCGCGTAGACGCGAAGCGCTCGGCCGTGCGCATCTGCACCAGCTGGGCGACGCGCGAAGAGGACGTGGACAGGCTCATCCGCGATATAATCAGCGATATAAGGAGAGGATAGTATGGCCAGGAATTATCGTGCCGAACTGGTCGGCGTGTTCGGCGACCCCGTGGACGACAACCCCACAGGCGTGATGGAGGAGGCCGGTTTTCGCGCCAAGGGCCTCAACTACCGCTACATCACCGCGAAGGTGCAGCCCGAAGCGCTGGGCGCGGCCATTGCCGGCGCGCGCGCCATCCACATGAAGGGCTTCAACCTCACCATGCCCCACAAGGTGCGCGTCATCCCCTTCCTGGACGGCATGAGCGAAGCGGCGCGCATCATCGGCGCCGTAAACACCGTATATGAGGAAAACGGCCTCTACATCGGCGAGAACACCGACGGCAAGGGCTTTGTCGAGGCCATGCAGATGCAGGGCGCGCCCATCGAGGGCAAGCGCATCGTCCTGCTCGGCGCGGGCGGCGCGGGCAAGGCCATCGGCGTGGAGTGCGCGCTGGCGGGCGCAAAGCACATTACCGTGATCAACCGCAACCGCGAGCGCGGCGAGGATCTTGCGCGCGTGATCGTGGAAAATACCGCCTGCGGGGCGGCGTACCTGCCCTGGGAGGGCACGGTGAAGATTCCCGAGTGCGACATACTCATCAACGCCACCTGCGTGGGCCTCGCGCCCAACGCGAGCGAAAAGCCTGACATCGACTATGACGGCATCCGCCCGGGCATGGTGGTTTCGGACGTGGTGTTCAACCCCGAATGGCCGCCGTTTTTGCGCGAGGCACGCGCCCGCGGCGCCAAGGCCATCACGGGGCTGGGCATGCTGGTTTGCCAGGGCGCGCGCAATTTTACCCTCTGGACAGGCGAAGAAGCGCCGTTCGCGGCCATGTTTGACGCGCTGAAGGGCGAATTCGCTTCCTGACGGGCACTTTTGCGCACAAAAGCGTCCGTTCCGGGCAAATTTTACATGCCATACGCTTGTCAAGCGCGGGGAAATGTGGTATAATCGGCTTTGTGACATCGGGCGGTCCGCTGCCGCAGGTCGGTTATGAACGCCCTTGAGAGGAAGGAGGCCCAGCAATGAATGAGATCATCCGTTCCATCGAGAGCGCCCAGCTCCGGACTGACATTCCCGAGTTCCGCGTCGGCGATACCGTGCGCGTGTTCGTGAAGGTCGTCGAAGGTTCCCGCGAGCGTTTGCAGGCGTTTGAGGGCGTGGTCATCGCCCGCCGCAACGGCTCTGTGCGCGAGACGTTCACCGTTCGCCGTACGTCCTATGGCGTAGGCGTAGAGCGCACGTTCCCCCTGCATTCTCCCCGCTTGGATCGCATCATGGTGATCCGCCGCGGCAAGGTCCGTCGCGCCAAGCTTTACTATCTGCGTGAGCGCAGCGGCAAGGCTGCCAAGGTCAAGGAAAGGTAATTCCCGAAGGGAGCCGCGCAAGCGGCTCTTTTTGTATCCTGCATTTTGGAGGGCTCTATGGCCACGATCAACTGGTATCCCGGCCACATGGCCAAGTCCCGCCGCATGCTCATCGAGCAACTGCGCGCCGTGGACGCGGTGGTAGAACTGGTGGACGCGCGCGCGCCGCTTTCCAGCGCCAATCCCGATCTGCGTGGTCTGACGCGCGGCAAGGCGCGGCTGCTGGTGCTCAACAAGGCCGACCTGGCCGACGACGCCGCCACTTCGCGCTGGCTGGAATATTACCGCGCGAAGAACGTCATGGCCATGCGCTTCAATTCCAACGGCGGGCGCGTCAAGGAAATGCTGGAGCGCATCGCCCGCGCCACGCAGCCGGCCGTGGAGCGCGCCGCCGCGCGCGGCGTGAAAAAGACGGTGCGGCTGATGGTGGTGGGCATCCCCAACGTGGGAAAGAGCACCTTCATCAACCGCCTCAACGGTTCCGCCGTGGCCAAGGCCTCCGACCGCCCCGGCGTCACCCGCGCCAAGCAGTGGGTGAAGCTCGGGCCGTATCTGGAGATGCTCGACACCCCCGGCATGCTGCCGCCGCGCCTGGACGATCAGAAGCGCGCGCAGAATCTGGCGTTTTTGGGCTCCGTGCGCGACCAGATCCTCGACACGCAGGAACTTTCCGGAGCGCTGCTGCGCCGTTTGCTGGAACTGAAGCCGGACTTGGCCCGCGCGCGCTTCAAACTGCCGGAGACGGCCGTGAACGCCGAGGGCGAGGCGCTGCCGCTTTCTGACCCGTCGCTTCCCGACGAGGCGCTCCTGGAGGCCGCCTGCAAGGGGCGCGGCTGGCTCCTGTCCGGCGGACGTTTCGATCTGGAGCGCGGCGCAGCGCTGGTGCTGGACGAGTTCCGCGCCGGCAAAGTGGGCAAGATCTCGCTGGAAAGCCCGGAGGTGTGACATGCGTGAATCGGCGGAAGCAAAACTTCTGCGGCTGACGCAGATGGAAGAAACGCTGTGGACACAGGGCCTGCGCGTGGCCGGCATCGACGAGGTGGGCCGCGGGCCGCTGGCAGGGCCGGTGGTGACGGCCTGCGTCTGCATCCCCAAAGACAAACTGGTGCCGGGCGTGGACGATTCCAAGAAACTCTCGGAAAAGCGCCGCGAGGCCCTCTATCCCCTGCTTTTGCAGGCGGCGGACTACGCGCGCACGGCCTTCGTGTCCCCCGAGGTCATCGACGAGGTAAACATATTAAACGCCACGAAGATGTCCATGGAGGAATGCGCAGCGGGCTTCGACGGCCTGTTTCTCGTCGACGCGGTGACGGGGCTGCATTTGCCCGGGGAGGTTCGTTCCATCGTCCACGGCGACGCGCTCAGCTATATGATCGGCGCGGCCAGCATCGTGGCCAAGGTGGAGCGCGACCGCTACATGGTGGAATTGGACGCGCAATACCCGCAATATGGCTTTGCGCGCAACAAGGGCTACGGCACCGCCGAGCATATTGCGGCGCTGAAGGCCTACGGCCCCTGCCCGGCGCACAGGCGCACATTCATTGGAAAGATACTCGGAGGCGGCGTGTGAACGCGCGGGCCGTGGGCGCCCGGGCGGAAGACGCCGCCTGCGCCTTTTTGCGGGACAGGGGCTACGAGATACTTGCCCGCAATCTGCGCCTCGGGCACGGAGAACTGGACATCGTCGCCAGGCGGGACGGCGTAACGGCGTTCGTGGAGGTGAAGTACCGCCGCGACGGCCGCTTTGGCACGCCTGCCGAGGCGGTCACGCCGCTGAAGATGCGCCGCATACTCGACGCTGCCACCTGCTACGCGGCGGAACACGGCCTGCTGGAATCGCCTTTGCGCTTCGACGTGATCGAACTTTTTGCTGGAAAGATCCGTCATATAGAGGGCGCGTTCGACGAGGGCGGCTTTATTTGAGAATTTGCCACGCTTTCGCCGCCTTTGTGGGAAGGATTCCCGCGCCTCTCTGGGGAAAGAATTATAGAACAACGCTTTTCAGGAGCTTTTCGTATGCGCAGACTGTTGCCGTTTTTCCTTTTGCTGCTGTTTCTCCTTCCGTCCCCGGCGCTGGCCGAGGGCGAAAACCTGCTGGTCAACGGTTCCGTGGACGACGTAAGCGCCGCGGGGTTCCCCACCGGTTGGGAACAGGATATGTGGTTCACCGGCGAGGACGTCTCCCTGCTCTCGGTGGAGGGCGATGGCGTGGAGGGAAGCTGCCTGCGCGTGGAGAACATCAGCATCAACGACGCGCGCTGGGCGCAGGTGGTCGAAGTCAAGCCGAACACGCTTTACCGCTTCAGCGCCATGGTGCGCGCCGAGGAGATCGGCCTTGAGGGGTACGGAGCCAACCTTTCCATCGGCGGCGTCAACGTCTATTCGGAAATGCTCTATGATACCGGCGGCGACTGGGTGGAACTTTCCCTGACCGGCCGCACCGGCCCGGAACAGACGCAGATGGCGGTGTTCGCCCGCATCGGCGGCTATGGCGACGACAATCTCAACACGGGCGTCGCCTGGTTTGACGACCTTTCGCTGGTCGAAGTGAGCGACGCGGAGGCCGGCGACGCGGTCTACAACTTTTTCATCGAATCCGAGGACGGGAGCGGCGATTGGGGCGAAGAAGCGGCAACGGAGGAAGAGCCGCCGCGCTACACCGAGACGCTGCTTTTGGGCATGTTCGGCTATGTTCTGCTGGTGATCGCCTTCGCGCGCAAGGCACGCTCGCCGCTGGCGGTCAAAGAGAGCCACCTGCCGTGGGCCGTCGGCGGCATTCTGCTGGCGGCGCTGATCCTGCGCCTGATCGTGGCGGCGAAGATCCGCGGCTACAACACCGACATCGGCTGTTTTGAGGCATGGTCGGAGCGCATGGCGCAGGTCGGGCCGCTGAATTTCTACGCCGAGGACTATTTCTGCGACTATCCGCCGGGCTACATGCTGCTGCTCGCGCCGGTGGCGCTTTTGCGCAGTCTCTTCGGCATCGCCTACGATTCCACGGCGCACGTCGTGCTTTTGAAGATGCTGCCCATACTCTGCGACCTCATTGGGGCGATGCTGGTCTATCGCTTCAGCGAAAAGCGGCTGGGCAACCGCGCGGCGCTGCTTCTGTGCGCCTTCTATGCCTTCAACCCCGCGGTACTGGTGGATTCCGCCGCCTGGGGACAGATCGACTCGGTATTGACGCTTCTCCTGGTCGTGTGCGCGCTGCGCATGGCCGAGGGCGGCTACATCTCCTCGCTGGCGGCCTTTGCGCTTGCCGTGCTCATCAAGCCGCAGGCGCTGCTGTTCGCCCCGGTGGGGCTGACGGCGCTCGTCGTGCGCGTCGTCGGCCGCTTCCGTGATCCCTCCGTCGAGAAGCGCCGGACGGTACGCGAACTTTGGCTGGCGCTGGCAGGGCTTGTCGTGGCGTTCGTCATCCTCTGGGGCGTAGCGCTGCCCTTCAGCGCCCAAAGCGGACTCTCGCCCATTGAATGGCTGTGGGAGAAACTCTTTGGCGCGACGCAGGGCTACCGCTATATGACGGTGAACACGCTCAACCTCTACGTCATCCTTGGGCAGAACTGGCTGCGGCTGGAGGAGGCGGGCGTCTGGCCCTGCATCGCCTGGGGGTTGTTCGCGCTCGCGTATCTCTACGCCATCTTCCTGCAAGCGCTCTCCAAAGACGGGCGCAAGGTGCTTTTGACCGGCGCGGTGCTCATCGTGCTGGTGTGCACGTTCGGGCCGATGATGCACGAGCGCTACATCTATCCGGCGGTGATCCTGCTGCTGCTCGCCTACGCCGACTGCCGCGACCGGCGGCTTCTGTGGTCGGCGCTCGTCCTCACGGCGACGCTGTTTATGAACGAGGCGCTGGTGTTGCAGGGCGGCATGACCGAACTGAACTACGGCCATCTTGACAATGCGGAGGACTGGCTGAACGTCTCCCTGTCTGTCGTCAATGTCGCAAACGCGCTGTTCCTTGCCTGGACGGCGCTGGACATCTGCCGCCCCTCGGGTCGCGTCTATCCCCTGCCCCGCCCGTGCAAGCGCCCCGCCGCCAGGCCGGAAAAGGGCTATAAGATGGGACTGCGCCGCCTCGACGTGCTTTTGATGGCGGCGGTGACGGCGGTGTACGCAGTGGTGGCGTTTGTAAACCTCGGCGACACCAGCGCCCCGCAGACGGAGTGGGTGTCCACGACGCCGGGCGAGGAAGTCATTTTTGACCTCGGGGAGGAGCGCACGTTCATCTTCACCTATTACGGCGGCATCAGTTCCACCAACTTTGACGTCAGCTTTTCCAACGACGGCGAGATGTGGACGGAGCCGGTGACGGCGCTCTACGACCAGGGGCAGATCTTCCGCTGGCTGTGGCTTTACGAAAGCGGCGCGACCACCACCGCGCGCTACGCGCGCATCACCGTCAACGCCTCCACCGCCAGCCCGACCAGCGCGCTCGCGCCGCTCAGGCTGCGCGAGGTGGGCTTCCTGGACGAAAATGGCGAGCCGTTGCCGGTGGTATTGGTGACGAGCGCCTTGCCTGAAACCTCCACGCAAAGCGCGGGCTTTGACGAGAACGGCACCTGGGTGGATAGCGCAGATTTCGCCTTCATCGAGGAAGCATCCGTCGACGCGAACGCCTCCCCCGCCGACCCCTATCTGCTCGTGGATGAGCAGGACGTGGTGCCCGCGCACCCCTCCTACCTCAACTCCACCTACTTCGACGAGATCTACCACGCGCGCACGGCCTACGAACAGATCCACTACGACGAGTTCGACAGCGCCTATGAGTGGACGCATCCGCCGCTTGGCAAGACGCTGATGATGATCGGCATCGAACTGTTCGGCATGACGCCGTTTGGCTGGCGCTTCATGGGCGCGCTGGTGGGCGTTCTGATGCTGCCGGTAATGTATCTGCTGGTCAAGCAGCTCACCAAGCGTACCGACCTTTCCTGCATCGCCATGTTCTTGCTGGCCGTGGACGCCATGCACTTTACGCAGACGCGCATCGCCACCATCGACAGCTATGTGGTGCTGTTTATCATGGTGATGTATCTGTTCATGTTCCGCTACAGCCAGATGCGCTGGCGGCGGGACGGCTTTGCCCGTTCGCTGGTGCCGCTGGGGCTGTCCGGCCTGTTCATGGGCATCTCCTGGGCGACGAAGTGGGTCGGCATCTACGGCTCGGCCGGGCTGGTGGTGATCTTCTTCTGGACGCTGTGGAAGAACGTGCGCGAGGAACTGCGGCGCGTGAAAGCGCTTCGCGGCGCGCAAAGGATGCGCCTCACCCGTCGCGCGCGGCGCGCGGGGAACCGGGCGCTTTCCGCGAAGCCGGTCGCGCTCGTATGGCGAAAGGACGGCGCGGCGCAATCGCTCGCGGTACGCTTCGGCGCGCCCATCCCGCGTCGAAAGGAGAAAGCGGCAAAGCGCGGCCTGGCCTGCTGTCCGCCGCGGCCGCTGGGCGTGGCGCTGTTTATCAGCCTGTGGGCGGGCATGCTGCTGGCGCTTGTCTCCTGCGCGGCCATCGTGCTGGACGTTTCCGGGCTGCTGGCGCTCTCCACATCGCTGACAGGCAGCGCGCTGCGCCTGCTCGCGCGCTTCTGGGGCGCGGGGCTGATCGTGGGCGGCGTTGCCGCGGGCGCCGCGCTGGCGCTGCTGTGCCGCTTTGAGCGCAGCTATCTGAAGCGCGTGGGCGTGCTCTCGGTCTTCTGCGTGGCGATGTTCATCGTCGTGCCGCTGCTGATCTACTACTTCTCCTATTTCTGGCAACTGCGCGTGAGCGGGGACTTCTCTATCTCCCGCGTCGTCAATCTGCAAAAGAGCATCTTCGACTACCACGCCGGCCTCGGCGGCGATACGCACGCCTTCCGCTCCGAATGGTACGAGTGGCCGGTGATCGCCTGGCCGATGTGGTACTATTCCGGCACGGCATACATGCCCGCGGGGATGATCTCTTCCATCTCCTGCATGGGCAATCCGGCGGTGTTCTGGTTCGGCCTTGCGGCCATACTCTACGTGGCCGTGCGCTGCGCCTGGGAAAAACGCGCCTCGCGCGCCTTCCTGCTGGTGCTGATCGGCTTTTTGTCGCAGTACCTGCCGTGGGTGTTGGTGCCGCGCTCGACGTTTATCTACCACTACTTCGCCAGCGTGCCCTTCATCATCATGGCCTCCGTACTGCTGCTCAATCGCCTGCGGCGGCGCTCGCGGGACGGCTTTATCGCCGCTTCCATCGTGCTGTGCGCGGTGGCGCTGCTGCTGTTCATCGCCTTCTATCCCCTGGAGAGCGGCATGCCGGTATCGCGCGCCTACGCCTCGCTGCTTAGGTGGTTTAACTGGATCAACTTCTAAAGAGGGAGGGAAACGCCATGCTCGCCTCGATCCTCAGCCTCGGCCTTTCCGGCATCGAGGGCTTTGTGGTCACCACCGAAGTCAACCTCGCGCCGGGCATGCCCGCCTTCGACGTGGTGGGTCTGCCGGACGCGGCGGTGAAGGAATCGCGCGAGCGCGTGCGGGCGGCGCTGCGCAACTGCGGCTACATCTTTCCCAACGGACGGCTGACCGTCAACCTCGCGCCCGCCGACCAGAAAAAGGAAGGCCCGGCCTTCGACCTGCCCATCGCGCTGGGCGTGCTCGCCTGCGGCGGGGAGATCGCCCCGGAAGCGCTCGGCGAGGCCGCCGTTTTGGGCGAACTTTCGCTGGACGGCGCGGTGCGCGGCGTGCGCGGGGCGCTGCCGATGGTGATTTCGGCGCTGGAAGCGGGGCTGAAGCGCGTGATGCTGCCAACGGCAAACCTCAACGAGGTGCGCTGCGTGGAGGGCATCGAGATCCTCGGCGTTTCCCACCTGAAGGAGGCCGCGGCCCATTTCGCCGGCAAATCCCCCATCGCGCCCATCGAGCCGGTGCAATACGCCGAACTGCTCTCGCGGCGCGAGCACAGCGTGGATTTTTGCCACGTGCGCGGGCAGAAGTCCGCCAAACGGGCGCTGGAGATCGCCGCCGCCGGCGGACACAACGTTTTGATGATCGGCCCGCCGGGTTCGGGCAAGACGCTGATGGCGCGCTGTTTGCCGACCATCCTGCCCGACATGACCTTTCAGGAGGCGTTGGAGGTGACGCGCATACACTCCGTGGCCGGCTGCGTGCCGGAGACGGGGTTGCTCACGGAGCGTCCCTTCCGCTCGCCGCACCACACCGCCTCGCACGCGGCGCTGGTGGGCGGCGGCACGAACGCACTGCCCGGGGAAATTTCCAAGGCGCACAACGGCGTGCTGTTTCTGGACGAATTGCCCGAGTACCGCCGCGACGTGCTGGAAGCGCTGCGACAGCCGTTGGAGGACGGCTTCGTCACCGTGGCGCGTGTGAGTGCGCAGGCGACCTATCCGGCGCGGTTTACACTGGTCTGCTCGATGAACCCCTGCCCCTGCGGCAACCTCGGCAGCCGCACGCAGCCCTGCCGCTGTTCGCCGGTGCAGATCCGCCGCTATCTGAACCGCATCTCCGGGCCGCTGCTCGACCGCATCGACATGCACATCGAAGTGGAATCCATTCCCGCCGAGCGCCTTTCCGGGCCGTCAAACGAGGAGCCTTCCGCCGCCATCCGCGCGCGCGTGGAGGCCGCCCGCGCCCGGCAGCGAGAGCGGTACGAAAACTATCCGGGCGAGGTGCGCATCAACGCCAATCTCAACGCGCGCACGCTCGACCGCGCCTGCCCGATGACGGACAAGGCGCGCGCCCTGCTGGAACTGTCCAGCGAAAAGCTGAACTTCTCCAACCGCGCCTATACGCGCATCCTCAAGGTGGCGCGCACCATCGCCGACCTCGCGGAGGAGGACGTCATCGGCGAAGAACACGTTTCTGAGGCCGTGCAGTACCGCACGCTCGACCGCAAATACTGGGGGTAAGCATGGAATACAGCGTCATGGAGCAATACTGGATCTGGCTTTCCAGTGTGGACGGCATCGGAGCGAAACGCTTTTACCGCCTGCTCAGCCAATACGGCGACGCGCGCGGCGTATGGGATAATATCGGCGACGGGGACATGACCTTTCTGGGGCCGAAAACACTCAAAACTCTGCGCGCGGCGCGCACGGAGGGGTACTTTTTCCGCCTCTTTGCCGAGATGGAGCGCACGGGCATGCGCGCCGTGACCCGCATCTCCGAGGGCTATCCGCAGGCTTTGAACGAAATTCACGACCCGCCGCCAACGCTGTATGTGCGCGGCGAAGCGCCGCTGGACGCGGAGCGCATGTTCGCCATCGTCGGCTCGCGCCGGGCCACGCGCGACGGCAAGCGCGCCGCCCGCGAGTTCGCCGCGGCGCTTGCCCGTGAAAACGTCTGCGTGGTCAGCGGCCTGGCGCGCGGCGTGGACACCTGCGCCCATGAGGGCGCGCTGGAGGGCGGCGGCGCGACCATCGCCGTGCTCGGCAGCGGCGCGGATGTTATCTATCCGCCGGAAAACGAGGAACTGGCCGTGCGCATACTGGATGCCGGCGGCGCCATCATTTCCGAATACGCGCCGGGCACGCGGCCCTCGCAGGGGACGTTTCCCGCCCGCAACCGCATCATCAGCGGCCTGTGCGGCGGCGTACTGATGGTGGAGGGGTCGAATACCTCCGGGGCGATGATCACCGCCAACCTCGCCGCCGAACAGGGGCGCGATGTGTTCGCCGTGCCCGGTTCCATCTACTCCCCGCTCAGCGCCGCGCCCAACCGCCTGATCTTCGATGGCGCGAATCCGGCGCTGTCGGCGTGGGACATCCTCGAGCACTATCGCTGGGCCGAGCGTCCGGCGCAAAATGCCCGTCCCGGGCGCGCGATCGAACTGGATGAAGACGAACTTCCCCTCTATAACGCGCTGCTGGAACAGGAACTTTCTTTCGACGAATTGTCTGTTTTAAGTAAATTTCCCGCGTCAAAACTCAATTCGCTCTTGACAAGCCTCGAACTTCGGGGCATAATCGTAAAAGCGCCGGGTGGCATCTACCGGGCATATCAATAGTAGGTTTTTTCATGGAGGCATGAATGGCAACGAAACTGGTGATCGTGGAATCCCCGGCCAAGGCGAAGACCATCGCCAAATTCCTCGGCCGTGGCTATAAGGTGGAAGCCTCGCAGGGACATGTGCGCGACCTTCCCAAATCGCAGATCGGCGTTTCCCCGGAGAACGACTTCGAGCCGAAGTACATCACCATCCGCGGGCGCGGCGACATACTCAACCGCATCCGCAAAGAAGCGCGCTCGGCCTCGAAGGTCTATCTCGCCACCGACCCGGACCGCGAGGGAGAAGCCATCTCCTGGCATCTGGCCAATGTGCTGGGCATCGACGAACATTCGCCCTGCCGCATCGAGTTCAACGAGGTGACGATGAAGGCCGTCAAGGCCGCCGTCAAGAACCCGCGCGGCATCGACATCGACCGCGTCAACGCCCAGCAGGCGCGGCGCGTGCTCGACCGCCTGGTGGGCTACAAGATCAGCCCCATCCTCTGGGCGAAGGTGAAAAAGGGCCTCTCCGCCGGTCGCGTGCAGTCTGTGGCGGCAAAAATGATCTGCGACCGCGAAAACGAGATCGACACCTTTCTGCCTGAGGAGTACTACAACATCGCCGGCCGCTTCAGCGTGGGCGGCGCGGAGTTGACCGCGCGCTTTTACGGCGAAAACGGCGAGAAGCTGGACGTGCACACCCGCGAAGAGTGCGACGCGCTGCTCGCGCGCGCCCGCGAGGGAGCGTACAGTGTGCGCACCATCAAAAAGAGCGAACGCCGCAAATTGCCCGCCGCGCCGTTCACCACCTCCAACTTGCAGCAGGAGGCTTCGCGCAAACTCAACTTCAACACCGGCAAGACCATGCAGATCGCTCAGCAACTCTACGAGGGCGTGGAATTGGCCGGCGAGGGCCTGCAGGGCCTTGTGACCTATATCCGCACGGACTCCACGCGCATCTCCGACGAGGCGCTCGCCTCTGTGCGCGAGATGATCAAAAACACCTATGGTGAGCCATATCTGCCTGCTGAGCCCAACATCTACAAGAGCCGCAAGACCGCGCAGGACGCCCACGAGGCCATCCGCCCCACGGACATCTCCCGCCGCCCCGAGGCCATCAAAAGTTCCCTGACGCGCGATCAGTTCCGCCTCTACCGGCTCATCTACGACCGCTTTGTCTCCAGCCAGATGACCCCGGCGGTGTTCGACACGCTTTCGGCGGACATTGCCGGCGAGAACGGCCTTACCTTCCACCTTGCCGGACAGAAGATGAAGTTCGCCGGCTTCACGGCGGTCTACGAGGAAGTGCTCGACGACGCCGTGGAGGAAAAGGACATCTCCCTGCCCGACCTTGAGGAGGGCATGAACGCTTCCCTGCTGGACGTCACCGGCGAACAGCGCTTCACCCAGCCGCCGCCCCGCTACACGGAGGCTTCGCTGGTGCGCGCGCTGGAGGAAAAGGGCATTGGCCGCCCCTCCACCTACGCGCCGACCATCTCCACCATCATCACCCGCGGCTATGTGGCGCGCGAGAACAAGCGCCTCATCCCTACGGAATTGGGCAAGATCGTCAACGATCTGATGTGCAAAAACTTCCCGGACATCGTCAACATACAGTTCACCGCCGACATGGAGGAGAAACTCGATGACGTGGAAAACGGCCAGGTGGACTGGCACGCCATTGTGCGCGACTTCTACGGGCCATTTGAGAAGGATCTGGAAAAAGCCGAGGCCAGCATCGAGAAAGTCGCCATCGAGGATCAGGTGTCCGATATCCCCTGCGAAAAGTGCGGGGCGATGATGGTCTACAAGATGAGCCGCTACGGCAAGTTCCTCGCCTGCCCCAACTTCCCCGCCTGCCGCCACACGCTGGCGCTGCCCAAGAGCATTGGCGTGGCCTGCCCGCAGTGCGGCGCGCAGCTTCTGGAGCGCATCAGCCGCAAGGGGCGCAAGTTCTACGGCTGCGAGCGCTATCCGGAGTGCGATTTCGTCTCCTGGGATCGCCCGGTGAACGACAAGTGCCCCGTGTGCGGCTCGCGCATGGTCTACAAGCGCGGCCCGAAGAACACGCATTACCATGTGTGCGTCAACGAAAGCTGCCGCCATCGCGTGGAGGTCGAGGCCGAGAATGACGAATAACGCCACCATCGTCGGCGCGGGGCTGGCCGGCTGCGAGGCCGCCTGGCAACTGGCGCGGCGCGGGATACAGGTGCGTCTCATCGACATGAAGCCGGAGAAGTTCTCCCCCGCCCACCATATGGAGGGGTTTGCCGAACTGGTCTGCTCCAATTCGCTGAAGGCGGAGCACCTCACCAACGCCTCGGGCCTTTTGAAGGCGGAAATGCGCCGGTTTGATTCGCTGATCCTGCGCGCGGCGGACGCATCGCGCGTGCCCGCAGGCGGGGCGCTGGCCGTCGACCGGGAGAAGTTTTCCGCGCAGATCACGAAGGCGCTGACGGAGCACCCTCTGGTGACGTTTGAGACGGCGCTGGTGGACAGTCTCCCAGACGCGCCCTGCATCATCGCCACCGGCCCGCTCACCGACCCGGCGCTGACAAAAGCGCTCTCGGCGCTGCCGGGGCTGCGGGAGTTGCACTTTTTCGACGCCGCCGCGCCCATCGTCACCGCCGAATCCATTGATATGGAGAAGGTATTCCGCGCCTCGCGCTATGAAAAGGGCTCGGATTACTTAAACTGCCCGATGACGGAGGAAGAGTACAACGCCTTTTACGACGCACTCGTGGGCGCGGAATTGGCCGAAGTACACGATTTTGAGAAAAAGCTGGTGTTCGAGGGCTGCCTGGCGGTGGAGATCCTCGCTTCCCGCGGGCGGCAGACGCTGGCCTTCGGCCCGCTCAAGCCCGTGGGCCTCGTCGATCCGCATACGGGCCGCGAGCCATACGCCGTGGTACAGCTGCGGCAGGAGAACGAGCAGGGCACGCTCTACGGCCTCGTCGGCTTCCAGACGCGGCTCAAATGGGGCGAGCAGAAGCGCGTGTTTTCGATGATCCCTGGGCTGGAGGGCGCTGAGTTCGTCCGCTACGGGGTCATGCACCGCAACACGTTTTTGCGCTCGCCGGACATACTTTCCCGCAACTACGCGCTCGCCGGCCAGCCGCTTTTCCGCTTTGCCGGGCAGCTGACCGGCGTGGAGGGATACATGGAATCCGCCGCCAGCGGCATGGTGGCCGCCATCGGCCTTTTCAAGGCCCTGCGCGGCGAGGAGGAACCGGATTTCGGCGGGCAGACCGTATTGGGGGCGCTGGAGCGCCATGTGCGCACCCCCTCCCCCGATTTCCAGCCCATGAACGCCAACTTCGGCATACTCGATCCTTTGCCTATGCGCGTCAAGGGCAAGCGCAATCGCTACGCCAAACTCTCCGAGCGCGCGCTGGAAGCGCTCGACGCGATCATCGACCGATACGAATTGAGGAATTGACTATGGCAGAATCCATCTTTCGCGGCACCACCATCTGCGCCGTGCGCAAAAACGGCGAATGCGCCATGGCCGGCGACGGGCAGGTGACCATGGGCCAGCAAACCGTGATGAAAGCGCACGCCCACAAGGTGCGGCGCATCTACAACGGCAAGGTCGTGGTCGGCTTTGCCGGTTCCGTGGCCGACGCCTTCGCGCTGTCGGAAAAGTTCGAGGAAAAGCTGACGCAGTTCTCCGGCAACCTGCCCCGCGCCGCCGTGGAACTGGCGCAGGACTGGCGCATGGACAAGGCCATGCGCAAACTGGAGGCCATGCTTCTGTGCGCTGACAAGGACAATCTTCTGCTCGTCAGCGGCACGGGCGAGGTCATTGAGCCGGACGACGGCGTTCTGACCATCGGCTCGGGTGGCAACTACGCCCTGGCCGCGGCGCGGGCGCTTTTGCAGAACACCGACCTGCCCGCGCGGGAGATCGCCGAGCGCGCCTTGAAGATCGCCGCGGACATCTGCATCTTTACCAACGGCAATATCATCGTCGAAACCGTATAAAGGAGAACTGACATGATCCAGCTTACACCGCGCGAGATCGTCCGCGAGCTCGACCGCTACATCATCGGACAGGACGAGGCCAAGCGCGCCGTGGCCGTGGCCCTGCGCAACCGCTACCGCCGCGCCCAGCTGCCGCCGGAGATTCGCGAGGAAGTCACCCCCAAGAACATCCTCATGGTCGGCCCCACGGGCGTGGGCAAGACCGAGATCGCCCGCCGCCTGGCCAAATTGGTGGACGCGCCCTTCGTCAAGGTCGAAGCCACCAAGTTTACCGAGGTCGGTTATGTGGGCCGCGACGTGGAATCCATCGTCCGCGACCTTCTGGAGGCCTCGATCCGCCTGGTCAAGGAGCAGCACACCGCCCGCGTGCATCAGCGCGCCGAAAAGAACGCCGAGGAGCGGTTGGCCGACCTCATCATCAAGCCTATCAAGAAAAAGACCAACCCCCTGGACATCCTCCTGGGCAACAAGCCCAAGGAACCGGAACTTCCTCCCGAGGAGAAGGAAAAGCTTACCACCCGCCGCTCGGACGTACTGGAAAAGCTGAGAAGCGGCGAGATGGAACACGTGATGGTCGAGGTGGAAGTCGAGGAAACCGCCCCGCGCGGCGAGATTCCCGGCACCGACATGAACATGAACGACATGCTCGGCTCCATCCTTCCCAAGCGCACGAAGATCCGCAAGGTGGAAGTGCGCGAGGCGCGGCGCATACTCATCGCCGAGGAGGAACAGAACCTCATCGACATGGACAGCGTCTATTCCGAGGCCATCGAGCGCGCCGAGCAGCACGGCATCGTCTTTCTCGACGAGATCGACAAGGTGGCCGGGCGCGGCGCGGGCAACGGCGGCCCGGACGTGTCGCGCGAGGGCGTACAGCGGGACATCCTTCCCATCGTCGAAGGCTCGACCGTCAACACCAAGTACGGCCCCGTGCGCACCGACCACATGCTCTTCATTGCCGCGGGCGCGTTCCACGTCTCCAAAGTGACGGATCTGATTCCCGAATTGCAGGGCCGCTTTCCCGTGCGTGTGGACCTAAAGCCGCTGACGCGCGAGGATTACAAGCGCATACTCACCCAGCCGGAGAACGCCCTCATCCGCCAGTATCAGATGCTTTTGAAGGTGGACAACGTATCGCTCACCTTTGATGACAGCGCCCTGGACGCCATCGCCGACTACGCCTGGCAGGCCAACGAGACCGCCGAAAATATCGGCGCGCGGCGGCTGCACACGCTGCTGGAAAAGATACTCAACGACATCGCCTTCAATGCCGGCGGCGGAGACGCCCCGGAAGTGGAGGTCAAGGTAGACGCCGAGTATGTGCGCAATCAGCTTTCCGACGATATGCAGTCCAAGGACGTAAAGAAGTATATCCTCTAAGGCATACCGGGGCGCGTTTCTGCGCCCCGGTTTTGTGCTTTATGCGCAAATTTATTTGAAATTGCATGCTTTGCCCCCATATCGGGAAGAATGTTGCATAGATATACTATGTATTCTTCTTCGATGGGGGTATTTGCATGAAAGCGATCATCATGGCGGGCGGCGAAGGCTCGAGGCTGCGGCCTCTGACCTGCGACCAGCCAAAGCCCATGATGCGGCTGCTCGACCGGCCGGTGATGGAATACGCGCTGAAACTTCTCAAAAAGCACGGCGTGCGCGAGGCGGCGGTGACGCTGGGCTATTTGCCCGACGCCATTGTGGATTTCTTCGGCGACGGCGGCGACTGGGACCTTTCCCTGCGCTACTACACCGAGCGCACGCCCCTGGGCACGGCGGGCGGCGTGCGGCAGGCGGCGGACTTTCTCGACGAAACGTTCTGCGTGCTCTCCGGCGACGGCGTGACCGATCTCGACCTCTCCGCCGCCCTCGCTTTCCACCGCGAACACGAGGCGCTGGCGACGATGGTGCTCACGCGCGTTCCCGATCCGCTGGAATACGGTCTGGTCATCCCCGCGGCAGATGGCCGCGTGCGCGCCTTTGTGGAAAAACCCGGGCCGGGCGAGGCTGTTTCCGACACGGTGAACACCGGCATCTACATCCTTGAACCGGAGCTCCTTGCGCTCATCCCGGAGGGCAGGCCCTGCGATTTTGGCGGCGAACTGTTCCCCCGACTCGTCCGGGAGGGCCGCGCCATTTACGGCTGTGTACTGGAGGGCTACTGGTGCGATATCGGCGATGTTGGCGCTTACCTGCGCGCGCATGCCGAGCTTTTGGAGGGAAAGCTGAAATTGGATACGCCCGCGGGCGTGCAGAAGGGCGCGCTGGTGGACGAGGACGCGCGCGTGGAACAGCCCTGCTACATCGGCGCCGGGGCGCGCGTGGAGCGCGGGGCGCTGGTGGGCAAGTATGCCGTGATCGGCGCGGGCGCGGTGGTGGAGGCGCGCGCCAGCGTCAAGCGCTCGATCCTCTGGCCAGGCGCGCGTGTTGGAAGCGAGGCGCAGGCGCGCGGCTGCGTGCTGGCGGGCCACGCGCGCCTGGAAGCGCAGGCGCAGGCGTTCGAGGAATGCGTGCTGGGCGCGGGCGCGCGTGCTCTCGCGCGTTCGCAACTCCTGCCCGGCGTCAAGGTCTGGCCTTACAAGATCGTCTGCGAGGGAGAGCGGCTGGAGAGCAACCGCGTGTGGGGCGCGGGCTCGCAACAGGGCTTTGCCGGCGACAGCCTGCCGCTTGCCGACCCCGCGCAGGCGGCGCGCGCGGCGCAGGCCCTCGCCGCCTGCCTGCGCCCCGGAGAGTTTTTGCTGGCGCGGACGCGTTCGGCAGTATCGCTGGCGCTGTTTCACGCCTGCGCGGCGGGGCTGATGTCGCAGGGCGTGCAAGTGCTGGACGCCGGGGTATGCACCGTGCCCCAACTTCGCTATGCCCTGCGCACGCTCGGCGCGGACGGCGCGGCGCTCGTGAGCAGCGATTCCCTGCTTCCCCTTACCGCCTCCGGCGCGAGCGTGGAACGCAAAAAGCGCCGCGCCATCAACGCCCTGATGCTCCGGCAGGACTTTTCCGGCCCCTTTGCCGGCATCACCCGGCCGATGCTGGCCGCCGGACGCACAGAACTTGGCTATGTGGCGGCAACGGCGCGCGGCTTTCGCGCCCTTCCGGAGGACGCGCCGCCGCTGGCGGTGTTCGCTGAGGACGCGCACCTGCTGAACCTCGCGGAAAAAGCCTTCCAACGCGCCGGCCTGCGCGTTCGCTGCGAGTGGGAGGAAGAGATGATGGAACTCGACGGCGACGAGGTGGGGATCTGGCTGGACGCGAGCGGCGAGAACGCGACGTTCTCCGGCGTGGACGGTACGCTCCCGGAAGCAGAAAATCAACTCCTGCTGGCCTGGACAGCGCTGGAGGAAGGAGAACGCGATCTCCTGCTGCCCGCGGGCTTCACGCGCGCCGCGGAGGCGCTCTGCGCGCGCTACGAGGGCGCGCAGGCGCGCTTTGCCGCCATGGAGCGAGGCCGCTGGCTGGATGAACTCGCCCGCGAGCACGCGGCACAATTCCTTTTGCACAGCGACGGCCTTTGCTTCGCCATGCGCGCGCTTTCGGCGCTCGCGCAGGCCGGACTTTCCCTGAGCCAGTGGCGCGAGAGCATGCCACGTGTACACCGCGTCAGCCGCACGGTGTCGATGACGGGCGACGAGCGCGGCCGCGCGCTGCGCGCGCTCTCTGAAGCGGAAGAAGACGCCGAACTTGGCGACGGCATCCGCCTGCGGCGCGACAAGGGGTGGGCGTGGATCTGCCCGGACGAAAAGCGCCCGCTCTGCCGCATCGTCACGGAGAGCGCGGACGCGGAATTCGCCGGCGAATTGTGCGATTTCTGCGAAAGGGCGCTGCGGGAGAACGCCGCGCAAACCGCGCCGCAGGCTGGGGGCTGACGGGAAGCGCCGTGGGCTGACAACAACGAAGGGCTTGCCTGTCGCGAAAAGCGACGAGCAAGCCCCTTTCTTTTTTCTTCGGGTGTTCGGCCCTGCGAATTATATTGTCTACTTATTGGCCTTGGCCCAGCTATCCTTCAGGGAGACGGTGCGATTGTAAACGGGCATCGCTTCCGTGGAATCCGGATCCTTACAGAAATAGCCGGTGCGCAGGAACTGGAAGACTTTGCCATTCTCCGCCTCGGCCACGCAGGGCTCGCAGAGGCCCTGGACGACGGTGAGGCTGTCGGGATTGACGCGGGCCATGAAGTCGGCGGCGGGCGCTTCCGTCTCCTCCCCTTCTTCCTCTTCGACGGCCTCTTCAGGCGCGTCCTCGAGGAGAATGGGTTCGTAGAGCCGCATCTCGCAGGGACGGGCATCCTGCGCGCTCAGCCAGTGCAGCGTGCCCTTGACCTTGCGGTTGGCGCCCTCGCTGCCAGAGCGGCTGTCCATGTCCACAGAGCAGATCAGCTCCGCGACCTCGCCGCTTTCGTCGTGGACGACTTCCTCACAGCGGATGATGTAGGCTCCCTTGAGACGCACTTCGCGGCCGGGCGCGAGGCGGAAGAACTTCTTGGGCGGGTCTTCCATGAAGTCCTCGCGGTCGATGTAGAGAACGTTGCCCATGTGCAGCGTGCGCGTCCCCATCTCGGGATGGTCGGGATGGTTCTCCATGGCGATCTCGTCCACGAAGCCCTCGGGCCAGTTGGAGAGCGTCACCTTCAAGGGCCGCAGCACGGCCATGGCGCGCGGCGCGCGGCTTCCCAGATCCTCGCGCACGCAGTGTTCGAGCAGGGCGAGATCCACCGTGGAATCAGCCTTGGCCACGCCCACGCGGCCAAGGAAATCCTTGACAGCGGCGGCGCTGTAACCGCGGCGGCGCATGGCGGCAAGCGTGGGCATGCGGGGATCGTCCCAACCGGCGACCACGCCTTCTTCCACAAAACGGCGCAGGTGGCGCTTGGACATCACCGTGCGGGTGAGGTTCAAGCGGGCGAACTCGATCTGGCGCGGCGGATGTTCAAAGCCGGCCTCGCGCACCACCCAGTCGTACAGGGGGCGATGGATCTCGTATTCCAGCGAGCAGAGGGAATGCGTGATGCCCTCGATGGCGTCCTGGAGGGGATGCTGGAAGTCGTACATCGGGTAGATGCACCAATCGTCGCCCGTGCGGTGGTGATGGCAGCGCAGGATGCGGTAGAGCGTGGGATCGCGCATCAGCACGTTGGGCGAGGCCATGTCGATCTTGGCGCGCAAAACGCGCGAGCCATCCGGGAACTCGCCCTTGCGCATGCGCTCAAAGAGGTCGAGATTTTCCTCGACGCTGCGGTCGCGGTAGGGGCTGTTGACGCCGGGCCTGGTGAGCGTGCCGCGGTTTTTGCGCATCTCCTCGCTGGTCTGATCGTCCACATAGGCTACGCCCTTGCGGATGAGGCCGCAGGCGATCTCATAGAGCTTCTCAAAGAAGTCGGAGGCGAAATGCAATTCGTCCCAGGAAAAGCCCAGCCATTCGATGTCGTTTTGTATGTTTTCGACGAACACCGCGTCCTCCTTGGTGGGGTTGGTGTCGTCAAAGCGCAGGTTGCACTTGCCGCCGTATTTTTCCGCGATGCCGAAGTCGATGCACAGGGCCTTGGCGTGGCCGATGTGCAAAAAGCCGTTCGGCTCGGGCGGGAAGCGCGTGCGCACGTGGTCGTAGCGACCGCTGGCTAGATCCTCGTCAATAAATTCCTCGATAAAATTGGCGGCGCGCCGCTCCTCAGACATATCCACGACCTCCTTGTGGTAAGCAAGACGATGATAGGTTCATTATACCACGTCCATGGGCAAACGAACAGCGCTTTTCCGGTAAAATGTGCGCGCGGCGCAGGCGCAAAAACGGCGCGCGGGGCGGCAGAATCCGCATATCCCGCGCGCCGGACGGCGCATTCAGCGCATGCCGGTGTAGCTGTCCATCCAGGTGATGGCCTGCACGTTGGAGAGAGAGGCGACCTTGCGGATGACCGCGTCGGCGGCCTCGCCGCTCAGGGGCGTGGGCTGATAGTTGTTGGTCGAGTTTACCGAACTGATGGAGCAGGGAATGATATTGATGCCGCCGTCAACGACCTCCCCCGCGCCGTTGATGGCGAAGGTCTGTTGGAAGATCATCGTATCCTTGTCGTCGGGATTGGAATTGCCGCCGAAGCAGAAGTTGCCGAGGCTGTAAACGATGTACTTGCCCTTGTACTGCTCGAGTCCGCCCAGTATGTGCGGGTGATGGCCGAGCACGAGATCCGCGCCGGCGTCGATGAGGGCGTGGCCGTAGCGCTCCTGCGCGGAAGTGGGTTCGGCGCGCAGTTCCTCGCCCCAGTGCATGGAGACGATGACGATGTCGCTTCCCGCCTTTTCCTCGCGCACGCGCGCGGCGACCTCGTCGGCGCTGTAATCCCACTCCGTAAAGGCGAGGAAGCAGACGCGCACGCCGTCCTTTTCCTCGTACCAGGCGTTTTTGTAGCCCGCCGCGCCCATGCCGGCGTCCATGACGTTGGCGGCGGTGTCGTTGAGGCCCGCTTCCTTGAAATCCAGGGCGTGGTTGTTGGCCAGCGTGCAGACCTCGACGCTGGAGCCAGAGAGTATCTGCGTGTATTCCGGGCTGCCGCGGAAGTTGAACTGCCGCCCGGAGCGCTCGGAAGTCCGCGTGGTCAGCGGCCCCTCGAGGTTGACGACAGTGAAGTCGTCTCCGGCAAAGATGTCCCGCACGTTGGCAAAGAAGTAATCAAGGCCATACTCGTCCGCGTAACGGGAAAAGCGCTCGCCGCTACTCGAACCCACGTCGCCGCCCAGCGTGCAATCGCCCACCGCGGAGATGAGGATGGTCGTCTGGATGAGTTCATCCTCCGTCTCAAAAACGGGCACGTCTGCCGGCATCTGCGCCTGCGCGGCGTCCTGCGGGTCGGCAAAGCCGCCGTCGAGCGGCGTGGCCGACGGCGTTGGGGCGGCGGACGGCGTTGCCGCAGCGACGGTGGAAGCAGCGTCCGTTTGCGCGGCAGGGCGGCTGTCGGGCGTCGGCTGCGTGAGCGCCTGCACGCTTACGTCCGCGGCGGGCGGCGCGCCATTGCCGCCGCCAAAGAGAAAGACCGACAGGCAGCAAAGCGCCACAGCCAAAGCGGCGCACACGCCAATGGTCAGGCGTCTGCCCCGTTGTTCCGCGCGGCGGCGCTCCGCGGCCTGGCGCGCGGAACGTCTGTTGTTGGATACCGTATGTTTCTCGCTCATACCATTATTATACATGTCACGCGGCAAAGAAAGGACAGGTGGGCGCGCTTTGTCGTTGGATGTTTAGAAAACCGTAAAACAATCGCAGCTTTTGCAATAGCTCTGCGGCAAAAGCATGGCAAAAGACGCGATGCAAAAAGACCGGACCACAAGAGTCCGGTCTTGCAAACCGCTTTTCAAGGCGCCGGCGTGGCGCTGGGCGCGACGGATGCGCTCGGGCTGGGAGAGGCGGTCGGATGTGCGCTGTACACGCCGTTGAGGGCGTTGATGCCCATGACCAGAGCCATGCCGATCACGAAGACGATCAGCATCCACTTGCGCGCCGTGGGGATCTTCTTGTCCGTCTTGCGCTCCACTATGTTCGGGAGCCACACGAGGATGAACAGGGCGATGACGAAGCTCCACATGCTGGAACCGGTGCTATCTCCGATGGGGATCATCAGCGCGAGCGCGCCCAGAAGGCCGATAGCGCAGCCGAAAATGATCTGTGCGCGGCGGAACTGCCTGTCATCCATCTTGGCGACAAAATCATAGAGCTTACCCATGCTCTCGGGCTTATCGTCCTCCAAGGTGGGCAATTCCTCATCTTCCAGGGGGATATCCGGGATCGCGTTCGGCGATTCCGGGGGCAGGTCTTCGGCGTCGAGCCTGGGGAACTGCACAGCCGTGACTTCCGGATTCCACTCGTTTTGCGGCCGTTGCTCTTCCTTTGGCGCTTCCTGCTCCGCGTTCGGCGATCCCTCCGCGGCGGCCTCCACGCCGGCGTCCGCCTGTGGCGCGATCTCCTGCGCGCTCTGTTCTTCTTCGAATTTCCCGTTTTCGCGGTCGATCGTGTCAGGCAACTGCGATTCCTCCGTTCACAATAGCGTCGCTTGTATCATAACACGAATTTGCCGGAAACGCAAGGCTTTTTTAGGCGGCCGCCCTGCCGCGCACGCGCTCGAGCGCCATCGCCAGCGGCGGGATGATGAGTATATGGCAGATGATGCCGGGAATAGCGGAGGTGAAGGCTCCGGCGAGGAACTCGGCAAAGGTGAACACGCCGTTGTTCAGGCCCGCCAGCGCAAGCCGCGCGGCGCCCCAGGCGACGCGGCCCAGCAGCATGGCGAGTATGAGGGAGACGTAGAGATACGCGGGGCGCTTGGGCAGCACGCGGCGCAGCAGCGAGGCGCTGAGGCCATAGACGGCCAGTTCCACCATCATCGCCGCGCCCGTGGGCATGATGGGCGGCATGCCAAACAGCGCAAAGCGCAGCGCCGGGGCGATGAAGCCCACCAGCGTGGCGTAGGGCCAGCCGCACAAAAGGCCGCAGAGGAGCACGGGAATGTGCATCGGCGAGAGCATATTGCCCCACTGGGGAATCTGCCCGGTCAAAAAGGGCAGCAGGAGGCACAGCGCCAGACAGACGGCGGCCGTGACCATTTCGCGGACGTTTTTACGCATCGGGAGTTCTCCTTCCTTCGACCAAAAAAGCCGGACGCGCTCCCTTCTGGGAACGTGTCCGGCTTCTGCCGTTCGTAGCAAGCAAATTATAGCATACGCGCGCGGAGCGGGCAAGTTAAATCTTTACGCTTCCTCCGCAGGGCGAAGAATCGCCTCCACCGCCTGCGCGACGAGCTGCGCCGTGGTTTGGCCCGCGGGGACGCCGACGATGAAATTGCCGCACTGGTTGACGGGGATGAGCACCTTGCGGGCACGGCTCTGCCCCACGGCGGCGGCCATGCGCGGCGTGACTTCGCCCAGCAGCGCGTCGGCGATGACGATGCCCACGGGGCCGGCGATGACCTCGGCCTCGCGGCAGGCGACCGCCACGGCGTTCTCCCCCGTGGCCGCGCGCGCGGCTCCGGCGCGGAGCATGGCGCTGGTGGCGATGGCGTTGGTGCCCACGCAGAAGAGATCGCGTTCTCCTTCCCGCTTGAGCGCTTCGACGAGCTGACGGCCGATGCCGCCGCCCTGCCCGTCAACGATGAGTATCTTCATTGTCTCTTCACCTCACAGGGAAATCTCTTCGCCCGAAGCCAGCAGGCAAAGGCGCCTTTCGCGCACCGGCAGGCCGGTGATGCGCTCGAGCGCCAGCGCGTAAATGGCGAGTTGTTTCCGGTAATGGCGCACGAGCGCTTCGCGGTCGCGCGTTATGTCGGTCTTATAATCGAGCAGTATCCAGCCGCCGTGTTCGAGAAAGCAGCAGTCCACTGTGCCCTGCACGAGCACTTCCCCGCCGCCATAGCGCGCGTCGGCTTCGTCGCCGAGGGCTTCGGCAACCCGCATGCGCACGTTGAACGGCCATTCGCGCCGCACAGTCTCACTGCCAAGCAATCGCCTGCCCGTCTCGCCAGCGAAAAAGCGCGCCAGCCGCCGGGGCTGAACGGCCTCGCGCTCGGCCTCCGTCAGGCGGTTCTCCTGGCGCAGATCGTCAAGCTGGGCGCGGATGGCGTTTGCCATCTCCGCATCCTGGAGGTCGCGCAGCGGCGCGAGTTCAAGAAGTTGCAGCGCATGGTGGTAGGCGCTGCCGCGCTCCGCGCCGGTCATGCCCGCTTCCTGCATGAACTGCGGCCGTTCGGCCAGCGCCGGCAATTCGCGCGGCCCTTCCGCCTCGCGCAAAAGGCCGGAGGCTGTGAGCTTGACGGGACGCGCGCTGTCCAGGCGATGGGGATAGACCCAGGCCATGGCCGCGTCCGCTTCCCCCGCCTGCCTGAGCGCGGCGTCGAGCGCGTCTGTCGCCTCCGGGCGTGGCTGTTCCGTCGCGGGCGCGGGAAGCTCGTCCATGCCGTGAACGGCGACAAGCGCCACCGGCGCTTCCCCGGCGCGCTTCGCCTCTTCCAACGCCCCGAGCATCAGCTGCAAGTGGCTGGCGGCGGCGGTGGGGCAAATCCCCATGGCCGCGTAGAGCGGCAGGCGCGCGGCCGCGGAACGCAAACTGCCGACGAGGAAGAGCCTGCGCCTGGCGCGCGTGAGCAGCACGTAGAGAAGGCGCAGTTCCTCGGCGGCGTCCTCGCGGCGCTCGCGTTCGCCGATGGCGACGTAGGAAAGCGGCTCGCGCCGCGTGCGCAGCGCCTGATCCACATAGTGGACGCTCAACCCCAGCGCGCGGTGGGCACGGAAGGGTTCGCCGCCCGTGGCGCCGCGAAAACTGCGCGCCGTGAGCGCGCCGAAGACGACGGGAAATTCCAGCCCCTTGCTCTTGTGAATGGTCATCAGGCGCACCACGTCGTCGCCCTCGCCGAGCAGGTGGGCGCTGTCGCCGTCGCCGCGCGCGCGCATATGCTCGGCGTAGGCGAGGAAGCGCGTGAGCGAACCGGAAACGGCGGCGTCAAAGTTCTCCGCCCGCGTCGCCAGCGCGTCCAAATTGGCCTGCCGCTGCGCGCCGCCAGGCAGCGCGCCGGCATAGGCATAAAAGCCGCTTTCCACGCTCACGGCGCGCACCAGTTCGCCCAGCGGCAGCGTGCCCGCGCGCAGTTGCCAGGAATCCAGCAGGGCAAAGAAGGCGCGCAGTTTTTCGGCCAGCGCGCCCTCCCCTTCCCCGGCGCAGGCGCGAGCGGCGTCGGCAAAGGACAGTTCGGGATGCGCAAGGCGAATCTGCGAAAGTTCTTCCAGCGTAAGGCGCGCCATACAGGAGCGCAGCGCGCCGATCATCTCTACATCCTCAAGTTCATTGTCCACCAGACGCAAAAGCGAGAGGACGAAGGCGACTTCGAGCGTATCAAAGTAGCCGGAAAGGCCCTCCGCGTAGGCGGGGATGCCCTCGGCAAGCAGCACGGGCAGCATCGCGGCCGCCGCCGAACTCTTGGCACGCGTGAGGATGGCAATGTCGCGGTAGCGCAGTTCCGGATCCTCGGCCCTCAGTTGGCGGATGCGCCCCGCGATCCACATGGCCTCGCGCCCGGCGCGGCCGATCTCCTCCAGCGCCTCGTCTGCCGTCTCGTTTCCGGCGGCCTCGTCGAGTATGTGGATCTCGGGAAGGGGCGCGTCCTCCGTATCTTCCAGACCGGCGTGCAGGCGGGCGAGGTCGTCGTAAACAATCTCGGAATCGCCGCCGGTCATCGTCCGCGAGAAGACGGCGTTGACGAAGTCGATCACCGGGCGCGTGGAACGGAAGTTGCGCGTCAACGGCAGGAGCTGTCCGCCATCGCCGCGCAGGTAGCGCTGATAGCGGTCGAGAAAAAGGCGCGGCTCGGCGAGGCGGAAGCGATAGATGGACTGTTTGACGTCGCCGACGGCGAAGAGGTTGTCGCCGCGCGAAACGGCGGTGATGAGCGCCTCCTGAAGGTCGGATACGTCCTGATATTCGTCGACGAAGACGTAGTCGTACTGCTCGCGGACGCTCTTTCGCACCTCCTCGCGCATCAGGGCGCGCAATGCGCAACGCTCGAGATCGGCGTAGGAAAGGCCGCCGCGCTCCTCCTTGCGGCGGGCGTGCTCCTCTCCAATGCGCCGCGCAGCCTCGGCGAGGACGGGATAGACGTCGTAAAGCTGCAGCGCGTCTTCCCGCGCCCGCTCGAGCGGCAGATCATACAGAGAACAGCGCTTGACGGCGTCGCCGGCAAATTTGCGCAGCGCCTTGACGGCGTCGAGGGCGTCGGGATCGACGTCGCGGTTGCGGCCGGAGGGCTTCGCCTGCTTGAAATCGCGCAGTCGCGCGGCCAATTCCTCCGCTTTCCCGATCTTGCATAACTCGAGCAGCGCTTCTTCATCCTTTTCCAGCGCCGCAGCGTAATGCGGCGGGCAGCCGGGATGATCGTGCGCGGCGCGCGTGGCCGCGAGCGCCGCTTCCAGCGCGCGGCGCGCGGCGCGCGCGAGTTCTTCCATCCACGCCGCTACAGGAGCCTGCGCGCGGTCAAGCGCGCTGGAAAGCCACGCTTCGGGATCGGGGCGCTCGCCGAGAAAGGCATAGAGCCTGAGCGCCAGCGCGCGCACCTTTTCCGGGCCGCGCCCCGCGTCGAGGCGGGCGAGCGCTTCCCCGCCTTCTTCATAGAGCGCGTCCATGGCCTCGTCCGCCGCCTCGTCGAGCAGGCGCGCGTCCTCGGCGTCGTCGAGGATGCGAAAGGCGGGGTCCACGAGCGCGGCTTCAAAATTGGCGCGGAGAAAATCGGCGCAAAAGCCGTGCAGCGTGGTGATGGAAGCGCGATCCAGACACAGCATCTGCTCGCGCAAACGCCTGTCTCCCTGCGCCGCGGCCTCGCTCAGGCGGGAGGCGAGGCGCTCGCGCATCTCGGCGGCGGCGGCGCGCGTAAAGGTGACCACCAGCATGCGCCGCACGTCCGCGCCCTCCTCAATGAGAGAGAGCACGCGCTGCACCAGCACCGCGGTCTTGCCCGACCCCGCCGCCGCGCTCAAAAGCAGATCCGTGCCGCGCGCGTCGATGGCCCTTTGCTGTTCTTCGGTATACTGCATGCGTTCTCCTCAGCGCACCGGCGTGTAATCGGGCGTCGCTTCTTCGTCCGTGGCTTCCAGTTTGAAGATGACCGGGCGCAGGCCGTCGTTGCAGGAACAGATGGCGACCCCCTTTTCGCGGATCCAGTCGCCGAAGTAGAAAAGCCCCTCGCCCGCGCCATGGGCGAGGGCGAACACGTACTGGTAAATGGCTTTCCAGGCCTCGTCGCACAGGCCCTCTGGCTTGGCGTAGTCGGCATAGAACACCTGACCGGCGCGCAGCATCGGGCAGGCCTTGAGCCCCGGAACGCCGTACTGGCGCGCCAGTTCTTCATCCAGCGTGGTCTTGAGCACGGTGATGCGGACTTTTTTCATGTGCATCTTCCTTTCCTTCTGCCATTGTATCACAAAACGCCCGGCGCAACAAGGCCGGGCGCAGCATGTTGACAAAGCGGCGCTTTTACAGTCCCCAGTATTCCACGACCCTTTGCAGGGCGTTTTTCAGCCCCTTGGCGGTCACTTCCCGCGCGGCGACGACGGGGATGCGCGCCACCGCGCGGCCATCCACCACCACCTGCACGCCGCCCACCTCCTGTCCGGCGGCGATGGGCGCTTCCACGGCCTCGGGCAGATCGGGCACGAGCTGCACGCCCTGTTCGTCGCCCTTCTGGATCAGCAGCGTCAGATCGCCGTCGAGCACCAGGGGAACGCCGTCGCTGTCGCCGCCCGTGACCGGCAATTCGCCGCGCACCTTCGTGCCCTTCTCCGCCACCGGGTAGAGGCGATAGTGGGCAAAGCCGTAGTCGAGCATTTCCGCGGCGATGTCGAAGCGCTCGCTGCCGGTGTCCGCGCCCAGCACCACGGCGATCAGGCGCATGTCGCCGCGCCTGGCGGTGGCGGAAATGCAATAGCCGGCTTCGTTGGTGGAACCCGTCTTGCCGCCGTCGCAGCCGTCATAGAGGCGGATGAGCTTGTTGGTGTTGGTCAGTTGGGTGATGCGGCCGTCGCCGTGGTCGACCTCGTCGAGCCAGACGGTGGAAAAATCAAAATAGGCCGGATAGGAGAGCATGGCCATGGTCATCACCGCCACGTCGCGCGCCGTGGTCTGCTGCCCTTCGGCGGGAAGACCCGTGCAGTTGACGAAATGCGTATTCGTCAGGCCCAACTCGCGGGCGCGCTCGTTCATGCGCTCGACAAAGACGCTCTCCGAGCCGTAAAGGGCCTCGGCAATGGCCACGGAGGCGTCGTTGGCGCTGCCGACGATGGCGCTCTTGAGCAGCACGGAAAAGGGCTGCACTTCGCCCACGTCGAGGAGTACCTGCGAGCCGCCCATGCCCGCCGCCGCCTGCGACACGCTGAATTCATCCTCCAGCGAAACCCGGCCCTGTGCAAGGGCCTCCAGCGCCAGCAGAATGGTCATGACCTTGGTGACGGAGGCTACGGGGCGGGGCACGTCGGCATTCTGTTCAAAGAGCACCTGGCCGCTTTCCGGCTCGACAAGTATGGCCGCGGCGCAGGAAAGAGCAATGGGCGGCGCGTCCAGAAGCGGCGCGGCGCTGAGCTGTGGCGGCGCGGCAGGGGGCTGAGTGGGCGCGGGGGTCGAAAGATCCACTTCCGCGAGCGCCGCGCCCGGCATGAGCAGTATCAGCGCGAGCGCGAGGCAGAGCGTTTTGCGCAGCTTCATAGACATCCCTCCAGAGAACGTGCTGCCTCATTGTGTGCCGCGAAAAGCCAAAACATGCCATTCGCACCCGCCGGGGCGGGAAGCATATCATGCCCTAGCGACAAAATTGGAGGTATTTCCATGTTTCGCACGCTCAATGAGCTGCGTCCGGGCGAGAGCGCCACGGTGCGCGGCCTTTTGCCGGATGACGGCAGGGATATCGTTTCTCGCCTGATGGATCTGGGGCTCACGCATGGAGCGCGGGTGCGCTGCCTGTTCGCCGCGCCCGGGGGCGATCCGCGCGCCTATCGCATCCGCGGGGCGGTGATCGCCCTGCGAAGCGAGGACGCGGAACTGGTGCGCCTCTGCGCGCGGGAGGCGAGCGCATGAACGCGCCGGCGCGGGAGGCGCGACCACTGCCCGTGGTGGTGCTGGCCGGCAACCCCAACGTGGGCAAGAGCACGCTTTTTAACCGGCTCACGGGCATGAAGCAGCACACGGGCAACTGGCCGGGCAAGACCGTGGGCAGCGCCTGGGGCCGCGTGGAGAAAGACGGTTGGCGCTTTCTGCTCGGGGACACGCCGGGGACCTATTCCCTGCTCTCGCATTCCGCCGAAGAGGAAGCCGCGCGCGACGCCATCTGCTTTGGCGGCGCGGACGCGGTGGCCGTCGTTTGCGACGCCACCTGTCTGGAGCGGGGGCTCAACCTCGTATTGCAGGTATTGTCTCTGACGGCGCGCGCCGTGGTCTGTGTCAACCTCATGGACGAGGCGCGCCGCCGCGGCATCCGCGTGGACATTGCGGCGCTGGAAGAGGCGTTGGGCGTGCCCGTCGTCGGCTGCGCCGCGCGCGACGGCGCGGGCGTAGAGCGGCTTCTGCGCCGCGTCCGCGCCGTGGCCGAGGGCCGGGAAACGCCAAAGCCGCGCGAAGTGCGGCTCACGCCGGACATCGAATACGGCCGCGACCGCATCGCCGCCGCGCTCGAAGCGCGTCCTCTCGCGCTCGACGCGCGCTTTGCCGCCCTGCGCCTGCTGGAAGACGACCGCGGCATGGCGGCGCGGCTGGAGAAACAACTCGGCATGCCGCTTCTGTGCCTGCGCGCGGTGCGCGAGGAAACGGCGCGACTCGACCCTGCCCGCGTGCGCGAGGAAAGCGCGGCGGCGATCTTCGCGCGCGCGGAGCGAATCTTCGCGGCCTGTGTGCAGGTGCGGCCCGGGGCGTCCTCCTGGCAGACGCGGCTCGACCGCCTGCTCACCGGACGCTTCACGGCGCTGCCGCTGATGCTGCTTTTGCTGGCGCTGGTGCTTTACATCACCATCGCCGGGGCCAACGGGCCCTCCGGGCTGCTCTTTGCGCTGTTTTCCCGCGTAGAGACAGCCGCGGCCGCAGGGCTCGCCGCGCTGGACGCGCCCGCATGGCTGACCTCGCTGCTCTGCGCGGGCATGCTGCGCGCGCTGGGCTGGGTGGTGGCGGTAATGCTGCCACCAATGGCGATCTTCTTCCCGCTGTTCACGCTTTTGGAAGACGTCGGCTATCTGCCGCGCGTGGCCTTTGACCTCGACCGGCAGTTCAAGCGCTGCCATGCCTGCGGCAAGCAGGCGCTGACGATGTGCATGGGGCTGGGCTGCAATGCGGCGGCGGTGGTGGGCTGCCGCATCATCGACAGCCCGCGGGAGCGGCTCATCGCCATGCTCACCAACGCATTCATGCCCTGCAACGGGCGTTTTCCGATGATGATCGCCCTCATCGGTCTTTTCCTCGCGCCCGCGGGAGCGCCGGCCGCTCTGCTGCTGGCGGGCGTGATCGTGCTGGGCGCGCTTGCGACGTTCGCCGTTTCGCGCCTGCTCTCAGCGACGCTGCTGCGCGGCCTGCCCTCGGCGTTCACGCTGGAATTGCCGCCCTTTCGCCGCCCGCAGGTGGGGCGCGTGATCGTCCGCTCGGTGGTGGATCGCACGCTGCGCGTTTTGGGGCGCGCCGCCGCCGTCGCTGCGCCGGCCGGGCTGGTCATCTGGCTGCTGGCGAACATCGCCGCGCCTGGCGGCACGCTGCTCTCCATCTGTGTGCGCTTTCTCGATCCCGCGGGGCGCTTTCTCGGGCTGGACGGCGCGATCCTGATGGCCTTTTTGCTCGCGCTGCCCGCCAACGAGCTGTTTCTGCCTCTGACGATGCTGGCCTACACTTCGGGCGGCGCGCTTCTGCAAGCGGAAAGCACGCAGGCCCTGGGCGCGCTTTTGCGGGCAAACGGCTGGACGTGGCTGACGGCGCTCAACGCCATCCTCTTTTCGCTGATGCACTGGCCCTGTTCGACGACGCTGCTCAGCATCGCCCGCGAGACGCGCAGCGTCAAATGGCCGCTCGTGGGCGCGTTGCTGCCGACATTGCTGGGCGCGGCCGTCTGCGCGCTGACGGCGTTCGTGGCGCGAACGCTGGGACTGGCGACATAAAAATGGAACGGGCGCGACCCCATTTCGGGGCCGCGCCTTGCGGAAAGCGACGGAAACCGGTCGCTCTATTTTTTGATGTACACATCATGGATCTGCTTCACTTCCAAAGCGATGGATGGCGGCAATGCTTCGAGGAGTTTTTTGTAGGTCTTGCGCGTATAGCGGATCTTGATCAGATCGCTGCTCGGCGCGACCTGATTGATCTGGGTCAACTCCTCGTTGCTGAGCCGCCTGTTCGTAAAAACAAAAAAGTTTACTTTATAAGCGGCGAACATGTTGCCGTGCATATAGTAGGCATACTGTATCCTTGGATAATTGGAATATTGTATCCGCATCCCCTTTCTGAACAACGGTTTGTACAGCACGCCATCCCGGTCGAATGTCAACATCAAACACCAGCGATCTGTCTCGAAGCAGTTGATCACGATAGAGCATATCGGTATAAGCATCGTCCATATACCGGGCTCATAAAGCCACCATACAAACCCAGCCGATAAAAAAAACAGCACATGGCAAGCAATCCAAGCATATAAGAGAACCTCATTGGCAAATATGGTGCACTTTTTCATGATTGCTCTCCTTGGCAGGGCAATTTGCCGGAATGTTGGCAAAGCAGGCAAACGGGCAGAGCGTTGGGAAAGCCCGCGAGCCATGGGCGCAAAAATCGCCGCCGATTTCATTTTTATCAGGGCGATTTTCGCGTTTGTGGGCTTTGTCAGCGCTCGAAACGGGCGCAAATGCGCCCGTTCCGCCGCGTTTTACCGCTCACAGCACCACCGAGGAAGTGTACTCGATCTTGATCCCGTTGTTTTTGGTGCGCTGCAATTTGGCCTTGTTGCCCAGGCCGTCCTCGAGGGTAAGCTTTTCAAGGTCGAATTTCTCAAAGAAGGTGACGGCCTCGTTTTCGACAAAGCCCGCCCAGTTCTTGCGCCTGGCCTGTTCCGGCTCTACCGTCTCTTCCCAGGTCTTGGCATGCGGATTCTGTTCGGTCATGGTTTCCCCATCCTTTCTCAAAAGCGATGGACACCATGCTACCGCAAAACCGCCGCGGGCGCAAGGAAGGTTTGGTAAAGGGAAATCGACAAAGGTTGGACGGCCTAGACCAGCTTGTCGTATTCGTTGCAGAGGGGGTGGAGGATGGGTTCATCCTCGTCGACCTCGGCGAAGCGGCGCGTGTCCTCGAGGAAGTAGTTGTCGGTATTGTCATCGTTGATGGCGGAAACCTCGCCGGCGATCAGATCCGTGCCCGCCTGGGGGCCGAAAATGTGCGCCATATAGGGCGCGAGGGAAATGCTGTTGCCGGGATAGACGAGGATCTCCTCGCCTGGGCCATAGGTGTGGAGTATGCCGTCCATGTAGACGTTGACGTCCGTATCGAGTTCCTTGCCCGTGGCGGGGTCAACGTTCCAGAGCAGCACGCGCAGGGGGCCGCCAGCGCGGTTGATGATATCCTCGTTCTTGCTGACGTGGTAGTGCTTGGGCAGGCGCTGGCCGTCGCGCATGACGATGTATTTCTCGCAGAAGGGCACGCCGACGCTGCTGTCCACGATGCTGCCGTTGCGCACGGTGTAGAGCACCGCGCCGATGTGGTCAAAGTCGTCCATGCCAAAATCGGTGACGTCCCAGCCGAGCATGACCTTGCGGATGGTTTCGAGCTTGGATGCGTTGTCCTTCCACGTCTCAAGCGGCCAATAGGCATACTCGGGCAGATGGATGTTGTTGGCGCGCAGGTACGTATCCGCCCACTGCATCGCCCGGTTGATGGTCGATCGTTTCATAGTGATGCCTCCTCAGATCGCGTTGTTTTTTGCTTGCAGCACGCCGTCGATGGCCACCGACAGCGCCGCCATATCGCCAATGGCGTCGCCCAGAAGGGCGGAACGCACTTCGCAGACGCCGCGCGAGAGCGGCAGCGCCTCTTCCTCGATCACGCGCAGGGCCGTCTCGCGGAAATGCCGCTCAGCGCGGGCATAGACGCTGCCGATGACGATGCGCTGCGGATTGAACAGGTCCATGAGCATGGCAAGGCAGCTTCCCAGATGGCGGGCGCTTTCGCGGAGCACGGCCAGCATCGCCTCGTCGCCCGCGTCGGCGCGCTCCACCACTTCGCGGGCGCTGACGCCGCCGGCCATCTTGGCGATGCCCGCGCCGGAACAGAAGCCCTCGAAGGAGCCGCGCTTGCCGTAGCCCTCCGGGCCGTCCTTTTCGGCGCGCACGTGGCCGACCTCGCCGGCCATGTCGTTCGTGCCCGTATAGAGCCGGCCGTCCAGAATCAGCCCCGCGCCGAAGCCCGTGCCGAAAGTGAGGAAGATCATGTTCTCGCAGCCCTTGCCGGCGCCGAAGCGCCACTCGGCCAGCGCGCAGGCGTTGGCGTCGTTTTGCAGGAAGGCGGGCGCGCCCACGCGCGCCTTCAGCCAATCGACGATGGGCACGTCGTCCCAGCCCGGCAGGTTGGGCGGCGAGAGTATGCGGCCGCGGCGGCTGTCGAGCGGGCCGCCGCAACTGACGCCGACCGCCGCGGGCGCTTCCTGCGGCGCGTGCGCGAGCAGCGCTTCCAGCACTTCCTGCCAGGAAGAAAAGTCGCGCGTCGGCACCGCGTGGCGCGAGAGCACGCGGCAATCGCGCGTGCCTGTCACCAGCGCGCACTTGGTGCCGCCGATGTCAAGGCCCCAGTAGAGTTTTTCCATACGTTCCTCCCTCAGCCGAAGAGGCGCGCTTCCACGCGCATGCAAAGCTGATGATAGAGCGGCAGATGCTTTTCCTGCACCTTGTAGGTTTCCGTCTCGTCGACGTTGAGCAGTATGTCGGCAAGGCCTCGCAATTTGCCGCCGTCCCTGCCGGTGAGCGCGACGCATTTCGCACCCAGAGCGCGCGCGACGATCATGGCGCGGGCGACGTTTTCCGCGTTGCCGGAGGTGGAGATGCCCAGGAGCACGTCGCCGGGCTTTGCGTAGGCCATGACCTGCTGCGCGTAGGGCAACTGGCCATCCTGATCGTTGGCCACGGCGCCGATGAGGGCGTTGTTGGCCGTAAGGTCGATGGCGGGAAGGCCCATTTGCAGCTTCTCCGCCCACGGCTGGCCGATCTTTTCAATCAGTTCCGCCGGCAGGGGGCGCTTGGACATAAAGCCCTTGACGAATTCGCCGAGTATGTGCGCCGAATCCGCGCCGCTGCCGCCGTTGCCGCAGATAAGCAGCTTGCCGCCGCGCTCAAAGCAACTTGCGATCAGATCGACCGCGCGATCGAGATTTTCATGCATGTTCAAAACCCTCCCCGTTGGTCTTTGCCATCACCCGCTCATAGAGGTTGGGGATGGAGACTTTGTGATCGACGACGAAGTGCCAGCCCTTGCCTCCCGTACTCACCGGACGGTTGACGATGTTCTTGCGCGGGCGGTAGTAGTAGTTGGGGTCGTCGTAGCCGATGGGCTTGCGGAAATCGCCCAGATCGATGAGGTCGAAGTTGGCGGTGGTGATCTCGCGGGTGGGATGGCCGAGGTTGCGGGCGATGGAGAGCGCCTTCAAAAACACCTCCGGGCCAATGACGCCCGAGCCAAAGTTCATGTAGACGCCGCCTTCCAGTTCGGAAACGGAATAGCAGAACTTGTGAAAGTCGATGCCGCTGCACTTGCCGATGGCGGCGAAATCCACCGTGGGATGCTGGTGGATGATGTCCGTGCCCAAGGCGATGTGGTAGGTCGCGGGCATGTCCGCCTTGTAGGCCTGATAGAGCACGCAATCCTCAAGATGCGGAAATTTCTCCGGGTGCTCGTCCATGTAGGCCGCCAGCGCGCAGCCGTAGCCGAGTCCGCGCCGCGCGCCCTCCTGAATGGCCTCGTTCATCCAGCCGCCCGTTTCCTCCCACATGCCGAAGGAACCGTCCTCGATGGCCGTGGGCACATGTTCGGAGGTGCCGCCCAGATAGCAGAGCTCAAAATCATGGATAGAGCAGGCGCCGTTGCCGGCCAGATGGGTGATGACGCCCTTTTGGATGAGGGCGATGAGATAGCGGCTCAGCCAGTTTTTGATCACATGCGCGCCCATGGAGAGGATCACCGGCCGGCCATTGCGCCGCGCCGTCACCACGCGCTCCACCAATTCGTCAAAATCCGCGTTTTCCCACGCGGGCGTCGGGTCGACGCCCGGCGTTTTGAGGTCTTCGATCTTTACGAGGTTGACGCGCTCGTGGCTCGACCACGTACGGATATTTTCAAAGCTCAGTTGTCTGTCGCGTCGCATCATTGTTTTTCATCCTCCTTCAGCCCCAGCCAGGAAAGCAGCGCGTTTTTGTCGAGGAAATCGCCTGCGATGGCGTCCGCGCCGGCGCGGATGAGGCGGGCGCGCTTTTGCGCGTCCACGCCGCGCAGGCGCGCCTCGTCCGTGGCCAGGCCGAGGGCGCGCGCGCCGATCTCCCGGGCCAGAGCGATTTCCACTTTGCCGTCGCCGATGACGGCGATCTTTTCCCCGGACAGGCCGATCGTTTCCACCAGCATGCGCAGCGCCGCTTCCTTGGCGCAGCCTTCGGCGTGATCCGGCGCGCCGGCGATGCCGGCAAAGAAAACGTCGACGCCCAGGGCATGCGCCTCGTTGCGCACGTCTTTATCGTCGGTGCCGCTTGCCACATAGCAGCGCACCCCGCGCTCTTGCAGCGCCTGCAAAAACGCCACCGCTCCGGCGATGAGATAGTCCTCCCGCCGCTGCGCGCCGGATGCGACCGCCTCCACGCGGGCGGAAACTGTCTGCATCAGGCGGCGGTTGTATTCGTCCTTGTACCACCAGGGGTCGTCGGGAAGATCCGTGCGACCAGCTTGGTGCACGCGCGCGGCCAGCCATTTCATTTGAAAGATGGTCTGTATGCCGGTGGATTCCTCGATATAGTCGTCCACTTCTTTTTCCAGCGCCGCGCCGGGCGTGTCGCCGCCGAGCAACTCCAACATCAGCTGCCGCATGACCGGCACCCAGCCGTAGCGCAGCGTGGAGATGGTGCCGTCAAAATCGAACAGCACCGCCTCGACCGGCGTTTGGGGCGTTTTTTGCAGGATCTCCATATTTGCTCCTCTTCTGATCGTTTTTTATAACTGGACGCGCTCCAGTCTGGCGGAAATGGCGCGCGCTTTGCGCGCGTCCTCGCCATATCCGGCGAGAAAGAGCGCCGAACACAGCCGCAGCGCCGCCTTGAGCACGGCCTCAAGCAGCTCCGCAAAGGGGAACTCCGCGGTGAACAACGTCCGCGCGGAAGAAAAATCGCCGTCCCAACGGCGGAAGAAAAGCGCGGCGCGCTCCCCCGTCTTCACGCCGTCGATCCGAAAGGGGCCGTCCGCGAACAGCAGGCGAAAACCGGCCTGCTTCCTGTCCGCGACGGCAAGGAGCGCGTCCGCCCACCCGTCGAGTACGGTCGCGGCAAAATCCGTCCACGCGGCGTCGGGGAAGGCGCCCGTTTCCGTGCGGCAATAAAACGTGCAGGTGAATATGCCGCCGTCAAAGAGAAAGTCGTTGCCGCAGATGATCTCGAACATGCCGTGTACCCGTCCTTTTGTTGAATACCCCAATGGGGCGCGCCGCAAGCGTACCGGGCGTTTACGCTTTCCGGCCAGCATGGACGGCGCGGATCTCCGCCGCGGAAGCGGTGCCCGTCTGGCCGATCTTTTGAATGGTGACGGCGGAGGCGAGGTTGCCCAGGGCGATGGCCTCTTCAAGCGCCGCGCCCGCGCCCAGCGCCAACGCGCAGGCGGAGAGGAAGCTGTCGCCCGCGCCGACGATGTCGATAGGCGGCGGCACGGGCACGCCGGGCGCGAAGCACGCCTCCTTGTCCGTGAGGCACATGGCGCCCACCGCGCCGAGGGTGACGATGACGTCGCCGCCCGTCATCTCCCGCAGGCGTCGCGCCACGGGCAAATAGTCTTCCGGCGTCACGGCCGCGGGCGCGAGACCGGCGGCGCGGGCCGCCTCCAATTCATTGGGTTTGACGACACAGCCGGCAAAGGACGCGATGTTATCGCGGCTGTCGACCACGACCTTCTTGCCCGCCGCGGCCATGGCGCACAGCGCCTGGCGCAGGCGCGCGGTAACGACGCCCGTGGCGAGCTGGTCGGAAACGACGACCACGTCCGCGTCTTCCGCGGCCTTTGTAAACGCGGCGAGCAGGGCTTCCTCCGCAGCCCGCGCGGGCGGCTCTGCATTTTCAAAGTCGATGCGCGGGTCCTCATAGCGGACGTCGCCATGGCCACAGCGATAGGGCTTGACATAGGCGGGCGTCACGCGCTCCTCCGCGGTCACCAGCGCGTCCGTGGGCAGGGCGCAGGCAGCCATGCACTCGCGGACGATGCCGCCCCGCCAGTCGCGCCCCAAAAGCGTCACCGGCAACACATTCGCGCCCAGAGCGCGCATATTGTTCATCACATTGCCCGCGCCGCCCAGAGAATAGCGCTCCTCGACGACCGGCAGGTTATAATGCGGCGTTTCCCGGGACAGCGTGGCGCGGCGCATATCCGCGATCCAATACACATCCAGGCACACATCGCCAATGGCGACCGCCCGCACGCGCTCAAGCCGCGCCAGCAACGCCTTAAGACGTTCCGGCGACAAAGCAATGCTGCGCACGTTTGTTTCCTCCTCTTGTTTTTCTACTTGCTCCCGTTCCTCTTACGGCATGAACGGCAGCGTGCCGTCGAATACCTTGCCCGCCACCAGCGCCAGCGCGCCCGTCATCACCGAGCGGGAACCGAACGTGGAACAGCGCACGGACATGCGGCGGCAATCCGGAGCGAGCATGCACGCGCGAACGCGCTCCTGTAAAAGCGCCGCCAGCAGTTCGCCCGCCTTGGGGTTTTCATACTGACAGATGTAGATGATCTCCGGGTCAAAGACGTTGACCATGTTGACCAGCGCGCAGGAAAGATAATCGCAGTATTCCTCGACCGCTGAGCGCGCGGCATTGTCGCCCGCGACGGCGGCGTTGAGGATGGTGGACCAGTTGAGTTGCGCGCCTTTGAGCAGCGAAGGTTCCCCGGCCTCCACGCGGGCGCGCACATGCTCCGCCATGCGGGCGGTGCTGGCGTACAGCTCCAGGCAGCCGCGCGAGCCGCAGGGGCACACTGGGCCATCGAAGCGGATAGAGGTGTGTCCCAATTCGCCGCCAAGGCCGTGTTCTCCGGCGTGCAGCTTGCCATCGATGACGACGCCGCAACCAATGCCCTCCCAAAGCAACAGAAAGAGAAAATTGTCGTGGGCGCGGCCTTCGCCAAACAGCTTTTCGCCCTGCGCCCCGGCCATGCTGTCGGCAGTGAAAAACACGGGATAGCCCGTCTCTTCCGCCACGATGCGGACGATAGGAACGTCGTGTATGCCATAAAAATTGGCCGGTTGCAACAGCGTGCCCCGCTGCGTGCTGACCGGACCGATGGCGGCAATGCCGATCCCCAGCACCGGACGCCGGCAGTTTGCCAGCGCCTCGCGGATGAGCGCAAGCGTCATACCGACCAATGTGCGCTCGTCCATCCGCTCCGGGTAGGACGCGCTGCGGCTCCAGAAGACGTGCGTGCGCAGATCGCCCACCGCCACCTGAACGTCGTGGCGGGAAATAAAGACGCCGACCTCGCAGGGAGATGCATCCGCCAGATCCAGATACGCGGGCCGGCGGCCCGGAGAGGCGGACTCCGCGCGCGCCTGCGCCGGTTCGCAGACGATGCCCGCCTGCATCAGTTCGCCGATGATGTTGCTCATCGACATTTTGCTCAGGCCCGTGGCCTCGGCGATCTCGCCGCGCGAGATCATCGGCCGCTCGACGATGGTGCACAGGACGAGGCGGCGGTTTTGCAGTTTGACATCGTTGACGCTGCTGCCGCGAAGGTTCTCCATGCACATCGCCCCCTTTTTCATTGAAGGGACGGCCAGAACTGGCCGTCCCCCACAAAACCAGATTACGTCCTGTTTATTCCGCGGCGGCAAGCAGCTCTTCCGCGGCGGCAGCGTCGAGCACGGAGACGCCGGTATCGACATCTTCAAACTCGGTCTCGCCCTGGAGCGCGGCGGCGGCGGTCAGCATTCCCTGATAGCCCATCTCATAGGGGTTCTGGGCCATGGTGCACAGCAGGCTGCCATCCTTGACCAGATTGAGGATGGCGTCGGACTTGTCGAAGCCCACGCCGGTCAGTTCGTTGCCGTTGGCGGCGATGGCGTTGCCCACGCCCACGCTGCAGCCTTCGTTTGCGCCGAAGAGGCCGACGACGCCTTCGGTGATGAAGTTATTGGCGATCTCCTGGCTCAGGGTCGCGTCGCCGTTGGAGTACTGGGTTTCGAGAATCTCAAAGCCGGAGCCATCCAGAGCCTCGCGGAAGCCAGCCTCGCGCTGCGCGGTGGAATCGGTGGCGGCGTTGACGTTGACGATGCCGATGGTGCCCTCGGTGATGCCCTTGGCTTCGAGAGCGGCCAGCATCTGCTCGCCGGCGAGCACGCCCGCGTTCTTGTTGTTGGTGGCCAGCGTCTGCACGGCGCCGTCAAAGTTGGCGGGAGAGTCGACGTAGATGATGATCACGCCGTTGTTGCTCAGCTCTTCCAGCGTGGCGACCTGGGTGTCGGGGCCGTTGGAGGCCAGCAGGATGACCTCGGCGTTGTCAGCGTAGGCATTGTTGATGCACTCGATCTGCGCCGCGTCGTCCTTGCCCTGCGTGGGGGCGTTCCAGACGTAGTTGATATTGATGCCCTGCTCCGCCAGCTCGGCGACGGCAGCCTGGCAGCCCTCGTCCACGCCGACCCAGTGGGCGTCGAACAGGTCCATAGTGATGAGGTAGACGGTGTGGGTCTCGCCCTCGGCGAAGGCGGCGGTGCAGCCCAGCGCCAGCATCAGGCAGAGTACGAGTGCGAACAGCTTCTTCATGACATGGTTCCTCCTTAAGATTTTATCAAAAGCGCGTGATCCGCGCTTTGGATCAGGCCTTGGGCTTGCGGGAGAAGCGGCCGCTGCGGGCAACCACGTCCACCAGCACGCTGAGAACGACAATGACGCCAATGATGACGTTGCGGGGGCCGACGGCCACGCCGGCGAACTGCAGGCCGTTACTCAAAACGCTCCACACGCCCGCGCCCACGACCGTGCCCAGGAGAATGCCCTGGCCGCCCAGCGTGGACACGCCGCCGATGACCGAAGCCGCGACCGCGTACATCTCGTAGGAGAGGCCGGCGTCCATGGTGCCGGTGCCGGTGGTGGCGCACTGGATGAGGCCGACGAGGCCGGCGCAGGCGGCGCTGACGAGATAGGCCTTGGTGGTCGTCCAGTAGACGCTGACGCCGGAGAGTTTGGCCGCGTCGATGTTGGAGCCGATGGCGTAGAGGTGACGGCCGGTGCGCGTCTGGCTGAGGATAAAGTTGAAGATGATCCACACCACCACGGCGATCCAGAAGGTGTTATAGAACCACAGGAACCTTCCGTAATAGAAGAAATCGCGGAAAGCGCCGGCGAATTCGCCGATGGAGTTGGTGTTCATATTGTTGTTGACCATCTGGGCGATGCCGCGCGCCACCTGCATGGTGCCCAACGTAGCGATAAAGGGCGGCAGCTTGCAGCCGGCCACCAGCGTTCCGTTGATAAAGCCGGTAAGCACGCAAATGGCCATGGTCAGCAGGCAGGCGGCCAGCGGATGCCAGCCGTTGCACATCAGCGTGGCCGAGGTCATGCAGCTCATGCCCAGCACCGAGCCGATGGACAGGTCGATGTTGCCGGTGATGAGCACGAACGACTGGCCGATGCCCACGATGAGGAAGGGCGCGAACTGCCTGAACAGGTTGGGGATGTTGCGCTCGCCCAGGAAATTGGGGTTGACGATGTTGAACACCAGACACAGCACGATCAGGCCGAAGAACACGGTGATGACCTGGCCCATGCCACGCTTTGCAAACGCTCTTTTGAATATGTTCGGCTGCTTTACTTTCTGATCCATGATCCAAACTCCTTTCGACCCGCGTCAGGCTGTCTGTATCTTCTTCTCGAACTGCGTGGCAAGTTCGAGGATGCGTTCCTGCGTGGCTTCCCTGACATCCAACTCACCGGTGATGCGCCCATCGCACATGACGATGATGCGGTCGGAGATACCGAGAATCTCCGGCAATTCGCTGGAAACGAAGAGGACGCCGATGCCGTTTTGTTTGAGGCGATTCATCAGGTGATAGATCTCGACCTTGGCCGCCACGTCGATGCCGCGGGTGGGCTCGTCGAAGATCACCACGCGTGAATTGCGCGCCAGCCACTTGCCCACGACCACCTTTTGCTGGTTGCCGCCGGACAGGCTGCCCGCGTCCACGAGGGTATTGGGCAGCTTGATCTGCAGATTCTTGACCGCCTCGTCGCTCATGCGGTTGACCTTGCGCATGTTCACGGTGGTCAGCGGCCCCGAGACGATGTCAAGGTTCGGCAGAGCGATATTGTCGCGGATGGAAAGCTTGGTACACAGCCCGTCGCGCTTGCGATCCTCGGGCGCGAGCGATATGCCGGCGCGGATGGCGTCGATGGGCTTGTTGATGGTGATCGGCTTGCCGTCGAGTAGGATCTCTCCGGATTCCTTGCGGTCGATGCCGAAAATGGCGCGCGTGGTTTCCGTGCGGCCCGCGCCCATCAGGCCGGCGATGCCGACGATCTCGCCTTCATGCAGTTCCAGCGATACGTCGCGCACCATGCGCCCGGCGTTGAGGTGCTTGACCTCGAAGATCTTCTTGCCTACCGGGCAGGTGACGCGCGGGAACTTTTCCTTGATCTCGCGGCCGACCATGTAGGAAATGATCTCGTTGAGCGTGACGTCCTTGAAGGGCATCTCCGCCACGAACTGACCGTCGCGCAGGATGGTGACGCTGTCGACGATGTGCTGGAGTTCTTCAAGGCGGTGGGAAATGTAGACGATGCCGCGGCCTTCATCGCGCAGCTGGCGGATGATGCGGAACAGTTCCTCGATCTCCTTGGCGGTGAGGGCGCTGGTGGGCTCGTCCATGATCAGCACGCGCGCATTCGTGGAAAGCGCCTTGGCGATCTCCACCATCTGCTGCTTGGAAACCTGCAGGTTGCCGACCATGGTGGTGGGCGCGAGGTCGATGCGCAGATTCTCAAGGATCTTGCCCGCCTCGCGGTTCATCTCGCGCTGAGAGAGCCTGCGCAGCGCGCCGACTTTCTCCCGGCCAAGGAAGATGTTCTCCGCCACGGACAGATGCGGGCAGAGGTTGAGCTCCTGATGGATGATGGCGATGCCAAGCTCCTGCGCCTTCTTGGGGCTGAGATTCTCCACCGACTCGCCAAAGACGCGGATGGTGCCCGCATCCTTCTGGTAGACGCCGGAGAGTATCTTCATCAGCGTGGACTTGCCCGCGCCATTTTCTCCGAGCAGGGCCATGACCTCGCCGCCTTTTAAATGAAAGGAGACGTTGTCCAGCGCCTTGACGCCCGGAAACTGCTTGGAAATGCCTTCCATCTCAACGATGTATCCGTCTTTCCTGTTTTCCATAGCCACCTGCGCTTCCCGGCGGCGCCGCCGCCTTGGTCGTATTTGTAAAGGGCTTTTAAGATTTATCGATATTATAACACACTTCATTCCCTCTGTCAATAATATTTTCAATTTATATCAAACGCTCATTTTCTTTTGTTGCACATTCTACCGATTGTTTTTTCATCGTGAGCGCCGCGACCGCGTGGCGTTTGTTCACAAAACGCTCACAATTTATCGCATCCCGCGCCTTACAATGAATGTACAAACCGTGAAAGGAGGCGCAAGCCATGAAACGATTTGCTGTTTTCGCGCTCACCATGCTGGTGGCGCTGTTCCCGATGATCGCCAATGCCGAAGACGCCGCGGAACTTCCCGCCGAGGAAATCTGGTCGGCCACGGTACTGCGCGCGGAGATCGGCTCTTTGCTCGTGCGTATCGAGGCCGTAAACCCGGAGGAGGACGAGACGCCTTACCCGTGGGATGAGATCGAAGCGCCGGAGCCCTCCCCCACGCCGTCGCCGACGGACGTTCCTGAAGCGCACAGCGTAGCCGCGGAAGAGGCGCAGGAAGACGACGCCACTGGCGTACAACTGGTGCGCATCGCCGAAGACGCGCCCGTCTGGCGGCGCGCGCAGGGCGGCTTCGAGGAAGCTGCGGCAACGGACATCGCCGAGGGCGACCTTTTGACGCTGCGCGTGGCGGACGGGACGGCGCTGGAGATCGTCATCGAGGAAAGCGACCCGGCAGCGGGCGCGCAGAAAAGCTGAACGGACGCAAAAAGGCTCCGACCGCGCGATGCGGCCGGAGTCTTTTTTCAAATTCTCAGATCTTGAGCACCAGCGCCTTGCCCTGCCGGATGACGTCCGTGCCGCCATTCATGGCGCGCACGTCTTCGACGCTGACATTGTAGCGCTTGCCGATGGACCAGATATCGTCATCGCTCCCCGGCCAGAACAGGACGATGCCGGGGCGCTTTTTTACGTCCTCCCCCTCCTGCGCGCCGCTGAGAAGGCGGTATTCCTTCGTCACGCGCGTCTCGGCGGCGACGTTCAACAGGCACCGCAGTTCCAGCCGGTCGCTCATCAGGGCGTTGGCTTCGGCGGAGAGCGCCTCCACCGTCACCCAGGAGCTGTCGTCCAGTTCTCCCTGCACCTGCAGGGAAAAGGGCATCTCGCTCTGCGCAGAGGCGACGCGATCCGAGCCGCCAGGCATGTAGAGCACCGTGGCCTCGAGCACGCCGTCGATCGTCGTGCGGCCGGCGTCCACGCCCCAACCGCCGACCACGGGCCGCACGCGCACAGCCAGCACCGTGCCCGCGCCGGGGGCGTTCTCCGGCAAAAGCAGCGTGCCGCGGAAGGCCTCGGAGGCCTGCGTGCGCTCGATGGCCACGCAAGGCGTGATCTCCTGCATCTCGATCTGCACAGACGGGCCTCTGGTGGCGTAGGCATCGGTCAACGCCGCCGCCTCGGAGGCGGTCACGGCCTTGACGGATACGTTGACTTCGGCCTCGATGCGCATATCCACATCCGCCTCGTCGTCCTCCTCGCCCGTCTCCACCCGCGTCTCCAGGCGCTGCAGGCGCGCGGTGGCGTATACATTTTCCACCAGCCAGTCCGGCATCTCCACCAGCCGCTCGAACGCGAGCGGCACCTTGATCAGCGCCACGGGGCGGCCGGCGACGCCGCTTGCCACCAGCGCTTCCACATTGAGTTTGCCGCGCACGCGCACGCCGCCCAGATCCGGCTCCACGCCCTCGACCACCACCGTGCCCCAGCTCATCAGCGCCGTCTGCGCGTCGAGCGCCGCCGGCAGGGAGACCGTCTCGCTCAGAAGCGTATCCACATCCGATTCCGCCGCCAGGCGCACCGAGCGCACGGTTTCCGATTCCGTCTCCAGCGCGGGCGAGCCTTCCACGCCGGTGACGATCTCCGCCGGCGTGAGTTTCCACACCTGCAGTTTCAGGCCCACGCTGACCAGAAAGACCATGTGGCCGTTTTCGTACTTCGCCTCCACATGCTCCACCTCGCCGGCGACGCGGCAGGGCATGTCGCCGGCCGCGCCGGGAAGCTCAAAGGCGTGGTTGAGCTGCGCCTGCGCCGTCAGGGAACGCAGCGAGGCCTCGCCGCCCTGCCGGTAGACGGCCTGGCAATGCGCCGTGCCTTCCAGCACCACGCGGCCTTCCTGCACGTCCACCTGCCCGATGACAAGATCGGCTTCGGACATCAGCGTTTCGATCGCGTCCCTTCCCGCGCCCGGCACGATCGCTTCCGCGCGCAAAAGCGCCTGTCCCTGCCGCGAACCGACCAGTTCTTCGATCTCGAGAGCCTGCTTGAGCACGCTTATCGCCATAGAAAAAACCTCCCAACCGCATTTCGCTTGTTATGCTTATGCGTTGGGAGGGGCGCGCATGCGCGGAAAAAGTGAATTTTACCTGCACGGCACAAACCGGACGTATAGGCGGCGCAGAGATTCACTCCGCACCCGCGTCGAAGGCGAGCTGACAGCACTCGCGCACGGCCAGACGGGCGAAATAGACGTTTTCCAGCGGTATCCATTCGGCGATGAAGCGCTGCAGCATCGCCTCGCCGCTGCGCGCGCGGATGCGCTCCACCTGCGTTTTGGGATCGAGGGCGAGGAACACGCGCAGGTCGTAGGCGTCGCGCAGGTCGGGATGCAGGCTGTAAACCCCCTCGACGATCTCCACGGCGCGCGGCTCGACAAACACCGGCGCAGCGAGCGCGCCTTCGTGGCAGCGCCAGGGGCGGTAGGAAAAGGGTTCGCCCAGATGGGAGAGCACCTCCGCCTGAAAGCGCTCTCTGTCCACGTTGCCGCCGGGCTGGGACAATCGCTCCGCCGTTTTGCGGCGCGGGGGCAGGAAAAAGTCGTCCATATGGTAGAGATTGCCGCCATAGACCGCCGCGAGCAGCGCGCCGAGCGTGGATTTGCCTGCGCCGCTGTTGCCGTCGATGGCCACGCGGACGTTGCCCTTTTGACGCAGCAGTTCGTCGATGGCCTGAAAGAGCGGCAGAAAACGCGCGGCGGCCGCGGGCACGAGGCGATACGCCGGATGGTAGAGATCGCGGTAGGTCTGCGAATGCGACAGCGGCGGGTAGCCCGCCTCGCGCCAGGGGGCGATTTCTTCTTCGAGCGCCGCCGGCGAAAGGCCCAGCACGGCGGCGTTTTCCCGGAGCATCTTCAATTTTTCCTCCAACCCGGCGACGCTGCCGCGCGGAGCGCAGGCCTGCGCAAAGAGGCCCGCCACCGTTTCCTGGCGCAGCTTCAGGGCCGGGAGGGCGCGCAGATGCAGGCGCAAAAGGCCGCCGCCCACGTCTGTAAACGGCGCTTCCGCGCTTTCCGCGCACGCTTTGACCGCCGCGCACTCATCGCGCAGGCGCGCAAGGACGGTCTGCGCGTCCGCGGCCATATGGCCGGCGCCGAATTCACTTTGATAGAGGAGTTTGCAATAATCTCGCGCTTCGGCGGCAGGACAGCGCTTCTTTTCGTCCATGAGCGATTTGAGCATTGACGTTTCTCCTTGCTTGCGAGGATCTTGGCAAGTTGGCAGCGCTGGAAATTTATGGAAATTGCACAATTTTCCTTGACATTCTTTGGCTTAATTGTTACAATTTTATTGTAACTTGTTCCAATTTCATGACAAAGGAGATGCAATTCCGTGAAACGAACGCTTGTATGCCTGCTGCTTCTGCTTTTCTGCGCGACTGTGGCGCTGGCCGAACCCGCGCTGGATGCGCGGTTGGAAAACGGCCGCCTCGCGCTGCGGTGGACGGGCTGCGACTGTCCGGAAGCGACGCTGACCGTTTACCGCGACGGCTGGCCGGTGCTGGTGAGTTCCGTGCGCGGCATCGACGGCAGTTTCGACGTCCCCCTCTGGTACACGCAGGAAGCGGGCGACTACGCGGCGCAGTTGCGCTGCTCTGATGGCTGCGTTCGCGTCGAGGCGGGGAACGTTGGCGCGACGCCCACGGCGCAGGCGCCGGAACAGACTGCCGTCGCAACGCCCCTTCCCGCGACCGCCGCGCCGACACCGGAGCCGACGCCAATGCCGACCGAAGTTCCTACCGCGAAGCCGATGCCGCGGCCGACGCAGGCCTCCGGCAGCAACATCGCCTCCCTCGCGGAGGAGGTCGTTCGCCAGACAAACCTGGAACGCACATCGCGCGGCCTGAGCGCGCTGCGCGTGGACGCGGAATTGAACCGCGCCGCCGCTGTGCGCGCCCGCGAGCTCGTTCAATCCTTCAGCCATACGCGGCCGGACGGCAGCGACTGGTCGAGCGTCTCCTCCGCGGTCAGCGGCGAGAACATCGCCAAAGGGCACGACAGCGCCGACCGCGTGATGGCCGCCTGGATGAGTTCGGATGGTCATCGCGCCAACATACTGCGCGCGGGGTTTGGGCGCATCGGCGTTTGCGCCTGGGAGGCAAACGGCGTGCTCTACTGGGTGCAGCTGTTCGGCGTTTGAGCGCTAGCGCGCGATCAGAAAGCGGCGGATCGGTTCGAGCGTGCCATCGCCGATGCCTTCAACGTAGTCGAGCTCGTCCACGCTGGCAAACGGCCCGTGCGCCTCTCGATAGGCGACGATGCGCTCGGCGAGCACTTCGCCAATGCCGGGCAGCGTGTCCAACTCGTGCACTTTGGCCGTGTTGATGTTGAGAAGATATCCGCCGTCCTCGATGGCGGCATTCTCCACGGTGGCAATGGGCGCAAGGCGCTCCTCATGGCCGAACGCCCCGGCGTGCGTCCAGCCAAAGAGCAGAAGAAGCGCCGCCAGCGCGGCGGCGAGCACCCAGCCCCCGGCACGATCCATGGCTCTTCCTCCCCCACCCGCGTTCTCCGGAAAACGACTTTTTTTCATAGTATCACAGCCGCGGACGCAGGTCAAGCGCCGCCGCGCGCCCTTTACCGCGAAAAATCCTTGTGAAATTCGGGAAAATATGAAAAACATGGTTGCCTTTGGGGAAAAAGCGTGGTATAATACTCTGGCAGTTTGCTTGATGATAATATAGGAGGAATTCCATGAACGCCTGGACCGTAATACTTGACATCGTACTGATTCTGATTTCCATCGTGCTGATCATCGCGGTGCTTTTGCAGCAGGGTCAGCGTCAGGGCTTGGGGGCCATTGCCGGCGGCGCGGAGACCTTCTTTGGAAAGAACAAGGCCAAGGGTTATGAAGCCAAGATGGCGAGGATCACCAAGATCGGCGCTGCCGTCTTTATCGTCGCCGCCATCGCTGCGACCATCGTCGCCGCGCGCACCGCGCCCGCCGATACCACGGATACGACCGGCGATACCACCTACACGGCCGAAGAACTTGAGCACGACCACGACGGCGACGGCATCCCGGATCACACCGCTGAGGAGCACACCGACGAAACCGTGACCGACGGGACTGCGACGGACGAAACCACGGATGACACCGCCGAAGAAGTTCCCGCCGAGGAAGCGGCTGACGCCACGGAAGTTCCCGCAACGGACGTGACCGAGGAACCCGCCGAGGCTACCGAAGCGCCGACGGAAGCGCCCGCCGCGGAGGCCACCGAGGCCCCGGCTGAGGACGCCGCGGAAGAACCCACCGAAGTTCCGGCTGCGGAATAATTCGACATTTTGTGAAGAGGCCGTCCTGTGGCGGCCTCTTCCTTTTTTGAGAAAGGCGGTATTTCCATGCGCGATCCACGCATCGACAAGCTGGCGAAAACGCTGGTTTGTTTTTCAACGGACGTTCGCGGCGGCGACAACGTTCTTATCCAGGCCACGGACGCCAATCCGGAACTGGTCAAGGCGCTGGTGGCCGAAGTTTATCGCGCCGGCGGCCAACCCTTCGTCTGGCTGCGCGACGCGGGGATCGAGCGCGCGCTGCTCTTGAACTGCACGGCGGAACAGCTCGATCTGCGCGCCCGCGCCGACGCCGCGCTCATGGAGCGCATGCAGGTCTACATCGGCGTGACCGGCGTGGTCAACCGCGCGGAACAGTCTGACGTGCCGGCGGAAAAACAGAACCTCTGCGCCGCGCGCTACACGCAGATCGTCCACGGTCAACTGCGCGTGCCAAAGACGCGTTGGGTGGTGCTGCGCGACGCCACGCCGGCCATGGCGCAGATGGCGGAGATGTCCACGGAAGCCTTCGAGGACTTTTATTTCGACGTATGCACGATGGACTATTCCCGCATGGAGGCGGCCATGCAGCCGCTCAAGGCGCTGATGGAACGCACAGACCGCGTGCGCATCCTCGGCCCGGGAACCGACCTTTCCTTCTCCATCAAGGGGATGTCCGCCGTTCCCTGCGCCGGTCATGTCAACATCCCGGACGGAGAGATCTTTACCGCGCCCGTGCGGGAGAGCGTCAACGGCGTCGTCGCCTACAACACGCCCTCCACGCAGGCGGGTTTCTCCTTTGAGAACATGCGCCTTACCTTCCGCGAGGGCAGGATCGTCGACGTGCAGTGCAACGACAATGCGCGGGCCGAGCGTATCTTCGATCGGGACGCGGGCGCGCGTTACGTGGGCGAATTCGCCCTGGGCGTCAACCCCTACATCACCCGGGCGATGAACAACACGCTTTTTGACGAGAAGATCCTCGGCAGCTTCCACTTCACGCCCGGCGCCTGCTACGATGAATGCGACAATGGCAACCGCTCGGCGCTGCACTGGGATCTGGTCTGCATACAGACGCCGGAATACGGCGGCGGCGAGATCTGGTTCGACAGCGTGCTGGTGCGTAAGGACGGCCGTTTCGTGCTGCCGGAGTTGAAGGCGCTCGATCCGGAAAACCTGCGCTGAAGCCCCCGTTTGCGCGCCGCGTCTCTACGCCCACGGGCGCAGGCGCGGCGCGCGACGTTTTTGGCGGAGCCGCCGCTGTTCTGTTTGACGCGCGCCTGCGCATAAAGTCCCCTGACAGGAGGGGACGCGCATGCAGACGGAAACCACGAAGCTCATCATCCACACCGGCGCGGGGCCGGACGCGGCGCGGGAAGAGGCGAAGCGGGGAGGGCCAAAGAAGGCGCGCGCCTCCAAAGTAAAGGCGGGCGAGGTCGTCGTCTGGGGACTCGTTCAAGAAAACGAGGCTGACGGCTTGGGTGAAAAAGCGAAAGATCGGACGGCTGACGCCGGACGCAAGGCGCGGGAGCGCTCCGCCCGGCGGGAAAGGACCGCGGCACTGCGCAGGGCGCGCATCGGCAAGTTCCTGAGTTCGCGGCCGCGGAGCGAAGAAGGCCGCGACGCGCCCTGTTCCGGCGCGGCGCGGCAAGCGAACAGTCTGGCGGACTTGGAGGGGATCGCCGCCGCCAAAGGTACAGACCTCGGTCTTTCTTTGGCGGCGGAAAGCGCGAAAGAGAGCGTATCGCAACGCGCGAAGCGCTCTCGTGGGCGCTTTAAGAGCAGACGCCGGTCTGCAAAGCCGCGGCTGACCTTTGGAGAGCGGCTTTTGCGCAACAGCGCCATCGCCTGCGCGCTACTGCTGGCGCTTCTGGCGGCGCGCAACATCGATACGCCCTGGACGCGCGCAGCGGTCGAGGGCGTGGAGCGCGCCCTGACGATGAAGATCGACCTGGACGAGTCGCTGGGCAGCCTCTCCTTCGTGCGCGACCTGATGCCCGAATCCATGCTGGTGTTTTTCGACCTTTCTGGAAAGAGCGAACTGGCGCAGCCCGTGGAGGGAACGCTGGAAAAGCGCTTTGACGAGCAGCAGCCGTGGGTGGAATTCGCCTGCGAGCCCGACGCCGAGGTCATGGCGGCGGAGGCGGGCACGGTCGTGGCCACCACGCAACTCTCCGGCGGCGGTTGGGGCGTGATGATCGAGCACGACAACGGTCTGGAATCCGTCTGCGCCTATCTGCTCGAGCCATCGGTTCATGCCGGAGAGCGCGTCGAGCGCGGGCAGGGCATCGCCCGCAGCGAGGCGGGGCGGGTCTATTTTGAGGTTCGCCGCGAGGGCGAGATCATCGATCCCGCGCCGCTGATCGGGGCATGATGCGTTTTTCTATCGGCAACACCAATGTGCGCGTACACGCGCTGGCGCTTTTGATGCTGGCGCTCTCCTATGCCCTGGGGGCGCGCGCGGAGATGACGGCCATGCTGACGGCGCTTTTTCTCCACGAAGGGGCGCATCTTCTTGCCGCCCGATTGTCGCGCGTGCGCGTGGAAACGCTGGATCTGATGCCCTTCGGCGGCGCTTTGACGCTGGAAAACCCCTACCGGCTGGGGCGCGGTCAGCTGCTGTGCGTCTCGCTGGCTGGGCCGCTTTCCAACCTGCTGGGAGCGATGGCAACGGCGGCGCTGGCCTGGTGGCGCGTGCTCTCCCCCGCCTTCGCCGCGGAACTGATGCGCTTTCACATCATGCTGGCCGCCTTCAATCTGCTCCCGGCCCTGCCGTTGGACGGCGGCCGGGCGCTGTTTGCCCTCGCGCGCACGGCGAAGGGGCGGGCAAAAATGCTGACGGCGCTGACGCTTTGCGGATACGCGCTGGCGCTCCTTCTCGCCGGCGCCGCCCTTGTCGGCTGGGCGCGCACGGGCACGATGAACCTCGCCATACTGCTGCCGGCGATTTTCCTCGCCGCTTCCGGCAGCCGCGAAAAGCGCGGAGCGGCGCTGGGCGTGGCTGAGGCGTTGGCGGAGCGCCTGCGGCCCGACAGCGGCGCGCTCGCCTGTCCCAAGCGCATGCGCCTGCTGGCCGTGGATGAAGAGACGCAGGCGCTGGAAGTTCTCCGCGCGCTCGCGCCCCGTGAAGAGGCGCTCATCGCCGTCTACCGTGACGGCATGCTGGCGCGCCTGCTCGACTCGCGCGCGTTGGAACAGGCGCTGTTGCGCGCGGGCGACGCGCCCCTGCGGATGCGCGATATCGAACAGCCGCCCCGCCTGCGCGCTCCCGCGACGCGCGCCTGAGTTTTCCCGGCAAAATGGCGGAGGCCGTTTCCGGTTTCCTGGAGGTTCTTCTCCCGCGCATGACAAGGGCCGCCGGCCTGGGTGTTGAATCCCAAGCCGGCGGCCCTGTCTGCGGGGAAGACGGTTTACCCGCCCAGTTGATAGCCCGCGCCCTTGCGCGTGAGGATGAAGTCTTCCAGACCGATGGCCTCGAGCTTTTTGCGCAGGCGCGTCACGCTGACGGTGAGCGTGTTATCGTCGACGAAGCAGTCCGTCTCCCAGAGGCGCAGCATCATCGTCTCTCGGGAGATGACCTTGCCGGGCTGCTCCATCAGCGTTTGCAGGATGCGAAAGTCGTTCTTCGTCAATTCCAGCCGCTTGCCCTCGTAGGTCAGCGAGGCGTCGCCTAAATCGAGGACCGCACCGCGGTATTCGAGCAACTGGCGCATGCCGGAGAATTCGTAGGCGCGGCGCAGCACCGCCTGCACCTTGGCGGTGAGCACGCTCAGGTCAAAGGGCTTGGCGATGAAATCGTCGCCGCCCATGTCCATGGCCATGACGATGTTCATGTTGTCCGAGGCCGAGGAGATGAAGATCACCGGCACTTTGGAGACATTGCGAATCTCCCGGCACCAGTGGTAGCCGTTGAAAAACGGCAGGGAGATGTCCATCAGCACCAGATGCGGGTCGAAAGCGACGAACTCCTTGAGCACGTTGCGGAAATCCTGCACCACGCGCGCCTCGCAGCCCCAACTCTCGATGTGGCGCTTGACGGCGGCGGCGATGACGCGGTCGTCCTCGACGATGAATATGCGGTGGTTCACCGCCCGATCCTCCGCATTTCCAGATAGTAGCGCTTGTCGCGCGCCTCGCCCATGGAGAAGGTCTTGCGCGGCAGAACGCCGTTTTCGCGGATGTAGGGGAACAGTTCGGCCTTGTCGAAGGCGCGGGGCATGAAGCCTACGGCGTCCTCGCGGGCAAGCAGGGCGCGCAGCGCGTCCTCGCCGTGGATGTAGTCGATCTTCGCCTCGGGATGCTTTTTGAGGAAGTTGTCGAGGAAGTTCTGCAAGGGGCGGATGGGATGGCCCGCCGTGGCAAAGCCCTCTTCCCCGCCGGCGAAGGCGACGCGCACATCTTCCCCGCCGCGCTTGAAGGAGCGGCTGCGGCGCATGGAGGCGAGCACTTCCTTCGGCTCGACGCCGAGGAGCACGCGGTGGATGGGTTCGAATTTCAGCGCCGGGCAGTGGAGGTTGACCAGCTCCACCATTGCGTAGCGCGCCGGGTGCGAGTCGAATTCCGCCGCGGAGAGGCTGCCCTTGACGTCCTCCCAGCACTGTTTCGCCGCAGCGAGGGAATGGTTGCCATCGCCCACGGCGTAGAGCAGGCCGTCGCTCTTTTCATGGAGGCGCGCCAGCGCCTCGAACACGCGCAGGGCGCGGCCGTTTTCCAGCGCCCAGCCCTGTACACGGCCGCCGCCCATCATCAGGTCGAAGTTGTAAAGCTCCTGACCGGGGTCGTCAAAGGCGGGCTCGATGACGGTATGCCCGGGGTCGTCGATGAGCATCATCACGTGCGGGCATTCCAGCGGCGCGCCGGCGCGTATCTCGGCGCGGGGCGGCACGCGCTCGGGCACGGTGCCCTCCGTGGCGCGGATGAGGCTTTTGCTGCCGGGAGCGAAATCGTACTGCTCCAGATCGACGCAGGCCAGCAGGCCCTCGCGGGGCCCGGAGGACGTCTGCCGCCGGGTGAGGACGAAGCCGTCCGCCACGGCCACGCGCACGGCATTGCCAAGGTAGACGCGCATGGCGCCGTGGATCTCGCGGATGCGCTGTTTGCGATCTTCCAAGTAGATCTCCGGCAGCACGATGCGCAGAGACGATGGCGCGTCGCCCACGAACGACTCCACGCCGTGCCAGTAGTCCGGCTCGGCGGTAAACTGGTCGCAGGCCACCACGGCCCACTTCTCGTAATTCAGCCCGTGCGCGGGAAGGAGAATCTCCCCCGTGGACAGGGCGATGTTGCTGTCTTTCATACGCTTTCCCTCCGAAAAAGAGGGAAGTTCCCGCAGGGGAACTCCCCTTAAATGTACTTGCCTAGGGCAGGATGAGGCGCACGCGATAGGTGGTGTCCAGCGCCGCCAGTTTATCCATCAGCGCCTGGCTGGGCTGCCTGTCCAGCTCTACCACCGTATAGGCGTAAGCGCCGCGGGACTTGTTGATCATGTTGTCGATGTTGTGGCCCTCGCCGGCGATGAGTTGCGTCACCGAACCGATGACGTTGGGCACGTTCTTGTGCAGCATGGCGATGCGCGGCTCCGTGCAGCGGCCCAGCGGGCAGTCGGGATAGTTGACCGAGTGGACGATGGAGCCCCAGCGCAGGTAGTCGTCCACCTGACGGGAAACCATGCGCACGCAGTTGTCCTCGCTCTCGGGCGTGGACGCGCCCAGATGCGGGATGCAGAGCACGCCCGGCGCGCCGATGAGCTCATCCGAGGGGAAATCGGTGACGTAGGCGCGCAAAAGGCCGGCCTTGAGCGCGTCCATGGCCGCGCGCGCGTCCACCAGACCGCCGCGGGCGAAATTGAGCAGCGCGGCGCTGGGCTTCATTTTGGCAAGCGCCTGCGCGTTAATCATGCCGCGAGTGGCGTCGATGAGCGGCACGTGGACGGTTATGTAATCGCTCGTTTTGAGCACTTCGTCCAGGGAATCGCTGTGGCGCACGGCGCGGGAAAGCTTCCAGGCGTGCTCCACGGAGATGTAGGGATCGTAACCGAGCACGTCCATGCCCAGCGCCACGCCGGCGTTGGCCACCAGCACGCCGATGGCGCCCAGGCCGACGACGCCGAGCGTCTTGCCCTGCAATTCGGGGCCGACGAACTGGCTCTTGCCCTTCTCCACCAGCTTTTCTACTTCCGCGCCCTTGCCGGAGAGCGTTTTGCACCATTCCACGCCGTCGACCACCTTGCGGGAGGCGAGCAGCATGCCGGTGATGACCAGCTCTTTAACGGCGTTGGCGTTCGCGCCCGGGGAGTTGAAGACCACGATGCCGCGCTCGGCCATTTTGTCCAGCGGGATGTTGTTCACGCCTGCGCCGGCGCGCGCCACGCACTGCACGCTTTCCGGGATGTCCATCTCGTGCATGTTCGCCGAGCGCACCATGATGGCGTCGGGGTTCTCGGCGTAAGCGTCGAAGGCGTAGTCCCCCATGTTGAGAACGGTTTCGTAGACCGGAGAAATGGCGTTGAGCGTTTTTACCTTATACATTTACCTGTGCTCCATTTCAAATTTCTTCATGAACTCCACCAGCGCCCTGACGCCCTCCGGAGGCATGGCGTTGTAGATGCTGGCGCGCATGCCGCCCACGGAGCGGTGGCCCTTGATGTTGACAAGGCCGGCTTTGGTCGCGGCTTTGACGAACTCGGCGTCCAGATCCTCGTCGCCGGTACGGAAGGTGACGTTCATCAGCGAGCGGCTGTTTTTCTCAGCCACGCCCTTGAACAGGCGGCTTTCATCGAGAAAATCATAGAGCCAGGAAGCCTTTTCGCGGTTGACCGCGGCGATGCCCTCGACGCCGCCCTGCTTTTTCAGCCACTTGAGGCAGAGACCGGCCATGTAGATGGCGTAGGTGGGCGGGGTGTTGAGCATGCTGCCCGCGTCGTCGAGTTTTTTATAGTCCAGCACCTTGGGGGTGATGGGCATGGCGCGGCCGGTGAGGTCGCGGCGCACGATGGTGAGGGCAAAACCCGCCGGGCCGATGTTTTTCTGCGCGCCGGCAAAGATGACGCCGAACTTGCTTACGTCATACGGCTCGGAGAGTATGTTCGAGGACATATCCGCCACCAGCGGCACCTTTCCCGTCTCGGGGATGGAGGTGAATCTGGTGCCGTAGATGGTGTTGTTGGTGGTGATATAGAAATAATCGGCTTCGGGATCGAACGTCTTTTCGTCGAGGTCGGGGATACGCACATAGCCTTCCTCGCGCGAGGAAGCCACGCAGCGGGGAGAGCCGTACTTCTGCGCCTCGACAAACGCGCCGTGGGCAAAGTTGCCGCTGTCCACGTAGTCGGCCCTGCCGGAGCCGGTGAGCAAGTTCATGGCCACGCCGGCAAACTGGCCGGTAGCGCCGCCCTGGATAAAGAGCACGGCGTAATCGTCCGGCACGTGCATAAGCTCGCGCACCAGCGCTTCCGTCTCGTTGAAGATCTCCTGATACATCTTCGAGCGGTGGCTCATCTCCATGACGGACATGCCCGTATCGCCGTAACAAAGCATTTCATTGGCCGCCGTGGTCAGGGCCTCGGCCGGCATCACGGCGGGACCCGCCGCGAAATTGTATACGCGCTGCATGATTTGCCTCCTCGCATTGCCGTTGTTTTGCCGTTGCATTTTACGATTATACAGGCATTTCCCGGACAAAGCAAGCGTTTTTGGGAAAAACATGGGATAAAATTCTTGTACTACGGACAAATGTATTTGTTGCACGTACAAACCGGGACATATGTTGCCTTGTGGCGGTCATTTTTCCGAACGCCCTGCCTCGGGGCGCAGCATGCGCGGCGGGAGGCGGTAATCGCTTATGAAGGCGTCGGCGACGGAAAAAATGGCCTCGCGCTGCGGCTCGTTGGTATAATCGGCGACGGCGCAAACGCGCATGCCGGCGGCTTTGGCGCCCTCCATGGCGTGCAGCGCGTCCTCGAATACCCAGCACTCCTCCGGCGCGCAGCCCAGGCGGCGGGCGACGGCGGGAAAATAGGCGGGATCGCTCTTGCCGAGGCCAACTTCGTAGCTGTCGGTGACGAACTCGAAATGCGGGCGCAGGCCAAGGCGTTCCAGCGCCACCGAGCACAGCGCCCGCGGCGCGGCCGTAGCCACGCACAGGCGCGCGCCGCCCGCGCGCAGAGCGGCGAGGAAATCGCCCACGCCCTGTTTTTCCACCACATCGTAGCGATAGTGGCGGCCCATGCGTTCCTCCATCTCCGCCACGACGCTCTCGAAACTCGCGCCCGGCTCATAGCGGGCGATGTCCTCGGAAAAGGCGCGGCTGGAATGGGAAAACATCTCCCGCAGCGTCATTTCCCCGGGGATGGGCAGGCGGTGGGCGATCATGTATTCGATACCCGCCAGGCGCCAGTAGTACATGGACTCCATCAGCGTGCCATCGTTGTCAAAGATGGCGTATTTACAGTTGAATGGCATGCCATTTTCCTCCAACATAGCGCCGGTGCATGAGCACCATGCGCGTGATCATATCTACCGTGGCCATGCTCCAGGCGCCCAGCAGCGCCATTTCCGCAAGGCCGAACGCCTCGCCGACCACGTAGATAGCCAGCTGCGAAAGTATGGGGCGCATGACGACGGCCGTCAAAATCATCGCCATAGCCACATAGCGCGTGTCGCCCGCGCCGCGCAGCGCGCCGGAATAGACCACCGCCGAGGTCTGGAAGGGCTGCATGATGCCGACGATGACCATGGCGTTCATCGCCAACTGGCGCACATAGGCGTCGTTGGCGGTATCCGAATAGATATACAGCCCGACCAGCGGCCCGCGGCAGGTGATGACCACCGAGGCCAGCAAAAGCGCCGCCACCAGCGCGTAGCGTTGGGCGATCTTGCCGTACATGTGGGCGATGTCCGGCCGCTTCTCACCCAGCGACTGGCCGACCAGCGCCGTGCCCGCGATGCCGATGCCGTCGCCGAAGGAGAAGGACAGGCTCAAAAACTGCATGGCGATGTTGTGCGCCGCGTAGACGTAGACGCCCAGCCCGGCGACGATGCGCGCGTAGAGGAAAAAGCCGATGCGGATGCAGACCTGCTCCACCATCGCGCCCTTGGCCACCTTCGTCATCGCCCCCAGCGCCTCGCGGTCGAGCTTCCAGGAGTCCTTGCGGGTCAGTTCGAGGAAATGGACGCGGCGCTTGCCCGGCAACAGCGAGACAAAGCAGAGCGCGAGGCCGACAAGCAGGCCAATATCCGTGGCGATGGCCGCGCCGGCGATCTCCAGACGCGGGAAGGGGCCGACGCCGTTGATCAGCAGCCAGTTGAACAGGACGTTGACGAGGTTGGAAGTGACGTTCACATACATGGTCAGGCGCGTGTTGCCCACGCCGCGTTGCGCCGCGCAGATGCACAGCGAGAGGGCGTTGATGGGCAGCGCCGCGGCGATGATGCGGAAGTAGGTGAGCGTGTCCTCCATGGTCTCTTTGGCGCCGGCAAGCCGCATAAAGGGTTCGGCCAGCCACAGCGCCAGGGCCGTGATGACGAGGGAGAGAAGCAGCGTCACCACCAGCGAATTGCGCATGGTGAGGTTGGCGTCAGCGCGGCGCATCTCGCCATTGCGGCGGGCGACGATGGCCGTGACGCCGGCGTTGAGGCCATAAAAGATACATAGAAGGACGAGGCGCGGCTGCGTCACCAGACTGACGGCGGTGATCGCCTCCGTGCCCAGCGTGGAGACCATCATCGTGTCCGCCATGCTGATCAGGCTCATCAGCGCCATTTCCAGCACCGATGGCATGGCGATGGCGCTCATGCGCCGGTACGCCTCGCGGTTCGAGGGCAGTCCCCCGCGCCGCATGGACGCGGGCACCATGTTCTCTACGTCAAAAAAGCCCCGTATGCCCGTCATTGGTATGCACTCCCCCGCCCTTATCTTCGTCCTTTATTGCCCGAGCAGTCGCACGCGGGCCGCTTCCAGCACCGCCATGGGGCCGCCGCCCTGCGCGAAATCCGGCTTGCCGCCGCCCTTGCCGCCTTGCTGCCGGGCGCAGGCGGCAAGCAGCGCGCCCATGTCCTCCCCCACGTCCTGCGCGCGGGCGAAGACGAAAATGTTGCTTTCCCCCTGCGGCGCGGCAAGCAGGGCGATGGCGCCGCCCTGCCGGATGATGGCCGTGGCCAGATCGCGCAGGAGCGGCATGTCCGCCGACACCGTCTCCGCCACTACGCGAACGCCCGACTTCGTGCGCGGGGCGTTTTCCAGCAGCGCGGGTACGCTTTCCAGCAGCTTTTCGCGCCGCAGGACGGATACTGTATGCTCCGCCTCGCGCAAATGGGCGCGCAGGGCCGTCACCGCGCCGGGCAGGTTCTCCACCGCCGTGGAGAGCTCCGCCGCCGCCGCGTGGGCAAGGTCGTAGACGCGGCGATAGTCGCGGAAGGCGCGCTTGCCGCAGACGAAGGAGAGGCGCAATTTGCCCTTGCTGGGCCGCGCGTCGACGATCTTCAAAAGTCCCACCTGCCCCGAGGAGGAGGGGTGCGTGCCGCCGCAGGCCACGTACTCAAAATCGCCGATGGCGACGATGCGTATGTGCTCTTTCACCGTGGGCGGCTTGCGCAGGGGCATGCTTTTCAGCGTCGCCTCGTCCGGGAACGAACAGACGACGGGCACGTCGCGCTGTATGTTTTCATTGACGGTATCCTCGAGCGCGCGCAGTTCTTTCTCGGTGATGCGCGTGCGGCCGCCGGGCAGGTCGGCGTCGATGCTCGAGACCTCCGCGCCCAGGTGCAGGCCGATGACGTGGCCGCCGAGCTGCCGCCAGACGGCGTTGGCCAGCATGTGCTCGCCGCAGTGCTGCTGCATGTGGTCGAAGCGGCGCGGCCAGTCGATCTCGCCGTGGACTTCGCTTCCCACGTTCAGGGGCGCGTCCGTGCGGTGGAAGACATCGCCGTTTTGCACGAACACGTCAAGGATGTTCGCCCCGCCCAGCGTGCCCGTGTCGTAGGGCTGGCCGCCGGAAGTGGGATAAAAGGCCGAGCGGTCGAGGCGGACGAGATATGTATCTTCGTCGGGGGTGCAATCCGTCACCCGCGCGTCGAAGGAGGTCAAATAGGCATCGTCATAGTAAAGGCGCTCTGTCATGCGGTTCATCTCCTGCATCCATCTTAACGCATGGGCGGGGAATTATCAAGCCCCGCGATGGGCAAACTTGCCATGTGGGCAAAAGACGGATGTGAACAATTTGTAAACGTTTTAATTTTGATATTGACTTTCTTTGACTATTGATGTATGATAACAGTGTCGAAAGACAAAGATAGTCAATAACTTCGCAGGAGGTTTTCAGCATGAGCACTTTGATCCCCTATCGTCACAACAACCACCTCAGCCGTCCCGACGCCATGTCCTTCATGGACGACTTCTTCCGCCCCTTCTTTGGCATGGACAACTTCACCAGCACGTTCAGCGTGGACGTGAAGGATGAGGGCGACAAGTTCGTTCTCGAAGCCGACATGCCCGGCGTCAAGCGCGAGGACATCCACATCGACATCAACGACGACGTACTCACCATCGCCGCCGAGTGGAACGCGGAAAAGAAGAACGAGCGCCAGAACGGCTATATCATGAACGAGCGCCGCTCCGGTCGCGCCAGCCGCTCCTTCACGCTGGAGAACGTCAAGGAAGACGAGATCAGCGCTGAATACAAGGACGGCGTACTGACCCTGACGATGCCGAAGGTCACCGAGACCAAAAAGTCCCCTCGCAGGATCGAGATCCAGTGACCGCTTGCTCCCCTCGCCGCCCGGCATATGCCGGGCGGCAGTGTTAATTCTCACCATGAAACGCCGCCGCGCTTGACTTTTCCAGCCTCGGGCTTTATAATCGGAAGCACCGGCGATGACTGGGAGAGTAAGCGGAAGAAGGACGGCCAAGCGAGGGCGGCATGGTGCGAGCGCCCGCGTCGTTTTCCGCCCAAGGACACCCACGAGACCGGACGTATGCCGGCGTTAACGGCTGAAGATGGGCTGTGGAGCAACTTCCATCGCTCAAGCAGGGTGGCACCGCGAGACCTTCGCCCCTACATTGGGACGGAGGCTTTTTTATTCGCCGCCCATGGAAAGGAGAGACTCAAATGCTTACGCAGGCGCCCAAGGGAACGCAGGACATGTTGCCCACCGACGCGCACCGCTGGCAGAAGATCGAGGCGGCCATGCGCTCTGTATGCGCGCTGGCCGGCTACCGCGAGATCCGCACGCCGATGTTCGAACACACGGAGTTGTTCGCGCGCGGCGTGGGCGACGGCACGGACGTGGTGCAAAAGGAGATGTACACCTTCGAGGACAAGGGCGGGCGTTCCATCACCCTCAAGCCCGAAGGCACGGCGGGCGTGGCGCGCGCCTTCATCGAGCACCACCTGTTCGCCGAGCCGCTGCCCTGCAAACTCTACTACGTCTCCTGCCCCAACTTCCGCTACGAAAAGCCGCAGGCGGGGCGGCTGCGCCAGTTCCACCAGAACGGCGTGGAGGTCTTTGGCGCCAAGGACGCCTCCGTGGACGCGGAGATCATCGCTCTGGCGCTGGACGTTCTGCGCGCGTGCGGCATCGAGGGGTTGAGCGTGCGTATCAACTCCATCGGCTGCCCCCAGTGCCGCGGGGCCTATCAGACAGCTTTGAAGGAGTACCTCGCCGGCAAGCTCGGCTCTTTGTGCAAGACCTGCAACGAGCGCTTCGAGCGCAATCCCCTGCGCATACTCGACTGCAAGGAGGACGCGCACAAGCTCACCGACGCGCCGGAGATGCTGGACTACCTGTGCGAGGACTGCCGCGCCCACTTTGCCGCGCTGCGCGAGTATCTGGACGCGCTGGGCGTTGCCTACAGCGTCGATCCCCGCATCGTGCGCGGGCTGGACTACTACACCAAGACCGTGTTTGAGATCGTCACCCCCACCGAGGACGGCGAACTGACCGTCTGCGGCGGCGGGCGCTACGACGGGCTGATCGAACAGCTGGGCGGCCCGGCCACGCCGGGCGTGGGCTTCGGCATGGGCGTGGAGCGCATGCTGCTGGTTCAGCAGATGCAGGGCGCCAGCGAGGAAGAAGCGCCGCTCTACGACGTGTTCGTGGCCACCATGGGGCAGGCGGCGCGGCTGGAGGGCATGAAACTCGTTCGCGAGCTGCGTGAAAACGGCCTGCGCGCCGACATCGACCACGCCTGCCGCAGCATGAAGGCGCAGTTCAAGTACGCGGGCAAGGCCGGCGCGAAGAACGTGGTGGTCATCGGCGGCGACGAATTGGAAAAGGGCGTTGTCAAGCTGCGCGACATGGAAAACAGCGTCGAGGCCGAGGTCGCGCGGGACAAAATCATCGAAATACTGCTGGAAATGAAGGGAGAATGACCCATGCTTTCCTATAAACGCGATACCTACTGCGGTCAGGTGACGGAAAACCTGGCCGGCAAGGAAGTCCATCTCTCCGGCTGGGTGCAGCGCGCCCGCGACCTGGGCGGCGTGGTGTTCGTCTGGCTGCGCGACCGCGAGGGGTTGGTGCAGCTTGTGTTCGACGAGGCCGTCTGTTCCCACGAGGTGTTTGAACTGGGCCGCGCGCTGCGCTCGGAATACGTGGTCACCTGCACAGGCGAAGTGCGCATGCGCGCCGAAAACGCCGTCAACCCCGACCTGCCCACGGGCAAGGTGGAGGTATTTGTGCGCGAGTGCGAACTGCTCAACAAGAGCGAGACGCCGCCCATCTACATCGACGACAAGGCCGAGGAAAACGAGACGGTGCGCCTCAAGTACCGCTACCTCGACCTGCGCAAGCCCTCCCTGCAGCGCAATTTGCGCATGCGCGCGAAGATCGCCTCGGCGGTGCGCGCCTACATGGACGGTCAGGGCTTTGCCGAGGTGGAAACGCCCGTGCTGACCAAGTCCACCCCCGAGGGCGCGCGCGATTTCCTCGTGCCCAGCCGCCTGCATCCCGGCTCCTTCTACGCGCTGCCGCAGTCGCCACAGATCTACAAGCAGCTTCTCATGCTGGCGGGCTTTGACAAGTACTATCAGCTGGCGCGCTGCTTCCGCGACGAGGACAACCGCGCCGACCGTCAGCCGGAGTTCACGCAGGTGGACGTGGAGATGTCCTTCATCGACGAAAAGGACATCCAGACGGTCATCGAGGGCGCTTTCCAGCGCGTGTTCCACGACGTGATGGGCATGGACATCCAGCTGCCGCTGGAGCGCATCACCTGGCGCGAGGCCATGGAGAACTACGGCAGCGACAAGCCCGACCGCCGCTTTGGCATGCTGCTCAAAAACGCCTCCGACCTCTGCGAGGGCTGCGGCTTCCCCGTGTTCGAGGACGCGGTGAAAGAGGGCAAGTGCGTGCGCGGCATCAACGCTGAGGGCTGCGCGGACATGACCCGCAAGCAGATCGACTCGCTGGTGGAGTTTGTCAAGACCTACCGCGCCAAAGGGCTGGCCTACGTGACCTACACCGCCGACGGCGGGGTGAAATCGTCGTTCAACAAGTTCCTCACGCCGGAGTTTGCGGAGAAACTGCGCGAGCGCTTCAGTGCCAAGCCGGGCGATATACTCTTCTTTGTCGCCGACAAAGACGCGGTGGCCTTCCAGAGCCTGGGCGCGCTGCGCATCGAGATCGCCCGCCGCCGCGGCCTCATCCCCGAGGGCGTGTACGACCTGTTCTGGGTGACGGAGTTCCCGCTGTTTGAGTACAGCGAGGAGGAGGGCCGTTACGTGGCCATGCACCACCCCTTCACCAGCTGGATGCCCGAGGACGAGGCGTATCTGGAAAACGAGAAGGACAAGGTGCGCGCCCGCGCCTACGACCTGGTGATGAACGGCATCGAGATGGGCTCCGGCTCCATCCGCATCCACAGAAGCGACATGCAGGCGAAGATGTTCAAGATGATCGGCCTGTCGGACGAGGAAGCGCAGCACCGCTTCGGCTTCCTCACCGACGCCTTCAAGTACGGCACGCCCCCGCACGGCGGCTTCGCCTTTGGCCTCGACCGTTTGTCGATGATCCTCACCGGCAGCGACAGTTTGCGCGACGTGGTGGCCTTCCCCAAGGCGCAGGGCGCGAATTGCCTGATGATGGAAACGCCGGCGGACGTCAACCCCGAGCAGCTTGAGGCGTTGAAGATCAAGGTGGACTTGGGAGAATAGTAAAAACAAGGCCCGGGGCGTTGCGCCTCGGGCCATTTTGGAGGGATGGTATGGCGATGCTCCGCGCGGTCGCGGGGGAAAAGGACGCCGGGCGCAAGCTCAAGTACTTCGTGCGCGGCGACCTGGGCGTGTCCTACACGCAGTTTGCCTCCCTGAAGGCGTCCGGCGGCGTGCGCGTCAACGGCGAGGCGGCGCTGGCGAACACACTGCTCAAAGCGGGCGACGTGGTGGAGGTGTTCTGGCCGGAAGACGCGCCCGCGCAGGCCGTAGTGCCGGAGTTTTTGCCCGTGAACGTCGTCTTTGAAAGCGACGACTTTTACATCGTCGACAAGCCCGCTCCCCTGCCCTGCCAGTGCTCGCAGCGGCAGACGGCGGGCACGCTGGAAAACCGGCTGGCGGCGCGCTTTGGCGAGCCTTTCGTCTTTCGCCCCCTCAACCGGCTGGACAAGGGCACCAGCGGGCTGCTGTGCGCCGCCAAACACGCCCACGCCTGTCAGCTTTTGCAAAAAGAACTGCACGCGGGCGGGTTTTGCCGGGAATATCTGGCCGTGGTGGAGGGCATCGTCACCGGCGAGTTTACCGTGGACGCGCCCATCGCCAAGGCGGACGCGGCCAGCGTGCGCCGCGTGGTCGATCTGGCGCGCGGCAAGCCTTCGGTGACGCACGCACGCGCCGTGGAGCACGGCAACGGCCGCACGCTTTTGCGCCTGAAACTGGAAACGGGGCGCACCCATCAGATCCGCGTACACATGGCGCACATCGGCCATCCCGTTGCCGGCGATTTCCTCTACGGACAGGAGGACGCGGCGCTGCCGGGGCGCTTCGCGCTGCACTCGGCATATCTGGCGCTTGACTGGGAAGGCACGCGCATGGTCTGGGAGTCTCCCCTGCCCGCGGAACTCAAGGCGCTGCTGGAGGGATAACGGCGCACAAATCGCGGCCACGCTGCATCCATTGCGTGGCCGCGATTTTCACCGTTCGCGCATCATCTCGTACATCATGATGCCCGCCGCCACCGCCGCGTTGAGCGATTCGGCGCGACCGCGCATGGGGAGTTTGACCAGCGCGTCGGCCTGCGCGCGCACAGCGTCTGAGATTCCGTGGGCCTCGCTGCCGATGACGAGGACGAAGCGCTCCCCCACTTCGGGCCTTTGGTAAAAGTCCGCGCCGACGAGCGCCGAGGCGACCACCGTCCAGCCGCGCGCGCGCAGAGCCGCGAGCGCCTCGCAGAGCGGGTCGGCGGGGATGGCCGGCAGGCGGAAGCCCGAGCCCATGGCCGCGCGCTGCACCTTGGGGCTGTACGGGTCGGCGCAGTTCGCGCCCAGCAGCAGGCCGCCCAAACCCGCCGCGTCCGCCGTGCGCCAGATGGTGCCCACGTTGCCGGGGTCCTGCACGCCGTCGAGCGCCACCAGCGTTTGCGGCGCGTCTGACAGGGCGCAGGGCGGGGGCAGTTCAAAGGCGGCGCACATGCCCTGCGGGGTCTTGGTGTCGCAGACGGCCTCGAGCACGCCGCGCGTCACCAGCCGCGCCTCGGGAAAGCGCGCGGCGAGAGGCGTTTCCGCCTCCGCAAGCAGCGCGCGGGGAACGAGGCCGGAGGAAAGCGCTTCGTTGAGCATCGTCTCGCCCTCGACGAGGAACAATCCCGTCTCCCTGCGCGCCTTGGCGGTTTTGAGCGCGCGCAGCGAGGCGACGAGCGGGTTTTTTACGCTGGTGATGGTTTCCACGGACAGTCCCCTGCCTTTCCTGTAAATTGTAGCAGATTTTGGCCCGCCGTTCAAGGCGGCGCTTGTTTTTTGCCGCGGAATATTATACAATAAGGTGAGTTTACTTTGGAGGTCACCGCCATGCGCGTTCTCGACATCATCAACAGCGACCACGTCACCGTTTCCTGCGAACTCTTTCCGCCCAAGTTGGGCAAGCCCCTGCGCGATACCGAGCGCATTGTGGCGGAGATCGCGCGGCTGAAGCCCTCGTTCATCAGCGTCACCTGCGGCGCGGGCGGCTCGACCGGCGACCACACTGTGGAAATCGCCCGCTGCGTGCAGAAGGATAACGGCGTGACGGCGCTTGCGCACGTCACCTGCGTCTCCACGCCGCGCGCGCAGATCCACCGCACGCTGACGCTTTTGCGCGAGGCGGGCGTGGAAAACATACTCGCCCTGCGCGGCGATCTGCCCGCCGACGGCTCGCCCGCCTGCGCGGACTTTGCCCACGCCAGCGACCTGATCGAGGAGATCAGCCGTTTCGGCGGTTTTTGCGTGGGCGGCGCCTGCTACCCCGAGGGGCACCCGGAATCGCCCAACAAGCAGGCCGACCTCGACGGCATCCGCAAAAAGGTGGACAGCGGCTGCGCGTTTTTGACTACGCAGATGTTCTTTGACAACAATATCCTCTATAACTTCCTCTTCCGCCTGCTCAAGCACGGCATCAATGTGCCCGTGGTGGCGGGCATCATGCCGATCACCAACGTCCGGCAGGTCAAGCGCACCTTCGCCCTCTCGGGGGCCAACCTGCCGCCGCGCTTTCGCGCCATCGTCGATCGCTTTGGCGACGACCCCGCCGCCATGAAGCAGGCGGGCATTGCCTACGCCACCGAACAGATCATCGATCTCATCGCCAACGGCGTCAGCCATGTGCATATTTATACGATGAACCAGCCGGACATCGCGGGACGCATCATCGGCAACCTTTCGGAGATTTTCCGGTGACGGCCTTTGAGCGCGAGGTGTTGCGCTATCTGGGCAACGCCAAAGCGGACGAGCGACTGATGGCGCTGATCGCCTCTGTGGAGGCAGAGTTGCGGCAGGAAGTGCGGCCGCGCGGCTTGCACCGGCGGCTGCCCATCGCCGTGTCGGAGGGGCGCGTGGAGGCCGGCGGGCATGTGTTTGAAAGCAGCGCCCTTGCCAAGAACCTCTGCGGCTGCAGGGAGGCGTTCTTCCTCGCCGCCACGCTGGGCGCGGAGGCCGACCGCCGCCTGCGCCGCTATTCCGCGCTCGATCTGCCCCGCGCCGCCGTGTGGCAGGCCGGCTGCGCCGCCTATCTGGAAGAATACATCGACGGCATGGAGGACGGTCTGCGCCGGGAAGCGCCGGGGCTGTACCTCCGCCCTCGCTTCAGCCCCGGCTATGGCGATCTGGACATATCGCACCAGCGGGCGATGTTTGATCTGCTGGAACTGGAAAAGCGGCTGGGCCTTTCGCTGACGCAAACGCATATGATGCTGCCGGAAAAGTCCGTCACCGCCATCGCCGGCCTGTCGGACGTACCCGGCGCGCGCGTGGGCGGCTGCGCCGCCTGCGCAAAGACTGATTGCCCCAACAGGAGGAAGGACGCATGAAGAATTTCCGCGACCGGCTGGGCCGGGAGCTGCTTTTGATGGACGGCGCCATGGGCACGATGCTGCAAGCGCGCGGCCTCAAGCTGGGCGAGCTGCCCGGCAACATGAACCTGCGCGCGCCGGAGGTGGTGCGGGGCATCCACGCCGAGTACGCCGCCGCGGGCGCGGACGTCATCCAGGCCAATACGTTCGGCGCCAGCCGCCTGAAGTTCGGCGACGAGACGGCGAATGTCGTGCGCGCGGGCATCCGCATCGCCCGCGAAGCCATGGACGCGAGCGGACGCGATGCCTATGTGGCTGCCGACATCGGTCCCCTGGGGCGGCTGCTCAAGCCCGTAGGCGATCTGGAATTTGAGGACGCGGTGGATCTGTTCCGCGAGGTGATCGAGGCTTCGCGGGAGGCCGACCTTTTGCTCTTTGAGACGTTCACGGACCTGTACGAACTGAAGGCGGCGCTCTTGGCGGCGCGCGAGGTCAGCGCCCTGCCCATCGTGGCGATGACGACCTTTGACGAGAGCGGGCGCATGCTCAC